>JADHED010000129.1_pt1 | contig 104688 bp, 93 predicted proteins | sample 8952041 | NCBI WGS metagenome assembly JADHED01 (sample SAMN16124423, study PRJNA663239) | bioreactor sludge metagenome | isolation source: sludge (control) | place: India:Bengaluru | collected 2018-09-08
AGGTAATATACTACCTTCTTACACAGACGTCAAGTCTATTATGCGAAGGTTAGTACTTGACCAACAAACCCGGAGTCACATAATCGCGCTTTGTAAGTGTTTACGTAGGTGGATATTGCGTGTGCCGCTAACGGCCGGAGCCAGGTATGTTATTTTTTCGCTTGTCCGTTCTTGATTACCCTCCGGGCCGGCACCAACACCCCCAGAACATTAGTACGGCCACCGAACAATGTTGCGTTACACACCCCGGCAGATGCACGTTTCGTCTCTTACTGCTGGTTTCAGATCGTTACAACCGAGAGGTTAATTGAGAATGGCTTGCACATAGCAAGTATAGCCGAGACTGGTGCGAGACCTTTGCACCCGTTCCCAAAGTGCCGATAGGATCGCGCAGACGTGCTCGGCGGCTCCCCTCGCCGAGCACGCCCGCTCGCTTACATGCCGCCCGGATTCTATCTACGACCATATCGCCGTCAAGGGATAACAGCGGGAAGCCCGCCGACCTTGATACGAACATCACGACCACCGCCGCGATGTCAGTTCGGTATTCTGCCTTTCAGTTGCGACTGAGGTCCGAGAAACCCGCCCGCGAACTATCACGCGACCCTAATCGGTAACGGCTATCAGTTAGATTCGCTCAACAGCTCTAAACGCGGCGTAGATTTTCTTTTTGGCCAAGAGCTATACTCCCTCGCGGGGAGATGAGCGCCGAATGCGCGCGACCATGGATCACATGTCTGGTACGGCCCGGGTCGAACGCGGCTTAGCTTCGATCGCGAGCTGAGTATGACGAACTTCAACGAGGAGGGATCTATGAGGTCAGCGATCTATCTTCTTATTCTATCCGCCGCGTTTTCTGGGTGTGCGACTTCGCCTCCATTGCCAGCGAATCTTCCGGATCTAGTTGATCTGGCTAGCGAACGAATCGAGAACCAGTCGGTTGTTCAGGCCAAAGCGATGAGAATGGTCCTCGACGAGGCCGCGTTCACTCGCGATGACCTCTCCGAAGCCCGGACCGATCTGCAGAGCATTGACCGGAGCGGACTGACAACTGAGCAACAACAGGTGATAGAAGTTGCCGTCGATCGCCTGCGAAAGGCTGAAGCATCTCTCACCTTTAGCGATGCCGTCATGGGACTTCCGGCGCAAGCGGAGGCCGTGAGCACGGGAGTTCGCGAGAGCCTTGCGGTGGTTTCCTCCGTCATTTCGGAGAAACTCGAATACGAGCAACAAGTCCAGCGTGCCATCGAGAAACTCAAGTCACTGGGGGAATGATGACATGAACGAAGAAGTCAAAGTACTGTCGAAAGTTCTAGGCGCGCTTCGCGTGAAACTCGAGACGACTCCGCGAACAGATCCCGGATTCGGCGAGATGAGGTTGATGTATCGCCTCCTCACCGACGCCCTTATCGACGCCGGCGACAGGTCCGATCGCGAGATCGCGGATCGGATCGCTATGGTCGCGGAGGATATCGCCGAAGAATGGGCATCGAACAAGGACAAACTCGCTAAGTGGAGCGGCATCCTCAATCGAGTCGTCGCCGCAGTTGATGGAGTACTGACGGTTTCCAAGCTTTCAAATCCACTGACGGCGCTGCTTTCCTAAGGCCGCGGTGCATCGTGCAGCGGACCGCTATCGGCACATGCGATCCGAAGCGAGCCGGTTCAGCCGCAGATGGGGCTTCAGGACCATCTCCTTGAGCCAGTCCGCTTCCCGGCAGTAGTACACCTGATTCTTCGCGTTTTTGATAGATCTGCGGTTGATCTCTCGAACCACCTTATCAGGCATGTCGCCATAAGGCGCCCAGGTTCGAGGTGTCGCTGTCGCGATCAGCGTGATGTGTCGTGCCAACGGACAAGACAGCTCTGAATCAGCCTTGTCCAGACCCCAGGAAAAGGTGAAGACCGGGTTGTCGCATGTCACGAAGCACGAAGGTCCGTCGGCGTAGCAGAAGTACCAGTGCATCTTGAGCAAGTGCCGTTCGACAGTGCCGGTTGTGGCCGGCTGCACGAGTCGGTGAACGAGGTCGGCGGGTGGCCCATTTCGCCACTTCTCCTGCAGTTCGTCCAACTCGGCGAGTCGTTCCTGACGCCGATTGAGGTCAGAATCGTTTTCGAGGAATCGGCGTACCTTCTCCGCCGCTTCTTGCTGTTGCTCGGGAATCATGGCCATGACTACGTCACGAAACGACGGGACTCGCCTTTGCAGGTTGACCACGAATGCCGAGAGGACTTCCCGATCTCCATGATCGAGGGCGTCTCGCAGACGCAGCTTCTTCAAAACGACCTCCGCGCGTGCCTCCAAGAGCTCTCCCAGCACGCGCTCGATCTCATCCAGGTAAAAGCCCTTCTCCTTCGCGATGCTGTGAGTTCCCGTCCGGAAAACGCGATCGCTGCCTTTCGAATAGACGAACAGACGATCGGGCGACGCTTCAGCGCATAACCCCCGCAAGTAGTGGCGCGGAATGTAGTGGTGCTGTTTAGGACGGCTGCTGCCGGGCACGCGTGGTTGCTCCTTGCCGTGAGGTATCGGCCAGAGTCTCTTGGTTTCCCTTAGGCGCGTCAATCTCCCTTCCCGCCGACTCACCACCACGGCCCCCGCCTCGTCCAGTGATGCGTCAGCCAACCGTTGCTGCCGCAGCCGCCCATGCCGGGCTCCCGATACAAGCGCGAAAACTCGGTTTCGCCCCCGAACATCGGCAGGCACATGTGCGCCGCCGGGTTCTGGCGCGCGATGTCCGACGCGACGTGGTCGAACGCCTGGGCGTGGCGTAGTGGTCCAAGGGACCGGTCTCTACCCACCGGTACTTGATCACCCCGTCCACGGCGTCGCGCACGCGCGTGGGCGCCTTCATCTGGGCATTGAACCTGCCGTTGCCAAAGTCCTGTACTGACGGCTGAATCCACCGCGACTTAGCACCGACTTCGTCATTGGTGGCGTCGAGAGCAGCCGTCAGGTCCATCAAATCTCATTCCAACATCTTCGTCAGTAGAGACCCGATCGAGGCTGAGAAGCTGCTGGAGCGGTGGTATTTCTGGGCGACTCGTAGCCGGCTTGCGCCGATGGTCAAGGCCGCCAAGACGATCGAACGCAATTGGGAAGGCGTCGTGAGGTGGTTTCATTCCGGTATCAGCAACAGTCTCCTGGCGGCCACCAACGGACTGATCCAATCAGCGAAGCGGAGAGCTCGAGGAAATCGTTCAATCAAGAACCTGTTCATCATGATCTACATGATTGCGGGCAAGCTCGACCTCAAGCTACCCCAGCTTCGCGTTGCATTCGCCCGCACCAAATAGCGAGGGGCCCCGCGGCCTCGTAGTCGCGGCACGAGATCCCGCTCAACACCCGCCGAAATTGGGTCTCGTTCAAGTCACCATCGCGGCCGAAGCTCTCGTAGCTGGGCAGCGACACCTCACATCGAGGGCCTCGAACTCGCGGCACCTCGATCCCAATCTGCTGGCCGGCCAGCCTCACCGTACCGGGGTTGGTGCCGTGCCGACGGCAAGTCACCTGCTCGTCCTTGCGCGCGTAGCGCTCGCCGGCCAGAGCCACAACCTCACGGTCCAACTCCTCGAACACATGGACCAGCCCGATCCCGACCAGGGACCGGATCATCTCCACGCGCCCGTTCAAATCCACCGCCTCGAACTCCTGGCGGCTGAGCCGCTTCTCCCGCGTCAAGACCTTCCACTTGCCTCCCGGCCGTACAACCCGGATACTAGCCATGGGTGGCCTCCTTGGTGCCGTGGATGTCGTAGAGCAACAACCACTTGTACTAGATCTGGGGGCCACCTCAAGTTTCAACTAAGAATAGCACTTCCCCCATACCGAGGTCTATGTTGACCGAACCATCATGCTCCGCTACCCTCCACTCTCAGTTCAGTTTTAGGTACGTAGTCACTAACCGGCGTATGTCGCGTTGCGAGATTATGATACTAGACTTTATAATACCGTTCTGCACTTTTCTCCTTGGGTGTTTCTTTACGTATTGGCTCAAGAGGGCGGATCGAAGGATCGCCACAATTCGATCGTCAGTCGCCGAACTTCACCGCCTTTCTGTTGCTTGGTTTAATCAACTCCACGAATTGTCCTCAGACATTCATTCCGCTGCGAACGACGAGCAAATAACGGCATTGATCAACAAATATGAGAGCAATCGACTTATACTTCCCGATTATTTGTTTCATTTGGAAATTATCAAAAATCATATCCAATGTACTGACGTAACTCTCACAGTAGAAGAATTTCTTAGATATGTCACAAATTATAGAGATTATGAAGCTAAATGTAAGAAACTATCTCGATCGCGTATTTCGCCAGTTTTTCGACGACCTGTCCTCGGTTGTAACGCAATGGATGAATTAATAAAAACGCATGGAGTCGATTACCTCTCCCCTCTCGATAGCCGGGTACAAGCTGTTAGTATTGCATCTGCCTCGTATCTTAACAGCAAATATACCTGATAGTTCACTACGGTCTGACTACTTGAACAGGCGTCTTGCTCGGCCACTGCCACCTAATCTTTTTCCTAGATCCATGACGGGAGTCCGTCGGCCTACTGTACGTATTCCCTGCGACGAATCTATCGAGCGCGAAAGACGGATCCCCATATCGCAGCCGCAGCTAGAGAACCCACAACACCCAGGATCAGCACTGATCCCGCAATTCTAACCTGTCGATGCATCGGTTGCGGAGGATGTGAGAACTCCGCATAGGGCAACAGCCACCGCACTGCACCAAATGCCACGCGAAAGAAAAGAAGTGATGCCAAAGCTGCGAACAGGAAGATCCCAATCGTCGCTGCAATATCTATTACAAAGTTCCGAGCCAAGAGAGTTGCCACCGAAAAGCACGCCGGTAATCCGATTAGGAAAAGGAGGATATCATACGTGTAGCGAGAATGAAGCCAGCCTGTCTTGACTCGGCACTGGCGCAGGGTGGTCGTAATCTTACCATATACACCAGAAACCCACATCGACTCGTAACCACCAACCATTATAGTGCTGCCGTTAGGGGTCGGAGAGTTCGAAACATTAGATAGATCAAATAACGCCGGCCGACTAAAGTCGAGTGTGATGACAGCACGATTAGGTGCCGGCATGCGTTGCAAGTGTTCGTATAAGTCCCCGATCGCAAACTTGATTGACTGCAGCGGAGTCGGTAGTTTTCCCTCGTCAAGGAGCGAAGGATCTAAGGACAGTATCTGTTCGCCATCTGCTCCCGTGGCGAGTATAGTTACGGAATAGAGATAGCGCATTCGTGCCGGCTCGGACACCGTTACCGGCGGCATAGCACCCGTTACTTCTGGCGAATGGGGAGTTCTACCCAATTCGAGTCGCGCTGCTTCGTCGCTCCCAGCATTCAAATCGCGGTAGATACGGCGAAGGATGTCAACGTCTACGGCGCAAGACGATAGGCGGTTCCCTCGTTCGTACCTCATCGCCATCGTTGACCCAGCTCCACCGCCGGACAAAACCGCCTGAGGCACAAGGCCTGTGTGCTTAACCCCCACAAAGGTCCCCTCTCCGCCATCCTCTGTTTGCCATTCCCCCGCAATAGAACCGTCTGGAAGAATGTTGCCTTTCGCTCGCCCCGGCAGAAGCTGCATGTCTTGAGGGAATACTCGCGGCGCTATCGATAAATCGATTCTATTCTCCTCGACGGCCCCCGCGCAGTCGTATTGCGTGGGAAGTTCTGAGGAGTTATCCAAGAGGCGAAGTATGCCCTCGAGTTTACCCTGGCGATCTTCGAGCTCGAGTTCGAATGTACCAACTCTGCTACCCGCAATTGTCCCCGACCAATGCCCACCAAGAACGCTCATGAATGAACTCCTTGAGTTTCGACGGAAAGTCAGGTCCCTTCAGCGCCCGTCTGCCAAAGAACCGCCGCCCACATCTCCGACAGCACCTCGGCCCGTTCACTATTCGACGATTTCGACCTCAACCTGCCGCATCGTCACGCCGACTCCGTCGATCACATTCATGCGCGTCTCACCGAGCCCGATGACTCTGTATCTAGTGCCGCCCTGACTAAACTCTGACCCGGGTTCTGGTGGCGTTTCGACTGAGACCACTGTACTGTCCGAGCTGAACAGTACGTAGTTGAAGGCGAACTTGTCGAAATAGCGGCGAACGTTTCCGTCACGGTATTCCAATCCTGGACCTCCTCTACCGCCCACATCTCCGACAGCACCTCGGCCTACTTTGAGATCGTAATTGAGTTCGCGGCAGCCGTCGGCCGACTCCACCGACACCCAACACGCCGATCGGACGTTCTCTACGTAATCAACCACTTCCGCTCTTTCAGATATAGAATCTGAAGTTCGGCCGGCGGCTGCTTACTTTAGGATTCCCGATAAGAATCTCCCCCACTGCGTCCGAAAATCCCACGGTGACAGGCTGCGCATCCGCGAGTTTGCAGGCGTTGTAGTTTAACTTAGTGAGGCCGAGAATGTCTCGGCACACTTGGCTGATGTCGGCATCCCCATGTTGAATATCAATGCGCAGCGGCACAGGCACCTCCCAGCCATCGTAGGTCATGAGCTCCGGTTTGAACCCTGAGGCCCAGAGAAGCGCTGCGCGATCCGACAATTTCCACGCTGTCCCGCGTAGTACCGGGTACGTGCCCTTTCTAAAAAGCCGCGTGTCCATATCTCGTCTAACCCGAACACCCACGACCTTTGCGCTCGGAGGGCATGCCTCGAGGTAACCGCGATACTCCTCGCGAGAAATGCGCGAACGGCTATGGATGAAAATTTCTCGAAGCTCGCTGCCGCCCTCGCTTCGGTAGGTTTCCAGCACCCCATGCAAAAGGTCCCGAGCTCCAGCCTCTCCGAGCTGAAATTGGTGCCGTTCCGGCGAGAACCACGGCCCGAATTCGCCTCTAAAAACCACGCCGTCCCCCGTGTCGAGAAACATCTGAGCCGCGCAACAGGCCGTTTTCGGGTCACTGCGGCGGCCCTCGGCCTGACGAAATGCGAGTCCGACATAGCAGACACCATCACGCGCCGACGTGAGCCGCCACGGTTTTCCTCCTGCCTTGTAATAGAGTCCCACCCCAAGGTTCCATGCTCGGTCGGAGAGTGGAGTCAATGATCTCTCCCTCCCTGCGTTATCGTCAGAGAGACGCAACGTGGACTCGCGCACCAGCTGAAGTGGGATACCATATTCCATAGAACGAGCCTTGAGTTGTCGCCGGAAGTCGACGGAGTAGTCGTACTGTTCGTAAGAGTATTCGCTGAATAGTGCCGTCTGGTTTCGCCGAAGCGCTATCTCCGCAGCCCGAGGTTTCTCTCCGAATCCATCAATGACCTTGGAATGTGGGCGACAGTCTTCCCACACCTCATCCGGAATGACGCAGATGATTAGATCGAGCCGCTCATCGCGTTCAGATGCCCTTTTAATGGCGTTCAGGTAGTGGTTACACACGTCGAAAGCTCGCTTATGCGGGTCCATGTTCAAGAGAAGTGTTTGGAACGCAGCACCGTCAACTTCGGCGCTCCAGGCAGGGTCAGACGACCAAGAGCAGCTGAACGCAACGCCGAGACCGGGAAAAGTCGGCCAGAGATAACGGTCTTTCCGGAGAATCGCCGGGTCACCGTATTCACGAAACACGGGAAGCTGAAGTCGGGCGATAAACCCACGAAGCCGTTCTAGCCCGTCGCGTGTTCCGATTGCACCATGTCGAACGACGCCTGGTCGAGATGGCAGATCTGCATCGAAGGGGCCGAATAGGCTGAGGCCCTGGTGGGGTTCCCGCGCCGTCTGTCCGTAGCGAAATTCTAGCGCTGGTTCCCCAAGTAGCTCTACAATTCGGCCGCTCATTCGCCTTCCCCTTGTTCCGAGGTATAATAGGCCGTCGCCCCACCGCTACCATCAAGTACTGCCTCCTCCTCACCAGCCAATGCCAAGGCGTCTTCGTTGATTCGCACACCGCTATTATATATCAGAGGGTTCCGCGCCAGGTTAAATTCTACCTCCGACCCAGGCGTGAGTTCGATCGTATCACCGCCACTCGAGAGAAACTCCATCACGCCAGCCTGGCGAAGAAGCTGTTGCCAATTCCACCAAGCCCGACGGACTTTCGTAACGCGGCGAAACGCGACTTTTGGCGGAACCTCCTGACCTGCTGAATCGACCACGTGGAGACGAAGCTTCAACTGCGCGACTGGCTCAGTTCCCACGCCTTGGCGTGCTCGAAGGATAAAACCCAGGTGATAACGAAAATGCCCGGCGCCAGAGCGGCGTCTTCCCAAGACCCGCACTCCTCTTTTTCGACCACTTGAAATCGCGAAACGCAGCCGGTCGCCGGGCACAAGACCCTGCGGAAAGTAGACCGTGCCGCGATCGTCTTTTGCCTTGAGGCCGAGGGCTAAACATCGCGCGTAGATTGACTTGTTTAGGAATTCGAATAGGAGATCCCTAGTTCGAATACCATCTACCTCCTCCACATCTTTCCAAGAGACTCCGCCCGCAGATCTAAGCAGCGACGACTCATTGGCGTTGGCGGGAGGCTTCAGAAGAGAATAGAACGTCTCCCGTACTCGTTTGTGAGGCCACGATTCCTTGAGCGCGAAGTCCACCAGATCACTGTCACTCTGTTTCGTCGTGAAGCGCAAGATTGCGGGCGGAATCGCGCCAAACTGGAACCAATTCGAGTAGAGTGGCTCTGGCTCTGCGATGATGACATCTGGCGGAAGAAGCGCCTCCGTGGCTACGCTATAGCCCGTCGACACCAGCGGTTTCGGTGTTTTGACTTTTTCGAGCTTCGAGAGGAGCTGCTTCAACCCGGCCCCCCAATCCTGAAACGGAATGTAGTTGATATCGCTAAGCTGCCAGTTGAGGTCAATTGGCTTGGTGCCATCGGCGTTCAGCGGAATGAAGAGTTCCTCTTTGCGCTCGCGCTGAAGGGCCAGAGCAAGCTGGCGCTCCTTGGTCGGATTCTCTTTCCGCAACGAGTGGGCCGAGATAACATGCAACATCCGGAAGGTCCGATGTTTAATTGCATCATCAATATCCTGGGGCCAAGACTCTCCCCCGAGGAGCTTAAACCGGTCACACCAAACGGCGTATCCCTCGGCTGTGAGGCGAAGCGTCAACCACTCGGCCAGCGCCCCATCTTCCCAAGCATAGCTGATAAAAAGATGCTCTCTTTTGCATTCTGCTTCCGGGCCAGGTACTATCATCCGCCCCTCATCTCTTGTCGATACAGCATACTCGCAATGCGGCGAGGTTCAGGCCGAGGACGACGTGCTTGTACTCGGCGGCGTCCATGTTGTCGCGTAGTGCGTCGGCAGCCTGCCAGAGCTTGGACTCGAAGCCGAGGTTCGCGCCGGTGTCCTTCTTCGAATTGCGTCGTGCCATAGGTCTTTCTCACGCTGAGAGCGCGGATCGTCGGGTGGTGCCGTCGAAAAATGAGGCGCAGCCGCGCCATCCCCATCGCGCGTACGCTAGATCAATGTGGTCGAAAGCGAGCGACCCCAAAGCGCAGGAGCGTCGCGGTCGCTGGTAATTCTATACCGGCTGGGCGATAAAGGGAACGCGGGAAATCGTTTGGAGGGGCGGTTGAAAAGTGCGGCACCACCGCGGGGGTCGAGTCCAGCGGAGGTCTGTGTCGATTCGTGCCCACCATACCGACCTAACCGTCTACACTGCAACGAGATGCGTTACAGGCAGCCAAGCCCGTCCGTGTTTGACGTTTCGGAATATTGAATCAACCTTTTCGGCGGCCGGGGGAGAAAGCGGCAGAATTTCAGACCCCCGCGAGCCACAGAGTGCGAGTCTCGCCGCCACCCAAATTCTCAGAATCCGTCCGCCTTTCGGCCCGGCCCCGTTCGCGCGTTAAACCTTTTGCCACAAGCGGTTATAGCGACGCGGCGAACGCGGCGTGAGGCGTTTTCGGTGACGGATTCGGGGGAGAAAACACCAGGCGGGTTTAACTGGCGCCCCGAGTAGGGCTCGAACCGACAACCGCCGGTTAACAGCCGCGAGGTCAGGACCTTCTGGCCGGCGGCGTTAGTCCAATTCGACGATCGGCAGGCGGCAGCCGCGGCGACTTTTGGGGCGGCGGGGTAGGTCGGAGGAAATACGCGATTCGATCGAATTATTTGCTAGATTCTTGATTAGAAACGGCTTGCGTGTTCGCGGCCAGCTGCTACCCCAACCCCGGCACCAGCCTCTTCAGCTCCTCCACGTATGCTGCGAACTGTTGCCGTCCCGGCTCCGACACCGTCACCACCGTTTGCGGCCGCTTGCCGACGAAGCGCTTGGTGATCTCCACCAGCCCGCCCTTCTCCAGCTCGCTCAGATGCACGGATAGCGTGCCGTCCGTGAGGCCGACCTCGGCCTTGATCTCGGTGAAGGTGGCGCCGGCGGTGCGGGGCATGAGGAAGGACAGGATCAGCAGCCGGGCGCGGCCGTGGATCAGGGGCGAAAGCGGCGTGAGATCGCCCTTGGGGGACGACCGCTTGGTTGGCGCCACGCCCCCTGGCCTCCTTGCCGGGCGTCTCTCGCCAGCTTGACCGCAGGAATGAGAAAAAGGGGGGGGGACGGCTGGCACCCAGGACCAGTGGTTCCGTCCCCCCTTTCACCGCCCGGGGATCCGTCCCCGACCCCTCGCGGGGGTCCGCTCTTGCTCCGTCGGGACCCGGTTTCTCATCCTGGCAGGCCCGCTGTCCGTGGCCTCGGCGGTCTCCGCCTCCGTGCGGTCGCCCGCCTGCCGGATGACTGATACTTTAATAATCCAAGTACTTCACACTGTCAAGTAAATATTTTGCGGCCCGGCGAGGAATATGCGGGCCGTCCGATGCGGCTTTACTCGCCGTGGCCGTCCGCTATCTTTGGCGCGGGATCCGGGCTGTTATCCACGCGAGGCAGGAGAGGTCGTCATGAAGACCGCGAAGTACATCGAGATCGAGGACCGTTTCGGCGCGCACAACTACCATCCGCTCGACATCGTCATCGCCAAGGGCGAGGGCGCCTGGGTGGAGGACGTCGAGGGCAATCGCTTCATCGACTTTCTCGCGGCCTACAGCGCGGTGAATCAGGGCCACTGCCACCCGCGTCTGCTGAAGGTCTTCAAGCGCCAGGCCGCGCGGTGCACGCTCACCAGCCGCGCCTTCCGCAACGACCAGCTGCCGCTCTTCTGCCAGGAGATCTGCGCGCTGACCGGCTACGACCGCGTGCTGCCGATGAACTCCGGCGCCGAGGCCGTCGAGACCGCCATCAAGGCCGCGCGCAAGTGGGGCTACACGGTCAAGGGCATCGCGAAGGACCGGGCGGAGATCATCGTCTGCGCCGACAACTTCCACGGCCGCACCACCACCATCGTGGGCTTCTCGACCGAGCCGTCGTACCAGGAGGGCTTCGGGCCCTTCACCCCCGGCTTCAAGGTCATCCCCTACGGCGACGTCGCGGCGCTCGAGCAGGCGATCACGCCCGAGACGGCGGCCTTCCTGGTCGAGCCCATCCAGGGCGAGGCGGGCATCAAGGTGCCGCCGGCCGGCTTCCTGAAGAAGGCCGCCGAGCTGTGCAAGAAGCACAACGTGCTGCTGATCTGCGACGAGATCCAGTCGGGCCTCGGTCGTACCGGCAAGCTCTTCTGCTTCGAGTGGGACGACGTGAAGCCCGACGGCGTGATCATCGGCAAGGCGCTCTCCGGCGGCTTCTACCCGGTGAGCGCGTTCCTGGCGAGCGAAGAGGTGATGGGCGTCTTCAAGCCCGGCGAGCACGGCTCCACCTTCGGCGGCAATCCCCTGGGCATGGCCGTCGCGCGCGAGGCCCTCGCGGTGCTGCTCGAGGAGAAGCTGGTGGAGCGCAGCGCCAAGCTGGGCCCGTGGTTCATGGACGAGCTGAAGACCATCAAGTCCAAGCACATCGTCGAGGTGCGCGGCAAGGGTCTGTGGATCGGCATGGTGCTGAACACCAAGGCCCGCCCCTTCTGCGAGGCGCTGAAGGCCGAGGGGCTGCTCTGCAAGGAGACCCACGAGAACGTGATCCGCTTCGCCCCGCCGCTGGTCATCGAGAAGAAGGACCTGAACCTGGCCCTGCGCCGGATCAAGAAGGTCTTCGCGAAGATGGAGAAGTAGGCGCGGCCGGCACCGGCGACGCGACGACGGCGGGCGCTCCACGCAGGGGCGCCCGCCGCTTTCTCCCTGGACGGCCGGCCCACATTGCAGGAAATTGGGCAGAGTCTCGCCCGTGCCGGCAACCCCAGCCTCGAGGCCACCGATGCATCGCCAGATCCCGCTGCTCCTGACGTGCTTGCTCGCCGTCGCCGCCCCCGCGACGGCCGCCGTCGACGCCGCCACCGTCGCGAAGCTCACGGCCGCCGCGCAAGCCGACGGCTTCGCCTCGCGCATCCTGATGGAACTGTGCGACGACGTCGGGCCGCGCCTCGCCGGGTCCGCAGGCATGGTGCGCGCGCACGCCTGGGCGCAGGCGGCGTTGCGCGAGGCGGGCTGCGACACGGTCTGGCAGGAACCGGTCACCGTGCCGCGCTGGGAGCGCGGTTCCGAGTGGGCCCGCCTGACCTCTCCATACGAGATCGACTTGCCCATGCTCGGCCTCGGCCGCAGCGCCGGCACGCCCCCCGAGGGTATCGAGGCCGAGGTGCTGACCGTGCGCAGCTTCGAGGAGCTGGCCACGCGCGCCGCCGAGGTGCCGGGGAAGATCGTCCTCTTCGCGCCGCCGTGGGAAGGCTACGGCCCGAACGTGAAGTACCGGTCGCAGGGCGCCAGCGAGGCCGCCAAGCTGGGCGCCGTCGCCTGCCTGATCCGGCCGGCCGGCTTCGGCGCGAACACGCCGCACACCGGCGTGATGCGCTACGAGGACGGCGTCCCGCACATCCCCGCCGCCTCGCTCACGCCGGAGGACGCGGGTCGGCTGCGGCGACTCTGCGAGCGCGGCAAGGCCCCGCGCGTGCGCTTGATGATGGAGGCCACCCGGATGAAGGACGGCCCCTGCGCCAACGTGTTCGGCGACCTGCGCGGCCGCGAGACGCCCGAGGAGATCGTGCTCATCGCCGCCCACCTCGACGCGTGGGACGTCGGCGGCGGCGCCCACGACGACGGCGCCGGCTGCGTGATGATGGTCGCCGCGTTGAAACTGCTGCGCGACCTCGGCCTGCAGCCGCGGCGCACCGTGCGCGTCGGCCTGTTCACCAGCGAGGAGTTCGGCGGCCAGGGCGGCGACGCCTACGTCGCGGCCCACCGCGACGACGCCGCGCGCCACGTCGCCGCGCTCGAGAGCGACGGCGGCTGCTTCGCGCCCGCCGGCTTCTCGGTGAAGGGCAGCGAGGCGCTGGTGGCCCGGGTCGCGGACCTGGCGCGGCCGCTCGGTTCGCTGGGCGCGGACAGCGTGGTGTCCGGCTGGGCCGGCGTCGACATCGGCCCCCTCGTCGAGACCGGCGTGCCCGGCCTCGGCCACCGCACGCACAACGAGGAATACTTCCGCTATCACCACAGCTCGGCCGACACCTTCGACAAGGTCTCCACCGACCACCTCGCCGCCAACGTGGCCGCCATCGCCGCCCTGGTGCTGGTCATCGCTGACGATCCGACGTCGTTACGGGAAACGGACGCCTCGCGTTGACCATGACACCGTGAACAGGGGAGCGCTCACGGTGATGGAGACGGCCCTCGCGGCGACGCGGGGGCCGTTTCGCGTGCCGGCGCGACCGGCAGCGGCCCCGTGATCAGGCGCGCACTCTTGGTGAAGAAGACGTAGTTCCAGATCCAGTTGAGCAGCACGAAGACCCGGCTGCGGAAGCTCACCAGGAAGGCGATGTGCACGCCGCCCCAGAGCAGCCAGGCGAGCAGGCCGTGGAAGCGCCGTCCGCCGACCTCCGCCACCGCCTTGTGCCGGCCCACGGTGGCCATGGTGCCCTTGTCGCGATAGCGGAAGGCGGGTCGATTCGCCGGCGTCGTGCGGCCGCGCACCTCGTCGGCGATGATCCGGGCCACGTGCGCGCCGCCCTGCATCGCCGTCTGCGCGACGCCGGGCAGCGTCGCGCCGGTGTCGGGATCGACGGCGTGCGCGAGGTCGCCCACCACGAAGACCTCCGGGTGGCCCGGCACCGACAGGTCGGCGTTCACGCGCACGCGGCCGGCGCGGTCGAGGTCCACGCCGAGGCTGCGCGCGAGCGGCGAGGCCTGGACGCCCGCGGCCCAGAACACGTTGGCCGCGGGCAGGAATTCCTCGCCCACGCTCACGCCGCCGGCGGTCATGCCCGTCACCAGGCTGCCGGTGCGCACCTCGACGCCGAGGCTGCGCAGGTGGCGCGCCGCCGCCCGGGACGACGCCGCGTCCATCGCCGGCAGCACGCGGTCCGCGCCCTCGAGCAGGATCACGCGCGCGAGGGTGGTGTCGATCTGGCGGAAGTCGCGCGGGATCGACTGGACCGCGATCTCCTTCAGCGCCCCCGCGAGTTCCACGCCGGTGGGCCCCGCGCCGACCACCACGAAGGTGAGCAGGGTCGCACGCGCGGCGTCGTCCATCTGCTGCTCCGCCTCCTCGAAGGCCAGCAGGATGCGGCGGCGGATGGCGACGGCGTCGTCGATGGTCTTCAGTCCGGGCGCGAGCGGCGCCCACTCGGGATGCGCGAAGTAGGAGTGGGTCGCGCCCGTGGCGAGCACCAGGTAGTCGTAGGCCACCTCGCCGCCGGCGTGGCGGATGGTGCGGGCCGCCAGGTCGACGCTCTCGATCGCGTTGAGCGACACCTGCGCGTTGGCCTGCCGGCTGAGGATCTTGCGGATCGGCTGGGCGATGTCGGCCGGCGAGAGCACGGCCGCGGCGACCTGGTACAGCAGGGGCTGGAACAGGTGGTAGTTGTGCTGGTCGTAGAGGGTGACCTCGACGGGCGCGCGCCGCAGGCCGCGCGCCGCGCGCAGGCCGCCGAAGCCGCCGCCCACGATCACCACGCGGGGACAGCCGTCGCAGAGGCTGGGGGGCGTCGCGTCGTCCATGTCCTACAGGTCTAACGGCGGCGCCCGCCGGCCGCCAAGGCCGACCCGGGCGGCACGCTTTTCGCACGGGGAGTCTCGCCGTTTCCCGCCCGGCGCTGCTCTCGTCCGCAACGCCATGTGCGGTAATTAGTTAAGTACGCGACGGCGATTTCGAAAGGGTGACATATGCGGCTGGAGAGGCAATTCCTGCACGCCATCGGCATGGTTGTCGTGCTGCTGGCGCTCGGCGGCTGCGGCGCCGACGACAACGACCGGGTCACCACGCCCCGGAACGACCTCACCCTTCCCGAGGCCCTGGACGGCTACTGGCCGGCCCAGAACCTCGTGGCCGGGACGCTCGACGACCTCGACGCCATGTGGCTCGCGATCGAGGCGGGCGTCGAGGCCGGCGAGGACGTCACGGCGCAGGTGGAGCAGTATGCCGCCACCTGCGAGGCCGCCGCCGACCTCTTCGACGACCTGCTCGACCTCGAGGAGGTCATCGTCCCCTACGGCGAGGACAAGGGCTACTTCAGCCCCGCCGCCAAGGCCGTGGTCACGGAGGTGTACGAGACCGCGGGCGCCGCCGTCGAGCGCAGCGGCCAGCGCCTGCGCACGGCCTGGCTGGTGTACGCCGGCCTCAGCACCCTGCGCGACGCCGTGCGCGACCGCGAGTCGGGCGTGCCCGCCATCTCCACCTTCGCCGATCGTCTGCGGACCCGCGTCGCGGCGCGCGACGAGGCCATCGTCGCCGCCATCCTCGCCGACGACGACCACGGCGGCCTGGTGCCCCTCGATCAGCTCGCGGGCGCCACGCCGGCCGAGCGGGTCGAGGCCTACGGGGATCTCGGCGACGCCAACGCCATCAAGCTGCTGGCGCGGCGCAACGTCGCCGCGTGGGACGCCGACGAGCTCACGGCCACCGTCGATGATCTGCGCACCGCGGCGCGCGAGGAGATCCGCGCCTACGCCCTGGTCGCGGCGACGCCCCAGACCCTCGCGGACCTCGCCGACCAGATGCTCGCGCCGGCCCAGAGCCGCACCGACGTGGGCACCCTCGCGCAGGCCCTCAGCGACGCCGGCACCGGCGAGCCGCTCGCGGCCGCCGCGATGGTGGTGCTCGCGCGCCGCGGACAATCCTCCGTGGCGGTGCTGACCGGCGCCGCGGCGGACCTCGCCCTCGAGCTGCCGGCCGGCGCGTACGACGCCGTGGTGGTCGCCCCCGGCTACCTGCGCGCCGTCGCCCAGGTGGACGTGCAGAACGGCGACACGCAGGCGCTGCCCCTGTCGCTCTACGACCACGCGAACAACCGCGTCATCCTCGAGTCGCTGACCGCCGACTACAGCGTGGTCGGCGCCGGCGAACCCACCACCCTGCGCGCGCTCGCGGTCAGCACGCGGGCCCGCGCGCTGACCTTCACCTGGACGGTGGCCGGCCCGGCGACGGACGTGCTCGCCCCCGAAGGTCCGACAGCGCTGTTCACCGCCACCGAGCCCGGCAACTACGCGGTGACCCTCACCGTCAGCGACGGCGAGGCCGAGGCCGACCAGCTGGTGTTCGTCGAGGTGATCGCCGGCGCGGTCCGGGTGACCCGGACGACGGCCGCCGACGGCGCCTTCGTCGACGGGGCCCTCAACCCGGGCGAGAACGTGGCCCTGACCCTCACGCTCGCCGGCCACGCCGACGGGGACGTGAGCGGCACCGCCACCCTCACGGGCCTCGGCGGCGCCCTGGTGACCGCGGGCGGGAGCCAGGCCTTCACCATCACCCCCGGCACGCAGCAGACCTGGCCGGTCACGGTGTCCATTCCGGCCGACTTCGACGCCGACGAGGCGCGCTTCGCGTTCGCCTTCACGCTGGCGGATCGCGTCGTCCAGCAGGAGATCTCGGTGCCGGTCTCGTTCTACGCCGAACTCGGCACGCTGGCCACCAACGTCACCAGTCGCGTGCTGCCCGTGACGGGGCGGGTCGCCAACCCGTCGCTGGCCACGGCCTGGCTGGTGGTCGATCGCGATCCCGGACAGGTCCATCAGGTGCGCCTCACCAACGGCGCCTTCGCGGAGACCATCCTGCTGCAGGGCGCCCGCCGCTCGCGGCGCGTGAACCTGGAACTGGTCGCCGACTGCGGCGCCCGCCGCGAGACGGACCGGGCCAGCTTCACGGCGAACATCCCGGCGGCCGGCCTGCGCGTCGCCCTCGCCTGGGACACGCCCGAGACGGACGTGGACCTGTGGGTGACCGACCCCAACGGCGAGCGCTGCTACTACGCGCACCGCAGCACGGCGCTCGGCCTCATGCTCGACGTGGACGACGTCACCGGCTGGGGCCCCGAGAACATCACGGTGGTCACCCCGGCCGCGGGCGACTACCTGGTGCAGGTGCACTACTTCGACGACTGGAACGGCGCGATGCGCGTCCCCTCCACCTGCGACATCGCGATCTGGCAGGACGAGGGCACGGACGAGGAGCGCATGACCGCCTTCCAGGGCACCCTCGGCCAGACCGGCGACCTGTGGACCGTCGCCGTGGTCACCGTGGGCGAGGACAAGGCGGCCGACGCGATCCGCGTGGACGGTTCGCATGCGGCCGTGCCGCCGGCAGGCCTGCCGCCGAAGTAGAAATCCGGCGTAACCGACACACCCGTTCTTGCGTATGATGCCTTCGGGCCCGGCGTGGAGCCGGGCCCGATCTTCGTGCGCCCGCGACGTGTCCCTTCCGGAGGTTTCCCATGTTCCGCACGCTCGCCGCCATCCTGGCGACCCTCGTGAGCCTGGCCGCCCAGGCGATGCCCGCCGACCCCGCGGGCCCCGACCTGACCGACACCCGGCTGCTGCGTATGCCGGACATCCACGGCGAGGCGGTGGTCTTCGTCTACGGCGGCGACCTGTGGACGGTCTCCGGCGCCGGCGGCGAGGCCCGCCGCCTGACCAGTTCCATCGGCTACGAGAGTAACCCCAAGTTCTCGCCCGACGGCCGCTGGATCGCGTTCACCGGCCAGTACGACGGCAACAACGACGTCTACGTGATGCCCGCCGCCGGCGGCGAGCCCGTGCGCCTGACCTTCCATCCCGCCTGGGACCGCGTCATCGACTGGCAGCCCGACGGCCAGAGCATCCGCTTCCAGTCGCCGCGCCAGAGCCACACCGGACGCGACCTGCAGCTCTTCACGGTCCCGCGCACCGGCGGCCTGCCAGAACGCATGATCATGCCGACGGCGGGCCTCTCCAGCTACGCCCCGGACGGCCAGCGTCTCGCTTACACGCCCGTCAGCACGGAGACCCGCACCTGGAAGCGCTACAAGGGCGGCTGGGCGGCGGACATCTGGATCTACGACCTCGCCGCGAACACCTCGCAGAAGGTCACCGACTGGGTGGGCAACGACGCCTTCCCGATGTGGCACGGCGACACCATCTACTACACGAGCGATCGCGAGGCCGGCAAGCTGAACATCTGGGCCTACGACACGCGCAGCGGCGCCCACCGCCAGATCACCCGGCACGACGAGTACGACGTCAAGTTCCCCAGCCTTGGCGGCAGCGCGATCATCTACGAGAACGGCGGCTGGCTGTGGGTGCTCGACCTCGCGACCGGCCAGTCGCGGCAGCTGAAGGTCGGCGTGCACAGCGACCAGGTGTGGGCGCGCCCCCACCTCGTGAGCGCCGCCGACCAGATGCGCGGCGCCGGCATCGCGCCCGACGGCAAGCGCGCGGTGGTGGACGCCCGCGGCGAGATCTTCAGCGTCCCCGCCGAGAAGGGCCCGGTGCGCAACCTCACCGCGACCACCGGCGTGCGCGAGCGCTTCCCGGTGTGGTCGCCGGACGGCAAGCAGGTGGCCTACGTCGCCGACGCCACCGACGAGTACGAGATCTACCTGCGTCCGGCCGACGGCACCGGCGAGCCGAAGAAGCTGACCAGCGGCCTCGGGTCGTGGGTCAACAACATGCGCTGGTCTCCCGACGGCAAGTGGCTCGCGGTGAGCACCGCCGCCCTCGACCTCCTGCTGGTGGACGCCGGCAGCGGCAAGATCGCGCGCATCGACCGCAGCCCCAGCGGCGACATCACCGACTACGCCTTCAGCCCCGCCGGCGACTGGGTGGCCTTCGCCCGCGGGGAGGAGAACAACTTCACCTCCATCTTCCTCTACGAGGTGAAGTCCGGCGCCATCCACCGCGTCACCAGCGAGTTCACCAACGAGGGCGCCCCCTGCTTCGACGACGAGGGCAAGTACCTGTTCTTCACCTCGGCGCGGCACTTCAACCCCACCCTCGGCGGCTTCGACCTGCACCCCATGTGGGTCAACCAGGACGGCATCTTCCTGGTGACCCTGCGCAAGGACGTCCCGCACCCCTTCCCGCCGGAGAGCGACGAGGTCGGCGCCTCCGACGAGAACGGCGAGACCCCGGCTGACGCCAAGGACGAGAAGGGCAAGGCGGACAGGAAGGACCAGAAGGACGACGACGCCGGCGCCGCGAAGCCGCCCCTGCGCATCGACCTCGAGGGCCTGGCCGACCGCATCGTCGATCTCGACGTGCCCGCCGGCAACTACGGCAACCTGTCGTTCAGCGACGGGAAGCTGTTCTTCATGAGTCGTCCCTTCGTCGCCGGCGGCGGCCGCGGCGGCGACGACGACGAGGGGCCCGCCTCCAGCCTGCGGGTCTTCGACCTGAAGGAGCGCGAGGCGAAGACCGTGCTCGAGAAGCTCGGCGGCTACGAGCTGTCGGCCGACGGCAAGAAGATCCTCTACGAGCACCGGGGACAGCTGGGCATCGTCGACGCCGCGGCCGACCAGAAGCCGGCGGAGAAGCCGCTGCGTCTCGCCGAGATGAAGGCGCTGGTGGATCCGCGAGCGGAGTGGCGCGAGATGCTGCGCGACGCCTGGCGGCTCGAGCGCGACTTCTTCTACGACCCCGAGCTGCACCAGGTCGACTGGCCGCGCATGTACGAGCGCTACAGCCAGCTGGTGCCCTACGTCGCCCATGGCGCCGACTTCAGCTACGTGGTCGGCGAGATGATCTCCGAGCTGAACGCCGGCCACGCCTACGTGCGTCCCGGCGACATGCCGCAGGCCGAGCAGATCGGCACCGGCCTGCTGGGCTGCGACTTCGCGCTCGACCGCGACAGCGGCCGCTACCGCTTCGCGCGCATCCTGCGCGAGCGCGACTGGAACGGCGGCCAGCCCGCGCCGCTCGCCGCGCCCGGCGTGGACGTGAAGGACGACGAGTACCTCCTCGCCGTGGACGGTGTCGAGCTGCAGGCGCCCACCAACCCGTTCAGCCTCTTCGTCGACAAGGCCGGGCAGGCGGTGCGCCTGAAGGTCGGCCCGCGCGCCGACGGCAAGGACAGCCGCGAGGTCACGGTGGTGACCATCGCCAGCGAGGGCGACCTGCGCTACGAGGCCTGGGTCCAGCACAACCGCCGCCGCGTCGACCAGCTGTCCGGCGGCAAGATCGGTTACCTGCACCTGCCCAACACGGCCGTCGGCGGCCAGCAGGGCTTCGCCAAGGGCTACTACCCGCAGCTGCGCAAGGAAGGGCTCGTCATCGACGAGCGCTTCAACGGCGGCGGCTTCATCCCCGACTTCTTCATGAACATCCTGCGGCAGAAGATGGTGAACTTCTGGCGGCCGCGTTTCGGCCAGGACTGGCGCACGCCGGGCACCGCCTTCATGGGCCACCTGGCGATGCTGAGCAACGGCTACGCCGGCAGCGGCGGCGACGCGCTGCCCTACTACTTCAAGTTCTACGAGCTGGGCCCCGTGATCGGCACCCGCACCTGGGGCGGCCTGGTGGGCATCAGCCGCGACATCCCGCTCATGGACGGCGGCAACGTGACGTTCCCCGAGTTCGGTCTCTACGACCTCGAGGGCCAGCTCGCGGTGGAGAATCACGGCGTCGAGCCGACCATCGAGCTGGAGAACCTGCCGCACGAGGAGGCGGCCGGCCGCGACGCGCAGCTCGAGAAGGCCGTCGAGGTGCTGCTGCAGAAGATCGCCGCCGAGCCCGTGCGGATGCCCGAGTTCAAGGGCTTCCCGCAGGACAGGAAGTAGGCATGGCCACCACCATCGATCTCGCCGGCCGCGCGGCCCTGGTCACCGGGGGCTCGCGCGGTATCGGCCGGGCCGTGGCCGAGCTGCTGGCCGCGCACGGCGCCCGCGTGGCCGTGCACTACCAGGCCAACGAGCGCGCCGCGGCCGAGACGCTCGCGGCGTTGACCGGCGGGGGCCACGCGGCCCTCGCCGCCGACCTCGGCGATCCTGCGGCCGCCCTCGGCTTGCCCGACCGGGCGGCGGCGGCGCTCGGCCGGCTCGACATCGTGGTCAACAACGCCGGCATCTACGCGCCGCACGACGTGTCGGCGCTCGCGCCCGACGAGTGGCAGCGGGCCTGGGACCGCCACCTGGCCGTCAACCTGACCGGCCCGGCGCACGTGATCTACGGCGCCGTGCCGCACCTCGAGGCGGCCGGCGGCGGACACATCGTCAACGTCAGCAGCCGCGGGGCCTTCCGCGGCGAACCGCAGGCCCCGGCCTACGGCGCGGCGAAGGCGGGGCTCAACGCACTCGGCCAATCGCTGGCCTTGGCGCTGGCGCCGCGCGGGATCAAGGTGGTCGGCGTGGCGCCGGGCTGGGTCGAGACGGACATGACGCGCGAGCATCTCGCGGGTCCCGAAGGCGAGGCGGTGCGGTCCCAGAGTCCCTGGGGCCGCACCGCGACGGTGCAGGAAGTGGCGTGGACGGTCTTGCTGGCGGTGTCGGGGCGCGCCGACGCGCTCACCGGCGGCATCATCGACGTCAACGTCGCGTCGTACCTGCGGACGTGACGGCGGCCTAGAAGCCGAACGAGGCCAGCACCGACCAGGTGCGGTCCTCGAAGTCCTTGCCCTCGACGTCGTCGGGGATGGAGTCGATGAACTCGCCGATCGGCTCGTCGCTGATGTCGGTCAGGCCGAGGTCGTAGCGCACCTCGACGCCGAGGGGGCCGAGGTTGACCCCGACGCCCATCACGGCGCTCCAGGCGGTCTGCGTGTTGTCCTTGACGTCCACCCAGTCGCCGTCGTCGACCTGGACCTCGCTCTGGAGCGGGAAGCTCACGGCGGGCCCGAGGTAGACGTTCGGCGAGACCGCGGGGATGGGCAGGCTCCACACCAGCAGGACGGGGACCTCGAGCCAGAGGTTGCGGTAGTTCAGCTCGGTGTCGCTGGTCGAGAGCTCGCCGCCCTCGAAGCCCTTGCTGGTCAGCAGCACCTCGGGCTGGACGCGCAGCAAGGCCGGGGACAGGCTGCAGAAGAGGCCCGCGACCCAGCCGGTGCGCGTCGATGACTCGAGGTCGTCGATGTTGATGTCCGAGAGGTTCAGGCCGCCCTTGACGCCGAACTGGGGCACGAGGCCGGCCTGGGCCGGGCTCGCGTTCGCGACGACGGCGGCGAGCAAAGCGACGACGATGGCGCGGTTGCGCATGGGTCACCCTCCTTGGTGCTGAGCACCTCGTTCCGCGGCGAGAATGAAGGCCATGATCTGCAAGACGAGGCGCGCGGCGAGGAAGTCGGACGCGCGCGCGGTCGGCACCGGCATCAGCTCGACGACGTCGAAGCCCACGATGCGGTGCTTGCGCGAGACGGCCCCGATCACGTCGACGATCTGCCACCAGTCGAGGCCGCCCGGTTCGGGCGTGCCGGTGGCGGGAACGTAGGCGGGGTCGAAGACGTCGAGGTCCACCGTGAGGTAGACGGGGCCCGAGACGATGTCCGCGACCGCGGGGACGAAGTCGTGGCCGCGGCGGATGTCGTGCGCGTAGAAGATGCGGGCCGGGTCGATGGCGGGCACCTCGCCGGCGTCCATGCTGCGGATGCCCACCTGGACGATCTTCGCGACCTCGCGCGCGCGGGCCATGACGCAGCCGTGGTTGTAGCGGCTGCCCTGCAGGGTCTCGCGGCTGTCGCCGTGCGCGTCGAGTTGCAGGACCGTGAGGCCGGGGTAGCGCTCCGCGTGAGCCTGGATGAGGCCGATGGAGACGGAGTGCTCGCCGCCGAGGCCGACCACGGTCTTGCCGGCGTCGATGAGCGAACCGGCGACCTCCTTGACGCGCGCGCACATCGCCTCGGCGGAATCGGCGACCTCTACCGGCTGCATGGTGACGACGCCGGCCTCGATCGGCTCGAGCCGCGTGAGGGGGTCGTACATCTCGAGGTAGTGCGAGGCGTCGAGGATGGCCTCGGGGCCGCGGACCGTGCCTTTTTGCCAGGTGGCGGTGAGGTCGTAGGGGATGGGCAGCACCGCGAAGCGGTCGCGGGCGAAGTCCGGCGTCCGACCCTGGTTCGCGACGCCCATGAATGCGCCAGGGTCTGCATGTAGCGGCCAGGTCAAGGTCATGACTCCTCGTCGTCGCGGTCGGGATCGAAACCGGGGTCGTCGAGATCCAGGTCATCATGGTCGGGATCGTCGATGTCGAAGTCGTCGTCCTCGAAGTCCTCGATGTCGTCGAGGTCCTCGATCAGGTCGTCGTCCCAGTCGTCGGAATCCTGGCGACGGCCGCCCTTGCGCGGCTTGTCGTCCGGGTTGCGCTTTTCCTCGTCCTCGGTGGCGCGTTTCTTCGGCGCTTCGACCCAGCGGCGGGTGCTGCGGGGCTTCTCTTCTTCCGCATCGCTGCGGTTGCGGTCGTTCTGCGGACTCATCCCCGGACTTCTCCTGATGTGACGGACCCCTCCCGGCGGTCAGCCGGGAAAACGGCGCGAAAAATGACCCAATTCGCTCTATCTGTCAAGAGCCCCCGCCCGCGGACCGGCGTTCCCAGTGGCGCGCCTGCTCGAGGGTCCGGAGCACCTCCGGATCGTCCGGGGCGAGCCGGGCCGCCCTTTCCAGGTCGGCCACGGCCGCGCTCCACTGGCGAGCATGATAATACAGAAGGCCGCGATTGTACCACCCCACGGCGAGATCGGGATCAAGTTCCAGGGCCCGGTCGAGTGCCGGCCGAGCCGCGTCCAGGTCTTCGGCCAGGATCAGCGCCAGACCCAGGTCGGCCCACGAGGCGGCCGATTCGGGCCGCAGGCGGACCGCCGTGCGCAGGAGCGGCAACGCGTCCCCGGGCCGCCCGTCCTTGAGGTAGAGGTGTCCCAGGGCGGAGACGGTGGCGAAATCCTCCCGGCGGCGGTCGCGCAGTTGTCGCCAGGCGTTCTCCAGGTCGGCGCGACCCTCGTTGGTGCGCCCGGCCGCCACCTGGAGGAGGCCGCGGACGCGCAGGGCCCAGGGCGTGTCGAGACCCCGGCGGATGCAGGTCCCGGCCGCGTCGACGGCGGCGCTCGCCCAGAACTCGCGCGTCTGCGGATCGTGGGCCGCCGCGTAGCGCGTGTAGGCCAGCGCGGTGTAGGACGACAGCGAACCGGTCACGTAGAAGCGGTCGAACGCCAGCCACACCGGCAGCGCGCGCCGGGAACCACCGAGGTTGCGCACGTCGGCGCGGACCACGCCGCGGCCGTCGGCGCCGGCCACGCTGGCGAAGCTGTGCTCGTAGTTCGCGCGGGCGTCGTTCCAGTTCTCCAGGACTTCCTCCAGCATGCCGAGGTCGCGCCAGCATTCGGCGGCGTGGCCGGGCTCCGGCCGCAGCTCCCCGGGAATGAACGCGTCGGGACCTTCCTGCAGCTTGACGACCAGGGTGGGGTCCCGCTGCAACTGGACGACGGTGCGCGCCAGCTCCGGGTTGCCGCGGTACCACTCCGCGACGCCGTGGACCCAGCGCGCGCTGCTGCTGAAGTCGTTCTGACCCGCCAGCCGCCGCGCGATGTCCTCGGCGTACAGGAATTGCCCGCTCCCAGCAAGAAGAAGGCCGCGAATCACCTGATTCCCGTCGCTCAGGGCGTCGGCGCTGTCCGCCCAGGCAAGGCCGTCGAGCCACTGGCCCCGGTCGTAGTTCAGCCAGGCCATGGTCTGGGCCGCCCGCCGCCGCAGGTCGCGGTTGGCGGGGGCGGGCGCCGCGGCGAGGGCGAGCCGCAGGGAGGCGAGGTGCGCGGCGGCGAGCTGGTCGTCCCCGAACCAGCGGGCATGCTCCAGGAGCAGGGTCCAGGCCTCGGCGTGATCGGGCGCCAGGCCCACCGCGGTGTGCAGGCGGCGCAGGCGCTGGTCGAGGGAGGCGTCGCCCCGGGCGGCCAGGAGATGGCGGTCGGCTTCGCGCCGGCGGACCGCCTGGACATCGGCCGGCAATCCGCGAAACGCTTCGAGGCCGAGGGAGTCCGCGGCGGCGGTGTAGCGGATGGACTGCGGATAGTCGGCCGGGGCCAGGCGGCTGGACGCGCAGCCGGCCAGCGCGAGGGCGAGCACCATCGCGACGGCGACGCCGATGGCGGCCCGCGAAACGAGCCTACCGGAACAACCGGTCAAGCCAGGTGCCCTTCGCCACGGCCGTGCTCGTGACCAGCGGCACGGAACCGATCTCGCGACCATCCAGCATCGCCACGGCGCGTCCGGCGGGAGCGCCGGCCACGATCGGCGCGCGCAGGGGGGGCGCCACCTCGATCTGCAACGCGACGGACTTCTCCTGCTCGCGCGGCACGGTCACCTTCAGGGGACCGCCGTACACCAGAGGAACCTTGGTCTCCTTGCCGCCCTTCACGCGGGCCGGCGTGGTGACCGGCAGTCCGGCGGCGGCGATCAGCGTCACGTCGGTGTACAGCTCGAAACCGCGGTTGAGCAACCGGGCCGTCTCGTTCGCGCGGATGCGGGCATTCGAGCAACCCATGACCACCGAGATCAGCCGGGCCCCGCCCTGCTCCGCGGTCGCGGTCAGGCAGAACCCCGCCGGCACCGTGTAACCGGTCTTCAGACCGTCCAGTCCCGGGTAGCGGCCGAGCAGGCGGTTGGGGTTGTGCAGGGTGAACTCGCCGCCGCGAAATGGCGCGCTGGGCTGGGACGCCCACTCCAGGGACTTGGGGTGCTTGATCAGCTCGCGGGCCAGCAGGGACATGTCGAAGGCCGTGGTCAGGTCCGGCCGCTCGCCGCGGCGCGCGGGCAGGCCGTTGACCGTGTGGATCTCGGTGTTCTTCATGCCCAGCGCGGCGGCCTTCTCGTTCATGAGGTAGACGAAGGCCTCGATGCTGCCGCCCACGTGTTCGGCCAGGGCGGCCGCGGCGTCGTTGGCGGAGTGGATGGTGAGCGCCTTCAGCAGGTCCTCCATGGTGAAGCGCTCGCCCGCACGCAGGTAGACCTGCGAGCCGCCCATCTTGCTGGCCCGGGCGGAGACGGTGACCGTGTCGGTGAGGGCGAAATCGCCCTTGGCGATGCGCTCGAGGATGACCAGCTCGGTGAGCATCTTGATCATCGAGGCCGGCTGGCGGGGGACCAGGGCGTCCTTGGCGGCCAGGACCACGCCGCTATGGGCGTCCACCACGATCGCCGTGGCGAAATCTCCCTCGACGCGCAGGGGGTCGCCGGACTTCGCGAGGGCCGGGCAGGCGCCGGCGAAGAGCGTCAGCAGCAATAGGAGAAGGCTCGGGAGCTCCATCTTCCGCATGGGTCGTGTCCTCATGTTGGGCAGACATTGCAAGGGACGTGCCGAGGTTACGGCCTGGACCGCGAATGTCAAGCCATCGACATCGGGGCGGCGCCGATCGGGCTCCCGCCCCCGCGCCACGCCCCTTCGTCCGACCAGGCCAGCACCCGTTCCGGGTGGTCGGTGAAGACAGCGTCGACGCCGATCCGGCGCATGAGCTCGTATTCCCAGCGTTCGTTCACCGTGAACACGCGCACCGCCAGCCCGCGCAGGTGCGCCTCCCGCACCACGCCGGCCCGCGCGGCCAGCTTGCCGATGTGGACGGCCTCCACCCCCAGCCTCGCCACGGCCTCGAGCGCCTCGGGACCCACGTGGCCTGAGGCCAGGGCCGCGAGTGGCAGTTCCGGCGCCAGGTGGTGCGCTTCCTCCAGCCGATCCCAGGCGAAGGACGACAGCACGAAGCTGCCGGCCGGCCACCGGCCCGTCGCGAGGGCGCGCGTCAGCAGGGTCACGGCCGGCGCGGCCGTCCCCGCGCCCTTGAGCTCCACGTGGATCTGCGCGCGGCCGGCCACCAGGTCGAGCACCTCCTGCAGGAGGGGGATGCGTTCGCCGGCGCCGGCGTCCAGGTCGCGCAGTCGCGCGAGCGTGAAGTCCTCGAGGCGGCCGTGGCCGTCGGTGGTGCGATCGACGGTGTCGTCGTGCAACACCACGAGCTGGTCCCCGAGCCGTTGCACGTCGAGTTCGAGCGCCTTGACGCCCAGATCGATCGCGAGCGCGAAGGACCGCAGCGTGTTCTCCGGTTCGAGACCGCTGGCGCCGCGATGGGCGATGCAAATGGGTGCGTGGTTGGTCCGGGCGGCTAGGGATGCAGATGCGGAACGCGGCATCGAGGACCCTCCTGGCCCCTCACGGAACGACCACCGGGCGGATTTGTCAATGCCGCGCCCGGCCGGCGCCAGGGCGCGGCCGGGCGGGGCATCTCCGGTCAGCTCAGCTGCGAGGTGCAGGCCGGGCAGCGCGTGGCGGCGATCGCGATGGCCGTCTTGCAGAACGGGCAATCCTTGGTCGTCGGCGCGGCCGCCGGAGCCGGCTCCTTGCGCTGGGTCGCGTTCATCGCCTTGACCAGCAGGAAGACCGAGAAGGCCACGATCAGGAAGCTGACGATGGTGTTGATGAACTTGCCATAGTTCAGGGTCACCGCGCCGGCCGCCTGGGCGTTGGCGAGGGCGGCGTACGGACCGGCCGTCGCGCCTTCCTTGATCACCAGGAAGAGGTTCGTGAAGTCCACGCCGCCAAGGAGCATGCCGATGGGGGGCATGATGACGTCGTCGACCAGGCTCTTGACGATGGTGCCGAACGCGGCGCCGATGATGATACCGATGGCCATGTCCATGACGTTGCCGCGCATGGCGAAGGCCTTGAACTCCTTGAGCATCCTGATCCTCCTGAGGGATGGGCGATGAGGTTCGGTCAGGGCCACGTCTTCGGCGGCGCGGGCTCGAGGCGCTGCGCCGCCGCAGAAGATCCCGCATTTTCATCCTGGATGCAATTCCGAAGGCTCTAACGCAGCGGAGTATCGACGATCTCCAGCTGCGCCTGCAACTCGGCCAGGGCCTCGAGGAACGACGCCGTGCGCTGCGGCTCGATCTCCGCCGCGTTCTGCCGGTAGTGCCGGATCGCGGCGAGCAGGTTCTCGCGCACCTCGGCCGCGGCGCCGTTCACGGCGGGGTCGTCCCGCAGGCAGGCGAGGTGCAGGGCCAGCTCACGCAGGAACATGTGCGGCCGCTCGGCGGCCAGCGGCAGCGGGCGGCGGCCGTAGATGTGGTCGAGCATCTGGGCGAGCGTGTACTCGCCGTCGAAGTTCACGATGTTCGGCCCGCAGCACACCGCCATGTGGGCGTCGGGGTCGATCCCGTGGGGCACGGTGGCGCTGCCGCCGAGGTCGTGACAGATGCAGGCCTTGGCGACCACCGCTTCCCAGGCCGCGTTGCGCTCGTCCTCGGGCATGTCGGCGCCAGCGATCTCGTTGAGCTTGCGGCGCTGGTAGGCGCGGCTCGCGGTGCAGATCGGCACCGGCGTGAACTCGGTGTTGCTGACCAGGAACCCCTTGGGACAGGAGCTGCCGGGGTTCCCCTGGGCGATGCGCTCGCGTCGGGCGGCCTCGCTCGCCGAGGTCTTCAGGCTCCAGAACGGCACGCCCAGCGGCGAGCGGTCGCTCAGGTGGACGTCGTCGGGACCGGCGTCGCGCAGGCGGCGCCGGTGCTCGGCATCGAGGTTGGTCACCTCGGGCACCAGCAGGAACGGCGTGGCCCAGCCGGTGCCGTCGACCTGGTAGTGCCGGCGCAGCATCGCGTCCTCCTCGGGCGTGCCGATGCCGCCCTGGACGGTGATGCGCGGCGGCTGCGGGTCCTGCTCGGCATGCCGTCCGAGCGCGGTCAGCGCGGCGTCGCGCACCTCGCGCAGGCCCTCGCTGAGCTTCCCCTTCTCCTTCTGGAACTCCGCCAGGATCGGGCCGAGGACCTTGCCCTTGCCGCCGAAGGCGTGGCCGCCGCAGTTCAGGCCGGACTCGACGCGGTACTCCGACACCCACAGGCCCTGCCGCGCGAGCAGCGTGCCCTGGACCACGGCGGAGCGGAAATCGCTGACCTTCAGGACGATGCGCTTGCGCAGGCGGCCGAGGTCGTCCGGGAAGAAGTCGTCGAAGTCGCCGAAATAGCGGAAGAGGCGTCGGTTCAGGCCGGCCGAGAGCACCACCGACGACGACAGCCGGCTCTGGGCGAAGCCGCGCAGCGCGCTCATCGCCGACGACAGCAGCGGCGATTGCCGCTGGCCGCCCTTGAAGACGTCGGCGTCCAGCTTGGTCATGATGTTGACGTCGATGGACCCGGGCACCACCAGCTTGCGCAGCTGCTCCTGCAGGGTCGCCTTCACGTCGAGGTCGGTGGCCGCCAGCATGCGATCGTACAGGGCGCGCAGGGGCGAGTGCGGCAGCATCTCGTAGTACCGCGTCAACTCGCTCTCGGGTGTGAAGACCGACTCGCGCAGACGGGTCATCTGCTGCTTGACCAGGCGGTCGAGCAGATCCAGGTACGACGTGATGCGGCGGGCGCGGGAGTCGTCCTCGCGGTTCTCGATCGGCTCGAACGGCTCCTCGTGCAGGTGACAGATGCGCCGGCGCATCTGCTCGATGAGCACGTCGTCGACCAGCGACACCACGGAGGAGATGCCGAACCGGGCGACCTTGAGCGGGGTGTCGATGGTGAACCCGGTCCCCATGACCGGAATGTGGACGGAGTGGGCCGACGCTGTAGTCATGAACTCCCCTGCACAGCTGGACGACCGCGCACGGGCCGAGGCGCGGACCTCAGGCGACACATGGATGTGCGCCGTATGCAGGACATTAGCCGTGTTTGACCAAAGTCACAAGGGAGCAGGCAGAGCGCTGGGTTTCGCCAGACCTCGCGCGCCGGCTCAAACCCGCCCGCAGCGGCGGGCGCGCAGCCGGCCGCCGACGAACTGGCCGATCGCGTAGGCGCCCACGGTGATCGGCAGCGTCGCGAACTGAAAGCCGATGCCCAGGACGAGCCGCAGGCCGATGATCGCCGGCACCGGCATGTGGACGGCCAGGAACCAGGGCCAGCTGAGCTTGCGGGTCCCGGCGCGCCAGTACCCGAACGGCACGTTCAGGATCAGGATCGTGGTCGCCAGGATGACGAGTTCGCGTCCGTGTCCCGTCACCGGCTCACCGCCTCGACGCCGACCAGGCCAGCCAGGCCCAGCCGAACAGGAACGACAGGCCGCCCAGCGGCGTCACCGCGCCCAGCCAGCGCGGCCCGCCCACGGCGAGCAGGTAGAGCGTGCCGCTGAAGATGACGGTGCCGGCGACGAAACCGGCGGCCGCCGGGCCCAGGCGCCAGGCGTCGTGCTGGCCCTGGAGCAGGGCCGTCGCCAGCAGCGCCACCGCGTGGACCAGCTGGTAGAAGACGGCCTTCTGCCACAGGTCCTGGCCCCGGGCGTCGAGCACGTCGCGCAACCCGTGCGCGCCGAACGCGCCCAGCGCGACGCCGAGGAAACCGGATACCGCCGCGATCGCCACCCACACGTTCATGCCTCGCCTCCGGGTTCCGGCAGGCCCCAGATCCGCGGGGACGCCAGTTCCACGCTGTTGCCGGCCGGATCGCGGACGTAGAGCGAGCGGCCGCCACCCGGCCACGTCACCTCCGCCTCGACGGCCACGCCGTGCTGTTCCAGCCGCTCGCGCCACGCGGGCAGGTCCGCCTCGCGGGTCGCCAGGGCGAAGTGACCCGGCCCATGCGTGCCGTGCGCCGGCACCACGGAGCCGCCGGCCCGGCTCGGCACGCTGGTCGCCGCCGGGTCGAAGATCAGGAGCACGCTGTTGCCGCAGCGGAAGAACACGTGCCGGCCCGGGTCGCGCGTGATGAGGACCAGGCCGATGACGTCCTGGTAGAACCGCCGCGCGGACTCGAGGTCGCGAGCGTAGAGCGCGGTTTCCAGGATGCCCAGCGGCTGCATGGCTCAGGCCGCCCCGTACAGGAGCGAGGTGTCGATGTAGATCTGGTAGTGCGTCACCTTGCCGTCCCGCAGGCGCAGCACGTCGGTGAAGGGCACGCTGAGCTGGCTGCCGTCGTGCCGGGTGTAGGTGACCTGGCCCACGATGACGGCGGCGCCGGGCACTTCCCAGGCGTCGGTCAGGTGGTGGCTCAGGGCGGCGATGCTGCCGAAGAAGCCGGCGACCGTCTCCCGGACGGCGGCGCGGCCGATGGACGGGGGCACGTTGCCGAACTGGAACGTCCCGTCCTCGTGGAAGACGCCGGCGAAGGCCTCGGCGTCCTGGCGGTCGATATCGGCGAACAGCGTGGTGATCCAGGCCGGTATGGTCATGGGCGCCTCCAGGCAAAAGGTCGTTGATCGCGATCATGTTAACCGCGATCCGCTCCCCGGCAAGCTGGAGGACGAACGCGAGTTCGTCTATCATGGGTGGGATGCGTGATCCTCACGACAATCGGACGGCGCGACAGCGCGCCGTGACGGCGATCCTGCTCGCGCCCGTGCTCCTCGTGCTCGCGACGCCGTACCTGCGCGCAAAGCCGCATCCCGGGCCCGACGCGCTGGCGTGCACCGGGGGTTATGCCGACGCGCGCGTCGCGTCGCCGGAGAGCCTCACCGTCGTCGCCTACAACATCCAGTATGGCGAGGACCTGCAGATCGCCGCCGTCGACCTGCGCGGACACCCCCGGTTGCGGGACGCCGACGTCTATCTGCTGCAGGAGATGGATCCCGCCGGCACCGACTCGCTCGCGCGCGCGCTCCGCTGCGACTACGTCTACTACCGCGCGAGCGTGAGCCCCCACCACGACCGCCCCTTCGGCAACGCCGTGCTCTCGCGCTGGCCGATCCTGTCGCACCGGCTGCTGGTCCTGCCGCACGACGCGCCGTTCAACGGCCAGCAGCGCGTCGCGGTCGCCGCCGACCTCGACCTCGGCGGCCGCCGCGTCCGCGTCGTCAGCGTGCACCTCTCGACCGTCATCGCCAGCCTCGCCGACCGGATGGATCAGGCCGCGGCGGTGGTCGACAGTCTCGCCGGCGACGGCCTGCCCCTGGTGGTCGGCGGCGACTTCAACACCGTCTCGCCCTACGAGGAGACGAGGCTGCGGCGGGTGTTGCACCGCGGCGGATTGCACGAGGCGCGCCTGCCGGACGGCCCGACCGCGGATCGGTCGCTCCTCGGGTTCATCCCCCTCGACCTGCGGCTCGACCACCTCTACTACGCGGGGCTCGAGCCTGTCGTCACCGGCATCGCGACCCAGGCGCGGGCGAGCGATCACGTCCCGATCTGGGCCACCTTCCATCTCGGCGACGACCCGCTAGGCGGGGTAGAAGTGGTCGAGACACAGGGGACAGAGCCCGTGGGAGACCTCCCGCGGCGGTGACACCACCCAGAACGGCACCCAGTCCCAGCGGTCCGGCTCGAGTCGGTGCTGGACGCACCGGCAGTGGGCGCACTGCCGCACCCAGCCGCCGGGGTCGTGGTAGTCGCCCTCGTAGGGCGGGCGCGGGGGTCGGTACTGGGGCCGCGTGATCGAGGTGGCGTTGACCACGAGCAGGCCGGCGCCATCCCCGAGGCGATAGACCGTCATCACGTACCGGCGATAGATCTCCGCGCTGGAGCACTCGTACTCGTGCTGGCGCAGGGACACCACCGGTCCGCCGGCGAGCTGGGACCCGAAGAACTCGCGGTAGAACGGCTGCAGTTCCGGCGCGACCGCGTCCATCACGTTGCGGCCGAGCGTCCAGTCCCGGGAGATCGCGGGTTCGCCGCCATTCTCGCCGGCGAAGCGGAACCAGGCCGGATTGAGGTAGGCGAGGGTCAGGTCGGGCCAGAGACCGAAGACGACGTTCGGATTGGCCTCGAGGTCGGCCAGATCCAGCCCGGCGAGGGCGGCGTGGAATCCTGGGCTCAGTCGCGCGCCTTCTCCAGCCATCGCTGCAATCCCCTCGATGCGCAAGAGCGATCCGTGGTCCGGTTCAGTCCCGAGCCAGCGGCGCCACCGCGTCGGCCTCGATCTCCACCAGCCAGCGCGGCTCGACGAACCGGTGCACCTGCACGAACGTGCACGCCGGATGCGGTTCGCGGAAGAACTCCGCGTGCACGGCGGCGACCTCGCGCCAGTCGTCGATGTTCGTCAGCAGGACGCGGGTGCGCACCACGTCGCGCAGGCTGGCGCCGAGCTGCTCGAGCGCCTCCCGGATGATCACGAAGCAGCGTCGCGCCTGCACCGACGCGTCGCCGACGCCGACCGTCTGGCCGTCCGGGCCGAGCGGCGCCGTGCCCGACACGGCGATGGTGTCGCCGACACGGATCGCGCGGGAAAACCCGATCTGGGATTCATACGGACTCTGCGAACGGGCGGCAAGCCGCACCGTGCCGGGCAACTCTGTCATTGGATAATCTCCCCCGAGAAGCCAAGGACTTGTGCATCCATTCAGACATGTGATCACCGCGATGAGCGACGTGCGATGTTCGTTCTGGTAAGACCCGGGCAGAATGCCGCAAGGACGCCGCCGTGTCAACCTCCACCGGCGCCCCGCCTCAGAGCAGCCGCCACTCCCAGACCTGGCCGTCTTCCGGATGCTGTCGTTCGTCGGCGAAGGCGAAGCCGATCTTGCGCAGCACCGTGGTCGAGGCATTCTCCTCGGGCTTGGTCTGCGCGACGATGGTCACGCCGGGCAGCTCCGCGCGGGCGATCTGCACCAGCCGCGCCGCCATGCGCGTCGCGATGCCCAGGCCCTCGTGATCGGGAAAGGTGAAGTACGCGATCTCGACCTCGCCGGCCCGCGGCGGCGACTTGAACGCGCAGGTGCCGACGCAGACGCCGCTCTCCACCACGAGGTAACCCACCCACGGCGGCTCGAATCCCACGTCGCGGTAGAGCTGGGCGAAGGCCCCCAGCACGTCGTGGGCGATGTCCGGCAAGTCGGCGATCGGGGTCTGCGGCTCGCCCTCTGCGGTGATGACGATCAGATCCATGGGTCAGACCATCTTCGGGACGTCGAGGCGCTCCTCGTTGAAATCGCAAAGCGAACACCGATAAGCTCGGCGCATCCCGCCCAGTTCGCCATACACGGGATCCGGACGACTGCTCTGCAGCGTCCACCCCCGCTCGTGACAACGCGGACAGATGTCGCCCTTCACGCCGTCCAGCTCGCGCACCTGCTTCTGCAACGCCGCATGCTCTTCCAGCAGCGTCACCAGCTCGAGCCGCGCGTCGGTCAGCTCGAGATTGAGGTCGGCCAGGAGGTTCTTCAACTCCGGATCGCCGGACCCGTCGACGTGATGTTTCAATTTTCTCGCACAGGAAATCGCGCGCGCAACCGAATCCAGGATGTCGGCCATGGTGTCCCCCGGGTTGAGCCGGCGCGAACGATAAGGAGGGCGCGGCGGGCGAGCAAGCTCCGTGCCCGTAATCACGTGGAATCTTTACAGTTATACCCACCACGCGGATGGGCGTTCAGCCGATCAGGCGAACGCCGCCTCGATCACGGCGGTGTCCGTGTACTCGCGGAACTCGGTGATCCTGCCGCCGAGCACCGTGAAGGCGTGGGCCCACTCCGCCTCGTAGACCTTGCCGGTCGCCTTCACGCGAAACCGCTCACGGCCCAGCACCACCACGTAGTCCCCGTCGGCGACGAAGTGCCGGGGCTCGAAGGCCTCCGCGTCGGCGTGCGCGCCCAGCGCGGCGAGGAACCGGGTGAAGCCCTCGTGCCCCTCGAAGCGTCCCGCCCAGGGAATGATGGACGACGCCGGGAAGTCCCACACGACGTCCGGCGCCAGGGTCGCGAGCATCCGCGGCATGTCTCCCTCACCGAACGCCGCGTAGCACTCGTGCAGGACCTTGACGTTGTCGCTGACGGTCATTCTGCCTCCCGACGGCCGGCGACGTCGCGCGGCGGCGTCGCGAGCACCTGCAACTTCATCACCGTGGCCCAGTTGCGGGTGGTCGCGCGGTCGCCCAGGGCCCGCCCGGCAGCCTCGGCCAGCCGGCTCGCGAGGATGCCGCCCGCACACCACAAGTAAGCGGCCTGCGACCCCACGGCCAGCGCGTCGGGGGTCCAGTCCTGCGCCTGGAGCGGCCCGTAGAGCGCGAGGTCGGCCGGCTGGCCGCAGAACGCGACGAGCAGTCGCGACGGGTCGGTCGCGATCTCCGTCAGGGGATTTCCGGCCACCACCGCGTTCAATTCCGCCGCGGTGACCACCGTGACGTTGGCCGTCACCCCGAGCGTCGCGGCGAGGCCCTCCGCGATGCGCTTCGCGGCGGCGGCCGTCGTCCCGCGGCCGTTGAAGACCACGTTGCCGCTGTTCAGCAGGGTGGCCACGTCTCGGTACCCTAGGTCCGCGACCATGGTCCGCAGGTCCGCCATGGCGACCCGCTTGGCCTTGCCGACGTTGACGCCGCGCAGCAGCGCGACCATGCGCGTCTCACCGGCCGCCATCGACGTCCCTCGCCTGGCCCACCCATCGCGGCGCCGCGTCGACGTGCTGCCGCAGCAGGAGGTTGGCCTGCGCCGCGCCATGCTGCACGTGCCGCAGATTGTAGATGAGGAGTTCCATCTCGGTGGCCGTCCCCCAGCGGCGGGTCTCGCGGCGCGCCGCGCGCTCGGGGCTCATCGCCGCGATGGTCTCGCGGCACTTGCGCCGGCCGTGCGCCAGGTATTCCTGCAGCTGCGCCTTGGTGTAGGGCGATTCCGGGATCACCCCCGCGGGGTCGAGTTCCTCGAGCCCGAAGGGCGCCGGCGGCCGGAAGTTCTCGCGGTCGTCGTCGAGATAGAAGTCGAGCCAGAACAGCGTGTGCGACACCAGGTACCAGAACTGCGGCTCGCGATCGCGCGCGAACCAGAGGTCCTCGGGGCACGCGTCGACCGCGTTGGCCAGCATGTCGATCGCGGCGCCGAACTGACCCCAGATCGCGTCCTTCCAGGGTTGGTCCATGTCACGTGCCCTCCGGCGTCTTCTCTGCCTCGAGCTTCAGCAGCGCCCGGCTGATCACCCGCCAGCGCGCCCAGAAGAGCATCGCTTCGGCGACGAGCACCGATCCGGTGACGATCAGGTAGTGATACGGTTCGCGCCAGTCGACGGTCGCGAAGAAGGACATCACCAGCAGGATCCGCCCGCCCAGGAAGACGAGGTCCCTCCCGAACGCCGAGTTGACCGGATACCAGACGTCGTCCCTCTCTCCGGATTCGCCGATGGTCAGGCCGTAGTAGGGATTCGCCTTCACGCGTCCCAGCCACAGCGGCACGCCGAACGCGATGCTCTCCAGCCCGAGGACCCAGAAGGCCGGCAGCATCCGCCACATCTCAGGCGAGAGGTGCATGATCCGTGATATCCCATTCGCCCCAGCGCCGCACGATCCGCCCCGCGCGAATCTCGATGATCTCGATGCCCGCAATGTACGTCAGGCGCTCCGTTGGCCCAACCCCGAGATACTGGCGGCGATTGGTGCCGGCTGCCGACCACCGCACCGCGACCACGCCGGCGGCCTCGTCCACCACCAGCTGCTCGACGCGCGCGCGGATGTCCGGGAAGGCCTGCTCCCACTCGGCGAGCCCCGCCGCGAACCCCGCCTTGGTCGGCGGCCGGCCGGCGGAGGCGCAATCCTCGAAGTCGTCGGCGTGCAACTGGTCGAACAGCGCCCCATCGACGGGAGCGCTCCAGAGGGAGATCCAGCGGGTGGCGACGGTCTCGAGGTCCTGTCGGGTCATGGCGGGTCACGCTGCCCTTTCTCGTTCGGCCGTGGGGTCTCGTCTCAGGCCTCTGGCCTGAGATCGGATAATCGCTTGTCAAATATGGTACTTGACCATCTCGACGCGGGATACATTTTTGCTATTTCCAGACGTTTTTGTGTCCACGCAAACTGCCGTCGGGAGTGAACCCATGCGCGCCATCTTCCGCAACGTCCTGCGCGTCGGCGCAGGGGAGTAGCGAGACCGGCGTGCACGACACCGCGGTCGAGGCCAAGCTGCTGCTCGAGAAACACCTCGGCAACCTGGTGCTCGCCTACAACGGCGTGATCGAGCAGGAATGGGAAGGCGACAAGTACGGCGAGGACAAGATCGAGCTCAAGAATCTCCTGGGCGCGAGCGTTCGCGTGTCGTCCCGGATGACGGTCGGCGGCGAGTACCTCTGGGAGACCGAGACCGAGAACTGGGGCGGGCGCGCAGCCCTCGTCGCTCAGCCCGCGCCGCCGGCGGCCACCCGGCGGAAGAGGAACAGGGACTTGACGTTCTGCAGCTTGCCGTCCGTCTCGAGCAACGGGTAGGCAAGGAAGTTGATGGGACCGGAGGCCGGGCCCGGATCGAGCGCCAGATCGCGGCCGCGGGTGAACTCGAAGCGGTTGGCCGGATGGTGGCCGAAGTAATACATGCTCAGGGCGCTGAACTTGTCGGCCTCGCTGATGTCGACCGGCCACCACTTGCCTTCCGAGTAGAACTCGGCCCAGCAGTGATAGCCGTCCGTGCCGCCGTCGTCGCGCTCGGAAGGGATCGCGGCGCCGATCGCGAAGCGCGCCGGAATACCGACGCTGCGCGCGAGGCCGATGAAGTAGGCGTGGTAGTCGGTGCAGTTGCCGTAGAGCGTGTTGCAGGCGAAGGTCGCGTCGCCCTTGCCCCAGCCGTCGCCGAACTTCATGTAGCGCATCTGGTCCATGACCTCGTCGTACAGGGCGCGGGCGCGCATCAGGTCGCCCTGCTGCCCCTGGATCGCCTTCTCGGCGATCGCCTTCATGGTCGCGTCGGAAGGCACCAGGGCTTCCGGCTGCAGGTACTGCGCGGCCTCCGCCGGATCGCCGGCATAGGCGCTCTTCTCCCGGCGCTCGACGTCGTACACGATCTCGATCGGCTTGCCGCTGTCCTGCGGGCCGAGCTCCAGGAACAGCACCTGGTTGCCGTGGGCGGCGTCGGTCAGGGTCCGCTGCGCGCCAGGGACGTTGATGGACGTCACGCGGACGGTCTGGAAGTCGTCGGACTGGGCGAGCGGGACCCAGCAGCGCGCGGCGCCCGCGAGCGTGGGCAGGGTGGCCTGGTAGCGGAACTCGAAGGCGTCGCGGCCGGTGAGCACGCCCAGCAACTCGTCGGACGCGTCGTCGACGGGGGCACGGACCCAGACCTTGTCGTCGTTCTGCTGCCACACGTAGTAGGGCTGGCCGTTGAGCTTGTGGACCGTGGTCTCGGAGACCGTCATCGCCCCCGGATCGCCGTCGAGGAAGAAGTCGATGTCGTAGAACTGCCCGTCGGCGCTCGCCATGTCCACGCAGGCGAAGTGGCGCTGCGGCGCCAGCGAGGCGAGGTACTCGACGTGCACCCGCACCAGCTTGAGCTCGAGTTCCCGGCCCTCGAACGGGACCCGGAAGTAGCCGCCGCCGCGCTCCACCTGCTCGGCGATGTGCTTCTCGATGCCGGCCTGGATGTCGCCGGTGACGATGGTGGGGACGTACTTGGCCTCGTCTGCCCGCGCCGGCGCCTGGCCGGCCACCAGGCCCAGGAGGACCAGGAGCGCGGTGATTGCCATGGGAATCCGTCGCATGACGACCTCCTGGCCGGGCCCGGCCGGGGTTGAGAAAAAGGGAGCGGCACGCACGCGCGGCGCCGCTCCCGAAACGTCCGCCCAGTCCCCGCGCGCTCAGTGCGCCGGATGATCCTTGGGCTTGTCCTTGCCGGGGTGCTCCGCGCCGGCGGTCGGCAGCAGCACCGTGTCGATGACGTGGATCACACCGTTGCTGGCCGCGATGTCGGTCTTGACCACCGTGGCGTCCTCCACCATCACCTTGCCGTCGGCGACCTTGATGGCCAGCTCCTTGCCGCTGACGGTGGTGGCCTGCATCGACGTCACGTTCGCCGCCATGAGCTTCCCGGGCACGATGTGGCAAGACAGCAGCGCCACCAGGTCCGCCTTGTGCTCCGGCTTGAACAGGTCCTTGAGCTTGTCCTGCGGCAGCTTCGCGAACGCCTCGTCCGTGGGGGCGAAGACGGTGAAGGGCCCCTCGCCCTGCAGCGTCTCCTCCAGCCCGGCGAGCTTGACGGCGGCGACGAGGGTCTTGAAGTTGCCGGCGCCCGCGGCCACGGCGACGACGTCGCCCGGCGCGGCCGGCGGGTCGGCGGCAACCGCCAGGCCGAGCGGCAGGCAGGAGGCGAACAGGGCGGCGATCGCGAGCAGACGTACGGTTCTCATGGTCTCACCTCCCGTGGTCGTGACCGGAATGAACCCGTTGGACGTCGCGAGGATAGTCGCGATCAGGCACCCCCGCAAGGGACCCGCGCGGTCCTCGCGCTCATCCGCCCCGCGGCGCCACACCGAGCCTCCGCATCGCCTCCCGCAACGTCTCCGGCTTCTGCTCTCCGACGAAATGCTCCCGCACCTTGCCCTCGGCGTCCAGGATGTAGAGAGCGGGGATGGCGCTCACGCGGTAGGCGTCCCGCACCTCGCCCCGGGCGTCGAGCCAGACCGGCAGCGTGAGGCCGTGCTGCTGGATGAAGCGCTCGACCTTCGCCGGCGCGTCGTCGGTGACGGCGACCATGACGACGTCGTCCCCGTACTCGGCGCGCAGGTCCTGCAGGTGGCCGAACTCCCTCACGCACGGCGGGCAGTGGGTTCCCCAGTAGTCGAGCAGCACCACCTTGCCGCGCCAGTCGCGCGTGGAGACGTCGTCGCCGCCGAGCGTCGTCAGCGTGAAGTCCGGCGGCGTCTCGCCCTCGAGCGAGTCCTTGACGGAGAGCTTGTCCGCTGCCGCGACCCGGCGGTACCCCTCGGGTGCCGTGAAGACGAACGACGCCGGCGTCAACCCGTGGTCGATCTCCAGCCGCGTGAACGTGGCCGATGCGGTCATGAGTCCGGTCGGAGTGCGCGTCGCGGCCTCGTTCTTGAGGGCGATGTGCCGGACCGGGTCGACCCAGACGCGGATGGCGGTGGTAGTGTCCGGCGCGATGGCCCACATCTCGCACGCCGTCGCGATGCCGGCGACCACCACGGTGTCCTCGCCCACGAACGTGTAGAACTCCTCCTCCTGGCCCGGCTTCGCCGACGGCGTCAGCATGTCCACGAGGATGTCGAAGGCGAAGGGCGGCGTCATCTCGCCGGCCGCCGCCAGCGGCCCCTGCCGGGGCGCGTTCACGCCGAGCCACGGCTCGACGGTGTAGGTCTTCATCGTGTGATTGAATGTCCAGAGCGAGTCGCCGTCGCACAGCGTCTCGAACTCCATCCCCATCATCCCGAGCCGCGAGTTCGAGAATCCGTCCGCCAGCGCCCGGTTCGCGACCAGGTACGCCGCGCTGAAGCCCAGGGACGACATGGTGCCCTCCATCACGAACTCGTAGCACGCCACGTCCTCGAGCCAGGCCGCCGCCGCCTTCATCTCCTTCGCCGTCATCCGCCGGCCCTCGAGTTCGGACGCCGCGCACACACCCACCAGGGCCACGACCACCATCACGACCGCCAGCATCCTCGTCTTCATGGATCGCTCCCCCTTCTTGAACGCCTCGCAACCCCTACCGCACCAGCACCGCCCGCGCCGCCGCCGACTCTCCACCCGCGCCCCGAAGCCGCAGGACATACACCCCGGACGACACGTTCGCCCCCGACCCGTCGCGCCCGTCCCAGGTGGCGCGGTGCGTGCCCGGCGCCAGCGCGCCGAGCGGCCGCGCCAGCACCAGCCGGCCGGCCACGTCGTGGATGGTCAGGGTCACGGGGCCGGCCACGCGATTCTCGAGGGCGATCTGCACCATCGGATTGAACGGGTTGGGCGCGAGCGAGAGGATCGCCGGCGCCGCGTCCCGTCCGGCGAGATCCGGCAGAGGTTCCGCCACGCCGATGATTCCCGTGCCCTTGAGCGCGAGGCTCAGGCGGTTGCCGCCCTCCACGCCGACGAAGTCCGCGTTCGGCGCCGGCACCTCGCAGGCGCCGTTGACGTTGCTGCCCCAGGCGACCACCGTGCCGTCGGCCCTGAGCCCGAGGCTGTGGGTCTCGCCGGCCGCGACGGCCACGAAGCGCGCGTTGGGCTCCGGCACGTCGCACTGGCCGACGCTGTCGAGCCCCCAGGCGACGATGGTGCCGTCGTCCTTCAAGCCCAGGCTGTGGTAGACGCCCGCCGCCACGGCCACGAACCCCGCGTTGGGCTCGGGCACGTCGCAGGCGCCGTATCCCTGGTAGCCCCAGGCCACGATCCGGCCGTCCGCCTTCAACCCCAGGCTGTGGTAGTCCCCCGCCGCGATGGCCACGAACGACGCGTTGGGCGCCGGCACCGTGCACTGGCCCGCCCAGCCGTCGCCCCAGGCGACCACGTGTCCGTCCGCCTCGAGGCCCAGGCTGTGGTCGAGGCCCGCCGCGACGGCGATGAAGTCGTCATTGGCTCCGGGCACGTTGCACTGGCCGGAGATGTTGGTCCCCCAGGCGAGGACGGCGCCGTCGGCCTTCAGCCCGAGGCTGTGGTGCTTGCCCGCCGCCACGGCCACGAAATCCTGGTTGGGGTCGGGGACCACGCACTGGCGGAACGTGTTGTCCCCCCACGCGACGATGGTGCCGTCGGACCGCAGCGCCAGCACGTGGTTCTCGTTCGCCGAGAGGGCGCCGATCTCCAGATTGGGGGGGACGACGTTGCCCTGGCCATGCTCGTTGTTGCCCCAGGTGACCAGGGTGCCGTCGCTCTTGCGCCCGAGCCCGTGGTCGGCGCCGGCCGCGATCGCCACGAAGCCGGCATTCGGCGCGGGCACCACGCACTTCTGGTCCCGGTTGTCGCCCCAGGCCACGATGGCGCCGGCGGCGGTGAGGCCGAGACTGAAGGCGCCGCCGGAGGCCACGGCCACGAAGTCGTTGGGCTCGGGCGGGTCGCACTGCGTGAAGTTGTTGTTTCCCCACCCCGCGATCCGTCCGTCGGCGCGCAGGCCGAGGCTGTGGTCCTCGCCCGCCGCCACGTCGAGGAAGCCGCTGTTGGGCGGCGGCACGTCGCACTGGCCCATGGCGTTCCGCCCCCACGCCACGATGGACCCATTCGCCTTCAGGCCCAGGCTGTGATTGCGACCCGCCGCGATGGCCACGAAGCCGCTGTTCGGCGCCGGCACGTTGCACTGCCCGAGGTGGTTGGCCCCCCACGCCACGATCACCCCGTCGGACCTCAGGGCCAGGCTGTGGTACTCCCCCGCCGCGAGAGCGGTGAACGTCCCGGTCGCCGGCACGTCGCACTGGCCGACGTCGTTGCGCCCCCACGCCACGATGGTCCCGTCTACCCGCAATCCCAGCGAGTGTGACCAGCCCCCCGCCACCGCCGTGAAATCCTGGTTCGGCGCCGGCACCACGCACTGCCCCTGGCCGTTCGCTCCCCAGGCGGCCACCGAGCCGTCTTCGCGCACCAGCAGACTGTGGCTGCCGCCGCCCGCCATCGCGACGAACCGGTCCCCCGCGTCCCATCCCCCGACCACCTGGGCCCCCCACCCCACGACGGACCCCAGCCGCTCGGCTTGCGCCCCCGCCGCCAGCGCCAGCACGGCCAGCGCCAGAAGGTGACGACGACGAACCTCACGAATCATGAACCCATCCCCTCAAAACCACGAAATGAGGCGCGAACACCTCATCTTGCCTCCACGCGACATGACACGCGGCCGCAACGCGACCGGTATTGATCTTACTTGACCCGGGCGCCAGGTTCAACCGCCGCCCCGATCACTCCCGATTCTCGGCGATCCTCGCCTTCACCAGCCGGCGCACCAGCGCGGCCGGCAGCGGCCGGTCCGGCTGGAACCGGATGGTGCCCTTGCCGGTGTCGTAGGGAGCGAGGTCGTCGGCGAGCGCCGCGATGGTGGCGGCGCTCATCGGGTAGAGGGCGCAATGCCGCGCCGCCGCGCCGTACGCCAGCAGCGGCTTGCCGTCGAGCTTGAAGGCGGCAAGGCCATAGCTGATGCACTCGACCGCGCCGGGCGCCGCCTTGCGGATGGCCTCGCGCAGCTTCTGCAGCGCCGCGCGCTGCTCCTCGCGCACGCCGGCGAGGTACTCGTCGTGGTTCGTGGGCTTGACGGCCATGGCGGCTTCCTCGGCTAAGGGGTGACCACATCCCCCTCACCATATCCGCTCTCGCGCGACGCGCTAGTACCGCGCCATCTTCAAGGCCGCCAGCGCCAGCATCACCTCGACGTCCTTCGCCGCCCGCACCGGCCACCGGATCCCGCGTCCCTCGACGTAGGGCTTCGCGGCATCGAGCATCGCCAGCACCTCGGGGGGCAGCCCGGCCTCCCGCGCGGCGCGATACGCCTTCTCGCCGAGCACCACCGCCGCCAGAAAGTGCTTCGCCTGCGGAATGAGATAGAGGACCACGCGGTCCTTCTTCTTCAGCCGCAGCGACCACCCGTAGTTCGCCCCCGCATGGTGCCACGTCGGCAGGATCGGCGCGTACGCCGCGCCCACCTCCGCGACCAGTCGTTCCCAGAGCTTCGCGCTGCGGCCGAGCGTGGCCTGCAGGTCGGCCGGGGTCGGCTCGTGCGCCTTGTCGTCGAAGATGCTGAGGGCCAACGCTACCCCTCCCCGGGATCCTTGCCGTGATCGGTCGCCCTATCTGGTGATGGCCGCATGCGCGCCGCCGCCGGTGTTGACGAAAGATGATGCGCGCCCACCAGACGAGACGTTGACGGTAACACGGGCGGACGTCGTCCGCGCGGAGTTTTAGGTGCGGCGCGGATAACTCGCCGCAATCACTCCTGCATTCGCACGGGCATCGACGCCGCCACGAGAAACTGGTATCCTAGTTGTTCACAGGATTGGAGGTTCCCGTGGTGATTCGCGCGCTTGCTCTTGCGATCCTGGTCGCCGCCTCGCTCCCGGTTCGATCACCTGCGTTCGAGCTCGGCAATCTCGCGCCGCTCAAGAGCGACCGGGCGTTTCCCGAGAACGTACCTGCAGATATTCGCCAGGGCGGCGACACCATCGAATCTGCCGTCAGCCGCGTGATCCCATTCACGGATTCCGGGACAACATCGGGATTCAACAACGACTACGACGAGATCTGTCCGTACTCGGGGAGCACCGCTCCCGACGTGGTCTACCTGGTGGCCGCCACGACGGACGACAACGTCAGGATTGACCTCTGCGGATCGTCCTATGACACCAAGTTATACGTTCTCGATGCCGACCGGAATCTGATCGCCTGCAACGACGACGCCTACTTCGATGCGGCATGCGGTCTCTATGTCTCCTGCATCGAACGACTCGATGTAGCCGCTTTCGAGCCTCTCTACATCGTCGTCGACGGCTATGGAGGCGAGCACGGCGCGTATCAACTCGCCGTGACGACGGCCGGCCCGCCTTGCGTGCTGACCCAACCGGATCATACGTCGGTGGAGGGAGAACCGCCGCTCGTCGACGGTTACGTCGACATGTTCAACGGCGGGTGCAACAGTGTCGAGTACGGGACGCCGTTCACGGAGATCGAATTCGTCTACGGGCGGGGCATCTGGGGCGTCAGCGGGTGGTACACGACGAATAACCTCGATTTCCGAGATACGGATTGGTTTCGACTCGACAATGACGCGTGGGAGCCCATACATGTCGAGGTCACGGTAGAACAACCAAGCTACTTCCTTGAGCTGTCGATACCGGACTGTGACCACGTAGAAACCTTGCAGACATTGGGACTCGAGCCATGCAAACCGGAAACCATGGTCGTCGGCCCTGGCGTACGGTACCTCTGGTTGGGTCCCCAGGAATTCTCCCAGCCCGCGGACGCACCAAGCAACGAATATCGATACAGTGTGCGGCCGCTGGAACGGATACCGATCCCCGTCGATTCTGTCGGAATCGAGGCCGACTACAGCTTCGGATGTCCCGTGGTTCAATTCGGGACGACCGCCTTCACGTGGGATCCGGCGGAAATGTCGAATGACTTCGAATTGCCGGCTGGCAGTTGTTACGACGGCTCGACCTCCGGTGTCGACGTCGTCTGGGAAATCTGGCTGGATGCGTGGGAGTCGTACCAGTGTGTGGTCTCGCGCGGCTGGTACCCGGCAGCCCAGGACGAACCGAGAGAGTTCGAACCCGTCTATCTCCTCGACGACTGTCGCCCGCTGCCGACTTCCTGCGTTGCCGTCGCCCAGCATGAGGGCAACCACGCCGTCAGGCTCTCATACGTCGCAACCCAGGCGGGGTTCTACTATCTGGTCCACGACGCCAACGGTGCCATTTTCGACGAACTCGTCGAGCACCACAAGACACAGGACACGTCACCGCCCCCACCGCCAGCCCACGATGATTGCGCCGGCGCACGGTGGCTCAACCAATCCTCGTTCGACCTCGTCGACGACCTTTCCGCAGCCCGAAACCGGTTCGACCCGGGCCGCCAGGGCTGCGCCGGACCGGGCGGCACCGGACGCGACGTGGTCTACCGCGTGGTCCTGCTGACCGGTGAGGCGATCGACGTCACCATGACCCCGGTCGGCGGCTGGGACGCCGAATTGTACCTCGTCTCCGACTGCGGGGATCCGCTAAACACCTGCGTCGCGGGCGGCGAGCCAGACGGCAACGGCGGCCAGCGGCTTGTCTACGTGGCCGCCGGTGACGGCGACTATTACCTGGTCTGCGACAGCTACGGCGTCGGCCCCCGTCCCTTCACCCTGCGCGGCAACCACGACGGGCCCGCGGTGGATGTCGCGGCGAGCGACGGTGCGCTCACCCTGAATGCCTGCTGGCCCAATCCATTCAACCCGCGCACCACGCTCCGCTACTCGTTGCCGGCCGCCGGCGAAGCCTCGCTATGCGTGTTCGACCTCGCCGGCCGTCGCATCGCTCGACTCGCCTCCGGCCACCACGACGCCGGCCCGCACGAGGCCGTCTTCGAAGGCCGCGACGACCTCGGCCGCGCGTTACCGGCCGGCACCTACGTGTGCCGCCTCGAAGCCGCCGGCCAGCGTCGGACCACGAAGTTGGTGCTGGTGCGGTAAGGCCAGTCCCCGGTTCAACACCGCCCGAGATACAACCCCCGCCCCGTGATTCCCTCCGGATCATGCTCGACCCGGAATCCCGCCGCCTCGAACGCGCGGGTCATCTCGTCGTGCGTGAAGAGTCCGAGCTCGTGCGTCTCCGCGGCATGTTCGATCCCGGCCGGCGATCCGATCAGGAATTCGAAACGGATCCGTGAGATCCGCCCTTCGACCGACCCGTGCGCCATGCGGCAGACGGTGAGTCCGGCGTCCTGCACCGTGTCCACGTGCACCCGCCCCGGCTTGATGGTCTCGGGCGTGAACCACGGCTCGCACGCCGGGATCCTCACCTGGCCGTCCCGCCGCCAACCTCGTAGACAACGACTTCCATCGGCTCGCTATACAGATCATCTCCCAGCTCGGCCAACGCGCTCTGGGCGTTGTTGCTCGCCGCATGCAGACCGCGCCAGGCGTCGGCCAGGCCGGTGAGGAGGACCACGCGGCCGTCGTCCAGCCAGAAGAGCCGGCCACTGCGGTCCTCGGCCGTGGGTAGGACGACGTCGTCCTGGCGGATGAACCGCCCCTGAGCATCGAAGATGTCGTAGCGGCAGAACACGGCAGGATCATCGCCCTGGTAGCTGCGGCTGGTGGTCACCCGCACCTCGCCGGCGGCGGTGCATGCGACACCGCTGATATCCGGCTCGTATTTCGAGATCTTGAGCGTGTACCGCTCGAAGGTCCTCTCGAACATGGTGCGGCGAGAGGCCTCGAGGTAATCGACCTCCTGCCTGGTTCTGGCCAGCGGCTCATAGTTCCGCCTCAGAACCGTCCGCGGCCTGCCGTCGGGGCCGTAGGCGGTGATCTCGTAGCCATTGCGCTGCGTGGGAATGTAGATCTCGCCGGCCGGTCCGATGGCGACCTCCGGGACGTAATGCATCCGGTCCTCGTCATAGACGCAGTTCGAGAAGTCAACCACCCGCTCTCGCGTGTATACCGTGTTCTGAAGCTCGCCCGTCGCCGACAGGACGCGAACGTAGTTGTGGCGTCGGTGCAGGAACTTGCCGTCGGCGCGGACCTTCTCGATATGCTCGCCCGCGACGAGAAACCCGCCCCGGTATTCCCAGAGGTCCTCGAGCCGAAGCTCCTCGTTCTCGTTGTGACTGTACAGCGAGATCGATCTCGCGTAGTTCCAGTCGCCGTCGAAGACCTCGATGCTGGGCGGAAACACCTGCGCGATCGCGAAGCGGCCATCGGCGAGCCGGATCAGATCCGCCGGATAACCCACCCGCCCCGGCCCCTCGCCCGAGAGGTCGATCTCCCTCGCCAGCTCGCCGTCGCGCGTGAAGACGAAGATCCTGGTCTGCTGATAATCCAGGCACGCCAGTCCGCCATCTGCCGTGGCGATCACCTTGTGGACCGCACCGAAGACGACATCGGTCTCCTCGCCTCCGGTCCGCCAGAGTTCGCGTAGTTCGAGACGGTGTATGCCCTCCACCGGCCGACCGGGATCCTCCACGGGACCGGAAGCCAGGGTGCCGCTGCCGTCGCATACCAGGGCGAGCAAAAATGCCAGTGAGCAGTGGTTCGGCAAGGTCATACGGCTCACCGCACCAACGTCATCCGACATGTCGCGATACCGGTTTCGGATTCTATGGTCGCCAAGTAGATGCCGGCGGGAAGAACGTTGCCGGCTTCGTCACGACCGTCCCAGGATTCTGCGTGCCATCCGACATCGGGGGAGGCAAGCACGAAGGACCGGACACGACGGCCACGGAGGTCGTAGATGCCTAGAATCGCGGGTTCTCGTTGTGGGAGCCAGTAGCGGATCGCGGTTCGTGGGTTGAAGGGATTGGGCGAACAGCTGATCGACAGTCGGGCGATATCCGCCTGCGGTGAATCGTCCCTCTGCCACTGATCTTCGACGTTTAAGCCGCCTTCGGCGACGATGGCAAGACCGTAATCACTTCCAGCTGCGATCGCGAGGAAAGGCGCAGTCGCCACGGGGACGTCGCTCACTGTTCTTTCGTCGCTCACACCCCACGCGGTGATTCGACCATCGGACTTGAGGCCGAGGCTGAAATTACATCCGGCAGAGATTGCGATGAAATTCGAGTTGGGTGTCGGATCTGAGTAGTGGCCTCCATTGATCCCCCCCAGCCGACAACGCTTCCATCCGATTTCAAGCCGAGTGTGTGAAACCAACCGGCAGCGACGGCGACGAAATCTGTGTTCGGCGCGGGGACATCCTCGATGAGATACCCCCAGGCGACGAGAGATCCGTCGGATTTCAGGCCGACGCTGCAATAGAAGCCCCCCGCGACGGCCACGAAGTCTGAGTTCGGCTCCGGCACTACGCACTGGTTGTAGTCGCTATTCCTCCACCCCACAACCGAACCGTCGGGTCTCAACCCGAGACAATGCTCCCAACCGGCGGCCACGGCGACGAACCCCGGCAACTCGTACGAGGGCCAAAAAGGCTCTCCCCAGCACACGATGGTCCCGTCGGATCGAAGTCCGAGGCTGAAGAGATTCCCTGCCGCAATCGCCACGAAATCAGCATTGGGGGCGGGCACGTCGCATTGGCCTCGGTTATTGCAGCCCCAGGCTGCGATCGATCCATCGGACCGTAGACCAAGGTGATGGTCCGCTCCGGTCGCTACGGCCACGAAGTTCGCATTTTCGCCCGGGATGCCGCATTGACTACTATCGTTGTTTCCCCACGCCACAAACGTCCCGTCGCGTTTGATGCCTATACAGTGGTATCTGCCAGCTTCCACGGACACGAATTCGGTATTGGGTGTCGGAATGTCGCATTGGCCAAACCAGTCATCTCCCCAGGCCACGATGGTGCCGTCCGACTTGAGTCCGAAGCTGCATGTGGCACCTGCAGCAATTGCAATGAAATCCCCATTCGGCGCCGGAACGTCACATTGGCCGACGACGTTATTGCCCCATCCCACGATGGTACCGTCCGACTTCAGCGCAAGGCCATGGTAGCCACCGGCCGCGATAGCGATGTAGTTCGTGTTCGGTACCGGGACGTCGCAGATCCCATGCTCATCGTATCCCCACGCGACGACAGTGCCGTCGGCCTTCAGCCCTAGGCTAAAATTGTCGCCCGCCGCGATACCGACGAAATTGCCGTTGGGAGCTGGTATCTCGCACTGGTTTGCCGTGTTGTTGCCCCAGCTCACTACCGTGCCGTCAGAAAGGAGCGCAAGATTGTGACTGTCTCCCGCGGAGATGGATACGAAATCAGCGTTCGGACTCGGTGATTCCGCTTGGTGATAGTAGTTGTTTCCCCAGGCCAGGATGGTGCCGTCGCGCCTGAGGCCGAGACTGTGGTTATTCCCGGCGGAAACCGCGACGAAATCCGTATTTGGCAGGGGGAGATCGCACTGACCTTCCCGATTGTTCCCCCAGGCCAGGATCGTACCGTCGGCCTTGAGTCCGAGATTGTGGGCAACCCCGCAGGAGACTTCGACGACGTCCTCGAACGCCTGCGCCTGAAGGATCACCTGCCCGCCCCAGCCGACGATGGAGCCAGTTGCTTGAGCGACGACTGTGTGAGTCGTGCAGATGGCGGCAAGGCCCAGAAGCAGGATGATCCGGCTGCGGTCTCTCATGACGCCCCCCCATGATTGTGAATTCGAAAATCCGGGTCGTGCTCAGGTCCCCCTTCAGGTCGACCGACGCGACTCACTTCCCCAGATTGCTCATATCATCCCGCCTCGTCATCTCCCACGACTCCGTCACGGGAAACAGCTCCTCGAGTTCCGCCAGCACCGCCGCCGCCTTCCCCACCCCAAGTTGCTTCTCCAGCACATCCGCCACCGCCGGCGCCCCCGCGTACGCCGCCTCGTCCGCCGCCAGCCACATCAACACCAGGTCTCCCTGCACGCCGCCGTAGGTGTTCGCGAACGCCCGGCACGCCAGCGGGTACGACTGCGCCACCAGCGCCTCCTGCACCGTCGTCCAGCACGCCTCCGCCGCTTCCCAGCGCTCCCAGTCCATCAGCCGCCGCTCGAACCGACCGCGTCGCGCCGTCACCTCCGTCAGCGAGTCCGTCGCCGCGCACACCACGTCCTTCGCCGGCCGCCGCCGCCAGATCTGCGACATGTGCGGCGGCACCAGCGCCGCATCGCCCGTGTCGTACGTCTTGACGGCCTCTTCCCCCACCACCGCCTGCGTCTGCGTGACCATCTCGCCACGCACATCGAGGTCGTTCCACCTGGTGAAGGGATAGAAGGTGAGGTAGGTGTCGACGCCATCCCCCCGCGCACTCCAGAACAGGGGACGACCATCCCCCAGCTGCACGCCATCGCGCTCCAGCTCCTGCAACCATCCGTGCCGCGCCGACTCGAAGACCGCAGCCTGTGCCGCATCGACGTTGTCGATGTGCACCCAGCGCCAGGGTCCCGACCAGTCGAGGTCGCGATGCGTGACGGGAGGGTCGGCCCAGGCAAGACCGGAGATGAGACATAAGACGTATAATACCAATAATTTACCAGCACTGGTCGTGACCAAGTCCGGACCTCCTCCCCGTGTCTTTCGGGCGATTTCGGGGACATTGTACCTAACGGAGGGAATTGTCACTGGAAAGACCGGTTGTTCCTGCCTAAAAAATCGACTACCATGTCGTCATAATTCGTCGAAATCTGACGGCGAGGTGGTCAATGCTAGCCAGACGATTGACGCTGCCATCCCAGAGCTTCTTCCTGTTCGGGCCCCGCGGCTCCGGCAAGACAACGTGGTTGCGGGCCACTCTCCCCGATGCCCACGTGGTCGATCTGCTCTCCGAGGAACGGTACCAGCGACTGCTAGCCGACCCCGGTCGGCTCGCCGACGAGTTACGCGCGGTGGATCCGCAGCGCTGGGTGGTGCTGGACGAGGTGCAGCGGCTGCCGTCCCTGCTCAACGAAGTTCATCGATTCCAGGAGGAGCGCCGGTTGCGCTTCGTCCTTTGTGGGTCGAGCGCGCGCAAGCTGAAGCAAGCCGGCGTCAACCTGCTCGCCGGCCGGGCGCTCCGTCGCGCGATGCACCCCTTCGTGCCGGCCGAACTCGGTGACGACTTCGACCTGGAGTCGGCCCTGACGCACGGCTTGTTGCCGCTGGTCTGGGACGCACCCGATCGCGACGAGACCCTTGTCGCCTACGCGCAGATGTACCTCAAGGAGGAGATCCAGGCCGAGGCCCTGGTGCGCAACCTGCCGGGCTTCGCGCGCTTCCTGCCGATCGCGGCCCTGCACCATGGGCAGACCATCAACGTCTCGAACATCGCCCGCGAAGCGGGCGTGGCGCGAACGACGGTCGTCGGCTACCTCGCGATCCTGGAAGAGACGCTGCTCTGCTTCCGGGTGCCGGGCTTCGAGCCCAAGCTGCGCATCCGCGAGCGCAGTCACCCCAAGTGGTACTGGTGCGATCCCGGCCTCGTCCGTTCGATGCGCCGCACCCGCGGCACCCTCGCTCCCGAGGAACGCGGCGCCCTGTTCGAAGGCCTGGTCGCGCAGTTGCTCCGCGCTCATCGGGACTACGACGGCTTCTGCGACGAGATCGCCTACTGGTCAGCCGAACGACGCGCCACCGAGGTCGACTTCATCCTCACCCGCGGCGACGAACACCTGGCAGTCGAGGTCAAGTCTGGGCGTGCGTTTACCGAGAGCTGGTGCCGCGGACTGCGTGCGATCGCGGCGCTGCCAGGTCTCTCTCGACGGATCATCGTCTACCCGGAGGGGCCGGCGCTGAGGACGGAAGACGGCATCGAGGTGATGCCGTTCGGGGAATTCGCGGGCTTGTTGACGCAACGGAGTCTCTGACGCCAGCTCCGTTTGTCGATGTGCACCCAGCGCCATTGTGCCTGAGTCGCCGCGCATGTTACAATCCCTACCCCGCCTGAACCACAGGAGATCGCCATGCGCGCCAGGTACCAAGCCTCTGGCCTGATCCTGCTCATTGCCGTCCTCGCCTGTCCCTTGTCCCGCGAATGCGCCGCCGACGTGACTCTCCTCGGCCGCTGGGCGGAAGGACCCTGCTTCGCCCTCGCGGTGGACGGCGACGTGGTGTATGGCGCCAATGGCGCCTGGCTGGAGATCGTGGACTTCTCGCCCGCGGGGCCACCGGCGCTGCTGGGACGCTGCCTGCTGCCCGGCCCCGCGCGCGACGTGAGCCTCGAAAACGGCCTGGTCGCCGTCGCCAGCGGCAATACCGGCTTGCGGCTGCTCGACGCGACCGATCCCGCCGCCGTCCACGAGGTCGGTTCGCTGCACCTCGCATCCTACGCCGGCGCGGTGGCCCTCGACGGTGACCACGCCTACCTGGCGATGGGTGACGACGGTCTCCTCGTGGTCGACGTCGCGGATCCCGCCGCCCCGTTCGAAGTTGGCGCCCTCGACACGCCCGGCCACGCCGACGGCGTTCTCGTGGACGACGGCACGGCGTATGTCAGCGACGGACGGTCGCTGCGCATCGTGGACGTCAGCGTGCCGTCGGCGCCGGTCGAACTCGGCAGCTTCCTCCTGACCTCGACCGAGTGGGAAACGCTCATGGGCTTCGACGTGGTCGAAGCCCACGCCTACCTCGTGACCCAGAAGGACTACTCGGATGGCAGCGAGGGGCTACGGATCGTCGATCTGGCCGACCCCGCGGCGCCGGTCGAGATCGGTTACCTGAACGTGGGCACGTTCGGCCAGGATGTCGCGGTCAGCGGCACCCACGCCATCGTCGCCACCGGCCCGGCGGGCCTCTGCGTCGTCGACGTCTCCGATCCGACGGCGCCCGTCCTGGTGGGCGATCTCGACGACGAGGAGCCCTACTACGGCGTCGTGGTCAGCGGCAATCGCGCCTACATGATGGCCGGCAGCGACGGCATGAGCGCGATCAACCTCCTCAACCCCGCCTACCCGTTCCTGGCCGCCAGCTGGGACACTCACGGCGCCACCGACCTCGTCGCCGTCCGTGATGACCACGCCTACGTGAACCTCGGCTCCCAGGGCCTGCACACGTTCGACCTCGCCGACCTGGCGGCGCCATCGCTGATCGGCCCCGTGGTTCCGACCACCATCGCGCGCGGGCTGGCGTTTCGCGACCAGTACGCCTGCAGCGTCGGCGTCGGTTACCCCGACCTGAGGGTCCTCGACCTGGCCGAACCTTCGGCCCCGGCGGTGGCGGCAACCCTCGAGATCGGCGGCCAGGACACCCCGCACGACATCGCCATCGCCGGCGACGTCGCCTACGCCCCCGTGTCCGGCAGCCACGGCCCCGGCCGCCTGGTGGTGGTCGATCTGGCGAATCCGCAGGCGCCGGCGCTCGCCGGCTGGGCGCAGGGCTCGAACCCTCTGTGCGTCGATGCCGTGGGCGACTTCGCCTACTTCGGCGACGGGCAGGGCCTCTGGATCCTCGACGGCACCGATCCCCAGAACCCCGTGGTGGCAAGCACGCTTCCCGACGTCGGCCACGTCGCCGACGTGGTCTGCGACCAGGACCTGGTCTACCTGACCTGCCCCGCCACGGGCCTCCACGTCGTCGACGCCACCAACCCCTACGCCCCCGTCGAGGTCGCCAACCTCCCGCTGCCCGGCGAAGCCAAGGCCATCGCCATCCACGTCAACGTCGCCTACATCGCCGCCGGCTCCGCCGGCCTCCAGGTGGTCAGCCTGGTCGATCCCACCTCCCCGTATGTGGTCGACCACCATCCGACCGGCGACGACGCCTCCGCCGTCACCATCGACAACCACCGCGTCTTCGTCGCCGACGGCGACGCCGGCTTCTGGATCTTCATGGCCGACATCCTGACCCCGATCCCGGAATCCACGTCCGCCACCAACCGCCTCGTCGACGTTCACCCGAATCCCTTCAATCCCCAGGTGATCATCGCGTTCGAACTCGCCCAGGCGCAGCGCGTCCAGGTCGCCGTCTACGACCTCGCCGGCCGCCGCCTCGCCGAACTGGCCAGCGGCATCCGTGATCGCGGGCCGCACCAGGTCGCCTGGAACGGCCGCGATGCCGCGGCCCGCCCAGCCCCGTCGGGAACCTACCTCGTCCGGATCGAGGCCGAGGGCTGGTCGGCGGTGCGGAAGGTCACGCTGGCGCGGTGATCCGTCCGGGAAGAGATGACAAGTCTGTCTGGCTGAAAGGAGGCCCTTGATGAGGAACGTGATCGCCCGCCGGTCGAGCCTCTCCCTCTTCGTGGCGTTCTGCTCGCTCGGCCTCGTCGTCCCCGCCGGCGCCGTCCTGATCGTCAACCCGGACGGCAGCGGCGACTACCCCACCATCCAGGCCGCCGTCGACGCCGCGGCCGCCACCGACGTCATCCAGCTCAGCCCCGGCCTCTTCACCGGCCCCGGCAACCACGACGTCCTGATCGCCGGCAAGGCGCTCACCATCACCAGCGGCGGCGACGACCCCGCCCGCGTCACCATCGACGCCGGCGGCTCGGACGAGCTGTCGCACCGCGCCTTCCGCATCACCGGCGCCGCCACCACGACCACCATCCACGGCCTCACCCTCACCGGCGGCTGGGTCGACGAGCCGGACGGCGGTTCAGCCGTGCTGTGCGAGGACGGCGCGCCCGTTTCGCTGGTGTGCTGCGCGATCATCGGCAACCAGGGCAGCGCCGTGAAGGCCGACAGCGCCTTGCTCACCGCGAGCCACTGCTCCTTCCGCCAGAATGCGGCGTCGTGGGGCGGCGCCCTCGACTTCCAGTATGGTACCGGGTCGATCACCGACTCCGAGTTCATCGAGAACACGGCAGAACTGGGCGGCGCCTGCCACGCCTTCTACGGCACCCTCGTGTTCGAGGACTGCATCTTCCAGGCGAACCACGCCGACCAGGCCCCCGCCCTCGGCCTGTTCGAGTACACCACCGCCGAGATCCGCCGCTGCACCTTCACGGAGAACGAGCAGGCCGAATACTACGGCGTCGTCACCTTCTTCCTGGCCTGCCAGGGCCTGGTCGAGAACTGCACCTTCGCCGGCAACGACTGCCCGCTAGGCAGCATGATCTGCTCGGAGAAGATCTCGACCACCCGCATCGAAGGCTGCACCCTGTGGGGCAACCACGCCCAGAGCACCATCTGGGCCGGCCACATGGATGTCCAGATCGCGAACACCCTGATCGCCGCCAACACCGGCGGTCCCGCCGTGGAGTCCCCCTACAACCACGCCACCCTCACCTGCTGCGACATCTTTGGCAACGCGGGCGGCGACTGGTCCGACCCGATAGACGACCAGCTCGGCCAGAACGGCAACATCAGCGCCGACCCGCTGCTCTGCGAACCGGACGCCGGCGACTTCCACCTCGCGACCAGCTCGCCCTGCGCGCCGTTCACGCAGCCGAATCCCGAATGTGACTTGATCGGGGCCTGGGGAGTGGAGTGCGAGGCGGTGGCCACGGTCTCGACGACCTGGAGCGATGTGAAGGCGCTGTTCAGCCGTTAGGACGCCGGCTACCATCAAGGACGAATCGCGCCCGCTCCTTCCGTAGCATCTCATACGGCGTCATGCACTTGACTCCCAGGCCAATGCACGGTTCGGGGATCTTGACCTTCTTCGTCGATGTCGATGGCTTCTCGTGAGTGACGACCGTATGCCCATGGGCAAGGGCGTGTGAAACCAAGTAAAAGTCGGCTTTCTGGAAGAACGTGTTTACGGCGGCCGGCTCGTAGCGCTGGTCAGAGACCCACGTGCTGACTCGGGGGAGTGCCGCTAATATCGCGTTATCGGGCTTGATGAAGAAGCTGGCACCACGTGCGGCCGCCCACGCCGAAAGATCGTCTTCGACTGCGTCGAGTTCGTCGCCCACCCGCTCGATGCTGAAGACGACGCCGGCGACATTCTGCGCGATGAGCCACTCCCAGAAGGCCGGGCAGAAGTCGAATCCGTAATGGAGGTTCTTCGCCTCGATGAAGACGTTGGCATCGAGGAGATAAGCCATCAGGTGGTCACTCCCAGATTCCGCCCGATCTCCTGAAATGTGCTGAGTTTGGAGATCCCCAGCATCTGAAAGGCGTCTCGATGCAAAGTCTGGCCTTCGAGCGTGCTCATGACCAGTGCCCGCGCGAATCGCCTGCTGACTCGCACCGCTTGGGTCAAGTAGAAATCACCCCCGCTGCCCTTTGGAATCAGCCGGAGCCTCTTGACCTCGGGATCATATGCCTCTCGCAGTTCCTCTTGGGTGATGGCGCCAACATCGTGGATTCGGCGGAGGATGACGAGCGTACTGACCTTGAAACGCCGGGCAAGGCGGTCCATCTCCTCTCGAAGATCCGAATCCGGCCGGTATTCGGTCCGGAACGCCGCGAGGGGTACCAGCAATTCTGCCGCCACCCGGTTGCACCAGCGCTCGACGTGGTGATGAGGAACCGACCTCGTCTGTGGATCAGATAGTGCCGACTGACCCAGCCAGATATGGGCCACCTCGTGCGCCAACGTGAACATCTGGGCTGCCTTCGTATCCGCACCGTTGACGAACACGAGCGGAGCCATGTCGTCGGCGATGGCGAACCCGCGAAACTCCCCAGGGTCAAGATGGCGACGGTTGTTGTTCAGCACGACGCCGCTGACCATCACCAGAATCCCGACCTTCTCCGCTTGCGCGATGAACCGCCGCAGTGCTTCGGTCCACGTCGGAAACCGATGCCGCTCCTCGAGGTCGAAATCTAGTGCCTCACGGATCCTATCCGCCGCTGCCTCCACGTCGACTTCCGTACGCAAGGACCCAACGAAACTCAGTCGATCTTCTCCCGTGGAGCGGACGAACTCGCGATACCATTCCTGACGCTGCTGGCAGATATACAAAGTTTCGAGGAGATCCGGGCTCGGATGGCCGATGTGGACGTTGTCCACCGTGCGTAGATCGGGAATCGGAATCGCCTCGACCGGCGGCGTCTGGAGAAACAGGAATCCGACCGGTGTAAACGTCGCCTTCGCAAACGCTTCGAGTTGCTTGAGTGTAGGCTTGATCTCCCCGCTCTCCCACGCCTCGAGTTTGCCGAAACGCCCCGCGAGTGCAGCAACGCTCATGCCCGCCCGTTCGCGCGCCCACCGCAGCATCGCGGGTTGTACCGCAACTCTGATCGCCGCCGCCATGCCGATTCTTCTCCGTTCTGGATCACAATCCAGAATCAGTACTGCCTGCACAGGGGCACAGGAAACTCGACCCATTGTATCCCGCCAGAGGGACTGTAGAATACCGCGCCTGGGGCGTCCAGTCCTTGGCTGGCACTTTCGCTACCCTCGACGACCTACTACAATGGCTCCGGATCAGTAACCACCCGGCGAATGAGGCCCCCTCGTGTCCTCTATCCACGACTTCGCCCGCCGCTTTGCCGACTTCGCCGCCGCACGCGAGTGGGACCAGTTCCACTCCCCCAAGAACCTCGCCATGGCGCTCAGCGTCGAGGCGGCCGAGCTCCTCGAGCACTTCCAATGGCTCACCGAGGAACAATCCAGGGATCTTTCGCCAGCCCAGCGTACCGCGGTCGAGGAGGAACTCGCGGATGTGTTCATCTACCTCGTCCGTCTCGCGGACAAGCTAGATGTCGACCTCCTCGCTGCCGCTGACCGCAAGATGGAGATCAACGCGCAGAAGTACCCGCTCGCGAAGGCTCGGGGCAACGCCACCAAGTCCACGGACTTCGATCGATGATCCTCTACCAGGCGACCAAGGCCGAGTTTCGCGGCCATGTGAGGGACAATCAGATAGATTCCAGGATCCTGGCGGGATTCCGTCGCCACCTCGGACACGGCACGGGCAAGTCCGAGATCGATTCCTGGAAGAACTCGATGATGTACATGAGCCAGGTTCTCGAGGACGACGGCATCCCCGCCGATTCTGGCGTCGCCATCGAGTACCGGATTCCGCAGACCTCGAAACGGGTCGACTTCATCGTCACCGGCCGCAACCAGAACAGGCGCGGCGCCGCGGTGATCGTCGAGCTCAAGCAGTGGTCCGCGGTCGAGGAGACGGCGAAGGATGGCGTCGTGCGCACCTTCGTGGGCCACACCGTACGCGAGGTGAGCCACCCTAGCTACCAGGCCTGGACCTACGCCGCACTCCTCAACGACTTCAACGAGAACGTGCAGAAGCAAGGTATCGATCTGCGTCCCTGCGCCTACCTGCATAATCTCGAGTCTGCGGATGTGATCGCGAGCCCCCACTACGCCCAGCACACCGACAAGGCGCCGGCATTCATCCGCAGCGACGCCGCCCGGCTAACGGCGTTCATCAAGCAGCACATCCGGCACGGCGACGGCGGCCGCCTCATGTACGAGATCGAGAACAGCCGCATCCGGCCGTCGAAGAACCTGGCGGATGAACTGGAAGGGATGCTCAAGGGCCACGAAGCGTTCGTCATGATCGACGATCAGAAGGTGGTCTTCGAGACGGCGCTCGCCCTCGCCCGGAGCGCGACGGTGAAGGACAAGCGCGTCCTGATCATCGAGGGCGGTCCGGGGACGGGCAAGTCCGTGGTCGCGATCAACCTGCTGGTGCGCCTGATCGCCGAACGCCTCACCACCCAGTACGTCACTCGCAACGCCGCCCCCCGCGCCGTCTACGAGAGCGTGCTCGTGCGGTCCTTCCGCAAGAGCCACATCTCGAACCTGTTCTCGGGCTCCGGCGCCTACACCGAGACCGAGCCCAACTCGTTCGACGCGCTGGTTGTCGACGAGGCGCATCGCCTCAATGAGAAGTCCGGCATGTACAAGAACCTGGGCGAGCACCAGGTCAAGGAGATCATCGACGCCGCGAAGTGCAGTATCTTCTTCATCGACGAGGACCAGCGCATCGCCTGGCGGGACGTCGGCACCATCGACGAGATCGAGCGCTGGGCGGATCTCGCCGGCGCCACGGCCTACAGGATGAAGCTGCAATCCCAGTTCCGGTGCAACGGTTCCGATGGCTACCTGGCCTGGCTCGACCACGTCCTGCAGATCCGACCGACCGCGAACGACGACCTGGCAGGCATTCACTACGACTTTCGGGTCTGCGATACGCCGAACGAGCTGATGGAGCTGATCGAGGCGAAGAACGCCGAGCGCAACAAGGCCCGCGCCGTCGCCGGCTACTGCTGGGACTGGATCACGAAGAAGCCGGATCGCCGCCACGAATTCGACATCGATTTCCCCGGGCACGACTTCCGCCGACGCTGGAACCTCGACACCGACGGCAGCCTCTGGATCCGCAAGCCCGGCTCCGTGAAAGAGATCGGCTGCATCCACACCTGCCAGGGCCTCGAGGTCGATTACGTCGGCGTCATCATCGGCCCCGACCTGGTGGTGCGCGACCGCAACGTCGTGACCCGACCCGACCAGCGCTCCCGCATGGATGCCACGATCAACGGTTACAAGAAGGCCCTGAAATCCGACCCCGCCGCCGCCCGCGAGCGCATCGACCGGATCATCAAGAACACCTACCGAACCCTGATGTCCCGCGGCCAGCGCGGTTGCTACCTGTACTGCACCGATCCCGAGACCCAGACATACTTCAAGGAGCTAGCCCAGATCATTCAACGAGTCGCCCCACAGTCCACAGCCACGGCGGCACCGACACTGGCCACCCCTCATCGCTCGGAGCGCTATCCAAACCTCACCCTCCGCATCCTACCCTCCGGCGAAGTCCGCCCCTTCGAGAACAGCGTCCCCATCTACGACATGGCCGCCGCCGCCGGCGGCTTTACCTACCAGGAGATCGCCGACCGCGACTGGGTCGAACTCCCCGATTCCTTTCAACCCCGCCCCGACCACTTCGTCATGCGCGTCGAAGGCGAGTCCATGAACCGCCGCATCCCCAACGGTGCCTGGTGTCTGTTCAAGGCCAATTCCGGCGGGACCCGGGAAGGGAAGATCGTGATCGTCGAGCACCGGAGCATCCTCGACCCCGACACCGGCTCGCGGTTCACGATCAAGCGGTACCACAGCGAGAAGACCCGCAGCGGCGACGACTGGCGACACCTTCGGATCGTCCTGACGCCCGAATCCAGCGACGACCGGTACGTACCCATCGTGATCGAGAACGCACCAGCCGACGAACTGCGAGTTGTCGCGGAACTTATTGCCGTGCTTGGATGAACTGCACGTGACGGTCCCTTGTGGAGCGTCCCGGCTCCCTGTATCTTTGCATCGACTAATGTGATTCCGGGGCCCGCAAGTGGGGGAACCCATTTTATAATCCGATAGGACGCCGCCGTGGATTTCCGCCGCCTGCAGACCTTCCGCACCGTCGCCGCCCTGCTCAGCTTCAGCGGCGCCGCCGAACTCCTCCATTGTACACAGTCCACAGTATCTTCTCAGATCCGCACCCTCGAGGACGACCTCGGCGTCCCCCTCTTCCTCCGCCAGGGCACGGGCGTGGTCCTCACCCCCGCCGGCGAAACGTACCTTGCCTACGCCGGCAAGTTGCTCGCCTTGCAGGAGGAAGCCGTCCAGCGCGCCCGCGAGGAGCGCCAGCCCGCCGCCACCCTCTCATTGCGCATGCCGCAGAGCCTCGCCGAGGCGTATCTGCCGCAGATCATCGCGGCCTTCCAGCCCGACCACCCGCGCGTCGGCCTCGACGTCGCGGTGTGCGGCTTCTCGGTGCTCGAGGCGGAACTGCGCACCGGCCTCACCGACCTCGCCTTCCTGCTCTGCCACGACCTTGCCACGCCGGGCCTTGTGACCACCCGCCTCGCCACCAGGCGGCTGGTGTTCGTCGCCGGACCCCGCACCGCGGCGGCGACGACGTCCTTCGGCTGGACGGACCTGGCGAACTGCTGCCTGTTCACCCCCAAGCACGACTGCAGCTACCGCATGGAAGTCGAGCAAGAACTCCAGTCCCGCGGCCTGCACCCCTGTTCCCTCATCCAGTGCAACAGCCTGACCATGCTCCGCCGCTGCGTCGCGCAAGACCTGGGCGTGGCGCTGGTGCCCGCCTTCGCCGTCCGCGACGACCTCGCCCAGGGCACGCTGGTCCCGCTACCCTGGCGCGAGAAGCCGCTGACCACCGGCCTGCTCATGTTCCGCCACCGTGACGCCGCCGAGACGCCCGAACGCCGCGACTTCCTGGCGCTCTGCACGGAAATCATGGGCCGCGACGACGATCCCCCCGTCATCGCGAGTCATCGAAACACCCGATAGCCGCGATCGAAAGACGTCGTTGGACGCCCCCCGCGCCGCTGGATAGCTTGCGCGCACCGACCACGTCGTCCGCAAGCCACCAAGGAGGCACCCCGATGACATCGCGCCTGACGATCGCCAGCGCCCTCGTCCTGGTCCTGGCCCAGCCGACCCTCGCCGCCCCTGCCGCGGGATCCTCGTCGTCCCCCGAGCCCGGCCTCATGACCATCGAGCAACTCATCGCCGACTGCCACGACGGCCTCGAGTTCATGAGCAACGGCGAACTCCAGGCCCGCATCCAGGCCAACGACGACCTCATCCTGATCGACGTGCGCACCAAGGAGGAGTACGACGCCGGCCACCTCAAGGGCGCCACCTGGATCGAGCGCGGCATCCTGGAATTCACCTTCGCCCGTACCATCCGCGATGCCCAGGCCGAGATCGTGATCTACTGCAAGAAAGGCAACCGCTCCGGCCTCGCCGTCAAATCCCTCCGCCAACTCGGCTACCAGAACGTCAAGGCCCACGTCGGCTTCGACGCCTGGGTCGAGGCCGGCCTCTCGTTCTACAACTACCTCGGCGAAGCCAGGATGGTCCACCTGCGCGAGATGAACGCCGCCAGCTACCCGGTGGAGTACCATGCCGCCAAGAAGTGAGGGCGGCGACTCACGCCGCACTTGATTCCGCGCTCGGCATCGACGACAATTGACCGCACATGGTCACTGTGCTCTAGGAAACCACGCGCCTCCCGGCGCACCGCCGCAGCGCCCCCCACAGGGGCGTGATCTTGGCGCGCTCGGTTTCCCTCCCCGGTATCGCAGGAACGAAACGAATGATCGCGGACGCATTTTCGCGCCCGCGCGAACCATCGACCTGAATGGGAGCACACACCGCCATGAACGAAGAGATGTTGCAAGCCCTCTACACGATCTTCGACCCCTCCCTCCCTCGCCTGGCGCCGGGCGACCAACTCAGCACCCGCCGCGCCCTGACGTCGCTCTTCGGCTCGCTACCGCCACGACCCGGCCTGCGCGCCCTGGACCTCGGCTGCGGCAACGGCACCCAGACGCTACGACTGGTCGCCGAACTCAGCTGCCACGTGACAGCGGTCGACAACCACGCACCCTACCTGGCCGAACTGAAACGCCGAGCCGCCGCCCAAGGCGTGGCCAACCACATCACCACCAGGTGCGCCGACATGAACGGCCTCGACCTCGACGGCCAGCTATTCGACCTGATCTGGGCCGAAGGCTCCGCCTTCGTGATCGGCATCGAACAAGCCCTGACCACCTGGCACAAGTTCCTCACCCCCAACGGCGCCCTCGGCTTCTCCGACCTGCTCTGGCTCCGCGACGACGCCCCCGCCGAATGCCACCACTACTTCGGCGAGGAATACCCCCCCATCTCCAACGTCCCCACCATCCGCCAGCTGATCGCCGATCACGGCTGGGATCTCGTGGACGACTTCCCTCTCCCCGAATCCTCGTGGCTGCACGAGTTCTACGACCACCTCTCCCACCATCTCGACGAGGTCGAACCCCACCTCCCACCCGACACCCCCACCTCCACCATGGCCGCCATGTGCCGCCGGGAGATCGCGATGTACCGGAAGTACTCGCGCTACTACGGGTATGTGTTCTTCACCGCAAGGAAGCGCGGGTGATAAGACGGCGGGCCGGGGAGTGAACCTCCCCGGCCCGTACTGCGATTGTGATTGAATGGGCGCGCAACACCCAAGCGTTAAGATGCAAACCCGTCTGGCGCGCAGCTGGCGCATGCCCGATGCGTGACACAGCCTGTTGTCAACTTGAACGTCTTGCTACGCGTCTCGTCCTCTACCCAATAATGCCTCGATCTTCTCTATGAGAGCGTTCAGTTTCAATCCATCGACTGACCCGGAGGAGAGTTGGTAAAGTACGTGCTGCGGTTTTCGGTGCTGACTATTTACTTTCGGCAATCCTAGAAATTCCTCTAAATCTACGGCGAACGAGTCTATCCCTTTTGTGTAACTGTTGGCGGTCGCCAGAATCGTGGCGCTGACGGGAGCATTGCGCCCGCCGTCGTCATCGTATATCACATAATGCTCAACTCCCAGACTTCCGAACAGTCGCATGAAGCGATGCATATTCCACTTCCCGATGCAGTCAAGTGCGAATACTCCAGATATCGTCGACAAATACCCTTTGTCTTTTAAATAGGTCACTAGCGCGGTTTCGGTCGGTCCTTCAACCAAGAGTACCTTCTCGGCGAAGAAGGACTCGCACCGACGCGAATCCAGCCAGAGTGCATACTTGATAGCTTCCATGTCGATTGTTAAATCATCAGGGTCGACAGTGATCCCGGCTTTCCTCCACGCCTGTACGTCAGCTTGGTTGTCTGCTAGGATCTCAGACAACTCCGTAGGTGTGACTTGAAATGCCCGCGTACAGCAATCCGCGCGCCGTAGCCTGCATAGCGCGGGAATGTCATCTATACTCTGACTGACGAACAACGGGCTATGGGTAGACATGAGTACCTGATTGGCACCGTGCAATGACATTGCCCGCAGCGCCACACTCAACGACCGAGCTTGGTCTGGATGTAGAAAGGCTTCCGGCTCCTCAAATAGTATCCACGTCAATTCCGGAGAGAACTCCTTTTTCTTCGGGACTCGTTTACTGGACGTGTATTGTGCGGCGACTTTAATTAGCGTGTATATAACGCTACGCTGAAATCCCTGCCCGTACGAAGAGATCGGTTGGTTCTTTCCAAGTTCGCCATCTACGATCTCGTGGCCGATTAGGCCCCTAACTATCTCATCAATGCCCATTGGGTTGATCTTTAACTGAAAAGATGCGCCCCAGGGTTCAAGTTCTTCACTGACATCGGTTTCGATACCATGTAGTGAGCGGCCGTCGCCGGTAGACTCGCTCTTGAGGTTTGTTTCGAACGAAGTGAAAGACTTACAAAGCTCTGCGTAAGCTGTAGACGATTCCAAGACATCCGACAGCACAGCATTGACAAGATCCCGTAGTGCTGACGGCCCAGTAAGCTTGGTATGTTCATCTATCTTCGATACCGCGGGGATGTATATAATTTCGCCGAATTTGCCTTGGCCGACATTCTTGAAGCCATAGAATCGCTCGCCAGAGAGTTCACCGTTCACGTAAGCATAAGGCCCACTCTTCGCTTTTCCATCTTCTCCATTCTCCTTCGAATGTAAATAGTTGCGGACCCTAAACGTGTCATTTGCGGATCTATATTCTTCCTTTAACGTATCAATCTCTTCTTGCGTAGGCTTGAATTCTATCTCAACCCAGCTATCGTCGTCCGACGCCCCTTTTTTCGGATAATCGCGGCCATGTTCAAACTTTATCTTACCATAGAATGCTCTGGCTGCATCGATAACAGAAGACTTACCTGAGTTGTTGGCACCTACGAGCATGCTGCACGGCTCAAGATGAATCGTCATGTCACAAATCGAACGGAAGTTATGTATTACCATCTCAACTGCCCGCATGGTGCCTCCCGTGTATATTTACCGCTCCCGTTCAGCGGCGGACCGCAAAACGGACCGTCCCCTGCAACTGATTGTTAACTTTCGGTTTCCGGCGCCGCAAGTGATCCGGTCGCGTCATGCATGCAAGTCGCGCCGCGCCCCCATACCTACACGGTTCGAGCCCGACGGGGCCTTGGCGGGCCCAGTTCGTCTAATAGAGCCCTGCAATGTCATACCGCCCCGTCGACTCCACTCCCATCGCTCGGGACGCGGACGATATTTGCGCCGAGCCCGGCGTAGGGCGTGTCGTTGCACGTTGCGATCACGACCTGGCACGCCTTGGCCGCTTCCCGGAGGATGAGACAAAGGCGCTTCATGCGCACGGGGTCGGCGTTGACGAGTCGGTCGTCGATGACGACAAGGTTGCGCTCCGCTTTACTGACTAAGACAGCTATGCCGAGCCGGAGCAGGACAACGACCTGTTCCTGAGTCCCGTGGCTGAGGCTCCCAAGTGGCAGGTCTGTATTGTACCTAGTCATGCGAACGCTGGTCGGTTTCAGGTCGTGGTCGATCTGGAGGGCGTCGTAGGTTTCCTCGGTGAGCAGGCGCAGCCAGCGATTGACAAGCTCCTGGATAGGTTCCGAGAGGGCCGCGGAGCGCAGCTTTTCTTGGGCGATCACGAGGTCGTTGAGGAGCTTCGCGCCGTCTGCCCGACGCTTTAGCGCCTCGACGCGTCGCTTCTTCCAGACGAGGTCGATCTCCGTGTCCGCCAACTGGCTGTAGTTTGCCTGCGCCGCGGATTCCTCGATCCGCGCCAGCGTTGCCGCTATTAGGGTGCGCAGATCGTTGAGTTGCTTCTCCAGATCCCGCACGCGGTTCTGGGCCTGCTCGTGGAGCCGCTTCGGTGTGACCACTTTCTCCTCGTATTCCGACAGGAACATGTCGAGGGACTCTGCGACCTTCCGGCCCTCCTCCTCAGCGTCGGCGACGAGTTTGTCCAACTGCTCGATAGTGACGTAGATCTCAAGGATTGCGGTGATGCTCTCTTCGTGAGTTTTGATCTCCGCCCTGCGCTCCGCCAGCGAGGTTGACGTGGCTTGGCGGGCCTCCACCAGCTCTAGGTGCTTCTTCGAAGCCGCCTGCTCGGCATTCTGCTCCTCACCGATCTCGCAGATGAGGCGCTGCTTCTCGCGCTCTTTCTCGATAACCTGGTCGCGGATCCACTGGCCTCCCTGCTCTAGGGCCTCAGGTGGGGCAGTGCTGGCCGCCCGCGTTTCCTCCTCGATGCCACGTTTGACCCGAGCCAACTCGTCCTTTGCGTCCGGCACTGCCGCCTCGGTTTCCTCAAGGCTTTCGGCGAACATCGAGATGGTCTTGTCTAGGTCGCGTCCTTTCTCGTACCGGGCCGCCATACCGTCCGCGTCCGCGACGCCGAACCGCGTCAGGAACTGTCGAACCTCTTGCTCCAACTTGTCCCGCTCGTCGAGAAGGTCCTTTAATTCGGAGGCTCCGCTGCGCACGCGGACCATGCCCACGCCCTCGATCTCGAAGTTGGTCGGTTCGGCGACGAGGTACTCGTTGTCGTCGAAGGCCTGGAGGCTGGGCCGGGTCCGGAGCTCGCGGGCTTTCCCGGTCCACTCGAACGCCACGCGGATAGCGCTGGTTTCCACTTGGGCTTGGAGAACACTGAGCTTCCTAGACGCCTCCCCGAACCGCTTCCACTCCTTGTCGTCGGGGGCCACGTGTTTGCCGCGCTCGTTTCTGCGCGCTTCGAGTTGGTTCTCGATGCCGGCGACCTTATGCAAGTGCTGCTCGAGGCGGGTGCGGTCCTTCTCCAGCTCCCGCAAGCGTTCCAAGGCGTGGAGCGCGCGGAGCTCGTCTTCCAACGCCTTCAACGCGGGTTCCAGCTCTTCTTTCCAGCGTCGCGCGTGGCGCTCGCGAGCGAACTTTTCCGCCCTTACGTCGACTGTGGCTTCAGAGAGGGACTCTTCGAGCTTCTTCGCTTCCGCCGTACGCTCGCGGACCTTTTTCTGCTTGTCCTCGACTTGGGAGCGGTGCTCTTGGAGCCGCCGGAATTTCTGCACGGCCTCGCTCTTGGCCCGCTCCTTCATTTCGCGCTCCCGGTCGAACTCCTCCGCCTGCCGCACGCGCGCGGACATGGCGGTGACCTCAGTCTGCGCCTTCTCAAGCTCCGTCCGCTTCTCAACCTCTGAGCTCTGGATCTCCTCAAGGTCGGTCCGGTGGGACTCGATGGAATTCGCCTTGTCCAGTAGTCCAGCGAGGCGCTCCTCGAGCGCGGGCAACTCCGCCTGAAGCCGCCCCAGCTCGCTGTTCGAGCCTACGCGACCCGTCGGCGTCCAGTGCTCGTTGTAGCTTGTGGCGACCCGTTCGAGGATGGCCCTCTCCTCTGGCGAGCGGGCTGCCAGCCGCACGAGACCTTGTAAGCCCTGCTTCACCCCTTCGCTCCAGGCCTTCTCGGGGATAGCGCCGTCGGATTGCAGATACCACAGAGCTTGGGCCAGCCCGCGGTGTTCAGGGCGTGCGGCCGTGCGCGCGGTCGCTTCACCGCGTAGAATCTCCCGGAGACGTGCATCCGACTCATCCCCCTCATGGTCCAGCTCCCAGGTACCGCCCCGTTCCGAGTAGAGTGCGCTTTTGGCGTCGTGGAGGAACACCTTGATGACCCGGTAGCGGCGACCGTTCGCTCGGAATTGGACACGCGCTTCCGGGCCGAGGCTGCTGCCAACGGGCTGGATAGCTCGGATTTCCTCGGTCTTGGAGTTGTGGCGGTCGAACAATACGCGGGTGAGAACCTCGAATAGTGTGGACTTGCCCGCCTCGTTCCTGCCAGCAAGGAGGTTAACGCCCTCCTGGAACCTGAACGTGTGGGACTCGCGATAACCGCGCCAGTTCTTGACGGTAATCTCCTCGATGATCACCGATGCACCTCCGCGACGAGGCGGCGTAGAAGCGCCCTAGCCTCCTGTACGGCCTCTGGCGCCGCCGAGGCAGCTTCCCTCGCAGGACCCTCGGGAATCCTCCCCTCCAGGATGGCGCCAAGGTCCTCGTCCACGTCGGCGAGGAGTCCCTCGGGAAGGTTCACGGGCGTTCCGCCCGCGGCTTCGAGCGTCTCGAACAGCCAATCAAGGAAGAAGGCATCTTCATGGAACTCGTGCCGGAGCGACCGCAACTCGACCAGCACCTCGGGTGGCGCTACCGGATCGAGTTGGGGAACGATGCGGAGGAGTTGAGCGGTAAGCGGGCCAGCCTCTAGTACCGCCTTACGGAGGTGCTCAACGTCAGTCGCGTCGCGGATCGATGGCTTGTGTTCGCTCCATAGAAGTGCTCCCACGTGGTGTCGCGAGACAACGGGTTCGCTCGCTGCGCTGGAGATCTCGACGATTACCACGTTTCCCGGGTCCTTCTCGCCGAACCCGGTCTGCTCCATCGTGCCCGAGTACACGGTTCGCCCCTGCTGCACGAATCCATGCCAGTCGCCAAGGGCCAGGTACTCCAGGCCAGCCTCGTCTGCTCGCGTGGCGGCGATCGGGAAGTTTGTGCGCTCGGGTAGGATGTCCAGCGTGCCGTGCGCGACCCCGATCCGAATCCGGAAGTCGCCCGCAGCTCGCGCTGGCATCCAGGCAGTGGGATCGAGTGTGCTCTGCTTCTGCTTTAACGGCGCCGGGTACAGGGCTATCCCGTCTCGTGCTTGGACCTCGACAGCCTCACGTAACAGCGTGACGTGGTCGCCGACCCGCTTCCAGCTCTGTCGGTCCCAGACCCCACCCGCGATGAGTGGATCATGGTTGCCTGGCAACACGAAGACCCGGATGGGGGCGAAGTTGTCCAAGACCGCCACCGTCTTCCGTACAACGGCCTCGTCGACGTCGTGATGCTCGAACAAGTCGCCCGCGAGGACCACAAAATCGACATCTTCACGCTGAGCGAGCTCCACGATCCGCGCCGCCGTCTCGAACCGCTTGGCGCGGACTTCCTTGGCCTTCTCCCCAGCCTGGAGGGCCTTCATGCCCATCTGCCAGTCGGCCGTGTGAAGGAACCTAGCTGACATAAGTCCACCTTTGCCACAACACGCTCCCACGATGGGAGGCTAACGTCAGCATTGAGCAGCGGTCGGTCTTTGCGCAGCGCTTGCTCTGCCAGAGACGTAACAATGCCGATCCGTCTGCTTGAACGCGCTGTTCGACAATCGACCACCACCAATCGACTACATGATCACAATTCGGATCATTCTCAAATCGGGGCGATTGGCTGTTTGGGGTTGTCCAGTTCTCCCCGTAGTGCTTCTTCGAGAATCCGATCATGAATACGTTGAGACATTCCTCCTGTATGACGGTACGCCTCATCGAAGAGCAATGGGACTCCTACACCAATCAGTACCATTGCTATATAGCGAATGACCGATTGAAGTGTCGGTTTCCACGCAGCGACAATGCAGCACGTTACAACAGTTGTGACCATTGCGGCGGTTGTCGCAACGCGTGCGGCTCCAGCCGAATGGGCCAGGTCGCCAAAGCGAGTAATACGTCTTTCGGCATTGCCAATCGGAGTTCCCTCTGCGATGCGCGGCAGCCAAGCTGCAGTCATAGCGTCGAAAGCCTCAAGACGGCTGTCTTTGGGTGCATAGATCGGACGTTCCGGTAGTAGTTTGTCGGCTCGCAGGCGGGCAATTTGGCCTGAGTGGTCCAGTACTTTGTGATATATTGGACAATGCCAGTGTAGCCAGTGGTGGAATGTAGCAAAAACATATCCAAGAGCACCAGAAACGAATACACTCGCGATAGCAACGCCAACAGCCGTGTCAATATGTTTCAGGACACTGAGTAATTTCTCTGTTGTCCACGTAGGCAATGCGATCCAAAGCAAAACTAGTGCTTGAACCCCAAATAGGATACCGGGCATTACATACCGAATATAACGTTGCGCTTCATTCACGGCAATACCTCAGACTTCACAAGTTGTCTGTCGAACGCTCAGCATCGGCGGCGGCGCGTAGCGCCGTCCGCAGCATTCTGTTGTTCGGCGGCCCCCCCCCCGGCAACCCATAGGAAAGGGTCCCTCGGTCCTCATCGCTTATCGAAGGGATAGACATTCTTCACGCACTGGTTCAAGTAGATGCCCTTAGATGGTGCCGCCATCATCTCCTCGAACACCTGTTGGGGCACATTAAGGTACACGTAGGTGGGCGCCGAGTCGACGAACCTGATGTGGAGCTCCATCAACTCGGAGTCGTATCCAACGCACTCGACGTTGGAGGACTGGACGTAGTTCATTTCAACCATCATCGTCCATTTCTTCGTCGTCGGGCAATCCAGTGACGAGGGATTGAGCTCGCCACCTGGCGACGGCGGTAGCGTAGTGGGCGGAGTCCGGCCTCGGATCAAGGGCCCAGGCGCCCGAAACGTCCGGGTCCGATCCCTCGATCTTCTGTCGCGCGCGGCGGATCCGAATCCTCGTGGGGATAGGCACGGCCTCACCTACTACTAGCGCCTCCCCGGTCCGAAGTGCTGGGAGCATTGATGAGAGTCCAGCCAGATCATCCGGCATTGCCGCAGCCACGACGCTCCTGTCGCCTGCGTTGGTTAATCGAAGTGAAACGAGAGTGCCGCATTGGCTCAGCACCGTGTGGTCGATCTCGCTTGGTCGCTGGGTGACGACGAGAAGGCCGACACCATACTTCCTCCCCTCCTTCGCTATCCTGGTGACCGTTCGATGCGCGGCGCTCTTCGTTCCTTCCGGCAGGTAGAGGTGAGCCTCCTCCAATATGATGAGGAGAGGTTGCTGCTTCCCGGCGATCGGAAGGTCACCCGACCAGAACAACAGGTCGTAAACTATGCGGAGGGTGGTGCCGATGATTGCGCCACGCACCTCGGACGGAAGTCCCGATACATCCAGCACTGTGATGGGCCGGTCATGACCGACCCACGATGCGGCCAGTTCGTGAAGGTCGCCGTTGATGGTCCCGTCGCCCGCAGGCGACAGGCGGTCACCCGGCGAGAAGAGGAAGCGGAAGCGCCCATCTGTCAGGCGGCTACGAAGTAGGTCAAGCTGTCTGCTGATACCGCGCCGCGGTCCTACAAAAGGGGCAGCATTTCCGGTCGCGGGATCCGGGTAGATGTTCGACAACAGGTTATCAGAATTTCCTGCTCGCACGAGTGCTGCGGCTCGACCCGTGGCGCGATCGGCCAGCGTACGGCGCTCGTAGTCGTCGAGGTCAAACCACAGTCGGCGTATGCAGAAGGGTATTGGTGAATCTGCGGTGACGGCCTCCGTGGGCGGCGGTTGCGGGAGGCTAGCGGCCGCAGCCATCTTCCGAGCGGTCACCTCGTCCCTCACCGCGGATTCTGCCCCTGGCTGCATTTGACCCAGCGCTATGTCGCAGAGTTCGTCAAATGGAAGCGCCCAGAATGGCACGAACAAACGCTGGTCGTCAGCATTTTCGGGCGTCACGCGGAAAACTCGTCCGCTAGTGCCGACCGCCGTTGCATATTCGCCGTGGGGGTCGATCACGAGCACGCGCGCAGACGGAAGGCTCGGATCGGCGAGCGCCTCTAGCAGCACGCCGACCATGTTCGACTTCCCTGTGCCAGTGGAACCGACAATCGCGCAGTGCCTCGTGAGAAGCTTGTTCAGCCCGAGCCCGCCAGCTATGCCGGAGCTGGACGCGATGTGGCCGATCTCAAGGTGATCATCACCGGCTGTCTCGCCGTAGATGATGCGTAGATCCTCTGCCGTGACGAGATGCACCTCATCACCGATAGTCGGGAACTGACTCACACCGCGCTCGAAGTGTTCCCCGATGGTTTCGCCGAACAAGGCTATCGCCAACCACCTCCCTTGCCCCTCGGCTCCCGTGAAGGTCATGTTCGGTGGGGCAGCACTGGCTCCGACCTCAGTACAGACACCGTAGAGCTGCACGTAGCCGAGCGGGACGCGAAGAAACGCACCGACCTGCCCGACACGATGAGACTGCCCTTTGACCAGAAGCAGTGCCGATAGCAGGTCCTCGCGAAGACGAACGCGGACGAGTGCGCCAGTAACGGCCTGCACGTTGCCGACATAGGTCGGGTCGGAGTGGCTCACGAGGCGCTCCTCTGCGTCGTGATCATAGTGCTCAGGAAACTGCAGAAGGATTTGAAATCACCGAGAATGAGTTTCCCCGTGACGGGAGGAGTGCCACCGGCGGGAGCAGCGTCGAGCATGAATGCTGGTGAGAAGAATTCACGAGCGCGATCATCGAGCGACTCCGTCAACCTCCACTCTCCCCAGCGCCCACCGAGCACCCCGGCATTTGGACCCAGGATCATAAGGTTAGAGTACGAACTGGCGAGCGTGACGATGGGGTCGCCAGCAGGTAGATCGGAGAAGCGCAGCGCGACTACGTGGCTCAGCGGTCGCCGCTCCAGCACACTCAACATGCGTGCGTTGATGTGTTCGTCGCCAAAGCTATACCCGCAGGTCACAAGGAGAGCGCCGTCACGTGCCAAAACTCCCGACAGGCGGTCCATAAGCGCCTGATACGGCTGCTTCCGAGACTCGTCGTACTTCCGCTGAGACGGAAAGACCATGGTGCCGTCCGAATCGGGTTCGCCCGAAATCCGCACGACCCGTCGTGCCATAGCGACCTCACGCTCCATCCAGTTGATGGAGCCGTGGATCTTCCAGAGTCGGACGAACTGCGGTCCGGGAAGGGTCTCCTCTGACTCCAACGCCTCGGCGTGGAAGTACGGCTGCCAGGCTCCCACGAAGCCGTCAAACACTGGCACTCTCGCGTATTCGAGGGACCGCTCGAACAGTATGTCGTAGTTCGTTGTGAAGACCTCTATCGCCTGCTTCCTGGTCGCATGGCGTACCCAGCGAGCAAACGCGTGGTGCGGCAGATCAGCCGGGATCGTGGCTTCATTCGGCGCCGCGCACCTTACGATGGCCGTGCGGATCGCCTTCTCCGCATCTGCCATTCCGGCAGCATCGAGACCAAGGAGCGTGTCCCCCGCTCCCATCGCCGTCATCTTCGTTCGTATACGCGAGAGGATATTCTCGATGTTCGGGTCCACTCCCGCCACCACGCACTCATTGACAAGGCGCGCCCAAGCATCCCTGAATGTCTCGCCTAAACCAGCGACGGCGTCACCACACTTGCGGGTCAACTCGTCGATAGACGGAATTAAGGGCGCGAAGGCCGGCGTTGCCCCTGGTGCTGCGATATTGACGGACGAGGAAGTTCCGGCACCGAAGAGAAAACAAATGGGCTTGTTGTGCGTCGCAAGATGGTCTCTCAACAACTCGATGGCCTGCCTCGGATCATGCACCGACATGCTCTTTACTCCTCTCCGGGCTTATCGAGGTCGATCCGACTTCTTGGATGCTCACCGGGCCATCGCTTCTACGGGGACGCGAGTTCCGAGTCCCAGCAACGGAGTGCACCTGGACCCCAGTCTTTGACCTGTCAGTCTTCATCTCAACGCAACCAGTTCACGCAGAGTCCGTCGAACGTTCACTAACCAGACCTCGATTACTGCCTACCCCCATTGCAACCATTAACGTGACCCAGGAGTGCATTGCTGGCACCACGAAACGAATTGCGTCTCGGCAATGACATTGGTCTTGTGAGCATGGCGTCTAGTCCAGAGGACCGGCACCTCGCCCCCAGATGCGCCGGACCTGAGGATGGTAGTGGAAAGGTGTAGGGGTGGTCAAGAGAGCATGTAGCGGTGGGGTGAGAAATCGGCCCGCCGTTCCGTGTGGGGGGCGGGCCGTGGTAATGCGAGTGGTTATCGTTACTTCTAGTCCAGAACTTGCCTCACGCCGTCGATCACGGTGCCGTCGACCCACTTGATGGCGGCGACCACCTTCTCGCCCAGTTCTGGCCGCTCGGGTTTGCCGCCGCAGATGTCCTCCACCTCTTGCTTGATCTCGTGGATGTCGCGGATGGGGAGGCTGGAGTTGCGGAGCTTGGCCTTCAGGTCGTCGCGCAGGGGGTTGATGGCGATGCCGCGTTCGGTAACGATAACGTCTATCAATTCGCCGGGGCCGACGAGGGTCGTCACGTTGTCCAGGAGGACGGGGATGCGGTCGCGGAAGCTGGGGATGGGCAGGATGGTGCACTTGGAGAAGAGGCAGTTTTGCCAGCCGCCGATGCCGTGCAGGAGCATGCCATCGGAATGCGTCACCACGTTGGCGTTGAAGTTGACGTCGACTTCGGTCGCTCCGAGTACCACGGCGTCGAGGATGGAGGCGAAGTTGCCTTTGCCGTGCCAGTTGTAGCTGGTGAAGGGGCTGGTGTTGACGTGGCCGGGGTTCTCGCGCATCGAGCGCACGCCTTCGAGGTCGAAGGTTTGGCCGTCTAGGATGTAGTCGGTCAGGCCCTCCTCCAGCATCTCGACCAGGTACTTGGTGGAGCCGCCGCGGACGAACCTCGCCTTGATCTTGCGTTCGCGCATCATGTCGCGCAGGAAGAGGGCGAAGCTCAATGCCGTGCCGCCGGCGCCGGCTTGGAAGCTGAAGCCGTCGTGGACGATGCCGGCTTCGTCGCAGAATCTGGCCGTCAGCTCGGCGATCAGGAGTCTATCGGGGCTCTTGGTGATCTCGGTGGTGCCGCTGACGATCTTCTTGGGGTCGCCGACGCAGTCGACCACCACTACCTGGTCGACGTTGTTGCCCTGGATTTGCCAGGGGATGCACGGGAAAGGCACCAGGTTGTCGGTCACCACGATCACGTGGTCGGCGTAGATGCTGTCGGCTAGGGCGAAACCCAGGAGTCCGCAGGCGGCGGGGCCGCGGTCGCCGGTGGCGTTGCCGAAGGGGTCGGCGGTGGGGGCGGCGATGACCGCTATATCGATGTGGACTTCGCCGTCTTGGATGGCTTGCCATCTTCCGCCGTGGGACCTTAGCACCCCCATGCCCTTCATCTTGCCGCGCGACGTGTATTCGCCGAGGGGGCCGTTCATCGAGCCTTCGATGTGGTGGATGACGCCGCTTTCCATCAGGTCGATCAGCGGGGCGTGGCAGGGGAAGGCGGCGCTGGGGACCCAGCGCAGATTCTTCACGCCGAGTTCGGCAGCGGCCTTGAAGACTTCGTTGGCGACCATGTCGCCGTTTCTGAAGTGGTGGTGGCTGCCGATGGTCATGCCGTCGCGCAGGCCGGCGCGCTGCAGGGCGGTCTTGATGTCGGGGACCACCTTGTTGCCGTCCATCGGGTAGTCGCTGGCGGTGCGGATGGGCGGGGCGGCCTTGCGACCGGTGGGGCGGTGCTTGCCGATGCCCAGGTAGGGGATGGCGGGCTGGCCGTTGATCTCGGTGGGGACCCAGCGGCCGAGGGCGTTCTGGACCAGCTTGCTCATCGCGGGGCCTCCTGCTGCGATTTCCAGTCGGCGGCGAGCTTGCCCACCAGGATCGCCGTCTCGACGGTGGTTAGGGCGCGCTTGACCACCGGGGCGTCGATCATCTTGCTGCCGAGGCTGACGACGCCGAGGCCGCGGGCCTGGGCGTCGTCGTAGGCGAGGACGATGCGCCTGGCCTTGTCGATCTCCTCCGTCGTCGGGGCGAAGGCGTCGTGGATGGGGGCGATCTGTCGTGGATGTATGCAGCCCTTGCCGACGAAGCCGAGGGCCTTGGCCTCGAGCACGGAGGCGCGCAGGCCGTCCATGTCGTTCACGTCGCTGAAGACGGTGTCGATGGGCTGGACGCCGGCGGCGCGGGCGCCGTTGAGGACCTGGGCGCGGGCCCACAGGGACTCGTCGCCCTTGAGGGTGCGCTGGGTGCCGATGTCGGCGGTGTAGTCCTCGAGGCCGATCGAGAGGGCGACCACCGAGGGGTGGGCGATGGCGATCTCGTAGGCGCGCCAGCAGCCGAGAGCCGATTCGAGGATGGGCAGCAGGAAGACCTCGTGCTTGGGGCCGAGGGCCTTGATGCGGTCGGCGACGGAGCGGACCTGCTCGGGCGACTCCACCTTGGGGATCAGCACCAGGTGGACGTTGTGGGGGATGAGCCAGGCGAGGTCGTCCAGGCCCGGCTGGCCCTGGTTGATGCGCACCATGCGCTCGGCGCCGTGGAAGTCCACGGCGCGCAGGGCGTTGCGCACCAGGGTGCGCGCGGCGTCCTTCTCGGCGGGGGCGACGCTGTCCTCGAGGTCGAGGATGACGCCGTCGGGGCCGTGGAGGCCGGCGTTGCTGAAGAGCTTGGGCTGCGTGCCGGGCAGGTAGAGACGGCTGCGGCGCAGGCGGTCGCGGGTGCTGGGGTAGCCGCACTTCGCGCTCATCGGCAGCAGGAACTCGGCCGTCAGGGAGGGATCGGCGCGGCGCACCGCCGTCTCGAGGCGGGCGGCGAGGGTGAAGGGCAGGGCGCCCTGGTCCTCGACCTCGACGCGCGCGCCGGTCACGCCGAGGGCGCGGCAGCCCGTCGTCACCAGCTCGCGGATGCTGGCGCCGTACATGCCGGCGACCTTGCTCCTGAGCTCGATCTCGACCTTGTCGCCGCCGGTCAGCTCGACCGCGATCCAGCAGTCGGACCGCACCGATGAGCCGCGGCTGCCCGCTTCGCCCCTGGAGGCCATGTCGTCACCTCGTTGCTGAGACCGATGCACCCCGTTCGGGGCGAACGATGGTGAAACGTCGTCCCCGGAGCAAGGGGGGCTCCGGCGGTGAAAACCTGAAAATGCCCGGCAGGAAATGGAGATGCCGAGTTATCCCCCTTGGCCCCCCCCGGTCGGGGCAAAACCTCGTTGCCGAACAGGCCCAATCAAACCACGGGAACTCCTCATTCAGCACATAATACCAACTAATTGAACCACTTACCGAAATCGACTTCGTCAAGGCGCGGTTAATGGTTTCGCCTTAATACGTGGGGATAAGTGGGGGACAACCGCGCGCGGCGCCCCGCGGCGGGCCGCATCAACTGTTAAATGGTTGTAAGAACGTCGGGTTGAGGTGGTCCGGGGACGGGTCGTTTTCGCGTCGTCCCGCCCCCGGATTTTCGCTTCAGCGGCTCGCGTGGTCGACCACCGCGGCGAAGAGCTTCCAGATCCGCTGCACCGAGCTGATCTGGACCTTCTCGTCGGGGGAGTGCGCGCCGTGGATATTCGGACCGAAGGACACGATATCCAGACCGGGATATTTCTCCGTGAACAGACCGCACTCGAGGCCGGCGTGGACGGCCGTCAGCTCGGGCTCGCGGCCGAACAGCTCGGCGTAGCGCGCGACGGTGACCTTCAGGAGCGCCGAGTCGAGGCGCGGCTGCCAGCCGGGGTAACCCTCGGGCTGCACCAGGTCGCAGCCGGCGAGGGCGGCGATCGCGACGTGGCGGCCCGCGAGATGGTCGAGGGAGCACATCACGCTCGAACGGCTGCAGCAGGTGATGGTGACCACGCCGCCGTCGGTCTGCACCACGCCGAGGTTGGAGCTGGTCTCCACCAGGCCGGGCAGGGCGCGGCTCATGGCGAGGACGCCGTTGGGGATGGCGACCAGGAGGTCGAGCAGGCGGGCGCTGGCGTCGGCGGACCAGCAGCGGTCGACCTTGGCGGGCGCGAGCTTCCAGGCGAAGCCGTCGTCCGCGCCGATCAGCTCCTCGGCCTTGGCGCGGGCGAGCGCCGCGTCGACCAGCTGCTTGAACTCGCGGGCGCGGGCCTCGGCGACGGCCACCACGGCGACGGCCTCGCGCGGGATCGCGTTGCGCTTGCTGCCGCCGTCGAAGCTGACGATGCGCACGGGCATCCTGGCGGCGGCGGCGTGCAGGGCGCGGGCGAGCAGCACGTTGGCGTTGCCGCGGCCGCGGTGGATGTCCAGGCCGCTGTGGCCGCCCTGCAGGCCGCTGAGGGTGATCTTGCGGCCGACGGTGGTCGCGGGCGCCTTGGCGAAGCGGTTGGTGACCGTGAACACCGAGTCGCGGCCGCCGGCGCAGCCGACGAACACCGCGGCGTCCTCCTCGCTGTCGAGGTTGATCATGCGGCGGCTCTGGAACCAGCCGGGCTGCAGGTTCTGGGCGCCGGTGAGGCCGGTCTCCTCGTCGATGGTCAGCAGCACCTCGATGGGGCCGTGCGGCACGTCCGCGTCGGCGAGGGCGAGGCCCATCGCCACGCCGATGCCGTTGTCGGCGCCCAGGGTGGTGCCCTCGGCGGTGACCCAGTCGCCGTCGACCACCATGGCGATGCCGTCGCGGGTGAAGTCGTGTTTCGTGCCGGCGTTCTTCTCGCAGACCATGTCGACGTGGCCCTGGATCAGGATCGGCGCGGCGCCTTCGCGGCCGGGCGTGGCGGGGATGGTGATGAGCAGGTTGCCGACGGCGTCTTCCTGCCACGCCAGCTTGCGGGCGTCGGCCCAGGCCTTGAACATGGCCTGGACGGCGGCCTCGTCACCGCTGCCGCGGGGGATGTCGTTCATCGCTTCGAAGATGCGCCAGACCGGGGCTGGCTGGAGTGCGTCGAGCTTGCCCATGAAATGCTCCTCCGTTACATGCGGGCGACGATGGCGCGGCCAAAGCCGCTGCAACTCAGTTCGGTGACGTCCTGGCGGCCCTCCGCCTCCATGAGGCGGGCGAGGTCGTAGGTGACCTGGCCCTCGACGATGGCGCGCGAAACGCCGCCGAGGATCAGCGCGGCGGCCTCGGGCCAGCCCAGGTGGCGCAGCATCATCTCGGCCGAGAGGATGATCGAGCCCGGATTGACCTTGTCCATTCCCGTGTACTTGGGGGCGGTGCCGTGGGTGGCCTCGAACAGGGCCACCTCGTCGCTCATGTTGGCGCCGGGTCCGAGGCCCAGGCCGCCGACGAGGGCGATCGCGGCGTCGCTCATGTAGTCGCCGTTGAGGTTCGGCAGCGCCATGACGCTGTACTCGGCGGGACGGGTCTGGATCTGCTGGAAGATGGAGTCGGCGATGCGGTCCTTCAAGAGGATCTTGCCCGCGGGAAGCTTGCCGCCGAGGTCGTCGTACAGGGCCTTTTCGCTGACGAAGGTGTCGCCGTACTCGGCGGCGGCCACCTCGTAGCCCCACTTCGCGAAGCTGCCCTCGGTGAACTTCATGATGTTGCCCTTGTGGACGATGGTCACCGACGGCAGGTTGTTCAGCTTCGCCCACTCCAGCGCGCGGCGCACCAGGCGCTTGGTGCCGAACTCGCTGATCGGCTTGACGCCGATGCCGCTGTCGGGCCGGATGTCGCGGCCGGTCTTCTGCTTGATGAGGTCGATGATCGCGAGGGCGGTCTCGCTGCCGCGCTCGAAGTCGTGCCCCGCGTACACGTCCTCGGTGTTCTCGCGGAAGATCACGAAGTCGACCTGGTCGGCGTACTTGTTGGGGCTCGGCACGCCCGGGAAGTACTTCACCGGCCGCACGCAGGCGTATAGGTCGAGGAACTGGCGGAAGCGCACGTTGATCGAGCGGAAGCGCGCGGTGACGCCGTCGGTCTTGCCGCACTTGTCGCAGGTGCCGGCGTGGAACTGCTGGTTGGCGCAGTGCAAGCAGACGTGGGTCTCCTCGCCGACGGGCGTGGTGAAGGGGCCCTTGATGGCGACCTTGACGTGGCGGATGGCCTCGACCGTCTCCTCGGGGAACTCGCTGCCGTAGCGCTGCAGGCCCTCGAGGCCGGCGTACATCGGGCACCAGGCGATCTGGCGCTTGCCGCCGTAGGCCTTCGTCACGGCGGCGTCCACCACGTCCTGCATCACGGGCGTGACGTCGATGCCGGTGCCGTCGCCGCGCAGGACGCCGATGATCGGGTGGTCGCCGACGACCAGCTTGCCGTCCTTCGACGTGATCAGGTCGCCCGCGGGCAGCTTGACTTCCTTGAAGTTCATTGCGACGTCCTTCCGATGGGCACCACAGGTTCTAGTTCTTCAGATCGATGGCGAGGGGGTTGCCGGCCGGCGACCAGTTGCCCTTGAGGGTCTGGCCGGCGCCCGCCGGCAGCAGGAGCCAGCTGTACTTGCCGTAGTGGCCGAGCCGCTCGCCGAGGCGCGGCAGACGATCGGGCGAACGCGAGATGACCACCAGGTCGGTGATGGACTGGTGGCCCGGGTTGCGGGCGGCGAAGACGAGGTCGTAGTCCTTCAGATTGTAACGCTTGCCGTCGAGGAAGACCAGGTCGCCGGCGACCTGCAACTCGGCGGGCACGTACGCCTTGAGGGTCTCCGGACCCGGGTTCATCACCACGGCGGTGACGGCGCCCTCGACGTCGACGTCCTGGGGCAGCGCGCTGAGGATCGCGGGCGGGTCGGTCTCGGTGAAGGCCGTCGCGAAGCCGGTCGCCGCGGCTTCCTGCGCCGCGTCGGGCGGCAGGATGAACAGGGGCGACGCCTCGGCGAGCACCTGGCTCAGCGTGGGCTCGATCTCCTCGCGGTGCAGGCGGCGGAAGAGGTCGTAGTCGGGGTCGACGCTCAGGCGCGTGGCGCCCGGCGCGGTGAGGGTGAATTCGCCGCGCTGGCCGTCGAGGCGGACCATCTGGCGCACGGGGCCGGCGGGGGTGGTCGCGACCACGGGCACGTCGAGGACGTAGGTGGGCGACTCCTGCCAGAGCTTGAAGGTGACCTTGTCGCCCGCGCGCTTGACGTCGTCCACGTGCAGGACGGGGGCGCCGGCGCGGGTGAGCCACTGCTCCTTGAACCCGGCGAGGTCGCCGCTGCCGTCGAGGGCGGTGAAGAAGTCGTTCCACGACGCGAGCTGGAACTTGCGCTCGGCGTACACCTGGCGCAGCGCGGCGAGCAGCTTCTCCCGGCCGTAGCGCTGGTCGAGCATGTGCCAGACCATCATGCTCTTGCCGTAGCCCACGGCGCGCGTGGCGCCGGAGTGGCGGCTCTTGAACTCGGTCAGCGGGAAGTCGAGCGCGGGGTCGGGGCCCACGTAGGCCGCGTAGTCCTTGAGCAAGGTGCGGCGGTAGTCGCGCGCGGCCTGCGGCGATTCGAGCTCCTTGTAGTGGTAGTCGGCGCACCAGCTCGTCAGACCCTCGCACCAGTTGCCCTCGGCGGGATCCACCATGACGGAGTTGCCCCACCAGTTGTGGGCGACCTCGTGGCCGAAGCTGGTGTAGGGGATGAAGGGCAGGCGCATGACCTGCGCGCCGAGTAGCGTCCAGCCCGGCATGCCGTATCCCGTGGGGAACCAGTTCTCGACGGTAGCGAACTTGCCGAACGGGTAGGGGCCGAGCATCTCCTCGTACATCTGCACGTAAGCCCGCGTGCGCTCGAGGTAGAGGTCGCGCAGCTTGTCGTCGGGTTGCAGGAGGAAGATCTGGGCGACGACGGTGTCGTCCCGGCCGACGTTGGTCTCGTAGCGATAGTACTTCTGCGCGATGAGGGTGATGCCGTCGGCGGGCTCTTGCGCGCTGAATACAGTGTGCAGCATGCCGTCGATCTCGGTCTCGCTGACGACGGCGCCGTTGGTGACGGGCAACCACCCGAGCGGCGTGACGACGGTGATCTTGTAGGTGTTCAGCGCGCCGTCGAAGCTCGGCAGCCAGGGCAGGTCGCCGGAGAGATAGATGCCGTCGTCGCCGATGGTGCCGGAGACCTCGTTGGCCACGTTCTCGCGGGAGAACTGCATGGTGGCGGCGTTCTGGTGGACGCGGGCGGAGTAGTTCAGCCGGATCGCGCGCGGCTGGTCACCGATCACGGGCAGGCTGCCGGGCGGCATGATCGGCCGGGTCAGCGGCTCGCCGAGGCTGCTGTCGAGGAACGACTCGCCGGTCTCGCTCAGGAGGTCGCCCCCGGGCGTATGCCAGGTGCTGATGACGAACCGCTCGGCGAGCTGGAAGGAATCGAGGCCCGCCGGCACGGCCATCTCGTCCTTGATCATCACCCGTTTCTGCGCGAGATCGAACCGCACCGTCGCCTCGTGGTGGACGATCGGCAGATCGGCCGCGGTGGCGGCGGTGGCGGCGAGTATGGCCGCACACAACATCAACTTCATGCTGGCTCCCGTCCCTTGCGCCGGCGCAACTCTCACGACGGCGTGATGGGTTTTGCCCGGAGGAACTCGAACGGCCACCCGGGTGGCGGATTTCGCATCGGATGTCAACTGGCCGGGCATCGGTGCGCCGACGCACCGCAGATACGCCTCACCTGTAGGCAATTGCCACCCGGGTGGCAACTACATAAAGGTGTCTTCAATTCACCACCACCGTCACCAGCGGCAGGTCCTTCAGGTACGCCGCCGCCACGCGCTGCAGATCCGCGAGCGTGACCTGGTCGTACGCTTTCACGGCGTTCTCGTAGCCGGGAAGGTCGTCCTCCAGCTCGGCCATGGCCAGGTAGTAGGCGCGGCCGATGGACGACAGGTGGCGCATCATGGTGCGGCCGCCGCGGGCGCCGCGGGTCTTGTCGAGGTCGGCTTGCGTGATGGTCGCGGCGTCGAAGGTCTTGATCGCGGCGGTCAGCAACTCCTCGCCCTCGGCGAGGCGCTCGACGGGCGGGTTGAGGTAGGCCGTGAAGACCATCTCGCCGCCGGTGACCTCGGCGCTGGCGCCGAGGCTGTAGCTGAGGCCCTTGCTCTCGCGCAGGTCCATCTGGATGCGGTCGGACATGATCGCCACCAGCAGGTCGAGGGCGACGGCGTCGGCGGGCTCGACGGGGCGGATGGCGCCGAGGCGGATGGCGGCCATCTCGCCGCCGACGGTCGCGGTGACGCGGTTCGGCGCGGCGGTGGTCGGCAGCGGGGGCACGCCCGCGGTCGGGGCGCCGGCGCCGGGGAGCAGGTCGGCGAGCTGGGTCTTCAGCTCGTCGTGCGGGTAGGGGGAGATCACGGCCCAGATCAGGTTCGCGGGCGCGAAGGCCTCGGCGTAGACCGCGCGCAGCACGTCGGGGGTGATGGTCTGCACGCTGGCGGCCGTGCCCTCGACGGGTTGTACCAGGGGATGGTCGCCGTAGAGGGCCTCGCGGAGCATCCGCCCGGCCTCGGCGCCCGCGCTGCCCTGGCGGTCGGCGAAGATGTCGAGCTGGGCGCGCGCCTCGCGGTCGACCAGCGGTTTGGCGAAGGTCACGCGGCGCGTGAGGTCGGCGAGCAGCGTGAGGACGTCGGGGCCGCTCGCGGCGGGGCACTCGACGCGGACGAAGCTGAAACGACCGCTGGTGTAGTAGTCGTCCATGGGGAAGCGGGGGTCGTCCACCAGCTTGACGACGGCGCCCATCTGGCGCAGGCGGCGGGCGAGGCAGGTCTCGTCGCAGCCCTTCACTCCGGTGGTGAGCAGGCGGTGGACCAGGTTGACGGCGCCGGGGGCGTCGTGCGCGCGGTCGATGAGGGCGCGGCCGCGCATGGTGAGGTGGATGGCCATGAGGTCGCTGCTGGAGACGGTCTGGCTCACGAGGACGGCGCCGCTCGGCAGCACGCTGCGCTCGACGGGCACGACGGGCGCGCCGCCGCCCGGCGCGCGGTAGACGGTGTCCGCGGCCGCGGGCGCGGCGGCGGCGGCGGACTTCTTGCGCATGGCCTCGGCCATCGCGGGCGGCATCTTCATGCCCTCGGGCATCTTGGGCATCGCGGCCGCGGCCGGCGCCGCGACCGGCGGGGCGGCGGGCTGGGCCAGCTCGGGCTCGATCAGCACCGCGAGGCAGGGCTTGCCGATGAAGGTCTCCTCGAGCACCGCCGCGACGTGCGCCGCCTTCACGGCGCGCAGGCGCGGCAGGCTGGCGACGAAGACGTCGACCCCGCCCAGCCAGAGCGGCTCGGCGATGACGATGCCCGTCATCCGCAGCTGCTCGCGGTCCTGCAGCATGGTGGTCTCGCGCAGGTGGACCACCTCGGCCACGTCCTCGTCGGTGATGCCGTTCTCGAGGGCGGTGGCGACGGCGTCCTGCACCAGGCGGTAGCCGTCGTCGGCGTTGAAGCCCTCGGGCAGGGTCATCTCGACCATCAGGCGGCCGAAGCCCGGCGCCGCGCGCCACCAGGCGCCCACCTCGGGCCGGTGCTCGAGGCGCGCGACGGCGCGGCTCAGGATGCCGCTGCCCTCGGCCTGCAGCAGCTCGGTGGCGACCTCGAAGGCGAAACGGTCGTCGCTGCGGTAGTCGGGGGCGTCGAAGGCCAGGGTGAGCTTGCGCTCGCGACCCGCGCGGCGCACGACGGTGCGCGACTGGTCGAGCGGCGCGGGCATGCGCAGCGCCGTGTCGGGCAGCGGCCGCGGCGCGATGGCGCCGTAGTACTTCTCGATCAGCTTCAGCGCGCCCGCGCGGTCGTAGTTCCCGGCAAGGGTGAGGATCATGTTGTTGGGCACGTACCAGGTCTTGTAGAAGGCGTAGGTCGCGTCGCGGTCGAGGCCGGCGATGGTCGCGCGCGTGCCCAGTGTCGGCAGCTCGAGGCTGGTGCCGGCGTTCAGGGCGCGGCGCTGCTCCTCGTCGACGGCGTGGGTGGGATCGTCGCGGGCGGCGACCAGCTCGCCGAGGACGATGCCGCGTTCCTTCTCGAACTTCTCCGGCGGCAGCGTCGAGTGGAACAGCATCTGCGACTGCAGGCGCATGCCCGTCTCGAGGTTCGCCGCGGGCACCACCATCATGAAGCTGGTGTGGAAATCGGCGGTGTTGGCGTTGTTGTAGGCGCCGGCGAGGTCGGCGGCGTCGTACAGCTCTTCCTGGGTCATGGTGTCGGTGCCGTTGAAGAGCAGGTGCTCGAGCATGTGGCTCATGCCGCTGGTCGCGAAATCCTCCCGGGACGACCCCACCCCCACCACCACGTACACGCCCGCCATCGGCTGCGCCGGGTTGGGCAGCAGCACCACCTGCAGGCCGTTCTCGAGCTGCAGCGTCTCGATGTTCTCGGGCAGGGCGTAGAAGTCGGGCGCGGACGCGCCGGCGGCGCCGGCGAACGTCAACAGCGAGGCCAGGATGATCGCTCTCACCGCGCCCCCTTCACCTGCTCGGCGGCCGTGACGATGCCGACGAAGTCGTCCACCTTCAGGGAGGCGCCGCCGATGAGGCCGCCGTCGACGTCGGGCAGCGCGAACAGCTCGGCCGCGTTGGAGGCCTTGCAGCTGCCGCCGTAGAGGATGCGCACCTCGCGGGCGAAGCCGGCGCCGAGCACGTCGGCGACCTCGGCGCGGCTGACGCCGTGCATGGTCTGCGCGATCTCGGGCGTCGCGGTCTCGCCGGTGCCGATGGCCCACACGGGTTCATAGGCGAGGATCAGGTTGGCGGTGGTGGCGGCGGCGAGCTTCGGCAGCACGCCGCGCAGCTGGGTGCGGACCACCGTGTTGGCGCGGCCCTGGCGGCGTTCGTCGATGAGCTCGCCGAAGCAGAAGATGGCGGTCAGGCCGGCGGCGTGCACCTGGTCGATCTTGCGCACGAACTGCTCGTCGGTCTCGCGCTGGTACTGGCGGCGCTCGCTGTGGGCGATGATCACGTGCGTGCAGCCCGCTTCCTTGAGCATGGCGGCGGCGACCTCGCCGGTGTAGGCGCCGGCGTCGTGCTCGCTGCAGTTCTGGGCGCCCAGGAGCAGCGGCCGGCCGTCGGCGTGGGCCCGCACGGCGGGGATGGTGACGTAGGGTGGGCAGACCAGGACCTCGCCCGCGAGGCTCAGCCCGGCGATCTTCTCCTTCACGCCGGCGGCGAGCGTCGCTCCCGCGGCAGGACCCAGATTCTGCTTCCAGTTGCCGGCCACCATCGTACGGCGCATGTCCCTCTCCTTCGGGTGTCGGGTTTCGGTCCTGCAATATGTCAGAACTCGACGGATTTGACGAGACTCTAGTACTCTGTCGCGCAACACCAGGGAGGTGCGCGTGGTCCAGGTTCTTTGGCTGGCGGCCGCCGGCGCCGTCGGCGCGGTGGCTCGCTACGGGCTCGCCGGGCTGGTCCAGCGGCACGCCGGGGGGAACTTCCCGGCGGGGACGTTCGTGGTGAACCTGGCCGGCTGCCTGGTCTTCGGGGCGGTCTGGGGGCTGCTCGAGAACCGCCTCGGCGCCGCCGCCGCGGTGCGGCTGGTGGTGCTGACGGGATTCGTCGGGTCCTTCACCACCTTCTCCACCTTCGCGTTCGAGAGCGCCGGCCTGCTGCAGGGAGGCCAGGTCGCCGCCGCCCTCGCCAACGTCGTCGGCCAGACGGTGCTCGGCATCCTGCTCGTGTGGCTCGGCATGGCCGCCGGGCGCGCCCTCTAGGGAGGCAACGTCATGTGGAACGCCCCGCGGACCGCCCAGAAGCTGCGCATCTACCTCGGTGAGCGCGACAAGGCCCCCGGCGGCGGCCACCTCCACGAGGCGATCCTGCTCGAGGCTCGCGCGCGGGGCCTCGCCGGCGCGACCGTGCTGCACGGCGTGGCGGGGTTCGGCGCGCACAGCCGGCTGCACACGGCGAAGGTCCTGCGCCTGAGCGAGGACCTCCCCGTCGTCATCGAGATCGTGGATCTGCCGGAGAAGATCGCCGGATTCCTGCCCTGGGTCGAGGAGCACGTGGTCGAGGGCCTGGTCACGCTCGAGGAGTGCCGGGTGCTGCTCTACCGGCCGCAGGAGCCCGCGTGAGGCGCTGGCGGGATCCGTTGCTCGTCGGCGTGGCGGCCGCGCTGGTGCGCGCCATCTACCTCCTGCAGGCGTCCCACGGCCCCGCCTTCGCCGAGCCGATGGTCGACGCCCTGACCTATCACGACCTCGCCGCCGGCCTCGCCCGGGACGGCGTCTACGACGCGCGCATGCTCTGGCAGGCCCCGTTATACCCGGTCTTCCTGGCAGGGATATACAAGGTCTGTGGCGTCTCCGTCATCGCGGCCAAGGTGGTGCAGGCCGGCCTGGGCGTGGGCACCGCACTGTTGACCTGGTCCGCGGGACGACGCGCCGGCGGCCCCGCGGTCGGGCTCGCGGCCGGCCTTCTGGTCGCCTTCGCGGGCGTGCTGGTGTTCTTCGAGGCGGAGCTGCTGGGCACCGGGCTGGCGGCGTTCTGGGCGATCCTGCTGCTCGACCTGCTGCTCGCGACCCGGGCCCGGGCGCGCGCGCGGACGTTGCTGGCGATCGGCGTCGTCGGCGCCCTGGCCGTGCTGACGCGGCCGGACCTGGCGCTCTGCGCGCTGGCCGGCGTCGCATGGCTCGCCTGGGCAGGTCTGCATAAACGGATACGGACGGTCACGCTAATGCTGGCCGGCGCCGTCGTCGTCCTCTGGCCCGCCGCCGCCTTCAACCTGGCCCGCACCGGCCACGCCGGCCTGCTGCCCCCCTCGGGCGGCATCAATCTCTACATCGGCAACCACCCCGACTTCGACCGCACCATCGCCATCCGCCCCGGCCTGCCCTGGGAAGAGCTGATCGCCCTCCCCCAGCGCGAGACCCGCGTCAACGACCCCTGGGTCAGCCAGCGCTGGTTCCGCCGCGAGGTCGGCCGCTTCCTGCGGGACGACCCCGCCGGCTTCGCCGCCCGCCTCGGCGAGAAGGCCCTCCACGCGGTCAACGCGCGCGAGTTCACTCGCAACGTCGACGTCTACCTCTTCCGCCGCTGGTCCTCCCTGCTGTCGGCGCTGGTCTGGCAGGTGGGGCCGTTCGGCTTCCCCTTCGGGGCGCTGCTGCCGCTGGCGGTCGCGGGCTGCGTGCTCGCTCGCCGTCGCCTGCCGGCGGCCGTGTGGCTGCTGCCCGCGACGCACCTGGCGGGGCTCGCGCTGGTGTTCGTGGCGGCGCGCTACCGCGTGGTCGGCACGCCCTGGCTCGCCGTGCCCGCGGCCTGGGCCCTGGTCGAGGGCGGCCGCGAGTTGCGCCGGCGCAACTGGCGCGGCCTCGGTCCCGCGGCGGGCGCGGCTGTCGTCACGCTCCTGCTCGCCACCTTGCCCGGCCCCTTCGTCCAGGAGTCGATCGACACCGAGCCCGAGATGTGGCACTCGATCGGCATCAACCGCCTGCACCGCGACAACGACCTCCCCGGCGCCGAGGCCGCCTTCCGCGAGGCCGTGACGTTGCGGCCGGAGTTCCCCGAAGCGCAGAACCGTCTCGGCGTGGCGGTGGCGAGACAGGGCCGCTTCGCCGAGAGTATTCCTCACTTCGAGGCCGCGATCGCCGGCTGGCCGGCGTACGACGAGGCGCGGCGGAATCTCGCGAATGCACGGGAGCTGGCGGGGCCGTGATTTCGTGCCGACGGGTGCGGAATTGCGCTAGATTATCCGGGACCATCACCGCCAGCACGTGAGAGCGAGGCCTGTATGCGCGATACCACACCAGAAGCCGCGAAGATCCAGCGAGATATCCTGCGCGGCCTCACTGGCGAACAACGGCTACGCACGGCCTTCGAGATGAGCATGTTCGCCAGGGAACTGTGCCTCGCCCGCCTCCGCCAGGAGCATCCGGGTTGGACCGAATCCGAATGCCGGCGCGAGGTGCTGCGCTACGCGTTCGCGCCGGGCCCACTTCCGGCACCGCTGCGATGACGGTCATCGATGTCTTTCAGCGCTTGATTGGCGCCCTCGAGAATGTCCAGATCCCATCCGCCCTTCGTGCCGCCAGGAGCGAATCATGATCCCAGCCCCCGAAGCCCTCGCCCGCCTGCGCGACGGCAACCGCCGCTTCGTGAGCGGAATGCGCGACGACGACGCGTTGCCGCACCACGACCGCCGCCGGGAATTGACGGCCGGCCAGGAACCGTTCGCCATCATCCTCGGCTGCTCCGATTCGCGGGTGCCGGCGGAGCTGGTGTTCGATCAGGGGCTCGGCGACCTCTTCGTGATCCGCGTGGCGGGGAACATCGTCGCGCCGTCGCAGGTCGGCAGCGTCGAGTTCGCCGCGACGAAGTTCCAGACGCAGCTGGTCGTCGTCCTCGGCCACACGCAGTGCGGCGCGATCCTGGCCACCGTCGACGAGCTGGAGCGCCCGTCGGTGGACCAGTCCCGCAACCTCCGCTCGATCGTCGACCGCATCCGGCCTTCCGTCGAACCGTTGCTGGCGACCGACCTCGCGAGGAACCACGACGCCCTCGTGCGCCAGGCCGTCCGCGCCAACGTGCGCGTCTCCGTCGACCACCTGCGCCACGGCTCGGACATCCTCGAGCAGCTGGTCGCGGACCGCGGGCTGATGATCGTCGGCGCCGAGTACTCGCTGGAAACGGGCACCGTCGAGTTCTTCGACGAGGTGTGACCCTACTCGAACAGCGCCTTCACCCCCGACCAGGTCGCGCTCTCCACCGTGACCGGCGTGTCGGTGTGCAACGTCAGGGACCAGTTGTCGATGGTCACGATCCCACCCAGAGCCGGGTTGTACGTGCTCGCCAGGTGCCGGTGGAAACCTGCGACCGCGGCGTACGGCGGGGCGTCGAAGACCGTGTTGCGGATCTGGCGGTAGGCGCCGGGATCTCCACCCGTCGCGACCTGCCACGCCTCGACGGTGCCGCCGTCGCCGAGGGTCCAGAAGATGCTCGCCTCCCAGGCGTCGTCGGGGAACTCGGAATCGAAGAAGACGACGGTCGCGCCGTGGCTGGTCGTGACCGCGCAGGTCGCGAGCAGGAAGACGGCCGCGGCGAAGCTCGATCGCAGCATGAATAACCCCCCTTGGTCGGTCGATGAGAGATTGTATTCATGACGGATCGAGGTCGTCAAGTCCCCTGGGTTTGACCTCCCAACACCGGCCAGCGCCATCGAAAGTGGCGATATATCAAAGTTGATCTAAAATAGAGGACCATTTTCCTTCGAGTTATGTGACCCACGTCACAGACGGGGAAAGTCACGGCCCAGTAGTCTCACCAAGTCGATCGACTTTGTGGACAGATAGCTTCCAGTTTCCAGGGAGGGCACCATGCGATCCGTTCCGTTCGTCCTCGCGATCTGCGTTCTTCTCGCCGCCGGCGCGCAGGCGCAGTCGTTGAATGTTCTCGAGCGCGGCCTGTTGCCGGGCGACCTCGCCATCGGCCCCGCCGTCAGCAGCCAGCAGGACCACTCGGTCGCCAAGGGCGGCGACCAGTATCTGGTGGCGTGGTCCGACTACCGCGGCCAGGCCGTGGGCGGCGGGACCAACCAGAGCGGCGGCGACATCTTCGGCATCCGGCTGGACGCGCAGGGCCAGCCGATCGACGCCATGCCCTTCCTGATCGCCGGCGGCATGGGCCTGCAGCATAAGCCGCAGGTCGCCTGGAACGGCGAGGCCTGGCTGGTGCTGTTCATCTCCCAGGATCCCGTCGGGGGGTACTTCGAGGATCGGATGCGGGCGGTGCGGGTCTCCGCGCAAGGGCAGATCCTGGACACCACGCCCATCGTCTTCCCGCCGTCGCAGTTCATCCCCGACACCATCGGCCTGCAGGTCGCCGGCCAGAACGGCCAGTGGCTCATGGTCCGCTGCATCTACCATGACGACGGCTACGGCACCAAGCTCGTCGGCCAGCGCCTCGACGGCGACGGCACGCTGCTCGACCCGACGCCCCAGTTGCTCATCGACTGGGTCTACGGCCAGACCAGGATTCTCGCGGCCGACGGTGAGTATCTGGTCGCCGGCTGGGACTTCTACGACTCCGTGAACACCCGGGCTCGCCGCATCGGCCTCGACGCCCAGCCCCTCGCCGCGGCGTTCTCGATGCCGAGCCTGAACATCGCCACCGACGGCAGCGAGTACTACGTCACCTGGATCTCGAACTACGTGAACCTCGTCGGCTCCCGCGTGACCAGCGACGGCACCCTGCTCACCCCCGCGGGCACGCTGATCGTCGCGAACTTCTCCCAGTACGACCACTCGACCATCACCCACGACGGCACCCAGTGGTGGTTCGAGTGGGGCGTCTCCGACCTGCTGCACACCGTGCGCATCGACGCCGCCGGCAACGTCCTCGACCCCAACGGCGGCCCGCTGCTGCCCATCGTGATCGGCGGCAACGTCAACACGGCCTACAACCCGGTGCTGGCCCCCCGCGTCGGCGGCGGCGTGCACGTGTTCTGGTACGACCTGCGCGTCGCCCTCGGCTACGACACCAACGTCTTCCTCCTGCCGATCAGCGCCGCCAACGTCCCCGGCACCGAGCGCTGCGTCTCCACCGGCACCGGCAACCAGCGCATGCCCGACTTCGCGGCCGGCCCCGCCGGCCAGGTCGCCGTGACCTTCGTCAGCGACCTCGCGTACGACGACCACGTGCTGGTGCACGTCCTCGACGCGAACGGCCAGCCCGTCACCACCGAGCCCATCGCGGTCGGGGCGGCGGCGAACATCGGCGAGTCGAGCATCGCCTGGAACGGCTCGCTGTACCTGGTCTCCTGGGACGACGGGACCAGCATCAAGGCGCGGCGGATGCACGCCGACGGCACCTTCGTCGACGCGGCGCCGGTGACCGTCATGCCCGGCTTCAGCCCCGACGTCGAGGCCCTCGGCGAGGACTTCCTGATCGCCTGCGCGCGTTACGCCACCTACCCGCAGTTCATCGACGCCTGGATGCGGATCGTCGACGGCCCGACCGGCAGCTTCCAGAACAACGCCACCGTGATCGGCGGCGGCTACGTCAACGTCGGACCGCGGGTGCGCACCGACGGCAGCCGGTGGCTGGTGACCTACCACAGCCACTGGACGCACGACAGCTCGCAGTCCGACGCGGTCTACAACTTCGTGTCGCCGGACGGCTCGTTCACCGCGGCGTCCAACCCCGCGGCGTCGTCGGGCGCCTCGGGCACGCCGGACGTGGCCTTCTCGGGCCAGACGTACCTGTTCGTCTGGCGCAACAACTCGCTGTCGAACGCCAACAACTACATCGCCGGCCGTCTCATGAACGCCGACGGCACGTTCGCCACGGGCAACTTCACCATCGCCGAGGCGCCGGGCCGGCAACTGCGGCCGTCGGTCGGCTGGGACGGCGCCAGCTTCGTGGTGACCTGGGACGACCAGCGCCACCAGCAGTCCTTCTTCGACGAGCGCACCGACATCTACGGCGCGCGCGTGAGCGAGGCCGGCGTGGTCCTCGACCCGGCGGGCTTCCCCATCCAGGTCGGCCCCCACGGCGACGCGACCGCGGCGCTGCTGTGCCGCCCCGATGGCGTGAGCTACGTCGCCTCGTCGCGCTTCCAGACCGCGGACCCCTACGACACCTACCGCGTCGGCATCACCATGCTGGGCCTCGACACCCTGACCGGCGTCGCGGACGTGACGGCCGCGAGCGCGTCGTTGCTGCCGAACACGCCCAACCCCTTCAACCCCCAGACCACCATCGCCTACGAGCTCGCGACGGCGCAGCCGGTGCAGCTCGCGATCTACGACACGCGCGGCCGCCAGGTGCGCGCGCTGATCAGCGGCGACGTGGTGCCCGCCGGCCGCCACACCCTGGTGTGGGACGGCCGCGGCGACGACGGCCGCGAACTGCCCAGCGGCGTCTACCTGTCCCGGCTCCAGGCCGGCAGCGTGGTGTCGCAAGGGCGGATGACGATGGTGAGGTAGCGCGCCTCGCCAGTGGGACGATAGAGAGCCGGCGCGGTCGTCATGGCCGCGCCGGCGCTTTTTGACCCGCCGCAGGCGGATATTGAATTGTCGTATCCAGGAGGGCTACAATCACCCCACGTGGCGTGACGACCACCTGCGTCCGGGGGGATGACATCATGACGAGGCGATGGCGCGGATTCGCGTGCGTGGCGGCCGGCCTGTTGATCTTGGCGTCCGGCGCCCGCGGTCAGGGCTCGCTGGTCGGCTGGGGTGGCCAGGTGGTGGTGAGCGACGACGACCTGCGCGACCTCGCCGCCATCGCGGCCGGCGACAGCCACAACCTCGGCCTGCGCGCCGACGGCACGGTGGTCGCGTGGGGGCGAAATCTGGACCGCCAGTGCGAGGTCCCGGCCGCCGGCGCGCCGTTCATCGCGATCTCCGCGGGCAGCACCCACAGCCTGGGTCTGCAGGCCGACGGGTCGATCCTCGCCTGGGGCTCGAACGAGTTCGGCCAGTGCGACGTGCCGTGGCCCGAGAACGGGTTCGTCGCGGTCGCCGCCGGCTACCAGCACAGTCTCGCCCTCCGGGACGACGGGTCGATCGTCGCCTGGGGCTCGAACGAGTACGGCCAGTGCGACGTGCCGTATCCCTTCCTCGACTACGTCGCGATCGCGGCCGGGTATTACCACAGTTACGGCCTCACCAGCGACGGGTGGATCTGGGCCTGGGGCGACGACACCTTCGACGAACTCGACGTGCCCGTCCCCAACGGCCAGTACGCCGCCGTCGCCGCGGGCGGCGGGCACGGCCTCGCGCTGCGCACCGACGGCAGCGTGGCCGCCTGGGGCTGGAACTTCGCCGGCCAGTGCACGGTCCCGGCGCCGAACGCCGGCTTCCTCGCCGTGTCCGCCGGCGCCGCCCACAGCCTGGGCCTGAAGGACGACGGCACCGTCGTCGCCTGGGGCTCGAACAGCGACGGTCAGCGCGACGTGCCGGCGCCCAACGCGGGGTTCGTCAAGATCGCGGCGGGAGGAAGCCACAGCCTCGGCGTGAAGGCCGACGGATCCCTCGTCCACTGGGGCAGCAACGTCTGGAGCCAGGGCAACGGTCCGCGCCCCAACGCCGGCATCGTGGCCGTTTCGGCCGCCGACTACCAGAGCATCGCCCTGCGCGACGACGGCTCCGTGGTCACCTGGGGCCCCACCTCCCTCGACCCGGACCCCGAGGATGTCTTCACCGCTGTCTCGGCGGGCTTCACCCATTACCTGGCACTGCGGACCGACGGCATGGTGGTGGCGTGGGGCTCCAACGAGTACGGCAAGTGCAACGTGCCGGCGCCGAACACGGACTTCCTGGCGATCGCGGCCGGCAAGGACCACAGCCTCGGACTCCGGGACGACTTCACCGTCGCCGCCTGGGGCAGCAATGCCTGGGGCCAGCGCAACGTCCCGGCGCCGAACGCCCAGTTCATCGCCGTCGCCGCGGGCTGGATCCACAGCCTCGGCCTGAAGCGGGACGGCTCCGTCGTCGGCTGGGGCGCGGCCGTGTACGGAGGCTGCGCGCCGCCCGAACCCAACGCCGATTTCGTCGCGATCGCGGCCGGCAACCTGGTGAGCCTGGGCTTGAAGGCCGACGGCTCGGTGGTGGTCTGGGGATCCGACCTGGACCAGCAACTCACGGTGCCGGAACCGAACAGCGGTTTCGTCGCGATCGAGGCTGGCAGCCACGTCTGCCTGGGCCTCAAGGACGACGGCTCGGTGGTGGCCTGGGGCAGCGGTCCCTACGGCGAGTTCGCCCTGCCGCAACCCAACACCGGCTTCACGGCGCTGGCGGCCGGCGAGACCCACTTCCTGGCCCTGCGCGGCGGCCCGACCGCCGTCGCCGACCTGGTGCCGTCGCCCGGCGCCCACCGTCTGCGGAACCACCCCAACCCCTTCAACCCCCGGACCACCATCGTCTTCGACCTCGCGAGCCCGCAGCCGGTGCACCTCGCGGTCTTCGACACGCGCGGCCGCCAGGTGCGCGCGCTGGTCCGCGGCGACGCGTTGCCGGCCGGCCGGCACACCGTGGTGTGGGACGGCCGCGGCGACGATGGGTGGGAGCTGCCGAGCGGCGTGTACCTGTCGCGCCTCGCGGCGGGCGGCTTGGTATCGCAGGGGCGTATGACGATGGTGAGGTAGGCCCGCCGCCGCCCTGATTCCGTACACCGGATTCCCGCCAACGCGACGACGACAGGAGGCCCCCGGTGATCGGTTCCAGGCTCGCCCACTACGACATCCTCGAACTGCTCGGCCGCGGCGGCATGGGCGAGGTCTATCGCGCGCGGGACACCAAGCTCGGGCGCGAGGTGGCGGTGAAGCTGCTGCCCGAGGACTTCGCGGCCGATGCCGACCGGCTGGCGCGGTTCAACCGCGAGGCCAAGGTGCTGGCCGCGCTCAACCACCCCAACCTCGCGCAGATCTACGGGCTCGAGTTCGACCAGGGTCGTCACTTCCTGGTGATGGAGCTGGCCGAGGGGGACGACCTCAGCGCGATCATCAAGCGCGGGCCCATCGCCTGCGAGGATGCGGTCGCCATCGCGCGGCAGATCGCGGCGGGGCTCGAGGAGGCGCACGAGCGGGGCATCACCCACCGCGACCTCAAGCCCGCCAACATCAAGGTGAGCAAGGACGGCAAGGTGAAGGTGCTGGACTTCGGTCTGGCGCAGGCGCTGGCCGGGGAGACCACGGGTGGCCGGCGACGGCTCAGAAACTCACCACCGCCCCGATCGTGAACGCGTGCCGCGTGATCGACCGATCTTGCGGCAGGTCATGGGCCCGCACGCCGAGACCGATCAGGTCCTCGACCGGCACGTCGTCGAAGTCGAGGCCGAGGCTGTGCTTGTACATGGTCCACTCGGCCTTCACGGCCAGGTCGAGACCGCGCGGGATCTCGGGGGCCGAGTTGCGCAGGGTCAGGAAGTCGAAGCCGAAGCCGACGTGCCAGGAGTCGGGCCACAGGTTCTCCCAGGACGAGATCGACGGCTTGCGGATCCACGGCGAGTTCGGCACCGACAGCACCTGCCCGTCGACCGTCACGTCCTCGAGCCGGTACCAGACCCAGCTGTAGCCGAGCTTGGCGTAGGGCTGGATCGCTCGCGTCGCGAGGTTGAACCGCAGCGTGCCCGCGTACTCCCACATGCTCAGTTCGGCGTCGGTGCGCAGCGGACGCGTGGTCCCCGAGTAGGTCTGGGTCAGGTCGAGGTTGCTGCGTGAATGGCGCAGCGAGTTCACGCTGGCGAAGCGGCCGCCGATGAAGAAGGTCACGTCGAAGATCGGGGACGTCGCCGCCGCGGAACTCAGAGTCTCGGACGTGAGCACGGAGTTGGTGTCGACGCCGGCATCGACGAGGTAGCCGACGATGGCTGCGACCATGGGCCGGAACTGCTCGCGATTGTAGACCAGGTCGAGGAAGTCGTCCGCGATGGTGTGCGAGGTGTAGCCCGCGCCGAGCCCCACGAAGCGATCGGGAATGGTCTCCTCGGCGTGGAACGCCGGATGGGACGACGTTGCCGTCAGGCGCAGCGGCACCGCCAGCGCGCGCCAGGCAAGGTCGAAGGGCGGGATGAAGCTCAGCGTCGGCAGGGTCAGGTTGAAGTAGCCCAGCGAGTTGCTGAACTCGTCGGTCCACTTCGAGGGAAAGAGCTGCGGCAGCTTGTGCGGCTGGTAGAGGGCGAAGCCGCTGGCCGGGCCCGTCTGGTTCCAGCCGCTGTTGTGCGTGGGGCCGTAGACCGCGAGGTTGCCGGTCTCGGCGTGCGCGACCAGGCCCGCGGCCGGCGAGATCACGGCCGGGTAGCCGAAGCGTACCGGCAGGATCAGCCAGCTCCAGTCGCGGCGCGCCGCGGGCTCCGTCATGACCAGCGTGGTCACCCGTTCGATGTCCGGCACGATCTTCACGTGTTGCGGTTGCGTGAAGGCCACCACGCCCCCGCGCTTCAGCTTGCCGAACTTCTCCGCCCGCGCCTCGGGTGTCGCGGCGTGGTACGCGCGGTGGTCGAAGGTGGAACTGATGCCCTCGGCGGCGCCGGCGGGGCCGATCTTGCGGTAGAGCCCCGGGAAGGGGAAGGTGCCGTGCGAGTCTCGGTTGGAGCCGCCGGGCGGGGCGAGGATCTGGTCCATGCCCTTGTCGTCCCCGCCGATGAAGCCGATGGGATGGGTGTTGACCACCTGCTCCGCGTCGTCGCAGTAGGCCCGGCTGCGGGCCTGCTCCCAGAACCACTCCGTGCCCGCGCGCTCGCCGACCAGGGCCGCCGCCTGCGCGCGCCAGGCCTCGCGGTCGAGGTAGACGTTGGGGCTGGAGAAGTCGAGGGGGTAGACGTTCTCGTGGAAGTAATAGTCGATGCGGCGGATCACCAGCTCGTCGTCGGTGGCGCCGGCCAGGACGGCCTGAAGTTCCTCGCCCGTGAGCGGCCGCTCCACGAGGCGCCGGGGCGAGACCACCACGTTGATGTGCTCCCAGTCGCCGATGTGGTTGTTGCCGCCGTCGTTGAAGGGGTAGAAGAGCCAGTACTGGAGCACCAGTTCGTAACCCGCCGGCCGCGGGCCCGCGGCGACCACCTCGTGCACGAAGGGATGCACGAAGGTGCGCAGGAAGTCCTGGTACTCGGTGCGGATCTGGCCGCTGTAGGGATCCTCGTAGATCTCGCGCCAGGAGTCGCGGTCCTGGCCGGGAAACTCGAAGTAGATGAGCTTGAACAGGTTCTCTCCAGGCCGCATCGCCGACGACTGGGTCATGGCGGCCGAGGGATGGTCGGGGTGGAACTCCTCGAGGAGGCCCAGCAGGCGGCAGTCGTCCGAGATGCCGGTGCTGTCGCAGGGCGCGGCGGCGAGGGCGGCGAGGTTGATGGTGTCCTCGCGGTAGAGGCGGTTGCCGACGGCCGCGACGTTCCAGGTGTCCACGCTCAGCGGCCAGGACTCGCGGCCGTCCCCGAAGCGCTGGAAATCCATGGGCATGGCGTAGCTGTTCATCACCAGCAGCGGCGAGAAGCGCAGGGCGAGTTGCTCGAGCCGGGCGTGACGGGCGTCGTCGATGCCATCGAGGGGCGCGACATCACGATAGCTTGGCGAGGCGGGATCGCCGAAGAGGTGCGACGCCGCGCTGGCGTCCGTCTGGCGCACCGCCCGCGGATGGTGCAGGGGCACGAACCGCAGGCACTCCTCCTTGGTGAGGCGGTCGGCCCGCGCCGTGGCCGGCGCGAGCAGGAGGGCGCCGAGAAAGCAGGAGACGATGATCGATTTCACGGGAGCTCCTGGCGATGCCGATACGCGTATGTGGATAGACGCTATTCGTGACCTGCGGAGATCTTAAGGTGTCGTAATCATTGCCGCAATAGCCCACCCGCGCTAGGATGCGCCGATGAAAAACCTCCTTCTGCTCCTTGTCATGCTCCTGCCCGTCTCCGCTGGGCGCGCCGCGACGGACGCGGCCCCGCCGCCCCGCCCGCGGATCGGCCTCTGCCTCGCCGGCGGCGGGGCGCGCGGCGGCGCCCACGTCGGCGTGCTGCGCGTGCTGGAGGAATTGCGCATCCCGATCGACTACGTGGCCGGCACCAGCATCGGGTCGATCATCGGCGGTCTCTATGCTTGCGGGTACTCGCCGCAAGCCCTCGACAGCGCCCTGGTCCACATCGACTGGGCGGCCGTCTTCTCGGACTCGCCGCCGCGCGATCAGACGCCCTACCGCCGCAAGGAGGAGGACGCCTGGCCCCACTTCAACTTCGAGTTCGGCCTGGGCGCCCACGGCCTGCGCACCGGGGCGGGCGTGATCGCCGGCCAGAACCTGAACTTCCTGCTACGCGAGCTCACGCTGCACACCAGCGGGATCCGGAGCTTCGACGAGCTGGCGATCCCCTATCGAGCCTGCGCCGCCGACCTGGACGACGGTTCGCTGGTGGTCCTCGACCACGGCAGCCTGGCCGACGCGATGCGGGCCAGCATGGCCATCCCCGGCGCCTTCACGCCGCAGGAGATCGACGGCCGCCTGCTCATCGACGGCGGCACGGTCCGCAACCTGCCGTACGACGTCGTGAAGGGCATGGGCGCGGACGTCGTCATCGTGGTCGACGTGGGGACGCCGCTCGGCAAGCTGTCGCGGGACCCCGGCTTCCTGGCCGTCGCCATGCGCGCGCTGGACCTCGCGACCAAGGCCAACGTGAACGAGTCCCTCGCGCAGATCACGGCCGAGGATCTGCTCCTGGTGCCGGATCTCGAAGGCGTGACCATCGCCTCGTTCCCCCTGATGGAACTCGCCGCCGACCACGGCGAGCGCGACGCCCGCGCGTACGTCGAGGAGCTGCGCCGCTTCTCGGTGAGCGAGGCCGAATACGCCGCCTGGCGCGCGCGCCACCGCGCGGGCCGGCAGGCGCACGCCATCGAGGTCGCCGACGTGTACGTGCGCGCCAGCGATCGCGTCGACGCCCGGCGCATCCGCCGCAGTCTCGAGACGCCGTCCGGGGCGCCGCTGGACCTCGCGGTCCTGCACGACGACCTGCTGCGCACCTACCGCCTCGGCGAGTTCGAGGCCGTGGACTTCCATCTCGAGCCCCGGTCCGACAGCCCCGCGTTCGACCTCGTCATCGACACCCGCGAGAAGTCGTGGGGGCCGCACTACCTGCGCTTCGGCCTGGCCCTGACCGACCACTTCGACGGCGAGGCCGCCTATCAGCTGGTCTTCTACCACCGGCTCGCGGCGATCAACTCCCGCGGCGCCGAGTGGCGCAACCAGCTCTCCCTCGGCGACCGGCTCTTCGCCACCACCGAATTCTATCAGCCGCTCACCTACAGTGGCCGCTGGTTCGTCGCCCCGCGGTTGCAGTACGACCTGGACAAGCGCAAGGTCTACGCGGGACCGGACTTCGTCTTCGTGGAGGACGTGCAGCGCTGGCGCGCCGCGTGCGACCTGGGCTGGAATCCCTCCGTCTCCAGCGAGATGCGCCTCGGGATCTACACCGGCTTCGCGGAACTCGAACTGGACGAATTCGGGGGCCTGCTGCGCGAGTCCGGCCACGAGGGCGGCCTGCTCTGGCGGTTCGGGTACGATGGCCTCGACCGGGCAGCCTTCCCGCGCGCCGGCTGGGAAGCGCACGGCGCGGCCGTGGTCTCGCGTCCGGGCCTCGGCGCCGACTGGGACTACGACCGCGGGGAGATCGCCCTGCGCGGGGCCCTCTCCCACGGCCGCACCACCTTCGCCGGCCGCGCCGTGGCCGGGACCTCGTTCGGCAGCGAGCTGCCGCCATTCGACGTCTTCGAACTCGGCGGCTTCGCCCGCCTCTCCGGCTTCGAGCCCGGCACGCTGCGCGGCGACGACGTTGCGCTGCTGGTGGCCGGCGTCCGTCACGAGATCGCCCGCCTCGCGCCGCCCCTCGGCGGAGCCGTCCTCCTCGGCCTGCAGAGCGAGTTCGGCGCGACCTGGGCGCAGGCCGACGAGCCCGTGGTCGACGACATGCTGCTCGGCGGCGCGGCGTACCTCGGCGCGGAGACGTTCCTCGGCCCGGTGTACTTCGGCTACGGCTTGACCGAAGGCGGGTACGACGAGCTGTTCCTCTACGTGGGCCAGGTCTACTGAGCCGTCGGCGCCGCCATCGTCCGCCGCTCCGTCCGCGACGCCTGCCGCCACTGGCTCGCCTCGTACGGCGTGTAGTGCAGCGCGCCGTTTACCACGAGAAAGTTGCCGGGCGACCAGTCGATGGTCAGCCCGCGTTGCTTCACGAGCCGCGTGAGCGCGCCGAACTGATCCACCACGCCGCTGCCGAGACGGTCTCGCGCGAGCGTCTCGCCGACGTTGGCGCCGGCGAGGTACTCCTTGACCAGGTAGCCGCGCGACACGTCGTGATCGAGCAGGCGCGGCACGGGCACGCCGCTGGTCAGCAGCACCGCGTACGCCTGGACACGCCGGCGGACCTCGTCGGCGACCGCGCGGTCGTCCAGCCGGCCCTTCTCGTCCACGAGTTCGAGCACGACCCAGCGGTCGCCGCAACGCGCGCGGTAGCTGGCCGTGGTGCCGCCGTAGTTTATGGGAGCGTCGAGCGTGAGCACGCCCAGATTGGTCTGAAAACGGGTTCCCGTGACTGCGGTCGTCGTCATCCTGCACCTCGTTGGTCATCAGGCCCGGTTGGCAGCGTCCCTACCTGCTACAGATGAGACGACGGCGAGGTTCCGAGGATTCGCGCCAGCGTGCAGATTGGCGGCATCGTGACGACATTTCGCGGGATCAACGCGCCGGGCCCCGCTGTCGGGGCCCGGCCAGAGGATCCGTCGAGAGCCGCCGTCGTCCTAATCCCGGCTGTTCCTCAACATCAGCAACCGCACCAGCTGCGCCACGGCCATCAGCGCCGCCGCCACGTAGGTGAGCGCCGCAGCGTTCAACACGGTGCGGACCTGGCCCTCCTCCGTGCCGCGCGACACGATGCCGTGCTGGGTGAGCAGGGCGATGGCGCGGGAGCTGGCGTCGAACTCCACCGGCAGCGTGATGAGGGCGAAGAACGCCGCGACGGCGAACAGCACGATGCCCACGTCCATCAGCTGCGGGAACGAGAAGATCAGGCCGATGAAGAACAGCGGCATCGCGAGGTTGCTGCCGAAGGCCGTCACGGGCCAGATGGCCTGGCGGATCTGCAGGGGGACGTAGCCCCGTGCGTGCTGCAGCGCGTGGCCGGCCTCGTGGCAGGCGACGCCCAGCGCCGCGACGCTGGAGCCGTGGTAGTTGGCCTCGCTCAGCAGGAGGGCGCGCTTGCGGGGGTCGTAGTGGTCCGAGAGCACGCCCGGGGTCACGCCGATGGTCACGGTGCTCAGGCCGGCGGCGTCGAGGACCCGGCGCGCGGCCTGGAAGCCGGTGACGCCGCGCTGGGACGGGACGCTCACGTACTTGTTGTAGGTGCTCTTGACCCGGTGCTGGGCCCAGAAGGCGAAGATCATGACCGGAATCAGCAGGATCAGGCCGACATCGAAGAACATCGTTTACCTCCGTGAGGGCGCCGTGCCGCGGCGCCGTCGTGCGCGCTAATACTTCACCAAATTAGTAAAGGTTCCCGGAAATCGGCCAGCGAAATTCCATTTTCGCTCACGGATGGCGCGCGAGAAAAGCGTGGAGCACCTCGGTGAGGCGGTCGCGAGCCTGTCGTCCCGTCTCGATGACCTCGGCGTGGGTGGTCAGGGTGTCGCCGAACTCGTGGGCGGCGTTGGTGATGCAACTGAGGCCGACCACGTCGACGCCCATGGCGCGCAGCAGCACGGCCTCGGGGGCGGTGGACATGCCGACGGCGTCGGCGGGCAGTCGGCGCAGGAAACCGATCTCGGCGCGGGTCTCGTAGGACGGGCCCCAGACGCTGGCATAGACGCCGAGATGGGCGCCGACACCGGCGGCCGCGGCGGCGTCGAGCAGGAGGCGCGTCTTCTCCAGGTGGTAGATGGGCCAGAGGGCGGGCGCGCGGCCCAGGGCCGCCGCCGCCGCGCCGCCGCCGCGCCAGGGGTCGGCGAGCAGCCCGCGCAGGGGATCGTCGAAGTGCACGTCGAACTGGTCGCGGATCACCATCAGGTCGCCGGGGCGGTAGCCGGCGTTGAGGCCGCCGGCGGCGTTGGTCAGGAGCACCGTGTCCATGCCGAGGCCGGCGAGGGTCGCGACGGGCATCAGGAGGTCGGGCCACGACAGGCCCTCGTAGGGGTGGAGTCGTCCCTGGATCAGGACCACGGGCACGCCCTCGCTCTCGCCCCACACCACGCGGCCGCCGTGGCCGGCGACCGTCGGCGCCGCGAAGCCCTTGAGGTCGGCGAAGGACACGGCGCCGCCGCCGCTCAGCGCGTCGGCGAGGTTGCCGAGGCCGCTGCCGAGCACCAGACCGATGCGGCCGCGGCAGCCGGCCTGGGAGAGCGCGGCGACGGCGGCCGCCACGCGGTGGCGCCAGTCGGGATCGAGGCGCAGGAGGCGGTCGTTCACGATGCGGCCTTCTCGCGGTGGTGGTCGGCGATGAGGGTCAGCAGGCGGGCCTGGGCCTCGACGTCGCTGCGCAGGTCCAGCTCCTCGGTGTTCACGTGCTCGACGGCGCAGAGGGCCGGCGCGCGCTCGATCCAGTCCTCGTAAGCGGCGTGCAGGTCGGCGAGGTAGTCGAGGGGGATCTCCTTCTCGCAGGCGCGGCCGCGCTCGCGGATGCGCGAGAGGGCGGTCTCGGGCCGGCACCACAGGTAGAGGATCAGGTCGGGCGGCTGCAGGAAAGCGGTCATGCTCGCGAAGACCTCGCGGTAGTTCTCGTAGTCGCGCTGGTCCATGCAACCGCGGCGGTGCAGGGTGGGCGCGAAGATCTCCACGTCCTCGTAGATGGTGCGGTCCTGGACCGCGGAGCTGGCGTGGTCGTCCAGGATGGCCTTGTGGACCGTGAAGCGCTGGCTCAGGAAGTAGACCTGCAGGTGGAACGACCAGCGGCGCATGTCGGCGTAGAAGTCGTCCAGGTAGGGGTTGTTGATGACGGGTTCGAAGTGCATCCGCCAGCCGAGGGTCTGGCCGATGAGGCGCGTGAGCATGCTCTTGCCGACGCCGATGTTGCCGGCGAGGGCGACGTAGAACGGGGTCGCCGGCTGGTGCGGCGGGCCGAAGCGCTGGCGCAGGGACTTGCTCACGAGGCTCCTTTCGCTCGCGCGATGATAGCCGACCGCCGCCGTGGGCGCTACGACCGCTTTCCCGCGTCGCCGGGTTGGGCTATGATGCCCGGATTCCGTCGAGTCCAACCGCGGCAAAGATAAGGAGCGACCATGCGAAGGAAAGGAGGGCTCGCGCTGGCCATCGTCGTGCTCGTCGCGATGTGCGCCTGGGCGGCCCAGCAGATGAGCGTGCAGGTGAAGGAGACGCAGATGCGCGCGAAGGCGTCGTTCCTCGGCGCGAGCGTCGCGAAGCTGGCGTACGGCGCCCAGGTGACGGTGCTGGAGGAAAAGAGCCCGTGGCTGCGCGTGCGGGCCGCCGGCGGCAAGGAAGGCTGGGTGCACCAGTCGGCGCTGACCACCAAGAAGGTGCAGCTCGCGTCGGGCGGCAAGAACGCCGGCACCGGCGCCGGCAACGACGAACTGGCGCTCGCGGGCAAGGGCTTCTCGGCGGAAGTCGAGGAGAGCTTCAAGGCAGCCAACGAGGACCTCGACTTCGCCTGGGTCGACCGCATGGAGACCTGGAAGGTGTCGGCGGAGGACGCCGAGGAGTTCCTGGCGGCGGGCCAGGTCGCGCCGGAGGTGACGCCATGACGACACGCACGCGCGTGACGCTCGCGGCCCTCGCCGCGGCCGTGGTGGTGGCGGGATGCGCGAGCGTCTCGCAGCTCGCGACCAACGTGGCCCAGGATCAGGGCATGATCGACGAGAAGGAAGCGGCGTCGATCAACAGGTCGGTCGAGGCGGTGGAGAAGTCGTTCCAGGATCTCACGCCGGAGCAGGAGTACTACATCGGGCGCGCCGTCGCCGCGACGCTGCTCAAGACCTATCCCGCGCTGGACGACGCCGCGGCCAACGCCTACCTCAACCAGCTCGGCCAGTCGCTCGCGCTGGCCAGCGACCAGCCGGAGACCTTCGGCGGCTACCACTTCCTGCTGCTGGACAGCGACGAGATCAACGCCTTCGCCTGCCCCGGCGGCCTGATCCTGGTGACGCGCGGCCTGGTGCGCTGCTGCGGGAGCGAGGACGCGCTCGCCGCGGTGCTCGCGCACGAGATCGGCCACGTCCAGGGCAAGCACGGCGTGCGCGCGATCAAGAAGAGCCGCCTCACCAGCGCGCTGACCATCATCGGCACCGAGGGCGCGCGCACCTTCGGCAGCGAGGAGCTGGCGCAGCTCGCGGACGACCTCGAGGGCAGCGTGCAGGACATCACGCAGGCCCTGGTGGTCGGCGGCTACAGCCGCGACCTCGAAAAGGAGGCCGACCGGTCGGCGGTCACCATCATGGGCCGCCTCGGCTACAACCCGCGCGGGCTCGAGGTCATGCTGAAGGAGATGGCCGCGCGCTGGAACCCGTCGGGGCCCGGCTTCGCGCGGACGCATCCGTCGCCGAACGACCGCCTGAAGGACGTGGGCGCGTCGTTCGCGGCGTATGGGCCAGTCGCGGCGCCGGCGCCGCGCGCGCAGCGCTTCGAGACGGCGCTGGCGGGGGTGCTCTAGACGATGGCCGCGGCGCGCCGGCGGACGCTGATCACGGGAGCGCTGGCGGGGCTGGCGCCCGCGGCGCTGGTGGCGGCGTTGTGGCTGGGCGGCGCGCTGCAGCGCTGGGAAGCGGTGACCTGGGACGCGCGGGTGCGGTGGCTCGCGCGGCCCTCGGCCGCCGCCGACTCGATCGCCGTCGTCCTGCTCAATCAGGCCAGCCTGGACTGGGGCGAGGAGACCAACGGCTGGTCCTGGCCGTGGCCGCGAGAGGTGTACGCGGCGCTGGTGGGCTACTGCCGGCGGGCGGACGCGCGGGTGGTCGCGCTGGACATGCTCTACACCGAGGCGTCGCTCTACGGCGTCGCGGACGACTCCACCTTCGGCGCCGTCCTGGCCGCGCGGCCCGACGTGGTCGCCGGCATCCACGTGCGGCCCGGTCCGCCCGAGGTGGTCACCCGGCCCGTCGCCGAGGTGGCCGCGGGCGCCGCGAGCCTCGGCAACGTGAGCGACGAACCCGACCGCGACGGCATCTTCCGGCGCGCGCGGCTGACCGTGCCCCTGGATGGCGCGCCGCTGCCGGCCCTCGCCCTCGCCGCCTACCAGATCACCCATCGCCGCGTGCCGCCGGCGCCGGTCGACCGGGACGGCCGCGCGCTCCTGCGCTTCTCGCCGCCGGGGACCTATCCCACCTACAGCGCCGCGGCGGTCATCCAGAGCGAGCTGCGGATGCTCGAGGGCGGAGAGCCGGTGCTGCCGCTGGCGGCGCTGCGGGGTCGTCACGTGCTCTTCGGGGTGTCGGCGCCGGGGCTCATGGACCAGCGACC
>JADHED010000130.1_pt1 | contig 103872 bp, 97 predicted proteins | sample 8952041 | NCBI WGS metagenome assembly JADHED01 (sample SAMN16124423, study PRJNA663239) | bioreactor sludge metagenome | isolation source: sludge (control) | place: India:Bengaluru | collected 2018-09-08
TCCCCCTGATCGACATCATCTTCTTCCTGCTCGCGACGTTCATCATGGTCTCGCTGTCGATGTCCAAGAACCAGGGCGTGCAGGTCGCGCTCCCGGCGGCGGCTTCGGCGCAGTCACTCGGCGATCAGGCCGAGATGGACAAGACCGTGACGGTCAGCGTCACGGAAAAGGGCGAGATCTTCTTCAACAAGGAGAAGGTCACGCCGGCGCAGCTCTCCTTCAAGCTGCAGTTGTACGGCGGCCAGACGAAGGACCCGCGGGTCATCGTCACGGGGGACGCGAAGGCGGACTTCAAGACCATCGTCGCGGTGCTGGACGAGGCGCGGCGCGTCGGGATCCAGAAGGTCGGCATCTCGACGGACAAGAAATAGCGCATGAAGGGCGCGCTCCTCGGGTTCATCGCGGCCGTGCTGGTCCACGCCGCCATCCTGCTCTTCGGGGGCGTCCTGTTCTTCACCTCGAAGGAGGCGGAGGCGCGCGGCCCGGTGCGCGAGGTCGCGCTCTTCTCGGAGGCGGAGCAGGCCGCCGAGGAGGCGAAGAGGAACGACAAGCCCGAGGAGAAGAAGGACCTCGAGACCAAGCCCGTCGAGGAACTGAAGCAGGACGAGGAGCGGCCGCCCGACATGAAGCAGGTCTTCGAGGCCGAGGAGCCCTCCCAGGGCTCGCCGACCGACTCCGTCGCGCGGCTGGACGCGATGAGCCTCTCCGCCCTCGAGAGCGCGCTCTCCGGCGGCGGCGGCGGCGACGGTGGCTTCGCGGTCTCGGGCAGTCTCGCTTCGGGCGGGCGCATCGGCGGGACGGGCGCGCCGGGCTCGTCCGGCGTGGGCGGCGGCGATGGTGGCGATCTCTCCGGCGCCTTCGACGTGAGCGAACTCGACCAGCGCGCCCGCCCGGTGTTCCAGTCGGCGCCGATCTACCCCTCGGACCTCCGGCAGAAGAAGATCGAGGGCATCGTCACCGTCCTGTTCATCGTCGACGCGCAGGGCAAGGTCCTGAACCCGAAGGTCGAGAAGTCCGATCACGAGGGGTTCGAGCGCCCGGCGCTCGAGGCGGTGAAGCAGTGGCGCTTCGATGCGGCGATGCGCGGCGGCGAGAAGGTGTCGAGCAAGGTCCGCATACCGATCCGTTTCGCGTTGAACAACTGAGTCGGCGTTCCGAGGTGAGTCGATGAAACTGGCCCCCGTCCTGCTCGCGATCGCGCTGTCCACCCTGCTCGTGCCGGCCGTTCGACCCGCCCGGGCGCAGCAGGATCCCGAACTGGCGCGGATCTGGGCGGACCCGGAGTTCAAGAAGCACTTTCTCGGGACCTACGGGATCAACGCCGAGATCGAGCCGCGGCTCGGCCCGGAGCAGCGGGAGCTGCTGGAGCAGGTCTATCCGCTCCTCGCGAGCGACCCGGCAGAGGCGGTGAGGCGGCTGCAGGACGCGGTCGCGACGCCCGCGGAGCAGGCGGCGGACTCGGGCAAGGACAAGAAGAAGTCGCGGCGCAGGAGGTCGTCCGGGGCCGCGGAATCGACGAATCCTGCCGACACCGCGCTGTTCGAGTTCATCCTCGGCAACATCGCGTTCCAGAAGGACGACGCAGCCGAGGCGATGAAGCGCTATCAAAACGCCGTGACCAAATTCCCCAACTTCCGCCGGGCCTACAAGAACCTCGGCCTGACCCAGGTCCGCGCCGGCGAGACCGATCAGGCGATCAAGTCGTTCACGAGGATGATCGAGCTCGGCGGCGGCGACGCGGTGAGCTACGGCCTGCTCGGGTACGCCTACTCGTCGAAGGCGGACTACCTCGCGGCCGAGGCGGCGTACCGCAACGCCCTGTTGCTCGATCCGCAGAACAACGAGTGGCGGCTCGGCCTCGCGCGCTCCGTCAACAAGCAGGAGAAGTACGAGGAAGCGGTCGCGCTGCTGCGGGTCCTGATCGAGCGCAACCCCGAGCGTCACGAGTTCTGGCTGCTGCAGGCGAACGCTTACATCGGCATGAAGCAGCCGCTCCGCGCCGCCGAAAACCTCGAGGTCGTCTACAAGATGGACAAGGCGACCCCCGACACCATGAACCTCCTCGGCGACATCTATGTCAACGAGGGCCGGCCCGACCTGGCGCAGGCGTCGTACGCGCGCGCGATCGACCTCGACCCGCTCCAGCCGAGCGGCCGGGCGCTCCGTTCGACCGAGGCCCTCGCCGCCCGTGGCGCGAACGACGAGGCCCACGCCCTCTCGCTCAAGGTCCGCGAAACCTTCGGGGACCGGATGACCGACGACGAGCGGCGCCGTCTGCTCAAGCTCGACGCGCGCATCGCGTCGGCGCGCGGCGACGACGAGCAGTCGGCCGAGGTGCTCGAGCAGATCGTCGCGCTCGACCCGCTCGACGGCGACGCGCTGATTCTCCTCGGACAGCACCACGCCCGCCTCGGCGAGCCCGAGAAGGCCGCGGTCTACCTCGAGCGCGCCGCGAACATCGAGAAATTCGAGGGGCCCGCGAAGATGCGTCTCGGGCAGCTGCTGGTGGCGCAGGGCAAGTACGGGGACGCCCTGCCGCTGCTGCGGCGGGCCCAGGAGATCAAGCCGCAGGAGGAGGTCGCGCGCTACATCGACCAGGTCGAGCGCATCGTCCGCGCCCGCCGCTGACCCCTCCCCGCCGAGCTCGTCCCGAGGCGCACCGGGCGCCATAATGTCCCGGTGAAGACCTCCAGCGCGCCCGAGGACGTCTCCCGCTACCTCTCCGACGAGAGCCGCATGACGGGCGGCTGCGCCGACGAGATCGCCTGGCCGGAGTCGTCCGACGAGGTGGCCGAGGCGCTCCGCGCGGCGGCCGCGCGCGGCGTGCCGGTCACGGTCTCGGGGGCCGGCACCGGCATCGCCGGCGGCCGGGTCCCGCTCGGCGGCCGCGTGCTGGCCACCGACCGCCTGAACCGCATCGTCGACCTCGCCGTGACCCCCGGACGCACCGGCGGGATCGCGCGCGTGCAGGCGGGCGTCGCGCTCGCCACGCTCCAGGACGCCGCGCTCGCCGAGGGGCTGTGGTACCCGCCCGACCCGACCGAGGCCGGCTGCTTCGTCGGCGGCTCGATCGCGACCAACGCCTCGGGCGCGCGCTCGTTCCGCTTCGGCGCGACGCGCCGCTGGGTGCGCCGGCTCGTGGTCGCGCTCGCGGACGGCACGCTCCTCGACCTGCCGCGCGGCGCCGTCCTGGCGCGCGGCGGCCGGTTCGAGATCCCGCGGCCCGGCCGCGACCCGCTGGTCGTGCCGGCGCCGGACTGGGCGATGCCGGGGACGACCAAGCACGCCGCCGGCTATTACAGCGCGCCCGGCATGGACCTCGTCGACCTGTTCATCGGGTCCGAGGGGACGCTCGGCGTCGTGCTCGAGGCCGACCTCGAACTGGTCGGCGCGCCCGAGGCGATGATCTCGGGGATCCTCTTCTTCGCCGGCGAGGCGGAGACGTTCGCCTGCGTGGACGCCGCGCGCGGCGAGCGCCGGCCCGGCGCGCCCGGGACGGGCGCGCACGGCGTCTCGCCGCTCGCGCTGGAGTTCTTCGACGCGGCGGCCCTCGAGCTCCTGCGCGGCAAGGGCGCGCCGGTCCCGCGCGAGGCGCGGGCCGCCATCTTCTTCGAGCAGTCGGTCTGCCGCGCCGAGGACTTCGACCCGCTGCTCGAGGCGTGGGCCACGGTCGCCGAGGAGCAGGGCGCGCTCGCCGACTCCTGGCTGGCGCAGGAGCCCGAAGAACAGCAGCGTTTCCGCGAGTTCCGGCACGCGGTGCCCGCGACGATCAACGAGACGATCGGCCGGCGCGGGGTGCGCAAGGTCAGCACCGACACCGCCGTGCCGCCGGGCCTCGCGGGCGAGATGCTGCGCCGCTTCCGCGTGCGCCTCGAGGGCGCCGGGCTCGAGCACGTCGCGTTCGGCCACATCGGCGACGACCACCTGCACGTCAACGTGCTGCCGCGGGATCCCGACCAGCTCGGCGCCGCCAAGCAGATGTACGCGGCGCTGGTCCGGGAGGCCGTGGCCATGGGCGGGACGATCTCGGCCGAGCACGGCCTCGGCAAGCTCAAGGGGCAGGACCTCGGCCTGCTCTACGGGGCCGAAGCGCTCGCCCGCATGCGCGCGATCAAGGACGCGCTCGATCCGGCGGGGCTCCTGGGGCGCGGCACGCTGTTCGCCTGAGGGGCGGCCATCCGGCGCTTCGCGCCGGAGGCCGCGGCCCTACACCGCCGGAGGCTGCGGCCCTACACGGCCGGAGGCCGCGGCCCTACGACGCCGGAGGCCGCGGGCACCGAGGCGATGCCGTGCGCGACGGGGATGCCCCGAGCCGCGCGGTTCCCTAGAATCCCCCGAATGGGCGTACGACTGACCATCCACGCGACGACGCCGCAGCGCCGCTTCGTCGAGCGCGCGGCGGCGCTGCTGTCCGATCACGGCGTCGTGATCCTGCCGACGGACAGCTCGTACGCGTTCTGCGCCCTGCCCGGCTCGCGCCAGGCGCTCGAGCGGATCTCGAGGATCAAGGGGATCAACTCCGACCGGCACCTCTTCAGCCTCGTCGTGCCGGACCTCTCGGACGTGGCCACCTACGCCGACGTGAACAACCAGGCCTACCGCATCCTGCGCCGCTTCCTGCCGGGGCCGTACACGTTCGTGCTGCCCGCGTCGCCGGAGGTGCCGCGGATCCTGCTCGCGCGCCGCAAGACGATCGGGCTGCGGGTGCCGGACCACGCGGTGCCGCGCGAGGTCGCGCGCGCCGCCGGCGGCGCGCTGCTCGCGACGACGGTCAAGCTGCCCGGCGACGAGTACGCGCTCGACGACCCGGATGAGATCGAGCGGCGGACGCTGAAGGTGGTGGACCTGTTCCTCGAGTGCGGCTGGGGCGGCGTCGAGGCCTCGACCGTCGTCGACCTCTCGGGGGACGCGCCCGAGGTCCTGCGCGCGGGCGCGGGCGACCCCGCGCCTTTCTCCTGATCGCTCCCGTGGGGGCGGGGCTCCGCCCGTGTTCCGTGGGGGCGGGGCTCCGCCCTTGCCCGAGCTCCGTGGGGGCGGGGCTCCGCCCTTGCCCGAGCTCCGTGGGGGCGGGGCTCCGCCCCGCCCGGTCAGGCGACGGAGAAGCGCCCCGCCTCGTCCCGCACCACCCGGCCCAGCGCGACCTCGGGGTCGTGCGTGAAGAACAGGCGCCCGCCGCGCGCGACGAGGTCCTCGAGCAGCGCCCGCTTCTCGTCGATCAGCAGCTCGGGGTAGCGGTCGTAACCCATCGTGATCGGCACGTGCACCCACGGCCGCCCCGGCACGAGGTCCGCCGCGAACACGACCGGCCCGTCGTCCGTCGCGATCTCGGTCAGCAGCATGCCCGGCGTGTGGCCGCCGGAGGTGTGGAAGGCGTACCCCTCGCCGAGCGTGCGGCTGTGCGGCCGGGCCACGATCTCGAGCCGGCGCGTCTCGCGCAGCAGGTGCGGCAGCTCGGGAATGAACGACGCGCGGTCGCGGGAGTGCGGCTCGAGCGCGCGCTCCCAGGCCGACCAGCCGACGAGGAACTTCGCCTTCGGGAAGAGCAGGCGCGGCGGCGCGCCCTCCTCGTACGGCGCGAGCAGGCCGCCGGCGTGGTCGAAGTGCAGGTGGCTGAGCACGACGACGTCGACGTCCTCGTGGGACACGCCGTGCCGCCCGAGGTTGTCGAGCAGCACGTGCCGGCTCTCCTGGACGCCGTAGCGGTCGCGCAGCTTCGGCGGGAAGAACGCGCCGACCCCGGTCTCCAGCAGCACGAGCCGCCCGGAGGGTTCGCGCACCAGCAGCGCGCGGCAGGCGAGCGGGATGCGGTGCAGCTCGTCCGGGCGGATCCACTTCTCCCAGACGACGCGCGGCGCGTTGCCGAACATCGCACCGCCGTCGAGCCGCTGCGTGTTGCCGTCGATGGGGCACAGTTCTCTCATCCCCGGATTCTAGCGGCTGCCCCCCATGACGTCGTCCCGGCGCTACTCTTGCCGCCATGCCCAGGAAGAAGCCCGGTCCCGTCGACACGCCGCGCCGTCCGGCGCGCCCTGCCGCGCGGCCCGCGCGGCCCGCGCGGTCCGTGCCGCCGGCGCCGCGGGCGCCCGAGGTGGTGCGCCGGTTGCGCCAGCTGTATCCCGACGCGCACTGCGAGCTGGACCACGCCGACCCGTACCAGCTGCTGGTCGCGACGATCCTGTCCGCCCAGACCACCGACAAGGCCGTGAACCAGATGACCCCGGCGCTGTTCGCCGCGTACCCGGACCCCGCCGCGCTGGCCCGCGCGGAGCCCGTGCAGGTCGAGCCGCTGATCGCGACGATCGGGCTGTTCCGCAACAAGGCGAAGGCGATCGTCGGGACCGCGCGCGCGCTCGTGGAGCGGCACGGGGGCGCCGTGCCCCGCGACCGCGCGCGGCTGGAGGCGCTCCCCGGCGTGGGCCGCAAGACCGCCAGCGTCGTCCTCTCGACGGCGTTCGGGGAGCCGGCCCTCGCGGTCGACACCCACGTCGCCCGCCTCGCGGGGCGCCTCGGCCTCTCGCGCGCGGAGGACCCGCGCCGGATCGAGGAGGACCTCACCGCGGCGGTCGACCCGCGGGACTGGGGCTTCACGAGCCACGCGCTGATCTGGCACGGGCGGCGCGTCTGCGCGGCGCGCGCCCCGCGCTGCGCGGCGTGCGGCCTCGCGGACGTCTGCCCGTCGCGGCAGGTCTAGCCGTCCCACTCGCCCCTGCCGTCGTGCGGACGCGCGGCGCTTGGGATAATCGCGACCGGAACCGGAAGGCGAGGGGGCCCCATGCGTTGGAGAGAAGGCAGGCGCAGCACCAACATCGAGGACCGCCGCGGGATGCGCCCCGGCGGGCCGCTCATGATCGGCGGCGGCGGCCTCGGGCTGCTGGTCGTCCTCCTGCTCGGCTACTGCATGGGCGTCGACCCATCGGCGCTGATCGACGCGACCGGCGCGGGCGGGGCGTCCTACGTCGAGGAGGGCGGCGCGCCGCCGCCGCCCGGGCAGGACGAGGCGACCGACTTCGTCGGCGCGGTGCTCGCGGACACCGAGGACAGCTGGGGCGCGATCTTCGCGGAGCGCGGCGCGCGCTACGCGCCGCCCGTGCTGGTGCTGTTCGAGGGCGCGGTGCGCTCCGCGTGCGGCAGCGCCAGTTCCGCGGTCGGGCCGTTCTACTGCCCGGCCGACCGGAAGGTCTACCTCGACACGGCGTTCTTCGGCGAGCTGTCGCAGCGCTTCGGCGCGCCCGGCGATTTCGCCGCCGCGTACGTCATCGCGCACGAGGTCGGGCACCACGTGCAGAACCTCGCCGGCATCTCCGACAAGGTGCACGCGCTGCGCGAGCGGTCCGGCGAGGCCGCGTCGAACGAGCTGTCGGTGCGCCTCGAGCTGCAGGCCGACTGCTTCGCGGGGGTCTGGGCGCACCACGCCCAGCGGACGCGCAACCTGCTCGAGGCGGGCGACCTCGAGGAGGGGCTGCGCGCCGCGAGCGCGATCGGCGACGACCGGCTGCAGCGCGAGGCGCGGGGCTACGTCGTCCCCGATTCGTTCACGCACGGGTCGTCGGAGCAGCGCGTCGCGTGGTTCCGGCGCGGGATCGCGGACGGGACGCTCGAGGCCTGCGACACCTTCAGCGCCGCCGCCCCCTGAGCCCTCTTTGCCGTCAGCCGCCGTCGGTCATGACCCGGCGGCGGTCGTGTCAGACCGTCTGCGAGAACCCGTAGCGCGCGAGCGCCAGCGTCGACGCGGGGTCGGTGACCGGTGAGGGCGGCTCCTCGACGACGGGTGGGGGCGGCTCCTCGACGACCGGCGCGGGCCCGCCGATCCGCAGCCGTTGCTCGAGCCCCGCGACCAGCTTCTCGAAGATGCCGCGCAGCGCCGCGAGCCGGGAATCCTCCACCTGGACCGGCGCCGGCTCGGGCTCCGCGACCGGCTCGGCGACCGGCTCCGCGACGGGCGCGGCGACCGCGCCACCGGCCGGGACGGCGACCGCGCCATCGACCGGGCCGGCGACCGGATCCGCGACCGGCTCGGTCGCCGGATCGGCGACGGCCGGCGGCGTGACCGCGCCGGCGTCGCCGGTCTCGTCGGCCGCGATCGCGTCCGCGAGCTTCGTGAGGAAGCTCTCGAAGGCGGCGCGCACGCCGTCGACCAGCGCCTGCCGGCGGTCCGCGCCGTCGTCGGCCGTCTTGAACGTCTCGTAGGCGCGGCGCAGGTCGGCGCCGAACTCCTTCATCGCCGCGCGGACCTCGGGCGCGTCGGCCTGCTCGCCGAGCGCCTCGCGCAGGGCCGCGCGCAGGTCGTTGCGCAGGTGGGCGAGGCCGCTGCGCGCCTGGCCCCGCACGCCGTGCGCGCCGCGCTGCCCGCCCGTCCCGTCCATCTCGTCCGGCCCGTCCGCCCCGCCCCGCGCGTCGCGCGCGTCCCGCGCCTCCCGCGGGTCGTCGTCGTCGTCGAGGCGCGCGTGGGCGCGCACGCGGGCGTCCACCGCGGCGTCCACGTGTTCCCAGGGGAGGGCGTGGGGCGGCGGCGGCATCGTCGCGGCGGGCCGGGAGCCGGCCTTGGACGCCTTCGTCGACGGGGTCTCCGCGCCGGAGTCGCCGGGCCTGGTGCCGGGGGCCAACGGTTTCGTGAAGGCGGTCGCGACGGGCGTGACGGTGCTGATCTTCATGGCTGCTGCCTCCGCACTCTCTCGGTCCGGGCCCCCGGGCGGCGGGTGAACCCGTGTCGTCTGACCGTTATTTCGGCCCCGGGCGGGGAAACTTGAGCGCGGGAGGACGGGTCCGGGCGATCCGCGACGGCGAGGCCCCCGGGCGATCCGCGGCGGCGCGGTCACATAGTGGCGCCGAGATTGTTGGTGGTCAGCGCGCGCAAAGCGACGCGTTGGATCACGGCGCGCCGGACGCGGGTTTCCGGAGATCACGGCCCTTCCGGTATCTGTCGGCGGTTGGAAGGTGTCCGCGCTGCACCGGACACCGCGCCCGACACTCGATCCAACAATCTCGGCGCCACTATGGCGCGGTCAGACCGCCCAGGGCTCCGGGCTCGGGACGACGCCCGGCACCCCGGCGGCGGCCTGCAGCGCCTGCGCGACGAAGCGGTGCGCCGCCGACACGGCCTCGAGCGGCGGCAGGCCGAGCGCGAGGTAGCCGGCGGCGGAGGAGGACAGGGCGCAGCGGACGCCGGCCGCGTCCGCCCGGGCGCCGCGGGGGGCCTCGACGAAGCGCTCCCCCTCGGGGCCGGCCATCGCCATCGGCGCCGACTCCAGCCCGTCCGCCTCCGATGCGGCCACGGCCGCGGTCCGCGCCGGGCCGCAGAGGGCGCGCGCGAGCCGCAGGAGCCCGCCCCGCGTGCCGTCCCAGGCCTCGCCCGAGATCACGCTCGCCTCGGCGGCGAGCGGCGTCACCAGGGTGGCCGCCTTGACCAGCGGCAGGACCAGCCGGGCGGCGTCGTGGCTGCCGAAGCGCGCCGGGTCCAGCGCCAGCACGAGCGGGTCCACGACCAGCGGCAGGCCGCGCGCGGCGGCGACGCGGGCGACGTGGCGCGCCTGCCCGGGGGCGGCGCAGAGCCCGGCCTTGATCGCGCGGACCGACGACCCGAGCGCCTCGATCGCCGCGTCGAAGGACTGCTGGAACAGCACGTCGTCCACGGCCTCGACGCGGCGCACGCTCTCCTTGTCGCGGACGAGCAGGGCCGACACGACGGGGGCGGCGCGGACGCCCAGGCGGCCGAGGAACGCCACGTCGAGCCCGAGCCCCGAACCGCCGCACGGGTCGACTCCCGCGACGACAACGACGGTGGGCGTGGGCATGGGCGGCCTCCAGTCCGGCATCGGCCCGCGCGGGTAGAATCGGAGAATGATCCGGAGCCACGAGCGGCCCGCGCGCCCGCGCATTATCGCCAACCTCGCGATGAGCGTGGACGGCAAGATCGACAGCGCCGGCCGCGAGGGGGCGGGCTTCTCGAGCCGGCTCGACCGCGACCGCATGGACCAGTTGCGCGCGGAGGCCGACGCCCTCGTCGTGGGCGCGGCCACCGTCCGCAGCGAGGACCCGCCGCTCCACGTGAGGGACCCCGCGCGCCGGCACCAGCGCGTCGCGGCGGGCCGCCGCGAGGACCTCGTCGTCGTCGTCGTCAGCCGCTCGGGCCGCCTCGATCCCGCCGCGCGGTTCCTGCGCGAGAACGCCGAGGCCCGCCTGCTCGCGGTCCCCGAGGACCTGCCCGACGACGCGCTCGAGCCGCTGCGGGGCGTCACCGGGAACGGCACGCTGCAGGTCGTCCGCCTCGGGCGCGGCAGCGTCGACGTGCGGGCCCTCGCCCGCCACCTGGCCCAGCAGGGGTGCCGCACGATCCTCGTCGAGGGCGGAGGGGAACTCGTCGCCGACTTCCTGGCGGCCGACCTGCTCGACGAGTTGCGCGTCACGCTCTGCCCGACGCTGATCGGCGGCCGCTCGGCCCCGACGCTCGTCGGCGGCGAGGGGTGGCCCCTTTCGCGGCGCCGGATCCTGCAGCTCGCGGAGGTCGAGCAGCGCGGGGGCGAACTCTTCCTGCGGTACGAGGTCGAGGCCCAGGCCGAGCCGGCCTGAGCCGACCTGAGCCGACGGAGCCGACCTGAGTGCCGGGGCGCGACGGATCCGACGGCACGCGCGACGCGCTTGCCGACCCCCGGGCGGTTGTGCAAGATGACCAGCCGGCCCCCGCGCCGGCAGGGGCTTCATCGGACATACGGCCTCCGGAGGTTCTGAATGACCTACGTCATTGTTCAGCCGTGCATCGGGACCAAGGACACGGCTTGCGTCGCCGTCTGCCCCGTCGAGTGCATCCACCCGACGAAGGACGAGCCCGAGTTCGAGGCGGCCGAGATGCTCTACATCGACCCCGAGACCTGCATCGACTGTGGCGCGTGCGAGCCCGAGTGCCCTGTCCAGGCGATCTTCGAAGAGGACTACGTCCCCGAGGGGCAGAAGCACTTCACCCAGATCAACGCGGATTGGTACAAGAACCGCAAGTGAGCCCGGCGGTCGCGTGACCCCCTGGGCCCAGCACGAGGAGACCAGCCGCGGCCGGCGCCACGCCGAACCGGAGCACGGGTATCGCGCGCTGTACGCGCGCGACCGCGACCGCATCGTCCACTGCCGCGCGTTCCGGCGCCTCGAGTACAAGACGCAGGTCTTCGTCAATCACGAGGGCGACCACTACCGCACGCGGCTGACGCACTCGATCGAGGTCGCCGGGATCGCGCGCACCGTCGCGCGCGCGCTGGACCTCAACGTCGATCTGGCCGAGTCGCTCGCGCTCTGCCACGACCTCGGCCACACGCCGTTCGGCCACCTCGGCGAGGACGTGCTCGACCCGCTCATGGCGGACGACGGCGGGTTCAGCCACAACCGCCAGACGCTGCGCGTGGTCGAGGTGCTCGAGGAGCGCTACCCGACCTTCCCGGGGCTCAACCTCGCCTGGGAGACGCGCGAGGGGATCGTCAAGCACTCGGGCGTGCCCGACGTCGCCCGCGCGCCCGAGGCCGGGGACTACCTGCCCCTCGTCCCGCCGCCGCTCGAGGCGCAGATGATCGATCTCGTCGACGAGATCGCGTACAACCACCACGACGTCGACGACGGCCTGGAGTCGCGGCTGATCGACGCGCCCGCGCTGGCGGACGCCGTGCCCCTGTTCGGTCGCGCGTACCGCGAGGCGGAGACGGCGTGGCCGGCGCACGGCGAGCGCATGTGGGTCAAGATCGCGCTGCGCCGCGTGATCGACCGGCTGGTCTCGGACCTCGTCGCGACGACGGCGGCGCGCGTGCGCGAGGCCGGCATCCGCACGCTCGACGACGTGCGGGCCCGGAAGGAGTGGCTGGCGGCGCTCTCGCCCGAGGTCGCGCGCGAGAACCGCGAGCTGAAGGCGTACCTCAACCGCGAGCTGTACAAGCACCCGAAGATCGTCGAGATCAAGCGCTACTGCGCCGGTGCGCTGCGGGACCTGTTCCACGTCTATACGTCGCGCCCGGAGGAACTGCCGGCGCGCTTCCGCGAGCGCGCGGAGGCCGAGGGGGTCCCGCGGTCCGTGTGCGATTACATCGCCGGGATGACCGACCGCTTCGCCCTGCAGGAGCACCGGCGCTGCTGCGGCGGGCTCGGGCCCGACTTCCTCCCCTCCGCCACCCACCGCTGACGGAACCCCCGCCCCCTGGCCCCCTCCCCAGAGGGGGGGGCGGGGCTGCGCCCCGAGTGGGGGCGGGGCTGCGCCCCGAGTGGGGGCGGGGCTGCGCCCCGAGTGGGGGCGGGGCTGCGCCCCGCCCGGGTGGGGCGCAGCCCCACCCCCACGCAAGGCCCGGCAAGCGTCCGGGTAAGGCAGGTCTGCCGCGGAGCCGCGCCGCGCCTATATTCGAAGCCGGGGGTGCGGTGCGTTCGCGCCCCGGGCGCGAGGAGTCTCCTCCGGAGGCGGTGGGCTTATGCGACGGTTCCTGGTGCTTGTTCTCCTGGTCTCCTTCACGGCCTCCTCCGCGAGCCTCGCGGGCGGCCTCTTCGGCCGGAAGGAGAAGACCCCCCCGGCCGGCGGCGGGGTCGGAGCCGACCTGGCCGTGATCGACCTGCGGGTGCACGAGGTGAAGACCTCCGGCACCGAGCCGCGGCTGGTCATCCAGGCCCTGATCGAGAACCAGAAGCCGGTCGGCCGCACCGGCACCTACGAGCTCCAGGTCCGGCTGAAGGGGAACCGGCGCGTGCTCGGCGCCTGCCGCGGCGAGGCGCTGCCGCAGGGCCAGATCGCGCTGTGCGAACTGTGGCTCGACAACGAGCCGGTCCGCCAGGGCGACGTCGTCGAGGCCGTGCTGAACCGCGGCGTCGCGGACTTCGACCGCTGGGATACGGACCCCTCCAACGACACGCGCACGTCCGAGGTGCGGACGATCGCCGAGGGCGGACAGGTGCTGCGCCTCGTCACGTTCGACCTCGTGCCGCAGACGATCCAGGGGACCAGCGACGTCCAGTTCCGGTTCCAGGTCGAGGGCGGGCACCTCGTGTGGCTGCTCGCGGAGGACCGCCCGCCGCGCCTGCTGGCCGGGCATCCCTCCGACGGCCTGCTGCAGGGCAAGGGGCGCGAGCGCCTCACCACGTCGGGCCCCGTCGTGCTGGTCGCGCGCAACTCGTTCGGCTCCTTCGTGTACCAGACGATCCCGGTGGTCAACGCGTACCAGGAGGTCGCGCCGGCGTGGACGCGCGTGCCGCCGCAGGAGGTGGATGGCGCCGCGACCATGAAGGTGCTCGACCCCGGCGTGTACGACGTGGACGAGGACGCGGCGATCCTGGCGGGGCTGCGCGCGTACCTGTCCTCGAAGGACTGGCTGGCGGCGGTGGACCGCATCCGCGAGCAGCAGCGCCGCGGCGGGGGAAAGCCGCAGCCCGCGAGCGTGCTGAACCCGAAGGCGCGGCCGCAGGCCGAGACCAGCGGGGACGATTCGGCGCGCTAGGGCGGACCATCGCCTGCGGCGAGGCCCGCCCGTACCCGTGGGGGCGGGGCTTTGCCCCGCCCGTACGTTATCTTGGGGCATGGCGCTCCCGTCCCGCGTCCGCGTGTTCGAGGTCGGTCCGCGCGACGGCCTGCAGAACGAGTCCGCGCTGCTCTCCGTCGAGCAGCGCCTCGGCTACATCGAGCGGCTGACGGACGCCGGCCTCGCCGACGTCGAGATCGGCAGCTTCGTCCCCGCCAAGTGGGTGCCGCAGATGGCGGCGACCGACGAGGTCGCGAACCGCCTGCCGCGCCGCGACGGCGTGCGCTACTGGGCGATCGTCCCCAACGCGAAGGGGCTCGAGCGCGCGATCGACGCGGGGCTGGAGCGGATCTGCGTGCTCGTGTCCGCGAGCGAGAGCCACTCCCAGCGCAACCTGAACCGGCCGATCGCGGAGGCGCAGGCCGAGGCGCTGCGGCTGATCGAGGCCGCCGGCGCCGCGGGGCTCCCCGCGCGCGCGTACGTGTCGGTGGCGTTCGGCTGCCCGTTCGAGGGGCCCGTCGATCCCGAGGTCGTCCTGCGGCTGACGCGCCGGCTGCTCGAGGCGGGCGCGGCGGAGGTCTCGCTCGGCGACACCACCGGGATGGGCGCGCCCGGCGCCGTGCGCGACCTCGCGCGGCGCGCCCTGGACGAGCACGGACCCGCGCGGCTCGCGTTCCACTTCCACGACACCCGCGGGATGGGCGCGGCCAACGCCCTGGCGGTGCTGCAGGAGGGCGCCACGACGCTCGACAGCGCCGCCGGCGGGATCGGCGGGTGCCCCTACGCCCCCGGCGCGACCGGCAACGTGGCCACCGAGGACCTGGTGTTCCTGCTCCACGGCCTCGGCATCGAGACGGGGGTCGACCTGGACCGCCTGGTGGCCGCCACCCGCTGGCTGGAAGCGGAAGCTGCGATTTCGGCCCCCTCCCGCTACTACCGCGCCGCCCGCAGCCGCGGATAATGCGCGAGCCGGGAGGCCCCATGCCGCGCCGCGCTCCGACCCCACCGCCACCACGACCCGGATCGTCCGGGCCGCTGCCCTCGTTGATGCTGGTCACCGACAGGCACGCGACGCGCGGACGGGACATCGTCGACGTCGTCGCCGCCGCCTGCGGCGGCGGGCTGCGCCTCGTGCAGGTGCGCGAGCGCGACCTTCCGGCGCTCGCCGTGCGCGACCTCGTGCTCGACATCCACGACGCCGTGCCGCCGGGGACGCTGATCCTGCTCAACGGCCGCCCGGAGCTCGCGCTCGAGCTGGGCTGCGGGATGCACCTGTCGTCCGCCGCGCCGCTGCCGCCCGACGGCGAGCGCCCCGAGCCGTGGGGCCGGGCCGTGCACGACGCGGCGGAGGCCGCGTCCGCCTCGGCCGCCGGGGCGACCTACCTCACGGCGGGCACGATCTTCCCGACCCCGGCCAAGCCCGGGTTCGCGGGCAAGGGGCTGCCGTTCCTGCGCCAGATCGTCGAGGCCGCGAACGGCGTGCCGGTCTACGCGATCGGAGGCGTGGACGAGGAGCGGATCGCCGACCTGCGGGGCGCGGGCGCGTACGGGGTCGCGGTCCGCCGCGTGATCCTCGAGGCGTCCCGGCCGGGGGAGGCCGTCCGGCGGCTCCTGGCCGCCCTCGGCGGGGAGACCGCATCCGGGGCTTGACCGGATCCGGATTTGACGGGATCCGCAGTTTGACAAGGTCCGTGATTAGACATAGTCTAATCGCATGAGTCAGGACGACATCGTCACCGCCCTCCGCGAGCACGGCGTGCAGCCCTCGGCGCAGCGCGTCGCCATCGCCTCGTTCGTCCTCGGCTGCGACGCGCACCCCTCCGCGGACCAGGTCCTCGGCGGCGTGCGGGAGCGCTTCCCGATGGTCTCCCGCGCGACCGTCTACAACACGCTGAACCTGTTCGTGGAGAGGGGCCTGCTGCGCGCGTTCGCGCTCGGCGAGGGCCGCACGGTGTTCGACTGCAACGTCGCCGACCACCACCACTTCATCGACGACGAGACCGGCGCGATCCACGACGTCCCGTGGGACGCGCTCACCGTTCACGACATCTCCGCCCTCGAGGGCTTTGACGTGCGCGAGTACCAGGTCGTGCTGCGCGGCCGCCGGACCCGCCCGGCCGCGCGCCGCTGACCACCGGCTCCGCCGAGAGGATCGACCATGTATTCCAGCCCCAGCCGCCTGCCCGCAGAGAAGCGCGAGGCCGTCACCACGGCCCTCCAGGCCACGCTTTCGGACCTGCTCGACCTGCACGGCCAGGTGAAGGTCGCGCACTGGAACATCAAGGGCCCGCTGTTCCCGACGCTGCACCCGCTGTTCGACACGATCGCCGCGGACCTGCAGACCCGCATCGACGAGATCGCGGAGCGCGCCGTCGCGCTCGGCGCGCACGTCCACGGCACGTCGCGCTTCGTCGTCAAGACCTCGCGCCTGACGGAGTACCCGCAGGAGACCGTGCGCGACCTCGAGCTCACCCGCTTCCTCGCGGAGCGCGTCGAGGTCTTCCTCGACGGCGCGCGGCAGGCGCGCGGCACCGCGGAGGAGAACGGCGACACGGACACCGTGGACATGCTGACGACGCTGATCACCGAGTACGAGAAGCAGGCCTGGTTCCTGCGCTCCACCGCGACGGTGTAGGAGCGGCCCTTGGGCCGCCCTCTCAACGACGACAATGTAGGGGCGGCCCTTGGGCCGCCCTCCGTAACGAACCCCGTCCAGCATCGATGAGCTTGACGCGTCTCGAACCGTAGGGCGGCCCAACGGCCGCCCCTACGTTAGAATCGGGGCATGCCGATCGCCGGGAACACCGTCGACGCCGTCTACGAGAAGATGCGCACGCTGCTCGCCGGCGTCGTGCCCGACTTCGAGCTGCGCCACAAGGCCGAGATCGTCGTCGAGATCAACCGCCTCAAGGAAGAGCGCGGCGCGGTCATCCTCGGGCACAACTACATGGAACCGGCGCTGTTCCTGACCGTCCCCGACTTCGTCGGCGACTCGCTCGAGCTCTCGCGGCGGGCCGCCGCGACCGACAAGGACCCGATCGTCTTCTGCGGCGTGCGGTTCATGGCCGAGACCGCGAAGATCCTCAACCCCGGCAAGACCGTCCTGCTCCCCGCGCGGGTCGCCGGCTGCTCGCTCGCCGCCGCGATCACGGCCCAGGACGTGCGCGACCTGAAGGCGCGCTTCCCCGGCGTGCCGGTCGTCACGTACATCAACACGTACGCCGACGTGAAGGCCGAGTCGGACATCTGCTGCACCTCCGGCAACGCGGTCGACGTCGTGCGCTCGCTCGGCGACGGCCCGGTGATCTTCCTGCCGGACGAGTACCTCGCCGCGAACGTCGCGCGTGAGCTGGGCCGCACGATCGTGTTCCCGACGCGCGAGCCGGTCCCCGACGCGCGCCGCAGGGACGGGCTCGAGTACGTCATGCTCGGCTGGACCGGCCGCTGCGAGGTCCACGAGAAGTTCACCGTCGACGACATCCGCCGCGTCCGCGAGCAGTTCCCGGACACGCTGATCCTGGCGCACCCGGAGTGCAGCCCGGAGGTCTGCGCCGCGTCGGACTTCTCGGGCAGCACGTCGGCGATGATCAAGGCCGTGCGCGAAAGCGGGGCGCCGCGCTACCTCCTGCTCACCGAGTGCAGCATGGCCGACAACATCGCGGCCGAAAACCCGCAAAAGGAAATGCTGCGGCTCTGCTCGATGCGCTGCCCGCACATGAACGAGATCACGCTCGAGGAGACGCGCGACGCGCTGCTCCACAACCAGTACGTGATCGAGGTCCCCGAGGAGATCCGCGTCCGCGCGCGCCGCTGCATTGACAGGATGCTCGCCGTCGGCAAGCCGTCGGCCGGGAAGGACTGACGCTTTGTCCATGCCGGAGGATTGACCCCTTGAACACGCCGGCGCCCGCGGCCGTCCCGCTCCCGCACTCCGTTCTGCTGCCGCAGCTCGTCCCGATCGGCGTGCTGGGCAAGGACGCGCAGCCGTTCCTGCAGAACCAGCTGACCTGCGACGTCCGCCTCGTCGTGCCCGGCCGCGCGGAGCCGGGCGCGCTGTGCACCCACAAGGGCCGCGTCGTCGCCGTGTTCGACCTGCTGCCCTGGCCCGAAGGCTACCTGCTCGTGGTGGACCGCTCGGCTGCGCCCGCGCTGCTCGAGCACCTGAAGAAGATGATCTTCCGCTCGAAGGTGACGGTGGAGCCCCCGCCGCTCGAGGTCTCCGGCTGGTTCGCGGAGCCCCCCGCGGGCGTGACCGCGTTCCCGCGCCGCGCCCACCGCTGGCTCTCGATCACCCCCGCCGCAGGTGCCGGCCTCGTAGGGGCGGGCCTCGTAGGGGCGGGCCTCGCCGCAGGCGATGGTCCGCCCAAGCTCACGACCGCCGACGCGCTCCTCCGCTGGGAACTCGCCGAGATCGAGGCCGCGATCCCGCTCGTCACCCCGGCGACCGCCGAGCTGTTCCTGCCGCAGTTCCTCAACCTCGACCTCGCGGGCGGCCTCAGCTTCAGCAAGGGCTGCTACCCGGGCCAGGAGGTCGTCACGCGCACGCAGCACCTCGGCGAGGTGAAGCGCCGCATGTTCCACGCGCGCCTCTCCGCGGCCGAGGCGCCCGCGCCCGGCACCCCGCTGCGCGCGATCCACGCCGACGGCGAGCGCGACGGCGGCACCGTCGTGCGCGCCGCCCTCGCCGCCCCGGGCGACGTCCGCCTGCTCGCGGTCGTCCCCACCGTCGAACACGCCTCGCAGCGCCCGATCCACCTCGCCGCCGCCACCGGCCCGCGCCTGCACTTCGCCTGACCGTCGCCCGCACTTGTCGGGTGCCTGCTTCCGAAAGTTGCCCGTCGGCGCCAGAGGGGCGCTGCGTTTCAGCCGACGACGTTGAGGTTCGCGCCCTTGCCCATCATCGCGAGCAGCTGCGCGGCGGCCTGCTGCTCGGCGTCGAGCTGCTTCTTCAGCACCGCGGTCTGCGCCTCGAGGGCGACGTTCGCGTTCTTCTGCGCGAGGGCGGCCGCGACGGCCGAGCCGATCGACGGGGTCTGGTCCATACGTCACGCATCGGCCGCGGCCGGCGTCCCTTGACCGCGGCCCGCGAGCGCGAGAAGCAGCGCACCGCCCAGGACGAGCGCGGACGCGAGGCCGAGGGCGGCCGGCGCGCCGTGGGCGTCCCACACGACCCCGAGGATCAGCCCGGCCGGCAGCGCGCCGAAGCCGACCACGGCGTGGTACGCGCCGAACCCGCGGCCGCGGGCGGTGCGGCGCACCAGGTCGGCGACGAGCGCGCGTTCCGCGGGCTCGGTCAGCGCGGCGACCGCGCCGTACGCGACGAAGACCACGACGCGCGCCGCCGTGGTGGGCGCGAGCGCGAGACCGGCGAGGAACGCCGCGCGCGCGGTCCAGCCCGCGGCGACGAGGGGCAGGCGCGGCAGCCGGTCGGCGAGCAGGCCCGCCCCGAGAGTCGTCGCGAACTTGAGCACGTTGTGCAGGCTCCAGAGCAGCGCCACCTGCGCGGGCGGGATGCCGGCGACGGTGAGCAGCAGCAGCAGGAAGGCCTCGGCGGGCGTGCCCAGCGCGCCGAGGAACACCGCGCCGAGCAGCCACGGCCAGCGGCGCGGCGGGCCCGCGGTAGCGGACGCCGCGATCCGGCCCGCGTGCCCGTCCGCGCGCCCGTCCGCATGTTCGCCCGCGTGCCCGCCCGCGTGCCCATCCGCAGGATCGCCCGTCGGCGACGTCCCGGGTCCCGGCTCGCGCACGAGCAGCAAGATGACCGCGATGACCGCGGCGGCGGGCACCATCGCGAGCAGGAACACCTGCCGGTAGCCGAGGCCGAGCGCGAGCAGCCCCGCCGCGACGAGCGGGCCGAGCACCGCGCCCGCGTGGTCCATGCCGCGGTGCAGCCCGTACGCGGCGCCGCGCCGCGCGGGCGGCGTCCAGTCCGCGATCAGCGCGTCGCGCGGCGCGGTGCGCAGCCCCTTGCCGACCCGGTCCGCGAAGCGGCACGCGAGCACCATCGGCCAGGAGAACGCGAGCCCGATCGCGGGCCGGGCGAGCCCCGACAGCCCGTAGCCCGCGAGCACCAGCGGGCGCCGCCGTCCGCTGCGGTCCGTCATGCGGCCCGAGACGATCTTGAGCAGCGACGACGTGGCCTCCGCCACGCCCTCGACGAGGCCGATCGCGATCGCGCCCGCGCCGAGCACCTGCGTGAGGAACGCCGGCAGCAGCGGGTAGATCATCTCGGACGAGAGGTCCGTGAGCAGGCTCACGAGGCCCAGCGCGACGACCGCGGGGGCGAGCGCGAAGGCGCGTCCCGGGCGCTCGTGGCGGACGGGCGTGCCGCCGGCCGGCGCGGCGGACCGGGGGGGCTGACGCGCTTCGCTCACCCGCTCATAATGCCTCCATGTACCTCGCCGGCGACATCGGTGGCACCAACACGCGGCTCGGCCGCGCGATCCTCAGCTCGGGCGTCGTGGAGATCTCCGACGTCGAGATCTACGAGTCCGCGGCCTCGCCCGGCCTCGAGCCGATCCTCGCGCGCTACCTCGACGCGCACCCGGGTCCCGTGCACGGCGCCGCTTTCGGCGTCCCCGGCCCCGTCACGGGGCGGCAGTTCCGCACGACGAACATCCCGTGGCTCGTCGACCAGGACGCGCTCGAGGCGCGGCTCGGCGTGCGCGTCTCGCTCGTCAACGACCTCGAGGCCGCGGCGCACGGCACGCTCGTGATGCCGCCCGGGAGCACCGTCGTCCTGCAGGAGGGCGAGCCGCGGGACGCGACGCGCGCGATCCTCGCCGCCGGCACGGGGCTCGGCGAGGGGGTCCTGTTCGCGCACGAGGGCCGCCACTACCCGGCCGCGTCCGAGGGCGGCCACGCGAGCTTCGCGCCGTGCGACGACGAGGAGGTCGAGTTGTGGCGCGTCGCGCGCGCGCGCTTCGGCCACGTGTCGTTCGAGCGGATCCTGTCCGGGCCCGGCATCGTGCTGCTCTACGAGTTCTACCGGGCGCGCTTCGGCGCGCAGGGCCGCGCGCTGGGCGCGCTCCCCTGGACCGACGGCGGGGACGAGGCGGCGGCCGTCGCGCGCGCCGCGAGCACGGGCCGGGACGAGGCCGCGGTCGTCGCGATGCGCCGCTTCTGCCGGATCTACGGCGGCGAGGCCGCGAACCTCGCGCTGAAGGTGCTCGCGCTGGGCGGCGTGTACGTCGCCGGCGGCATCGCGCCGAAGATCCTGCCGTTCCTGGCGCACGGCGAGTTCCTCGACGCGTTCCTCGAGAAGGGGCGCTACCGCGAACTGCTGGCGCGCATCCCGGTTGAGGTCGTCACCGACGGGCTGCTCGGCCTGCGCGGCGCGGCGCGCGTCGCGGGGCTCGCGGCCGTCGGGGCCTGAGCCTCCGAATCTACATGTGGGGGCGGGGCTCTGCCCCGCCCGGGCGGGGCGAAGCCCCGCCCCCACGGATGCCGGGGCGAAGCCCCGGCCCCACGGACGCCGGGCGAAGCCCCGGCCCCACGGGCGCCGGGCGAAGCCCCGCCTCCACGGTCAGTTCCAGTCCTTCGCGTACGGGACGTCGCGCGGCGGCAGGTCGTCCTTCTGCTGCAGCAGGAAGTGGTCGAACCACTGCAGCAGGCGCAGCATGTAGTCGTAGCGCGCCGCGGAGTCGCGGTTGCCGTGGCCCTCGCCGGGATAGCGCACGAGCCGCACCGGCACCCCGCCCTTCATCTTGAGCGCGCGGTAGAGCTCGAGCGACTGCCCGGGATCGACGCGCGTGTCGGCGGTGCCGCCCAGGATCAGCAGCGGCGTGCGCGCGTTGCCGACGTAGCTCAGCGGGCTGCGCTTCAGCTCGTCGGCGTTGTCCGACAGGTGCGGCGTCCCGCGGTGCACCAGCATCTCCTCGCGCGGGATGTCCGTCGTGCCCGCCTTGCTGACGAGGTTCGTGATGCCGACGAACATCACGCCGGCGGCGAAGCGCTCGCTGTGCCGCGTCGCGCCCCAGGCGGTGAAGTAGCCGCCGTACGAGCCGCCCGTGATCCCGACCCGCGCCGGGTCCACGAGCCCGCGCTGGACGAGCGCGTCGATGCCGTCGAGCACGTCGTCGAACTCGCGCCCGCCGGCGTCCTTCTGGCTGGACAGCGCGAACGCGATGCCGCGCCCCGTCGAGCCGCGGTAGTTCGGGTAGAAGACGAGGTAGCCGCGCCCGGCCGCGACCTGCCCCGGGTCGGAGTAGCGCGTCAGCCACCCGTTCCGGAAGTGCGCCTCGGGCCCGCCGTGCGCCACCACGATCAGCGGCGCCCGCGCCGCCGCCGCGCCGGCCGGGTGGATCAGCAGCCCCTCGATCTTCAGCCCGTCCCGCGCCGTCCAGGTCACGACCTCCTGGCGGCCGAGCTGGACCTGCCGCAGCCACGGGTTCGAGTCGGTCACGCGCCGCGGCGCGGGCGCCGGCGCGCCCGCCGCGTCGGGGGCCGGGAGCGCCGCCGTGTACAGTTCGCGCGGCGCGGACGGCGTCTCGCCGACGAAGGCGATCGTGCGGCCGTCGCGGCTGACGCTGATCTGCGCCACCACGGGCCGCTCCGCCGCGCCGGAACCGAGCAGCAGCGCGCGCTCCTGCGCGTCGGCCGTGCTCACGCGCCCGATGCGGCTGCCCGTGCCCACGGCGGCCAGGTAGACCGCGCCCCCGGGCGTCGCGACGAACTCCTCGACGTGGCCCTCGAGCCCGGGCAGCAGGTCGCGCGGCGCGCCGCCCGCCGCCGGCGCCGCCATCAGCCGCCCCTCCTTCGTGTCCTCGAGGCGTGACGCGCCGACGAGCAGCACCTGGCGGCCGTCCGCGCTCCAGCCGAAGTCGCCGAGCTTGCCCTTGTTGTCGATCGTCGCGAGCACCTTGCCGGAGGTGTCGATGACATGCAGGCGCCGCGCCATGTACTCGTCGTCGACGAGGGGCGTCGGCGCGAGGTCGACCAGCAGGCGCGCCCCGTCCGGCGCCCAGCGCACGTGGAACGGCTGCCCGGGCAGCGCGAGCGGGAGCGCGATCGGCGCCGCGGGCGCGGTCGTCGGCGACGATCCGCCCGGGGCCGCGAGCTCGGCGAGGTAGACGCGCCGCGGCGTCCAGTCCTCCTCGAAGACGACCTGGTCGAAGCCCTTCTTCTTCAGCGCCTCGCGCGCCTCGTCCTTCGGCTCGGCCGCGACCAGCGCGAGGCCCCGCCCGTCGGGCCGCCAGTCGTAGTGCACGATCTCGCCCGCGTGCGTGACCGCGCGCCGCGACTCCCCGCCGTCGGCGGGGATGATCCAGATCGTCGCGCGCTCGTCGCCGTCGCGTTTCGCGACGTACGACACGAGCGTCCCGTCCGGGCTCCACTTGATCGAGGAGACGCTGACCTTGCCGGTCACGAACGGCCGCGACGCGCCCGACGCGCCCTGCGCGCCCGCCGCGCCCGCGGCGCCGTCCTTCACGGCGGCGACGTGCAACTCGCCCCACGCGGGGCCGTCGTCGTCCACGCCCGGCGTGCGGGGCACGACGACGGCGTAGGCCACGCGCGTGCCGTCGGGGCTGAGCGCCACGTCGCCGACCGCGCGCAGCCGGGCGACGTCCTCGACCGTCAGCGGCCGCGGCGCGGCCGCCGGCGCCGCGGCGACCGAGACGAGCGGGGCGAGCGACGCGAGGCCGACGAGCGCGGCGCCGACGAGCGCGGCGCGGCAGGGCAGGGGCACGACGGACGCGCCGGGCGCGCGCGGGGCACGAGAGGACATGGCGGGCTCCGGGTCAGCGCCGCGGGAGCGCGGGCTTGGGGTACTTGAGGTCGAACCGGGGGGTGACCGACGGCGGGTCGATCGAGTCCGGGAGCAGGTACACCGTCGCCGGCTTCGCGCCCGGGACCTCGAACGTGATCGTGTCGCCGCCGGAGAGTGCGAGGCGCCGCCCCAGGAGGTAGCCCGCCATCTCGAACGGCTCCTGCGCGAGCGCGAGCTCCGCGAAGAACGCGTCGAGCACCTTGCGGCGCGCGCGCACGTCCTCGACGGCGTCGGCCGGCGCGAAGCCGACCGGGTACCAGTTCCACGCGAAGACGAGGTGGTCCTCGCCCTCGGCCAGCCGCCAGGTCTCGCCGTTGCGGCAGACGAAGAACGTGTTGAGGTCGGGGATCAGCGGCGGCGACGGGAGCGTCGGCAGCGCCGTCCACTCCCCCTTCTCGACCTCGAGCCGCATCCGCTCGCCGCCCAGCGTCATCGCCTCCCAGCGCCGGCCGGTGTCGGTGGTGTCCACCCGCGTGCCGTCCGGAAGCCGCAGCACGAAGCCGTCGCCGATCGCGTAGGTCCACATCTGCCGGCCCTTCGTCAGCACGGACGCGTGCGGGTCGGCGGGGTTGATGGTCACGAACTGCGACCAGTTTCCGTTGGGCGCCTCGACGACGAACGCGCGCTCGGCGCCTTCCCCCGGCCGCACCGAGAGCTTGAAGCCGAGCGGCGTGGTCACCACCTTGCGATCCGGCGAGAGTTTGGCGGCGGGGAGCTTGGTCGCGAGCCGCCCGCCCGTCTCGCGCAGCGCGAAGGAACTGCCGTCGGCGCGCTTCACCGTGACCTTGGTGCCTTCGGGGAGGGCCCGCAGGTACGTCGCGCCGGCCTCGAAGTGCCGGTCCGCGCGCTCCACCGGCGGGATCGCGGCGGGCTGGCCGGGCGCGGCCGCGGCCGCCGAGGAGAGCCCCGAGAAGACGGCGAGACACACGACGGGACCGGCGAACGCGGCGTAAGTCGGGCGCATGGAACTCTATTGTACGTTCAGGACGCGCCGCCGCATGCCGCGCCCCGGCCCTCCCGCGGGGACCGGCCGCATGGCCCGCCGGGACCCCCGGTGCTATCCTGCGGCCGCCAAATCCGTCAGATAGGCGCCCGCCGCCGCCGCAGGCCGCCGGTCGCCTCGGCCGCCGCGTCCCCGAAACGACGCCTCACGGCGAAACGGGGCCTTCCCTGGCGGACGACGACGACCGGAGACGCTGAGCCCCCATGACACGCCGCCCGCGGAGCAGTCACGACGACCTCGTCCGCCGTGCGCAGGACGCGCTGGATCGCGAGGAGTTCGAGGAGGGCGAGGCGCTCGGGCGTCGCGCGCTGATGCTCGACCCGGAGTCCATCGAGGCGCGCCAGGTGATCGCGTCGGCGCTGATCGAGGAAGGCCGCTACGAGGAGTCCGTCCCGCTGCTCGAGCAGATCCTGCAGCGCGACGCCGAGGACATCGCGGCGCTGGCCGACCTCGGGCTCTGCCTGTTCATGATGTGCTCGTTCGAGGAGGCCGAGAGCGCGCTGGCGCGGGCCCTCGAGATCGACAACACCGATCCGCAGGCGTGCTACTGGATGGCCCTGTGCCTCGAGCGCCGGGGCGAGCTCGACACCTCCGACCGGTACTTCCGGCGCGCGCACGAGCACGGCGCCGAGGACTACCCGCAGCCGGTGCGCGTGTCGAAGGAGCAGTTCGAGCGGGCGCTGCAGGACGCGCTGGAGCAGCTGCCGGACGGCATCCGCGCCGAGCTGCGCAACCTCGCGATCTTCATCGAGGACCTGCCCCGCGAGGAAGACCTGCTCGGCTTCGACCCGCCGATGGACCCCTGCCTCTACGGCCTGTACACCGGCGTGCCCCTGCCGGAGCGGACCACGGGCGACCTGCCGCGGCTGCCGGACCAGATCCACGTCTACAAGCGCAACCTCGAGCGCGCCTGCCCCGACCTCGAGACGCTGATCGAGGAGATCCGGATCACGCTGCTGCACGAGATCGGCCACTACCTCGGCTTCGACGAGGAGATGCTGGCCCAGAACGGCTACGCCTGACGCGGCGTGGCGGTGTCGGGGCGGTCGGCGCGTGCCGGGGGTTCAGCGGGCCAGGGTCGAGACGACGCGGTCCACCTTCTGGGCGAGCGCGTCTTCCATGTTGAGCCCCTTCTGCACGACGTCGCGCGCACCGAGGCGCCGCAGCTCCTCCCACGCGTCGCCGAACAGGTGCGTCTCGTCGCGCCCGGAGATGACGATCACCGGCAGCGGGCGGGGCAGCGAGTTCATGACGTCCCGCGCGTCCCCGTCCGCGAGGTGCAGGTCCGTCAGCACCACGTCCACCTGCCGCGTCGCCAGCACGTGCCGCGCCTCGGCGACGCTCTTCACGCCGACCGCGGCGTAGCGGCGCCCGAGCACCTCGGTCGCCATGTGCCGGAAGAAGTCCGCGCTCTCGACGACGAGCACCGTGCGGCGCACCGGGGCCGCGCGCTGCGGGTCGAAGCGATGGCCGCACGCGGGGCAGCAGACCTCCGCGTCCGGCCGCGGCGGGAACAGCGCGGGAGCGGCCGGTGCGAACGCTGCGTCCGCCGCGGCGGTCGCGGCCTGGCGCGGGTCCTCCGGCTCGCCCAGCCAGTCCTCGAGCGGTCGCAGCGGCGGCTTCGGCTCGGGGCGCTGGGCCTCGAACGCGCGATCCCGGGTCGTCACGCGGACGGGCTGCGTCGAGCCGTGCGGCGTCACGCGGAACGCGATGCGCTCGCCGCAGCTGCGGCAGCGCAACTCGCCGGCGTCGGGCAGTTTGTCGCCCGCGACCCGGTGCGCCTGTCCGCAGCGCGGGCAGGCGATTTCGATGCTGTTCGTGGACATCGCTACGGGGACGGTGGGGCGCAGCGGGCCGTCACGCAACCCAGCGCCGGCAGCGGGTCGAACGGGACGCCGTCCTGGCGGATCTCGAAGTGCAGGTGGAAGCCGGTCGCGTTGCCACTCCGCCCGCAGACGCCGACCGCCTGTCCCTGCGCGACCGCCTGCCCCTCGCGCACCTTCGTCGCGCCGAGGTGCCCGTACCAGCTGGTCACGCCGTCTCCGTGGTCGAGGACGACCAGCTTCCCGTAATCCCCCTGCACGCCCGAGAACGTGACCGTGCCCGCCTTCGCGGCGCGGACCGTCGCGCCCTCCGGCGCGCGGAGGTCGACGCCGGCGTGCCAGCCGCTGCCGTGGTCGCGCGCGCCGAAACGCGAGCTGACCTCGCCGGAGATGGGCCAGGCCCAGCCGGTGAGCGAGCCCGGCGCGGGCTCCGGAGACGGGCCGGGTTCCGGAGGGACCGGGCCGGGCCGCGCCGGCGCGGGAGCCGGCGCGGGCGGGGGCAGGGGCGCGGGCGTGACGCGGCGTGCGCTGCACGCGGTCAGCAGCAGCGCCGCGAGGGCGGCCGTCAGCCCGGCTCCGAGCCCGCGAACGCCTTCCCGAGCCCTCATTCGACGGGGCCGGCGGCGAGCAGCGCCGCCATGTCGGCGGGCACCGGCGCCGTGATCTCGAGGCGGCGCTTCGGGTCGCGCGGGTGCGGCAGCGCGAGGAACGCGTTGTGCAGCATCGTCCGCGCCGCGCCGAGCCGGGCGAGCAGCTCCTCGTCCAGCGCCCCGGCGCGCAGGTAGCGGCGATAGGCCTTGTCGTCGAGGCCGTAGAGCTTGTCCCCGACGACGGGGTGCCCGGCCAGCGCGAGGTGCGCCCGGATCTGGTGCCGCCGCCCGGTCCGGGGCTCGGCGCGCACGAGGCTGAACGCGGCGTGCCGCTCGAGCACCGTCACGCGCGTGAGCGCGCTCTTGGTCTCCGCCGCCGCCGGGTCCTGCCGGAACACGTAGGCGTCCTTGCTGTGCGGGCCGAGCGGCGCCTCGATCTCGAACGTGTCCTGCGCGGGCGAGCCCTGCACGAGGGCGAGGTACGCCTTCTCGACCTGCCCGCGCTGGAACGCGGTCTGCGCCTTGCGCGCGGCCCAGGTGTGGCGGCCGAGCAGCAGCACGCCCGAGGTCTCGCCGTCGAGCCGGTGCGCGAGCGTCAGCGACGGCTCGCCGCGCCGCGTGCGCAGCAGCGTGATGATCGTGTTCTTCGAGTGGCTGTGCGTCGGGTGGACCACGATCCCCGGCGGCTTGTCGATCGCGAGCAGGTCGTCGTCCTCGAACAGCACGGGCGGGTCGAAGTCGATCTCCTGCTCGTTCAGGTCGACGTCGTCGACGTAGACGACCTCCCCCTCGCGCACCGGGGTCGAGGCCTTCACCGGAGCGTCCCAGCTCAACCGGACCCGCTCCGCGATCGCCTTCTGGATCCGGCTGCGCGACAGGCGCGGGATCATCCGCTGCAGGAACTGGTCGAGCCGGAACCCGGCGAGGCCAGGGCCGACCCGGAACCGCGCCGCGCTGCCGTGGGCCATGCGCGTAATCTAGCCGTTCTTCGGCCGCCGCGCGCGGGTTCAGACGTCCGCGAACCGGACCACGACCTTGATGTCGTCCGGCTCGCGCTGCAGGGCCCGCGCGAACTGCTCCGGCGGCTCGCTCCGCGAGACCAGCCCCGCGAGCCAGCCGCGGTCCGCGCGCGCGAGCGCCGCGCCGGCCTTGTACCAATGGCGCTTGTTCGCGTTGACGCTGCCGACGACGACGTTGTTCCGCAGCACGACGTCGGCCGCGACGTCCGCGATCGGCAGCGAGCCGACCCGCCCGCCGGTGCCCACGCCGGTGAGGCAGACGATGCCGCCGGAGGCGACGTGCTTGATCGCGTCCGCGATCACGGCCCCGGCGCCGGTGCACTCGACGATGATGTCCGGCGCGAAGCCGACGTCGGCGATCGCGCCCGCGTGGTACGTCGCGCCGAGCGCCCGCACGAGGGCGGGCTTGGCGCCGGACTCCATCCGGTCGAGGACGTGCACGTCGAGGCCGCGCTGCGTGCCGAGCAGCGCGGCGAGGAGCCCGATCGGCCCCGCGCCGGTCACCAGGACGTTGCACGGCTCCCAGAACGCGCGCTGCCCGACGGCCGTGACCTGCTCCCAGGCCTTGGTGACGACCGTCGTCGGCTCGAGCAGCACGCCGAGCAGGCCGAGCGAGCGATCGATCTTGATCGCGTACTCCGGCTCGACGCGCCAGCGCTCCGACATGAAACCGTGGATCTGCTTGATGCCGCGCTCGGTGTACCGGCCGTTGCGGCACATGTCCCACTCGCCGACGGCGCAGCTCGGGCAGGGGACGGGGTCGGGCCGCCGCACGATGCCGACCACCAGGTCGCCGGGCGCGAGCGAACCGGAAGTGCCGGGGTCGATCACGCGCCCGAGCGACTCGTGGCCCAGCACCAGCCGGCTCGCGCCCGGCGGCGCCCAGCCGTAATTCCCGTCGACGATCTCGACGTCGGTGCCGCAGACCCCGACCGCGACGGCCTCGACGAGGACCGAGCCCTCGCGCGCGTCGGGTTCCGCCACCTCTTCGAGGCGCGCGCTCGCCGCGCGGCCGGGCTCGACCGTGATCGCCTTCATCGGCTGCTCCCTCGGCGCGAGTCTAGGGGGAAATCGAGGGCCGCCGGACCGGAAAGAACACGGGCGGCGCCGCCCCGGCCGGGGGCCTGGGGGGGCTGGCGCCCTCCGTCGCGCGCCAGACGCCGCCGGCGGCGGTGCCCCCGGCGGCGCCCCTCGGCGGCGCCCCCCGCGGCGCCCCGGCGACGGCGGGACGCGGCCCCCGGCCCTACAATCGCCGGATCATGCGGACCCCCGGCGACGGCGGGACGCGGCCCCCGGCCCTACAATCGCCGGATCATGCGGACCTTCCTGCTCCGGGCGGCGCTCGCCGTCCTCCTCGCGGCGCCCGCCGCCGGCGCGGCGCTCGCCCAGGGGGGCCCGCGCGCCCTCGTCTCGCCCGGCCAACCGGTGCCCGGGCCGATGCTCGAACTCGAGGCCGGCGCGCTCGGCCGCGACCTCGCCGGCGTCGTCGGCAAGCGCCCGGTCCTCGGGATCTACTGGCGACCCAAGGACCCGCTCTCCGAGCAGGCGCTCGTCAACGCGCAGGCCGTGTTCGACGCGGTCGCGCCGGAGGGGGTCTTCTTCCCGGTCGCGGTGCTCGCGGCGGCGCAGCCGCCCGGCGACATCGCGGAGCGCCTGGCGGCGCTCGGCCTCAAGCACCTCGGCGCGCGCGAGGACGGCGGCGGCCGGCTCGCGCGGATCCTCGGCGTGCGCGCGATCCCCTCGTTCTTCCTGATCGACGCGGGCTCGGTGCTGCGCGTCGTCGGCGGCGCGGACATCACGCAGGGCGTGCCGAACGGGCTCTCGATCGCGGAGGCGCTCGCCCTGGCGGGCAAGGGCGCGCCGGTGCCGACGCTCGGCGTGCTGCCGACCGAGACGACCTACCGCCTGCTCGGCCAGAAGCTGCCCGGCGACCTCGCGGCGACGCAGATGGACGGCGCGACCTTCCGCAAGCTCTCGCAGTACCTCGGCAAGGGCAAGAAGGTCCTCATCTTCTACTGGTCCCCGCAGTGCCCCCACTGCCGCGACGAGCTGCCGCGGCTCGCGGCGTGGTACGGACCGAAGCAGCAGGCGGACGTGACGCTGCTCACGGTGGCCCGCGGCGACGCCGCGGTGCTGCGCAGCGAGGCCGCCAAGCTCGTCGCGGAGGGCGCGGCCGGCCCGGCGGGCGCGGCGGGTGCGGCGGGCGCGGCCGGCGCCGCCACGCACCTGCTCGACGTGGACCGCAGCATCGGCATGCAGCTCGCCGTGCGCGAGACGCCGACCACGTTCCTGGTCGCGCCCGACGGCGAGATCCTCGCGATCCGCACCGGCGGCGGCATCGACTGGGAGGGCTGGGTGCGCGGCGCCGCGGGGCCGCCGGCGCGCGCGAAGAAATAGCGCCCGCGATGGCGAGCCTCAGCTCCACCTTCGAGCGCGTCCGCGTCGTCCTGGTCGAGCCCACGTACGACGGAAACCTCGGCCAGGTGGCGCGCGCGATGCGCAACTTCGGGCTCGCGCGCCTCTCGCTGGTGGGCGGCACGGCGGACCCCGACGCGGACGAGGCGCGCTGGTACGCGCGCGCCGAGGGGCAGCGGGTCCTCGACGGCGTCGTGCGCCACGCCACGCTCGCCGAGGCCGTCGCGGACTGCCGCACCGTGATCGGCACCTCGCGGCGGCAGGGCGGCGCGCGCGGGTACGGGCAGGACCCGGACACCGTGTTCCGCGAGACGCGCCCCTTCAGCGTGCCGTGGGAGACGGCCCTCGTCTTCGGGCGGGAGGCGAACGGGCTGCACACCGCCGAGCTCGACCTCTGCCAGTACTTCGTGGCGATCCCGACCGACGACGACTGCCCCTCGCTCAACCTCGGTCACGCGGTCTGCGTCACCGGGTACGCGCTCTCGCAGGCAGCGCGGCAGGCGCTCGACATCGTCGACCGCGACGAGGAGCCGCCGGCGGAGCACGACCTGCTCGAGGCGATGTACGCGCAGGCCCGCCGCGTCTGGGTGCGGATCGGCTACATCCACACCCCGAACCCGGACACGATGCTGCGCCGCTGGCGGCGCATCTTCGGCCGCGCCCGCCTGACGGGGAACGACGTCGCCGTCGTCCGTTCGATGCTGCACCAGACGGACTGGGCGGCGGAGATCGCCGAGATCCCGCCGGGCGGCGCGAAGGAGGCGCCTCCCGGGTTCTTCGACAAGCACAAGGTTCACCTGCAGCCGTCGGACGATGAACGGTCGCCCGACGACGCGAACCGCCGGCGCAAGGACCCCTAGACTCTCGGGGGGACGCCGCCGGCCGCGCCGACGCCGAACCATGACCACGCCCGAGGAGGGAGCCCGCGTGAACGCGACGGTCCTTTCGTTCCAAGGCATCCACAAGTCGTACGGCAGCCACAAGGCCGTGCGCGACGTCTCGTTCGAGGTGCGCGAGGGCGAGGTCTTCGGCCTGCTCGGCCCGAACGGCGCCGGCAAGACGACGCTGATCCGCATCCTGATGGACGTCATCCGCGCCGACGCGGGCGCCGTGGCGCTGTTCGGCAAGCCGCTGGACCGCGAGGAGCTGGACCGCATCGGCTACCTGCCGGAGGAGCGGGGCCTCTACAAGAAGCAGAAGGTGCAGGAGGTCCTGACCTACTTCGGCGAGCTGAAGGGGCTCGGGCACGCCGACGCGAAGAAGCGCGGCCTCGCCTGGCTGGACAAGGTCGGGCTGCCCGAGACCGCGACGTGGAAGGTCGAGCGGCTGTCGAAGGGCATGGCGCAGAAGGTGCAGATCGCGGCGACGCTGATGTACGAGCCGCCGCTCGCGATCCTCGACGAGCCCTTCTCGGGCCTCGACCCGCTCAACGTGCGCCTCGTGCAGGACATCATCAAGGACCGCGCCGCGGCGGGGTTGACCACGATCCTCTCGACGCACCAGATGAACATGGTCGAGGCGCTCTGCGACCGCGTGGCCCTGATCAACAAGGGCCAGCTGATGGTCTACGGCGCGGTCGACGAGGTCCGCACGCACTGGTCGCAGCCCGAGGTCCGCGTCGCGACCGGCGGCGTGGAACCGGCGGAGGTCGCGGGCGTCGCCGGGCGCCGCCGCGAGGAAGCCGGAACCTGGCGCCTGCTGCTCGCGCCGGACGCGACGCCGGCGTCGGTGCTGCGGGAGCTCGTCGCGGCCGGCACGCCGGTCGATCGCTACGAGAAGGTCCTCGCGCCGATGGAGGAGGTCTTCATCAACGTCGTGCAGGGCGTGCAGCACGAGACCGTGGTCCCGCAGGGGGTGGCGCGATGATCCGCTGGCGCAAGGTCAAGGCGGTCGCCGGCTTCGAGTTCTTCTCGACCGTGAAGCGGCCGGGCTACCTGATCGCGACGTTCGGGATGCCGGTCTTCCTGCTGGCGTACGCGGGGGTCATCGGCTACTTCAGCGGCTACGCGGTCCACAAGAAGGAAAACGAGCTGAAGGTCTTCGGCGTCGTGGACCAGGCCCAGGTGCTCGCGCTGTCGGCCGACACCGCGGCCCCGCCGCCGGAGCTGCCGGCCGAGGCCAAGGCGCTGCTGCAGGCCTCGGGGCAGGCCGACGCCGTCGGCGCCGCGCTCGCGCGCGGCAACGCGGTGTTCCGCCCCTTCGAGAGCGACGCGGCGGCGCGCGCCGCCCTCGACGGCAAGAAGATCGCGGGCTACTACGTGATCGCGCGGGACTACCTCGACACCGGCGTCGTCGACTCGTTCCTGCGCGAATCCACCGCGTTCGACATGCGCGGGGCGGGCGAGCAGCTGTCGGAGCTGCTGGTCCAGCGCATGCTGACGGGCAAGGTCCCGGACAACATCGCGAAGCTGGTCAAGGAGCCGATCCGTTCGGGCAAGAAGTGGACGGTGAGCCCGGAAGGCGAGGTCCGCGAGCGCAACACGGGGCGCGAGGTCGCGCGCTTCGTCGTGCCGATCGTGTTCGGGATGCTGATGATGATTTCCCTGCTCGGCTCGGCCGGGTACCTGATGCAGGCGGTCGCGACCGAGAAGGAGAACAAGGTCATCGAGGTGCTGCTGTCCTCGGCCGACCCGGACGAGATCCTCTCGGGCAAGCTGCTCGGGCTCGGCGGCGCGGGGCTGATCCAGGTCGTGGTCTGGTTCTCGATGGCCGCGGCCGGCGGCACGCTGACCGCGACGCTGATGGCGATCGCGGGGATCGAGATCCCCTGGCTCGCGATCGGCTTCGGGTTCCCGTACTTCATCCTCGGCTACCTGCTGGTCGGGAGCCTGCTGCTCGGCACCGCGTCGCTCGGCAGCACGATGCGCGAGTCGCAGCAGCTGTCGATGGTCTGGACGATCCTGACCGTGATCCCGCTGGTCCTGCTCAACACGATGATGGCCGAGCCGCACGGCGTGATGGCGCGGATCCTGAGCTACATCCCGTTCACGACGGCGCTGACGATGGTGATGCGCCTCGCCATCGACGGGCGCAACGTGCCCTGGTGGGAGATCGCCCTCACGCTCGCGCTGCTGGTGTCGTCGATCTGGTTCGCGCTGAAGATCGGCGCGCGGCTGTTCCGGGTCGGCGTGCTGCTCAGCGGGGCGCGCCCCAAGTTCGGCGAGATCCTGCGCCAGGCCGGCCTGACCCCGGGCTCCGCGCGCGCGCCGGCCGCGGCCCCCGCCGCCGGCGACGGCCCCGGCGGCGGAGGAGGCGCGGAGGCACGCCGCTCCTCGGCGGCGACCCGCTCCTCCGGGGGGGCCGGCGCGTACTTCTGGGCGGCCGGCTTCTGGCTCGCCGGGTCGCGCGCGGCCTCCGCGTTGCCGGCGACGTAGCCCAACCCCGCGACAGGGGCATCGGCATCGCGCTGAGCGGTGACGGGCGCCTCGGCCGCGGACCGGGCCAGACGCGAGTCGGCTGCGGGCGCCTCGGCAACGGGGAACCGGGACCCCCGCGCCACGGTCGGCAGGCCCGCGTCGGGCGTCCGGTACGCGACGATGCCCGCGAACGCCGCGAGCAGCACGCCGGCGGCGGTGGCGTACATCCACGGCGCGACGCGGCGGCGCGGCGCGAGCGGCACCACGTTCGCCGGCGCCTCCTCGTCCAGCCGGGCCGCGACGCGCGCCGCGAGGTCGGCCGGCAGCGGCGGGATCGTCGCGCCGTGCGCGCGCGCCATCGTGCGGTAGTCCGCCAGCCGCGCGCGGCAGTGCGCGCAGGTCTCGACGTGGCGCTCGACCGTGCGCCGGTCGGCGAGCGACAGCTCGCCGTCGAGGTACGCGGTCAGCAGCTCCAGCGGGTGCGCGCCGTTCATGGGGACTCCTCCCCGAGGCAGACGCGCAGCGACTCGCGCGCCCGCGACAGCCGCGAGCGCACCGTGCCGAGCGCGACCTGCGCGACGGCGGCGATCTCGTCGTACGACAGCCCCTGCGCGTCGCGCAGCGCCAGCGCCGCGCGCCACTCCGCGGGCAGGCGCTCGAGGCAGCGCGCGAGGCGCGCCAGCAACTCGCGCCCCTCCAGCGCCTCGAGCGGCGTCGGCCCGCCCGCCGCGGGCTCCCAGGCGGGGCCGCCGTCGATCTCGCCGTGGCCGTCGGCCGGGTCGTCGAGCGGGCGCGAGGCGCGCCGCAGCTTCTCGCCCGCGCGCTGCACGTGGTTCAGCGCGCGGGTCACGGCGACCTGGTGCAGCCAGGTCGTGAACTTCGCGTCGCCGCGGAAGTTCGGCAGGCCCTGCCAGGCGGTGATGAAGACGTCCTGGGTCACGTCCCGCGCGTCCTCGTCGTGGCGGACGACCCCGTAGACGACGCGCCACACGGTGCCGAGATGGCGCGCGACCAGCTGGTCGAACGCCTCGCGGTCCCCGCCGCGTGCGCGCGCGACGAGTGGCGCGTCCGCGTCCGCCGCCGTTGCCGTCTCCCGGGCCGCCATGGCCCGAGGATGACACAGCGGCGCGCCGCCGGGCCTGTCCGATTCCACGCCAAGTGAGACAGCCCGCCGGCCGCGCGGTTCCCGGACGCGAACCCATGCACAAGGCCACGCTCGACATCGCCACCCGCGGCCTCGGCCTCTACGAGATCACCTCCGACCTCGTGCGGGTCGTGCGCGAGTCCGGCGTCGAGGACGGCCTCGCGGTCGTCTACGTGCGGCACACGAGCGCCAGCCTCGTGATCCAGGAGAACGCGGACCCGCGCGTGCAGGACGACATCCTGGCGTTCATGGCGCGGCTGGTCCCGGAGGGGGACCCGCTGTTCACGCACGACGACGAGGGTCCCGACGACATGCCGAGCCACGTCCGCTCCCTGCTGACGCACACGTCCGAGGTGATCCCGGTCGGCGGCGGGCGCCCGCTGCTCGGCACCTGGCAGGGGCTGTTCCTGTTCGAGCACCGGCGCGCGCCCCACCGGCGGCGGGTCGAGGTGCGGGTGTTCGACTGATGCGCACGCCGCCGCCGGAGGCCGCGCGCCCATGACGCCCGACAACCCGATGACGCCCGACAACCCGCGGAGCGGCCCCGGCAAGCGCGTGCTGGGCACGCTCTTCCTGATCGTCTTCATCGACCTCGTCGGGTTCGGGATGGTCGTCACGCTCCTCCCGCGCTACGGCGAGATCTACGGGCCGACGGCGTTCACGCTCGGCGTGTTCATGTCGACGTACTCCTTCTTCCAGTTCCTGTTCGCGCCGCTCCTGGGCCGGCTGTCGGACCGCTACGGGCGCCGCCCGGTGCTGCTCTGCTCGCTCGCCGGGGCGGCCGTCGGGTACCTGCTCCTCGCGGTCGGCGGCTCGATGCCCGTGCTGTTCCTCTCGCGGGTGCTCGCCGGCGCGTCCGCGGGCAACATCTCCGCCGCGCAGGCGGTCGTCGCGGACACCACGACCTCCGAGGGGCGCGCGCGGGGCATGGGCGTGATCGGCGCCGCGTTCGGCCTCGGCTTCATCGTCGGCCCCGCGGTGGGCGGCATCCTCTTCACCCGCGCGCACTGGGCGCCCGGCGTCGCCGCGTCGGCCCTCTCGCTGCTCGCGCTGCTGCTGACCTACCTGCTGCTGCCCGAGACCCACACGATGCGCGGCGCCGAGGCGCGGCGCCGCGTGCCGCTCAACCTGCGGGCGTTCGCGCACGCGCTCGCGCACCCCGCGCTCGGGCTGGTGCTGATCGCGTTCTTCCTCGCCGTGTACGCCTTCTCGAACTTCGAGTCGAGCTTCGTCCTCTACTGCGAGCACCGCTTCCACCTGGACGCCCAGCAGAACGGGTACATCTTCCTCGGCATCGGCGTCGTCGGCGCGCTCGTGCAGGGGGGCCTGATCGGCTCCCTCACGCGCCGCTTCGGCGAGGCGCGTCTCACCGTGGCGGGCGCGCTGCTCAACGCGGCGGGCTTCGCGCTGCTGCCGCAGATGCCGACCGTCGCGCTGATGACGATCCCGCTCGCCGTGGTCGCGCTCGGGACGGGCCTGATCAACCCGTCGCTCTCGGCGCTCGCGTCCAAGGTCGTAGACCCCGACGAGGTCGGCGGCGTGCTCGGCGTCTACCAGGGGATCGGCAGCCTGTCGCGCATCGTCGGGCCGTTCACCGGCGTGATGGCCTTCAACGCGCTGGGGATGGCGGCGCCGTTCCGCGTCGCGGCCCTGCTCTCCGTGGCCGCGGCCGCGCTGTCGTTCGTGCTGCTGTTGCGGCTCGCCAACGGGGCGGGCCGCGTCGCCGGCGCGGATCGCGGCGGGGCCGAGGCCTGACGCTTGCGCGTCGCGGTCTTCACGTACGAACCCCCCGGCGGCGCGTGGGGCCACATCCGCATCGACACGCCGGCGCGCGCCCTCGCCGGCCGCGTCGAGGTGCGGCGCGCGCTGCGCCTGCGGCGCTGGCTCGGCTGGAAGCGGCCGTCGGTGGACCGCGCGGCCCTGGACGGCGCGGACCTGCTCGTCGTCCAGCGCACGTTCGCGCGGGCCGCGAACGCCGCGCTGATCGAGGAGCTGTTCGCGAGCGGGCGGCCGGTCGTCTGGGAGACGGACGACCTGCTGACGGAACTGCCCGCCGAGCGGCTGTTCGCCGGCGCGACGGAGGCCGACCGCGAGTTCCTGCTGGCGTTCGCGCGCCGCGCGCACGCCGTCACGGTCTCGACCGAGCCGCTCGCGGAGGAGCTGCGCGCGTACAACGCGAACGTCCACGTGCTGCCGAACCTCGTGGACCTCGGGCTGTGGACGCGGACGGCGCCGCACGCGACAGGGGAGGAGCCGGGGCCGCCGGTGGTCGGGTTCATCGGCACGCCGGGGCACCGGCGGGACCTCGAGCGGGTGGAAGTCGCGCTGCTGCGCGTCGCGACGCGGCTCGGGCCGGGCGTGCGCTTCCGCTTCCAGGGCTGCACGACGGACCGGCTGCTGCGGCTCGGCAGCGCGCACTCGCTGCCGTTCGATCCCGCGTACCTCGAGTTCGCGCGCGAGGTCGCGGCGGACCCGCCGGCGATCGGCGTCGTGCCGCTCGAGGACACGCGGTTCAACCGCTGCAAGAGCAACATCAAGTGGCTGGAGTTCGCGGCCGCGGGCGTGCCGGCGGTGTTCTCGCGGGTCGCGCCGTACGCCGCGTGCGTCGAGCACGGCGTGACGGGGTTCCTCGCCGGCACCGACCCGCGCGAGTGGATCGAACCGCTGGAGGCGCTGGTCCGCGACCCCGCGCGGCGCGCGCGCGTCGCGGCGGCCGCGCGGGAAGAGGTCGTCGCGCGCTTCGCGCCGGAGGCCGGGGCAAGACGCTACGAGCACGCATGGCAACAAATCACTGATCGTCCCTGATCGTTCGCGACATACTCAGGGATCTGGTGAATTGAATCGCCGAGAAACCGTTTTCCGGCCATTGATTTGGCGCGCTTGATCGGCGTATGGTCGGGACCTCGGTGCGGACACGTGCAGTGCCGCGTGCAGTCAGACGATGTGCGGCTGCATCATTCTTATCTGTCCGGAGAGGTGCACTCAGACCGGGAGCCAGCAGAACAAACTGTTTGGACCGGACGCGAACTTCTGAGCAACTCACAGTCAGAGTAACTAGATCCGCAAGTGCCAGCCCACGTCGTGAGAGGAACTGACGATGAGATTGCCGACACTCCTTGTGGGACTCGCGCTCGGACCAACACAGCTCGCCGTCTCGGAGCCGTGCAAGCCGGTACTCCCAGCCGGTCTGAAAGCCGACCACTGCCATTCCATCGAGCCCAAGACAGTCGACGTCTTGGCTGGATCCGGCACCAGCAAAGAGGCATGCCAGATTGGCACCACTCGGGTTGAACTTGACGGGTCCGAAAGCACGATAAATGCGAAACTCCGCTTTCTTGGATCGGAGTCCCAGGTTCTGGTCGAAACCACCCCACACCCTAGCCAGTTCAAATCCGGTGCTGGACGACTTCTGCTTGCCTGTGGGTCCGACCAGGTGTTCGTCGTGAACCCGCTCAGCGGAGTAGTCTCTGCGTTTAAGTCAGATGGCAGCCCGCTGTGGGCAAGGAGCCTGTCCGGATTCAACTCCGTAGATTCAACACCGAGTGCTTCGCGTCTCACGCTGCCCGAAGTAATAACCATGCTGAGAACCACCCACAGCGTGGGATTGAAGATTGCCGCGTTTGGAGATTACATACTCGTCCAGCACCGCACGGGAACGCAGGGGTTCTCCTTCAATCTGCTTCATCGATCAGGGCGCCTCGTCGCCAACTGGGGCCCAACGGACCAGTTTCTCGTCGGCGCGACAGCGAACGGGTGGGACTTCGTTGGAGGGGGTGGCACCGATATAAGGTTCTATCTTCCGCGCTGGCGCTTTGATCTTGCGCTGTCGGAATCTGAGAGCGATCGACTCTTCGAACACTTCATTGCGTGGTTCATGCCCCGTCCGACATCCCGGGGGGTATTTCGACTCGAGTGCGCCTCACGGTCCGAGGAGGAATTGGCATACTGGCTCGGCGGCGCGTACGACGCAGAACAGGCGCGTGTTAGTAGAGACCTTTACGGGCGCTTCATCCAATCGAAGCGCGCAGCAGCCTTCCTTGCCAATTCCAGAGTATCGGCAGCAATTTCAACGTTTGATGCGACTGCTCAGTCGTGGCTCTGCGATTTCCGCTCCGCGTTGCTGGAGGCCGGTCTCGAGGCGGAGTTCGAACTCCTGCGACGTGGGTCCTAGCGTGGCACGTCCTATCAGTTCGGACTTCGAACGGCTCAGTGTTGACCGTGGTGCGGGCAGCAGCCGGTCCTGCGGCATCCAGACTTCACGGACATGGACCTTTTCAAACGCGAAGGAAGCTCGAATCGCAGCCGTATGATCCCGACCTGAATGCCCCAAGGCCTCCTTCACACCGTGCGGGACGCGCTGAATGCTCGATGTGACTCGGCACGCGGAACAAGGGCCAGTATGCTACCCGCCGCCTCCGGCAGCGGCGCGTTTCATGCACTCGCGATCGTAAACATCAAGGTAGATGATGTGCATGACGTTGGACCGTCCAACCGCCGATAAGCTCGCCCGGGTGCGGCCACTCGAACTCGTCCACTGCAGCTCGTCATCAAGACGAATCGCCTGCCCCCAGAGTTCGTTGCATCGGTTCTTGAGACGATCAAACTCCTCCCCGTCCACTAAAAGCCGTACGAAACAGAGTCCCTCAGCATAGTAGGCATACGCAATCCCAAGGACGCGGATGCCGCTCCATTGATGTTCTTCTCCTGGGATGTAATACAGTGTGTAGGGTGAATCGAGAGTCGGAACTGGGGCCATATTGGGAAGCTTCGGCTGGCCCCAACGGAGTGTTCTGAAGCCGTCAGGCAGCGAATGTCCGTCCGCGACCGATGTTGCACAGCCGAGTAGCGCGACAGCGATGGCGATCATCGTCCGTAGAGCCATACCAACTCTCCGAGGCGGTAGCGGATCCCCGGGTCGAGCATCCACCCCTCGAGCCGGAAGTCCCAGTTCTCCTGCCACGTGCCGGGCCGGTTCATGCGCGCCGACGAGCCGAGGCCCGCGAGGTCCTGGTGCGGGACGATCGCGAGGTCCGCGACCGAGGCGAGCGCCGCGCGGACCATGTCCCAGTGGATCTCGTGGCCCGGCACGCCGAGGTAGCGGCGCACGAAGTCCTTTTCCTTCTCGCTCGCCTCCTCGTCGTACCAGCCGCGCGTGGTGTTGTTGTCGTGCGTGCCCGTGTAGACGACGAGGTTCTTCTGGTGCCCGTACGGCAGGAACGTGCTGCGCGGCTCGGGGGAGAACGCGAACTGCAGCACCGCCATGCCGGGGAGGCCGAGCGCGTCGCGCAGCTCGTTGACCGGCGCGTCGATCAGGCCCAGGTCCTCGGCGACGAACGGCAGGTCGCCGAGCCCCTTCCGGATCGCGTCGAACAGCGGCCGGCCCGGGCCGGGCGTCCACGCGCCGTCCTTCGCCGTCTTCGCCTTCGCCGGGATGCTCCAGAACGCGGCGAAGCCGCGGAAGTGGTCCAGCCGCAGCGCGTCCACGGTCTCGAGCGTCTGGCGCACGCGCTCGATCCACCACGCGTAGCCTTCACGCTCCATCGCCTCCCAGTCGTAGAGCGGGTTGCCCCAGAACTGGCCGTCGGCGTTGAAGTAGTCCGGCGGCACGCCGGCGACCGACGTCGGCCGGCCGTTCGCGTCGAGCAGGAACAGGTCGCGCCGGGCCCAGACCTCGGCCGAGTCGAGCGCGACGAACATCGGCATGTCGCCCAGGATGCGCACCTTGCGCGACGCCGCGTGGTCGCGCAGCCGGCTCCACTGGCGGAAGAACACGAACTGCGCGAAGACGTGGAACTCGACCTCTTCCTCGTGCGCCGAGCGCCAGGCCGAGATCGCCTTCGGCTCGCGCAGGGCGAGCGCCCGCGGCCAGTCGAACCACGCGACGTTGCGGTGCGCCTCCTTCAGCGCGGCGAAGACCGCCCAGTCCTCGACCCAGTTGCGCTCCGCCGTCCGGAACTGGTCGAGCGCGCGCGGCAGCGCCGCGTCCTTGCTGGCGCGGAAGGCCTCGAAGGCGCGCCGCAGCAGGCGGTTCTTGAAGACCTCGGCGGACACGAAGTCGACGCCCGGTCCGCCGCTCACCGGGATGGGCGCCAGGTCCTTCGGCGCCAGCAGGCCGTCCGTCACGAGCCCTTCCGGGCTGACGAGCAGCGTGTTGCCCGCGAAGGTCGAGCGCGTGGCGTACGGCGAGTGCCCCTCGCCGGGCACGTTCAGCGGCAGCACCTGCCACCAGCGGACGCCCGCGTCGGCGAGCCAGTCGACGTACTGGTGGGCCGCCTGCCCCAGGTCGCCGATGCCGTACGGCCCGGGGAGGGAGGTCGGGTGGAGCAGCACCCCCGCGGCGCGCTCGAAGGTCATGCGTCGTCTCTCCACGTCCGGCGCGCCGTCCCGGTGCGCCAGGGCGTCAGATCACGGTGTTGTTGGCGATGACGGCGTTCTTCGGCACCACGACGATGCCGTCGCGGATCGCCCAGCCCGGGCCGTCGGCCTCGCGCAGCCCCTTCTCGTTCGCGATCCGGACGTTCTTCCCGATCCGCGCGTTCTTGTCGATGATCGCGTTCTCGATCGCGCAGCCGTCGCCGATGCCGACCGGCGGGTCCCCCTCGAAGCCGTCCGGCGGGTTCGGGTCCGCGCCCATCACGAGCGTGCGCCGGATCCGCGACCGACGGATCTGCGAGCGCACGCCGATGATCGCGTCCTCGATCTCGGAGTCGATCACGGTCGAGCCCTCCGCCAGCAGCGAGCGCTCGATCCGCGTGTTGAAGATCCGCGCGGCCGGGAGGTAGCGCGGGTGCGTGTAGAACGGCCAGTCGTCGCGGTAGAAGTCGAAGGGGGTGTCCGGGCGGACGAGGTCGAGGTGCGTGTCGAAGAACGCGCGGATGGTCCCGATGTCGCGCCAGTAGCCCTTGTAGAAGTACGACTGCACCCGCCGCCGGCCGATCGACGCCGGGATGATGTCCCGCCCGAAGTCGACGAGGTCGTTGTCCAGCACCGCGGCGAGGACGTCCTTGTTGAAGAAGTAGATGCCCATCGAGGCCAGGTACGGCTTGTCGGCCGCCACGCCCTGCGCCTCGAGCAGCTGCGGGTCGACCTCCATGCCGGCGCGCGCCTCGCGCGTCTTCGGCTTCTCGCGGAACTCGAGCACGCGCCCGACGGGGTCGACGCGCACCGTGCCGAACTCGCTGACCTCCGCCTCGGAGCAGGGGAGCACGCCGACGGTGATGTCCGCCTCGGCGGCGAGGTGCGCCTGGAGCATCCGGCGGTAGTCCATGCGGTACATGTGGTCGCCCGCCAGGATCAGCACCAGGTCGCCGCGCATCTCCATGATCGTGCGCAGGTTCTGGCGCACCGCGTCGGCGGTGCCCTGGAACCAGTTGTCGTTGCCGGGGGTCTGCTGCGCGGCGAGGACCTCGACGCTGCCCGGCGAGAACGGGTCGAACTTGTACGTCTGCGCGATGTGGCGGTGCAGCGAGACCGAGTTGAACTGCGTGAGCAGGAACATCCGCTCCATGCCCGAGTTGATCGCGTTGCTGATCGGGATGTCGATCAGACGGTACTTGCCGGCGATCGGCACGGCCGGCTTGCTGCGCAGCCGGGTGAGCGGGTCCAGTCGCGTGCCGCGGCCCCCGCCCAGGATGACCACGATGACGTCCCCGACGCGCTCGAAACCGGTTCGCATGGCCGAGATGATACCCGCCCGCCGAGACGAAAACCCGAGGGGGAATTCCCGGGGCGAAAGGGGCAATGCCCGACGGGGAAGGGGTGTGCCCGACGCGAAGGGGAGAATGCCCGAGGGGGAAGGCGCCAGCCGGCGGAAGGCTTTGGGAAGTGGGTCCGGCCGGGCCAGTCCGGCCGGGGCGCCGTGACGGGCGCCTTTGGGTCGACGAATGGGGGACTCGTCGTTCTCCGCCGGTTCCTTCCCCCTCGGTTGCCCGCTCGGGGCCGGACGGCGCGTGGGGAGACGCACCGCCCGCCGCCGGGACGGGGCGTTCGCCCCGCCCGGCCGGTTTCGTCAGTCTGGGGACGAGGCGCGCATCGCGCCCGCTCAGTCCTGCATCCGGCGCAGGAACGCCGGCACCTCGTAGTCGTGCTTGTCGAACTTCGCGCGGTCCGCGTGCGGCAGCATCCCGTCGTCCGGGAACAGGTCCGCGTTCTCGACGCCCATCCGTGCCGCCGCGGGGGAGACCGGGAGCACGATCGGCAGCGCGGGCTGCGGGTGGTGCGGCGCGTGATGCGGCGCGTGATGCGGCCCGCCCGGCGGCGTCACCGGGACGCTCGCGGCGGCCACGTGGGGCAGCTCGGGGGCCGCGCCCGGGCCGGACCCGGCCGGCGCCGCCGACTCGTTCAGCCAGCGGCGGCGCTCCTCGGTCCAGACGTCCGCCTTGGCCTCCACCGGCCGCGGCCGCGACTCCGAGCGGAAGCCGGTCGCGATCACCGTGACCTTGACCTTGCCCGTGAACTCGCGGCGCCGGACGTAGCCGACCATGATCGTCGCGTCGGGGTCCGCGGCGTCGTGGATGATCTGCGCGGCGTCCGAGACCTCGTGCAGCGAGAGGTCGTCGCCGCCGGTGATGTTGAAGATCACGCCCTTCGCGCCCTGGATCGAGGTGTCCTCGAGCAGCGGCGACGAGATCGCCTGCTGCGCGGCCTCGACGGCCCGGTGCTCGCCCTCGGCGATCCCGGTACCCATCAGCGCCATGCCCATGCCCTTCATCACGGTGCGCACGTCCGCGAAGTCGCGGTTGATCTCGCCCGTGGTGAGGATCAGGTCCGAGATGCCCTGCACGGCCTGGCGCAGGACGTCGTCGGCGAGCGCGAACGCCTGCTCGATCCCCGTGTTGCGATCCACGGTGGCGAGCAGCTTGTCGTTCGGGATCGTGATCACGGTGTCCACGACGCGCTTCAGCTCGGACAGGCCGTCCTCGGCCTGCGCGCGGCGGCGCCGCCCCTCGAACGAGAAGGGCTTCGTGACGACGGCGACGACGAGCGCCCCCGCCTCGGCCGCCATCTGCGCCACGACGGGGGACGCGCCGGTGCCGGTGCCGCCGCCGAGGCCGGTGGTGACGAACACCATGTCGGCCCCCGCGAGCGCCTGCTTCAGGCGGTCGGTGTCCTCGAGCGCCGCGTCGCGGCCGACGCCCGGGTCGCCGCCCGTGCCGAGCCCGCGGGTCAGCTGCGGCCCGATCTGGATCTTCGAGTGGGCGCGGCTGTTGGCGAGCGACTGCAGGTCGGTGTTGACGGCGATCAGCTCGACGCCCTCGACCCCGGACACCACCATGCGGTTGACGGCGTTGCCGCCGCCGCCGCCGACGCCGACGACCTTGATCACGGCGCCGAGCGGCCGGTCGCCGAGCGCCGACGGCGCGTCGTCGAGCGCCGGAAGGAGGTCGCCCATCGAGAAGCGGAGGCGCCCCGGACGAGAGTTCTTGTCGGTCATTGTGCGAGTCCCCCGTTGCTGTCGTCTGTCAGAACATCTCGGAGAGCCACGAGGTGGCCCGCCGCATCCCGCCGAAGAGCGAGGTGATCGGGTTCGCGCGCTTGGCGTTGCCCGCCAGCCGCTCGCGGCGTCCGCAGCGGAGCTCCCACTGCGCGAGGCCGACGGGCGTGGCGAACCCGGGCGCGCGCACGTCCTCGACCAGCCCGCCGATCCCCTGCGGGATGCCCGCGCGGACCGGCATCTGCAGCACCTCCTCGCCGATCTCGACGATCCCCTCGAGGTTCGCGCTGCCGCCCACGAGCACCGCGCCCGCGCGGGCCCGCCCGCCGAGTCCGAAGCGGTCGATCGCCCCGCGCACCAGCTCGAAGATCTCCTGCACGCGGGGCGTCACCACCTGCGTCAGCAGCGCGCCGTGCACCATCCGCGGCGCGCCGCCGCCGACGGTCTGCACCTCGAACGCGACGTCCTCGTCGCCGTTCGGGACGCAGCGCGCGTAGCTGCGCTTGATCTTCTCGGCGTTCGGCTGCGGCGTGCGCAGTCCGATCGAGATGTCGTTGGTGATCAGGTCGCCGGCGACCGGGATCGACCCGGTGAACCAGAGCGCGCCGCGCTCGAAGAGCGCCACGTCCGTCGTGCCGCCGCCGATGTCGATCAGGAAGACACCCTGTTCCTTCTCCTCGGGCGTCAGCACCGACTCCGCCGCCGCGAGCAGCGGGAACACGAGCGACACGGCGTTGACCTGCGCGCGGTTCAGCGCGGTCACGACGTGCTGCGCCGCCTGCTGCGGCACGGTCACGACGTGCACCGAGGCCTCGAGCCGCGAGCCGGTCATCCCGACCGGGTCCTGGATCCCCTCCTGCCCGTCGAGCGTGTACTCCTGGGGCAGGGTGTGCAGGATCGACTGGCCCGCGGGGATCTGGACCGCGCGCACCGTGTCGAGGACCTTCTCGAGGTCCTTGCGGCCGACCACGCGGTCGCGGCCGGCGATCGTCACGACCCCGCGCGAGGTGAACGAGCGCGCCTGCGCGGCCGGGACGGTGGCGACGCAGGCCTCGACCTGCCGCCCGGCGAACGACTCCGCCTCGCCGATCGCGCCCTTGATCGACGCGACGAGGGCCTCGAGGTTCACGATCACGCCGCGCCGGATGCCCTCGGTGCGGCGGGTCCCGATGCCGACCACCTCGAGCCGTTCCGGCCCGGCGATCTCGGCGATCACGCAGCAGCAGCGGTGCGTGCCCAGGTCGATGGCCGCGATGATTTCGGGGCTCTTCGCCATACGTCACTCCGTGGCGGTGCCGTCACCCTCGGTCATCTCCTCGGCCGGGGGCGGCACCGTGATCAGGCGCTGGGGGAAACGGAGGTCCATGGACGCGCCGGGCACGGAAGCGTCGGCACGCTTGTTCCACGCGTAGAGGTTCTCGATGTTGTGTTCCGGCCGGTTGCGGTCGAGCCAGAGGATCGGCGCGTCGTGGCCCGGGCGCAGCACGATCTTGTCGCGCGGCGTCAGGTCCACCGTGGTGTCCTCGGGCGGCTCGCTGTTCGTCGCCTTGGCCAGCGCGAGCAGCGCGGCGGCGGCGGGCAGGTCCTGCGGGTTCAGGCGCGGCGCGCCGGGCAGCGTGGACAGCCCGCGGATCTCCGGCAGCCGCGCGTCGCCCGGAAGCTCGCGCAGCGACGAGAACACCATCCCCTCGGCGTCCACCAGGACGGTGCGCCCGCCGAGCGACGCGCGCGCGATCGCCCGCCGCTCGACGACGAGCGCCTCGAGCGTGTCCGGCAGGCGGCGGGCGACCTGCGCGTGGCGCACGCCCGGGCTCCTCTCGAGCTCGGCGCGGACGCGCGCGATGTCCACCAGCAGGATCGGCGCGTTCACGTGCCGCCCGAGCACGGAGCGGAAGTCCGCCGCGGTCAGGCGCTCGGTGCCGCGCACCGCGACCTGGCGCACCCGCAGCCACGGCGAGAGCACGAACTCGCGCGCGGCGAACGCGACCGCGCCGGCCGCGGCGAGCGCGAGCCCGGCGAGCAGCAGAAGGACCCAGCGCGGCTGCCGCGCGGGGGCGCGCCGCCGCGTCTTGCGCTGGCGCCGGAGCATCTTGAGGACGGCGCTCATGCCGGGTCCCTCCAGATCTCCACCTCGAGCCGCGGCTCCTGGCCGACCGCCTCGGCGATGCGGCCGCGCACGAGCTCGATCAGCGCCAGCACGTCGGCCGCGCGCGCGCCGCCCTTGTTGACGATGAAGTTGCCGTGGACCGACGAGACCTCGGCGCCGCCGATCGCGGTCCCCTTCAGCCCCAGCTGCTCGACCACGCGGCCGATCGGCTGGCCCGGGAAGTTCGCAAACACGCAGCCGGCCGAGCGCTCCTGCACCGGCTGCGTCTCGCGCCGGCGCCGCCGGTACTCGTGCATGCGGCCCCGGATCGCGTCGGGGTCGTCGCCGTGCAGCCGCAGCAGCGCGCCGAGCGCGATCAGCTGCTCGCGGTGGATGAAGCTCTCGCGGTAGGCGAAGTCGCCGTCCTGCACCGGCCGCTCGACGAGCGCGCCGTCCGGGGCCGCGATCAGTATCCGCTCCGCGACGGCGGAGAAGCTGGACCCGTGAGCGCCGGCGTTCATGCGCAGGGCGCCGCCGAGCAGCGCCGGGATGCCCTCGGCGAACTCGAGGCCGGCGAGGTCCAGCCGCGCGGCCCAGCGCGCGAGCCCGGGGACCGGCATGCCGGCCGAGGCCAGGATCCGCCCCTCGCCGAGGTAGCGCGGCTCGTCGTGCAGCCGCGACGTCGCGACGACGGCCGCGCGGAGCCCCTCGTCGGCCACGACGAGGTTGCTGCCGGCGCCGAGGACGCGCACGGGCAGCGGGCCGCCGCGCAGCGCCGCGAAGAGCCGCGCCGCCTGCGCCGCAGAGTCCGGGAAGTACACGACCTCCGCCGGCCCGCCCACCTTCAGCCAGGTGTACGGCGCGAGCGGCTCGTGCTCGCGCGCGGCGACGCCCAGGTCGGCCGCGATCTCGCGGTAGAGGGCGGCGGCGGTCACGCGATCCCCCGTGGGGGCGGGGCTGTGCCCCGCCCGGGCGGGGCGCAGCCCCGCCCCCACAGGTGAAGGCGGCGGGCGGTCACCGGGCGCCTCCGCCCAGCGCGCCCAGGATCTCGTCGCCCGCGCGGGTCACGCTGCCGGCGCCGAGCGTCAGCACGACGTCGCCCGGGCGGACGGTGTCGAGGACCGCGCGGATCGCGTCCGGCAGCGCCCCGGCGGCGCGCACGGCGCGGTGCCCGCGGGCGGCGATCGCGTCGGCGAGCCGCGCCGCGTCGAACCCTTCCTCGGGCGCCTCGCCCGCGGCGTACACGTCCGCCAGCACGACGTCGTTGGCGTCCATGAAGCAGCCGGCGAAGTCGTCGAAGAGGTCGCGCAGCCGCGTGTAGCGGTGCGGCTGGAACAGCACGACGATGCGGCGCTCGCCGACGGCGTCGCGCAGCGCCCCGAGCGTCGCCTGGATCTCGCGCGGGTGGTGGCCGTAGTCGTCCACCACGAGCACGCCGTCCGCCTCGCCCTTGCGCTGCATCCGCCGGTCGGCGCCGTGGAAGTCCTCGAGCGCGGCCGCCGCGACGCGCAGCGAGAGCCCCAGCTCGTCCGCGATCGCGAGGGCGGCCAGCGCGTTCTGCACCATGTGCCGGCCCGGCGTGCCGAGCCGGACGCGCGCCACCGGCTGGCCGCCGTGCCGCAGGTCGAACGCGACGCTGAACCCGTCCGCCGCCACGTCGGAGGCGCGGAAGTCCGCCTGCGCGGTCAGGCCGTACGTCACGACCCGGCGGTCGAGGCGCGGCAGCAGCGTGCGCAGGCCGTCGTCGTCGAGGCAGGCCACGACCGACCCGTAGAACGGCACCTTGCCGCAGAACTGGGCGAACGCGTCGTGCAGGGAGGCCATGTCGCGGTAGTGCGCCATGTGCTCGCGGTCGATGTTGGTCACGACCGCCCACGTCGGGAACAGCCGCAGGAACGAGCCGTCGCTCTCGTCGGCCTCCGCGACCATCAGGTTGCCCTGGCCGAGGCGGGCGTGGCTGCCGAGCGTCGAGAGCCGGCCGCCGATCACGATCGTCGGGTCGAGGCCGCAGCGCGAGAGGACCGTCGCCACCATCGAGGTGGTGGACGTCTTGCCGTGCGACCCGGCGACCGCGACCGCGTACTTCATCCGCATCAGCTCGCCCAGCATCTCGGCGCGCGGGATGACCGGGATGCGCTGGCGCTGGGCCTCGAGCAGCTCGGGGTTGTCCGGCGCGATCGCGGTCGAGACCACGACCACGTCGGCGCCCCCGACCGCCTCGGCCGCGTGGCCGACCCGCACGCGCGCGCCGAGCGCGGCCAGCCGGCGGGTCATCTCGCCCTCGGCCTGGTCGGTCCCCGACACCTGGTACCCGAGCGTGAGCAGCACCTCGGCGATGCCGCTCATCCCGGAGCCGCCGATCCCGATGAAGTGCACGCGACGCACGCGACCGAGCTTCATCTCTGGAGCTCCTCGGCCAGGTCGGCCACGCGGCGCGTCGCGTCGCGGGCGCCGAGCGCGCGCGCGGCCGTGCCCATCTCCTGGACGCGGGCGGGGTCCCCCGCCAGCGCGCGGACCTCGCGCGCCAGCCGCTCGGGCGTCAGCTCGTCCGGGTCGACGTAGCAGGCCGCCCCGCGCGCCGCGAGGGCCCGCGCGTTGGCGCGCTGGTGGTCGTTCGCGGCATGCGGGAAGGGGACCAGGATCGCCGCGCGTCCCGCGGCCGTCAGCTCGGCGACCGTCGTCGCGCCCGCGCGGGCGACGACGAGGTCGGCCGACGCGAGCCGCGCCGGCATGTCGTCGAGGAAGGCGAGCACCTCCGCGCGCGCGCCGCACGCGCGCGCCGCGGCCGCGACCCGCTCGGCGTCGCCGTCGCCGGTCTGGAGCACGAACGCCGCGGGGACGTCGCGCAGCAGCGGCAGCGCGCCGATCCAGGCGTCGTTGAGACTGCGCGCGCCGCGGCTCCCGCCGAAGGCGAGCACGTTCGCGACGGGCCCGCCGTCCCGCGGCCGGATCGCGGACACCTCGTCGCGCACGGGGTTGCCGGTCACGACCACGCGGCCCGACAGGCCGCGCGCGCTCTCCGGGAAGCTCGCCGCCACCGCGCGGGCGAGCCGCGAGAGCCAGCGGTTCGTCGCGCCCGGCACCGCGTTCTGCTCGAGCAGCAGGGCGGGCACGCCGAGCGCGGCGGCGGCCAGCACGGCCGGCCCGGAGGCGAACCCGCCGACGCCGATCAGCAGCGCCGGCCGGTCCGCGGCGAAGCGCGCCAGCAGCCGGAGCGTGGCGCCGGCCGCCTGCACGGCCGAGCGGACCTGGCGCAGCGCGCCCAGCCCGACCATCCCGCCGAGCGGCAGCAGCGTGATCTCGAACCCGTCCCGCGGGACCAGCCGCTCCTCGAACCCGCCGCGCGCGCCGACCCAGCGCACCGGGCGCGCGGCCCGCCGGGCGCGCAGTTCGCGCGCGACCGCGAGGCCGGGGAATACGTGGCCGCCCGTGCCGCCGCCGGCGATCACGATGGCCCGCTCGCGGTCACGCGGCATAGGGCCGCCGCCGCAGCGAGACGTTGAGCAGCAGCCCCGCGAGCGCGCACGAGACGATCAGCGACCAGCCGCCGCTCGAGAAGAACGGCAGCGTCAGGCCCTTCGTGGGGAGGATCCCCGTGACGACGCCCATGTGGCAGAGCGCCTGGCCGCAGAGGAGGAACGTGACGCCGGCCGCGATCAGGCGGCCCAGCTCGTCCTGGGCCATCTCGGCGACGCGGATCCCGCGCCAGGCCAGCACCAGGAACGCGAGGACGACGAGCAGCGCGCCGACCAGCCCCAGCTCCTCGGTCACGACCGCGAAGATGAAGTCGTTGTCCGCCTCGGGCAGGAAGAACGCCTTCTGCGTGGACCCGCCGAAGCCCTTGCCGAGCAGGCCGCCCGAGCCGATCGCGATCAGCGACTGCCGCAGCTGGTAGGGGACGTCGTTGAGCGTCTCCGCGTCGAAGCGCAGCGCCTGCAGGAACCCCATCACCCGGGCGACGCGGTAGGGGAAGAGCGCGGTCGCGACCGCCGCGACCCCGACGCCGCCCGCCAGCAGCGCGCCCGCGTGCTTCAGCCGGGCGCCCGCGACGAAGCACATCAGCAGCGTCGTCGCGAACATCAGCACCGGCGTGCCGAGGTCCTTGCCGAGCAGCACGAGCACGGTCAGGAACCCGCCCAGCGCGAGCGGACGCAGCAGCCCCTGCCAGGTCGCGACCTTGTCCCCGGTGCGGCAGAGGGCCGCGGCGACCACGATGACCAGCACGACCTTGGCCGCCTCGGACGGCTGCATGCTGACGCCGCCGACGCGGATCCAGCGGTGCGTGTTGCCGACGGCGGGGCTGAACAGCGCCGCGCCGAGCAGCCCCGCCGCGAGCAGCAGCAGCGCCCAGGCCACGCCCGGCTCCGCGAGCCTGCGGTAGTCCGGGATCAGCATGAGCGCCATGGCCAACAGGCCCGCGAGCAGGTGCGCGAACGACTTGGCGATCCCCATCGGCACGGCGCCGCCGCCGCCGACCGCGTCCTCGAAGACGCGCGCGGACGCGGCGATCACCATGCCCGTGACCGCGAGCACGGCGACGATGCCCATGATCCAGGCGTCGGGCACCCGGAAGCGCGGCGCGAGCGGGGCGGGCGTCGTCACCATCAGCCCCGCCCCCCGGCGCCCGCGGACCCCGCGAGGGCGCGCGCGGTCGCCGCGAAGACGTCGCCGCGGTGCGCGTAGCTCTGGAACGCGTCGAACGAGGCGCACGCCGGCGAGAGCAGCACCGCCTCCCCCGGGACGGCCGCCGCGTGCGCCGCGGCGACCGCGTCCTCGAGCCGCGCGACCTGCGCCAGCGGCGGGACGCCCTCGGCTGCGAGCGCGGCCGCGATCAGCGGGCCCGCCTCGCCGAAGGTGATCGCCACCGCGCCGCCGGCGGCCAGCGAGGGCGCGAGCGGCCGGAAGTCCGACCCCTTGTCGCGGCCGCCGAGCAGCACGAGCAGCCGCCGGCCCTCGGGCGTCCGCTCGCGCAGCGCGCGGATCGCCTCGAGCACCGAGCCGACGTTGGTCGCCTTCGAGTCGTCGACGTAGCGCACGCCCTCGACCTGCGCGACCTCCTGGATCCGGTGCGCGAGCGCGCGGAAGGCGAGCAGCGCCTTGCGCACCGCGTCGAGCGGGACGCCGACCGCGCGGCAGGCGACGGCGGCGGCGAGCGCGTTGATCCGGTTGTGCCGGCCCGGGATCGCGAGCTGCGCCTCGTCCGCCAGCGTCTCCTCGTGCCCGCCGAGCCGCAGCGTCAGCTGCCCGGCGCGGACGAAGCCGCCGGCCGCGACCTCGCGGTCCGCGCTGACCGCCAGCACGGGCCCCCCCACCCGGCGCGCGAAGTCGGCCACCAGCGGGTCGTCGACCGCGAGGACCAGCGGCGCGCCGGGGCGGCGCAGGCCCGCGATCTTCTCCTTGGCCGCGCGGTACGCGTGGAAGTCGCCGTGGCGGTCGAGGTGGTCGGCCTGGACGTTGAGCAGCACGGCGGCGGAGGCCGTGAGCCGGCCGGTGATGTCCAGCTGGAAGCTCGAGAGCTCGACCGCGTACCAGCGGCCCGGCCGGTCGCCCTGGACCGCGTCGCACAGCGGCAGGCCGAAGTTGCCGCACGGCACGTCGTCGTGCCCCGCGGCGCCCAGCATCGCGGCGGCGAGCGCCGTCGTGGTGCTCTTGCCGTTGCTCCCGGTGATGCCGATCACGCGGTCCTCGACCAGGTGGGCGACGAGGTCGATCTCGGAGCAGACCGGGACCTGCTTCTCGCGGGCGGCGCGCAGCTCGGGCAGGTCCAGCGGGACGCCCGGCGAGAGGACGATCAGCCGCGCGCCCGTGAAGTCCGCGACCGCGTGCCCGCCGCAGCGCAGCGTGGCGCCCGCGCCCGCGAGCGCCCGCGCCTCGTTCGGCAGCTTCTCCAGCGGCTGCGCGTCGGTGGCGGTCACCCGCGCGCCCGCCGCCACGAGCCGGCGCGCCGCGGCGAGGCCCGAGCGTCCCAGTCCCACGACCAGGACCGGCTCTCCGCGCAGGCCGACGAGCAGGTTCGTCACGGCGTCACCGCAGCTTCAGCGTGGCCACGGCGGACAGCGCGAAGAGGATGGCCAGGATCCAGAAGCGGACCACGACCTTCGTCTCCGGCCAGCCGCCGAGCTCGAAGTGGTGGTGCAGCGGGGCCATGCGCAGCACGCGCCGGCCGGTCAGCTTGAAGGACGCGACCTGCGCGATCACCGACAGCGCCTCGAGCACGAAGAGCCCGCCCACCAAAATGAGCAGGATCTCCTGCTTGCAGAGCACGGCGAGGCAGCCGAGCCCGCCGCCGAGGGCCATCGACCCGACGTCGCCCATGAACACCTGCGCCGGGTAGCCGTTGAACCAGAGGAACCCGATCGACGCGCCGACGCCGGCCGCCGCGAAGACCGCGAGCTCGCCCGTCCCGAGCACGAACGGGATCCCGAGGTAGCTCGAGATGCGCGCGTGCCCCGCGCCGTAGGCGATCACCGCGAAGGTCGCGATCGCGATGCCCGTCGTGCCGATCGCCAGCCCGTCGAGGCCGTCGGTCAGGTTGACCGCGTTGGCCGCGCCGACCATCACCACCATCGCGAACGGGATGAAGAAGACGCCGAGGTCCGGGCTGTGCTTGTAGAACGGGACCGTCAGCACGGTCGGGAAGCCGGAGTGGTAGAGCGCGCCCGCGATGCCGCCCGCCAGCAGGAACTGGTAGAGCAGCTTGCCCTTCGCGGACAGCCCCTTGCTGTTCTTGTACTTCAGCTTGAGCAGGTCGTCCCAGAGCCCGATCGAGGCGAAGCCCGCGGTCGCGCCGATCACCGCCCAGACGTAGCTGTTCGACAGGTCGCTCCAGAGGAGCACCGGCAGCAGCCAGGAGGGGAGGATCAGCAGGCCGCCCATCGTGGGCGTGCCCTTCTTCGAGAAGTGCGTCTGCGGGCCGTCCTCGCGCACGACCTGCCCGTACTGCCGCCGCCTCAGCCAGCGGATCAGCGGCTCGCCGAGCAGGAAGCCGATCAGCATCGCCGTCACCGCGGCGACCAGCGCGCGGAAGGTGATGTAGCGGAAGACGTTGAAGGCGAAGAAATAATCCCGCAGCGGGAAGAGCAGGTAGTAGATCACGCCCCGTGCCCTCCCCGCGTCGCGACGATCGCGTCGCGCACGATCTCGAGCTGAACGCCGCGGGAGCCCTTCACCACGACGAGGTCCCCGTCGCGGAGGGCCGTGGGGATGACGGCCGCGGCCGCCTCCGCGTCCGGGTGGGCCACCGCCGTGCCCGCGGCGCCGTACCCGGCGACGATCTCGCCGGCGAGCGCGCCGACCGCGTGCAGCTCGGTCACGCCCGCGGCCGCCGCGGCCGCGCCGAGCTCGCGGTGGAAGCGCGGCGCGTACGGCCCCAGCTCGCGCATCTCGCCGAGCACCCCGACGCGCCGCCCGGCCCACGCGACGCGGCCGACCTCGTCGAGCACCGCGGCCATCGCGGAGGGGTTCGCGTTGTAGACCTCGTCCACCAGCACGACGCCGCCGGGCAGGCGCAGGACGCGGCCGCGGCCGGCCGGCTGCTCGACGGGCCGCAGGCGGGCCGCCGCGTCCGCGAGCGGGACCTCGAGCGCGCGCGCCACCCCCAGCGCGGCCGCGGCGTTCAGCACCGCGTGGCGACCCCACAGCGAGAGCTGCACGGCCACGCCGTCGATCTCGAAGCTCGCCCCGCGCACGAGGTCGCCCGCGACGTTCCGCGGCGAGAGGTCGGCGTCCTCCTCGAAGCCGAAGCGGAGGATGCGGTGCGGCGTCGCGGCCAGGTGCGGCGCGAGTTCGGGTGAGCCGGCGTGCACGACCGCGACCCCGCCGGGCCGCAGTCCCAGGAGCAGCTCCGCCTTGGCCGCGGCGATCGCCTCCTTGCTGCCGAGGTTGCCGATGTGCGCGGTGCCGACGTTCGTGATCACGCCGACGTCGGGCCGCGCGATCGCCGCCAGCGCGGCGATCTCGCCCGCGTGGTTCATCCCCATCTCGAGCACCGCGGCCTCGGCATCGTCCGCGAGCCGCAGCAGCGAGAGGGGCAGCCCCCAGTGGTTGTTGAGGTTCCCGGCCGACGCCGCCGCGCGGTAGCGCGCGCCGAGCGCCGCGGTCGCGAGGACGCGGGTCGTCGTCTTGCCCGCGGAGCCGGTGATGCCGACCACCCGCAGGGGCCGGCGGTCCCGCTCGTCGGCCGCCAGCGCGCCCAGCGCCGCGGTCGTGTCCGCCACGCGGACCACCGTCGCGGCCGGCAGCTGCGGCAGTTCGCGGTGCACGACGACCGCGTTGGCGCCGCGCTCGACGGCCGCGCCCACGAAGTCGTGCCCGTCGAGCGTCTCGCCGGCGATCGCGAAGAACAGCTCGCCGGGCGCGATCGAGCGCGAGTCGATCGAGACGCCGGTCACCCGCGCCTCGGCCTCGCCGTACACGACCTGCCCGCCGCACAGGCGCGCGACCTCGCCCGCGGTGCGCGCGATCACCGGGCCGCCCGGAGGGCCGCGCGCAGTTCCTCGCGGTCGTCGAAGGGCAGGCGTGCGCCGCGGATCTCCTGGTACGTCTCGTGCCCCTTGCCGGTGACGAGCAGGGCGTCGCCCGGCCGCGCCTCGCGGGCGGCCGCGCGGATCGCCTCGGCGCGGCCGGAGACCCGGAGCACCCGCGCGCCCGTTCCCGCGAGCCCCGCGAGCACGCCGGCCGCGATGCGGTCGGGGTCCTCGCCGCGCGGGTTGTCCTCGGTGACGAAGACCACGTCGGCGAGCCGCCCGGCGATGCGTCCCATCTCGGGGCGCTTCTGCTCGTCGCGCTCGCCGCCGCAGCCGAAGACGACCAGCACGCGCCCCTCGGTCACGCGCCGCAGCAGCGCCAGCGTGCGGTCGAGCGCCTCCGGCGTGTGCGCGTAGTCGACGATCGCGGCGAACGGCTGGCCCGCGTCCACCCGCTCCCAGCGGCCGTCCACGCCCGGCAGCGCCGCCGCGCCGCGCACCGCCGCGTCCGGCGCGGCGCCGAGCGCGGTCGCGCAGGCCACCGCGGCCGCGAGGTTGCGCGCGTCCCAGGGGCCCGGCCGCGCGGTCCGCACGCGCGCGTCGAAGCCCGGGCCGGCGAGCCGGAAGGCGGCGCCGCCCTGCAGCGGCTCGTGCGCCGAGACGCTCCAGTCCGCCGCCCCTGCCACGCCGGACGGCGACTCGCCGAAGGTGACGACCCGCGCGCCGGTGACCGCCCGGAACGCGGCGGCGTGCGGGTCGTCCGCGGGGAGCACGGCGGCCGCGGAGGAGGGCAGCGCGCGGAACAGCCGCGTCTTGGCCTCGAGGTAGTTCTCGAACGTGCCGTGCGTGTCGAGGTGGTCGTGCCCCATGCCGGTGAGGATCCCGGCGGCGAAGCGCATCCCGTGCGCGCGGTCCGCGACGAGCGCCGCGCTGCTGACCTCGATCGCGGCGGCGCCGCACCCCTCGCGTACGGCGCGCGCGAGGAACGACCAGAGCGCGGGGGCCTCGGGCGTCGTCAGCGTGCCGGCCGCGGAGAACGCGCCGGCCCGCAGGCCGATCGTGCCGCCGACCGCCGTCCGCCACCCCGCCGCCTCGAGCGCCGCGGCGACGAGGTGCGCCGTCGTGGTCTTGCCGTTGGTCCCGGTGATGCCGACGAGCAGGAGCTTCTCGTCCGGCGCGCCGTGGAACCGGCGGCAGAGCAGCGCGAGACCGCGGCGCGGCGCGTCGAGCGCGACGTACGGCACGCCGGGCGGCAGGCTGGAGCGGGTCTCGGCGGGGCCGCCGACGGCGACCGCGCCGCGGGAGAGCGCGTCCGCGACGAACGCGCGCCCGTCGGCCCGGTTCCCGGGGAGCGCGACGAACAGCGTGCCGGGCCCGGCCTCGCGCGAGTCCGCGGCGATCGCCCGCAGGGCGATCCCCGGCGCACCGTCGAGGTGCACGCCGGGCAGGTCGCGAACGAGCTCGCCCAAGGTCATCCGCGCGTCCTCGGGGTCGCGTCCGCGGCGCCCGTCCCGGGGCGCGGCGCGGGGACGCGTGGAGCGGCCACCGCCTGCGCGGGTGGGGTGCCGGCGCCCGCCACGTCGTCGGGGGCGATCTCGGGCAGGTAGTCGGGCGGGACGCGCATCAGCCGCAGCGTCTCGCGCATGACCGTGGCGAAAGCGGGCGCCGCCACGACGCCGCCAGTGTGCGCCCCGCGGGTGGGCTCGTCGAGACTGATCACGACCACCGCCGCGGGGCTGGCGAGAGGCCCGAAGCCGACGAACGTGCCGACGTTCTTCCGCGGGTCGTACTTGCCGTTGACGATCTTCTCCGCCGTGCCGGTCTTGCCGCCGATGCGGTAGCCGGGCACCAGCGCACGGTGCCCGGTCGCGCGCTCGGCCTCGACCACGCCGAGCATCCACAGCGCCACGCGGTTCGCGGCGCGTTCGGACAGGACGCGCCGCGGCTCGCCCCCGAGCTGCATCGGGTGCCAGTCGCCCGCGGGGTCGCCCATGGCGCGCGCGATGCGCGGGGGCACGCGCACGCCGCCGTTCGCGATCGTCGCGACGGCCCCGGCGAGCTGCAGCGAGGTCAGCATCAGCGAGTGCCCGAAGGCGATCGTGTCCCGGTCGGAGGGCCGCCACTTCTGCCAGGAGGACAGCGCGCCGCCGCTCTCGGCGGGGAGGTCGATGCCCGTGCGGCGCCCGAGGCCGAAGCCGGCGAGCACCGTGTGGAGCTGCTCGGAGGGCAGCCGCTGCGAGAACTTGACGATGCCGATGTTGCTCGAGACCGCGATCACCTCCGGCAGCGTGAGCCAGCCGTAGGCGTGCGTGTCGCGCAGCGTCCAGCGGCTGCTGCGCCGCCAGCGGCCCTGCTCGCAGTAGACCTGCTCGTGGTCGCGGACGAGGTCGTACTGCGCGAGCGCGGCCGCGGTCAGCGGCTTCATCACGGAGCCCGGCTCGAACGGGAACTCGATCGCGGCGTTGCGCCGGGCGACCGGGTCGGCGGCGCCGTAGCGGTTCGGTTCGTACGAGGGCTCGTTCGCCAGCGCGAGGACCTCGCCCGTCGCGGGGTCCAGCACGACGCCCTGCGCGCCCTTCGCCCCGTGCTCCTCGCGCGCCTGGCGCAGCGCCTGCTCGAGGGCCTGCTGGACCCGCAGGTCGAGCGTCAGCATCAGCGACGACGCGGCGGCCGGGAAGGGCGCGGCGCCGTCGCTGCCGAGCCCGGTGCCGCGCGCGTCGGTGGCGTGGAGGACGCGCGTCTCGCCCGAGCGCAGCCGCTCGTCGTGGTACTTCTCGATCCCCTCGGCCAGCGTCTCGTCGAGGGAGACGAAGCCCAGCACGTGGGCCGCGGTCTGGCCGTACAGGTAGTTCCGCTTGAAGCCCGGCGCCCAGTGCACGCCGTCCTTCGGCGCCACGCCGGCGTCGATCAGCTTCTGGACCTCGGCCACGATCGCGGCGTCGCAGTCGCGGCGCACGAGGAACCAGCGCGTCATCGCGCGCCCCGCCAGGCGGCCCGGCACCTGCGCGGCGCGCTCGATCGCCGCGAGCCCCGCCGACGTGAACTTGCGCGGCTCGATCGCCAGCACCTGGACAGGCACGCTCGTCGCGAGGACCCGGCCATGGCGGTCCACGATGTCGCCGCGCGGCCCCGGGATGCGCACCACGTCCTCGTTCTGGGCGCGGGCCAGGTGGCGCAGCATGTCGTGGTCGGAGACCGTCAGCTGGACGAGGCGCGCCGCGACCGCGGCGCCGCCGAGCAGCAGGGCGGCCGCGAGCACCCGCGTGCGCGGCGGGTGCGGCAGCCACGCGAGCCGCGCGCGCGGCGCGGACGGGCGGCAGAGCGCGATCCCGGCGAGCGGCGGCTGGGGCCGGAAACGGCGCCGGCCGGGGAACCGGAGCGCGAGGCTCACGGGTTCCTCCGCGCCGCCGCCGGGACGGCGGGCAACACGGCCGGCGTGGCCGCGGGCCGGACCACGGGCGCCGCGGCGCGCGGGGTGAGGGTCCGCCGCCGCCCCGACAGGTCCTCGAGCGAGGGCGGCGTCAGGCCGAGGCGCTCGGCCTCGGCGCGCAGGCGCTCGGGGGAGAGCAGCTGTTCCTTCTTCGCGACCAGTTCCTTGCGCTCGCGGCGGGCCTCGCCGATCTGCTTCTCGAGCCGGCCGCACTCGTAGCGGCTGCGCGTGCCGTGGACCTGCGCGACGACGAACACCAGCAGGGGCGCGAGCGCCACGAACGCGACGAGGAAGACCCGGAGGACGCCGCCCACGACGCGCGGGTGCGTCGTGACGTGCGCGCGGTTGACCACGCCCGGCGGCAGGCTCACCGGCGGATCCCCCAGCGCAGGCGCGCCGAGCGCGCCCGCGGGTTCTGCGCCGCCTCGTCCTCGGAGGTCTTCACGGCGCGCCGCTCGCCGAGCTCGATCAGCTGGAGCGCGCCGCAGGAGCAGCGGTCGCCGCGGCGGCAGCGGCAGGGCTCGGCGAGCCGGCGCAGCGTGTGCTTGACCGCCCGGTCCTCGAGGCTGTGGAACGCGAGCGCCGCGATCCGCCCGCCGGGAGGCAGCAGGCGCACGAGCGCCTCCAGCGCCTCGTCGAGGCCGGAGAGCTCGTCGTTGACCGCGATCCGCAGCGCCTGGAACGCGAGCGTCGAGGGGTCGATGCGGCGGAAGCCCCGCGGCGGGAACGCCTCGCGGATGACGCGCACGAGGTCGCCCGTCGTGCGGAACGGGTGGCGCCGCCGCGACTCGGCGATGACGCGCGCCAGCTTCCGCGCGCCCGGCTCCTCGGCGTACTCCTTGAAGATCCGCGCGAGCTCGGGCTCGGGCCAGTGGTTGACGACGTCGGCCGCGGTCTCGCCCGGGGAGGAGGGGTCGAAACGCATGTCGAGCGGCGCGTCGTCGAAGCGGAACGAGAAGCCGCGGGAGGGGTCGTCGACCTGGTGCGAGCCGAGCCCGAGGTCGAGCAGGGCGGCGTCCACGCGCGCGATCCCGAGGCCGGCCAGGACCTCGCGGGCGCGCCGGTAGTCGGCGTGGACGATGGTGGCGCGCTCGCCGTGGGCGGCGAGGCGTGTGCGCGCGGCCTGCGCGGCCGCGGGGTCGCGGTCGAGCCCGACGACGCGGCCGTCGGGGCCGGTCGCCTCGAGCCACGCGGCCGCGTGCCCGCCCATGCCGACGGTGCCGTCGAGGAGGAGCCGCCCCGGCGCCGGCGCGAGCGCCTCGAGGGTCTCGCGCAGCAGCACGGGCCGGTGGGAAGGAGCAAAGTCCGCCACGGCCGCTCCCCCCTTCCCCTAGCGCTCGAGGCCGGAGAGCTGGGCCAGCTCCTCCAGGCTCATGACCGGGGGCTGGCCGCGGAACAGCTCGTGGTCGCAGATCTCGAGGACGCGCTGCCGCCCGAAGACCGACGTCTCGCCGTCGAGGCGGGCGTTCTGGCGCAGGAGTGGGTGGATCAGGATCCGGCCCGCGCCGTCGACCGGAGTTTCCTTGCCCCAGTAGCTCACCGTCCGTAGATACTTGACCACCAGCGGATGGGTGCCGGGCATCGCGGCCAGCTTCGCCTCGTGCTCTTCCCACACGGGGAGGGGGTACACGACGACCATCCGCCCATCGAGGGAGGTGACGAAAGTCCGGCGATCGGTCCCGCACAGCCCGACGAACGGGTCAAGGAACTCGGCTGGGATCTTCAGCCGACCCTTGTCGTCGACGCGAGCCGTGGCGTGGCCACGCAGCATGCGAATACCCCTCAGGACGGCACGTGGGGCGAGACTTGGCCCCCGACCGGAGCCGAGACCGGAAGCCCCCGCCTGGCCGCGGAGGGTTCCCCTCGGATCCCACTACCTCCCACTTCTTCCCACGCGGATGATAGGCGCCGCGTCACCGGAGCGTCAAGGCGATGCGCACTCCTTTGTCCATGTTTTTTGCCGCGTGCGGGCTGCTGGTGTCGTCCGGCCCCGTGCGGGCGGCGGAACCTCCCGCCGCCACCGCGCCGCCTGCCTCGGCGTCCACCCGGGTGCCCGCGCCGGTTCGCTTCGCTTTCGTGTACCGGGTGGAACTGCCGGCCGGCGCGGCGCTGCCCGCCGCGACCATCGTCGCGTCCCGCGAGGCCCGGGACTTTGCAGAACTGCAAACGCGGATTTCGGGGCTCGCAAAGGTCCGGCCCGAGGAGGTCGTCCTGCGGGACTGGGCCACCGTCCGCGACCCGCAGCCCCGGCTGGAGAGGCAGGGTGCCGGGGCCCCCTCGCACCGGGTCCGGCTCTGCGGCCCGGGCGGGACGCTCCTGGCCGAGGCGGTGATCCCGCCCGACGGCGGCGTGCTGCTCGTGCCGGTCGCGCGCGACGGGCGCAGCGCCGTGTTCGCCTACCGCGAGCGGCTGGTGCCGCAGGAGGACCTCGCGTGGCTCGCGGGGCACGAGCAGGCGCTGACGGTCGAGGCCGAGCGCCTCGTCGCCGGCTCGCGCTTCCCGGAGGAGTTCGTCGCGTCCGTCGGCCCCTGCCGCTGACGCTCGCGCCCGCGCGTCGGACCGCGCGGCGCCGTAGGGCCGCGGCCTCCCGCGCAGCGGGATGGCCGCCCCGGCGACGAGGGCAGGGATCCGCGCTCCGCGCGGACCCCGCGGCCCTACACACCGAGGTCCTACACACCGCGCCCTACACCCGCGGTAGTGCGAGGCACCGGCGCGATCCGCGAACCGGGCGATCAGGCCACGACGACCGTCTTCTGGTTGACGAACTCGCGGATGCCGTAGAGCCCCAGCTCGCGCCCGTAGCCCGAGCGCTTGACGCCGCCGAACGGCAGCCGCGGGTCCGACTTCACCATCCCGTTCACGAAGACCGCGCCCACCTCCAGCCGCGCGGCGAAGCGCTCGCCGCGCGCGAGGTCGCGCGTCCAGACCGAGCCGCCGAGCCCGAACGCCGAGGCGTTCGCGAGCCGCAGCGCGTCGGCCTCGTCGCGCGCGGTCAGCACCGCGGCGACGGGGCCGAAGGTCTCCTCGGAGGCCGCCACGTTCTCCGGCGTCACGTCCGCGAGCACCGTCGGGGCGTAGAAGAAACCGGGGCCGTCGAGAGGCCGCCCGCCGGTCACCACGCGCGCGCCCGCCGCGACCGCGGCGTCGACCTGGCGCTGCAGCGCGTCGCGCAGGTCGGCGCGCGCGAGCGGGCCGACCTCGGTCTCCGGGTCCAGGGGATCGCCGACCCGCGCGCGCGCCACGTGGCCGGCGAACGCCTCGAGGAACGGCTCGAGCACGGCCGCGACGACGATGAAGCGCTTCGCCGCGATGCAGCTCTGCCCCGAGTTGATCAGCCGCGCCGCCGCCGCGGTCTTCGCCGCCAGCGCCAGGTCGGCGTCCTCGAGCACGACGAACGGGTCGGACCCACCCAGCTCGAGCACGGTCTTCTTCAGCGCCGCGCCGGCGCGCGCGCCGACCTTCGCGCCCGCGTCGTCGCTGCCCGTCAGCGTCACCGCGCACACCCGCGGGTCGTCGATGATCGCGTCCACCGCGGCCGACCCGACGAGCAGCGTCGCGAACGCGCCCTCCGGCAGCCCGGCCTCGAGGAACGACGCCTCGATGGCCAGCGCGCAGCCGGGCACGTTCGACGCGTGCTTGAGCAGCACCACGTTGCCGGCGGCGAGCGCCGGGCACGCGGCGCGGTACACCTGCCAGAAGGGGAAGTTCCACGGCATGACCGCCAGCAGCGGCCCCAGCGGGTCGAAGCGGACGTAGCTCCTGCGGGCGTCGGTCGCCACGGGCTCCGGCCCGAGGTACGCGGCGGCGTGGTCGGCGTAGTGGCGCGCCACCCACGCGCACTTGTCCACCTCCGCGCGGGCCTGCGCGAGCGGCTTGCCCATCTCCTCCGTCATCAGGCGGGCGAAGCGGTCGACGCCGCGCTCGAGCGCGAGCGCGACCGCGCGGAGCGCGGCCGCGCGCTCGGACACGGGGCGCTCGCGCCACTCGAGGAAGGTCGCCCACGCGCGGGCGATCCGGCGCTCGACCTCGGCGCGATCGTGGGGGGGAACCTCGCGGACGGTCGACCCGTCGGCGGGATTGACGGCGCGCAGCATGACGGCCTCCGGCCCCAAGCTTACCCGTGGCTTCAGGGCAGCGCCCCGCCGGCGGGCACGGTCCGCCCGGTGCTCCCCCGCGCCCACGGTCACTTGCCGGACGATTCGACCGAACACCAGCGAACGCGCCCTCGCGCCCTCCAAGACGCGCGGGCCGCCGGCGCGAATCGCCTCCCCCCGAGCGCGCCCCGAAGCGACGAGGCCGCCGCGCGAGGGCGCCTGGCGCGCGACGAGGCATTCGAGCGCGGCTCGAAACCGTCCGGCAAATGACCACGCACTCGCGGGACCCCGCTCGCACGGCCGCCCGGCCGCTCAACCGGAGGGCGGCCATCCCGCGCTTCGCCCGGGAGGCCGCCCCTACACCTATTTCGCAACGGTCCCCGAAGGCCCCTTGCCGGGCGAGGACCGTCAGGCGGGGACGAGGCTCGGGACCCAGCGCGCCAGCACGGTGGCCAGCTGCTCGCGCGACACGGGCTTCGAGACGAAGTCGTCCATGCCGGCGTCGGTGCACTTCTGCCGCTCGCTCGCGAACGCGTGCGCGGTGAGCGCGATGATCGGCGTCCGCGGCGAGCCCGCCCGCGCCTCGCGCTCGCGCACGCGGAGGCTCGCCTCGTAGCCGTCCATCACGGGCATCTGGCAGTCCATGAAGATCACGTCGTACGACGCGCGCTCGAGCGCCGCGAGCGCCAGCGCGCCGTCCGACGCGACGTCGCACGTCACGCCCAGCTTGCCCAGCAGCGCGACGGCGACCCGCTGGTTGACGGGGTTGTCCTCGACGACAAGCGCGTGCAGGGCGCGCGCGTCCGCCTTCGCGCCCGCGCTCGCCGGCAGGGCGGCGGCGCGCGACGCCCGGGCGGAGCACCGCGCCGCGTCCCGCTCGTCGGCGGTGGCCGGGCGGACCGGCACGTGGAACCAGAAGCGGCTGCCGACGCCCGGCTCGCTCTCCACGCCGATCTCGCCGCCGAGACCCTCGACGACCTGGCGGCAGATCGCGAGGCCGAGGCCGGTCCCGCCGAAGCGGCGGCTCGTCGAGGCGTCGGCCTGGACGAACGGCCGGAACAGCTGCGCCTGCGCCTCGGCGCTGATGCCGATGCCGCTGTCGTCCACGCAGCACCACAGCTCCAGCCGCCCGTCGTGCAGCGGCTCGCCCGACAGGCGCAGCAGCACCTGCCCCTCCGGCGTGAACTTCACGGCGTTCGCGGCGAGGTTCAGCAGCACCTGCCGCAGCCGGGCCGGGTCGCCCAGGACGGCCGGCGGGAGGTCGGGGTCGAGGTCCACGTCGAGGCCCAGGCCCTTCGCGGCGGCCGACTCCTTCACGATGGCCACCACGTCCCGCACGACGCCCCGCGGGTCGAAGAGCAGGCTCTCGGCCTCGAGCCCGTGGCTGTCGAGCTTCGAGAAGTCGAGGATGTCGTTGATCAGCTGCAGGAGCGTCCGGCCGCAGGTGTCGATCGTCTCGAGGTGCTGCCCCTGCTCCTCCGAGAGGTCGGTGTCCATCAGCAGCGCCGTCATCCCGAGGACGCCGTTGAGCGGGGTCCGCATCTCGTGGCTCATCGTGGTCAGGAACGTCGAGCGCGCGCGGGCGGCCGCCTCCGCGGCTTCCTTGGCCTTCTTCAGCTCGCGCTCCTCGGCCCGCAGCAGCTCGTTGGCCTGCTCCAGCTCGCGCGTCCGCGCCATCACCTGCCGCGCGAGCAGCACGTTGCTCTCGAACAGCTCGTGCCCCTTCTTGCGGTTCGCGCCTTCCACGAGCGAGCGCTCCACGAGCGCGCGCCGGACCTTCTCGAGACGCGCGACCTCCGCGTCGCGCTGCCGGAGCAGCGCCTCGAGCTCGTCGATCCGCGCGAGCAGCGTGTCGGGGGGAGCGCTCAAACCGGCCCTTCCGTGAGCACGCCCGGCCCCAGCAGGACGCCGGTCATGGTCTGGTTGACGTGCAGCGAGTCCACGACCTCGCCGTACGTCGTGAATCCGATGGTGGGCACGCGCGACAGCAGCTCCTCGGCGGCGGCCACCGTGTGCTGCGCCCGCAGCTGCATCCGGCGGTGCATGCAGTCGAACGCGACGAGCAGGTCGGCGGCGCGGGTGCCGGGCCGGATCCCCCCCAGCAGGCGGGTCAGGCCGGCCAGCGTGTCGTCGGTCCGGCAGATGCGGACGACCGCGCCGCGGTCGATCGCCGCGTGCAGCATCAGCGAGCCGTCGCCGCGGACGGTCCGGACGCTGCGGATGTACTCCTCGCCGCCGATGCCGACCATCAGCGAATGGCTGGCGAAGTGCGCCGGCGTCAGCTCGTCGGGCGGCACGCCGAGGCAGCGCGCGTAGACCTGCGTCGCGGGGAAGCCGTCGATCTCGGACACGACGCGGCTCTCCGGTTCGGCCTCCGTGATGACGAGGTACTCGCTCTGCGGCGTGAAGTCCTGCAGGCGGAACGTGCGGAACGGCACGCCGCCCAGCTCGAACACCAGCAGCGCCGCGCCGCCGCTGATCGCGCGCCCGTCGACGAACACGTGCGTGCGCCGGTACGCGGCGTCATCGCCGGCGGACCCGCCCACGATCGGCATCGGCTGGAACTGGTGGTGTACCGCGGCGACGACGTGCTCCTCGCGCAGGCAGAGCCCGTCGATGAGCAGCATCGCGAAGCAGTCGAGCCCGAGCCCGTGCAGCGGGTAGCGGCGCCGCGCGTCGAACGTGCGGCGGCAGGTCTCCACGGCCGCGAGGTCGAGCGCGCTGACGCCGTCGAGCGCGAAGCGGTGCACCCGGATCGGCCCCGTGCCCAGGCTCACCGCGACGATGCCGCCCTGCGTGTACCCTTGCGGGCCGATCTCGCCGGCGGTGGTGCAGCCGACCGCGCGCCCGTCGAAGGCCTCGTGCGCGGCGCGGGCGAGTGCCGCGGGGTCGTAGCGCGCGGACGCGAAGTAGAGGACGAACTCCACCTCGGGCTGCCGGACCTGGCGCGCCAGGTCGGCGACGGCGCCCCGCGCGTCGGGGCAGGTCGACGATCCGAAGCGGACGCCGTTCCCCACCAATGTCGGCATGTGTGCCTCGCCGCCCTCCGGGCGGCATCCCCTGCCGGAGAACGTAGGTCGCGGGCCGGCGTGCCGGCCAGAGCCGCGGCGCCGGGCGCGGCCCCCGCAAGGCGTTACGGGAGGGCGACTTACTTGTTGGTTCGGGGGGCGGTCCTGCCCCTCAGCCCGGGCGTGACCCGCCAGACGGCGGTATCGCGGACCGTCCGGTCCTCGAGCTCGAGGCTGGTCGGCACGGCGTAGCGCGCGACCTCCTCCACGCCGGCCTCCGGCGCGTACGTGCGCCCGGGGTCGCCCATGAGCACGGTCCGCCCCTCGGCGGCCAGCCCGGCGAACCAGGCCAGCACGCGGCCCGAGAGCGGCTGCTCGTAGCACATGTCGCCGGCGGCGACGAGGTCGAACCCGGGCACCGGCGTCCCGACGAGGTCCCGCTCCTCGGTCTCGATCGACACGCCGTTCAGGTCCGCATTGATCCGCGCCGCCTCGGCGGCGCAGGGGTCGACGTCCGCGGCGACCGCGCGGGCCGCCCCCGCCGCCGACGCGGCGATCGCGACGAGGCCCGATCCCGAGCCGAAGTCGAGCACCGCCTTCCCGCGGACCAGCTCCGGCCGGTCCAGGAACAGGCGGGCGAGCGCCTGCCCGCCCGGCCACGCGAAGGCCCAGAAGGGCGGCGGCGCGGTCCGGCCCGCGGCCTCCTCGAGGGCGGTCCAGAGCGGGGTGATCTCGGTCGCGAGCCGCAGCCGCAACTCGGGGCAGAGCGGCGGACGGAGCACCGCCGAGTGCTCGCGAACGAAGCGTGGGACGTCCATCCCCGAATTATCATCGTGAAATCGTGAAACGGACGCGCACGGGGACGCCCCTCGCCGGCGCCGCGCTGCCGCGCGCGTTCTTCGAGACCGACGCGCTGCGGCTGGCGCGGCGCCTGCTGGGCAAGGTGCTCGTGCACGCGTCTGCGGACGGCACGACGGCCTGCCGGCTGGTCGAGGTCGAGGCCTACCGCGGCCCCGAGGACCGCGCGGCGCACACCGCCGGCGGCCGCCGCACGCCGCGCAACGAGGTGATGTGGGGCGCCGCGGGGCACCTCTACGTGTACTTCGTCTACGGCATGCACTGGTGCGCGAACGTCGTCGCGGCCGGGCCGGGCCTCCCCGAGGCGGTGCTGCTGCGCGCGGCCGAACCGGTCGCGGGGATCGAGCTGATGCGCGCGCGCCGCGCCGCGGGCCGCCGCGCGGGCGCGCCGCCGGAGCACCAGCTCCTGCGCGGGCCGGGCAACCTGTGCGCGGCGATGGGGCTCGACCGCGGGCTCAACGGCGCCGACCTCGTGGCGGGCGCCGCGACGCTGCGCGTGCTCGACGCGGACCCCGTCCCGGCGCGCGCGGTCGTGCGCGCGCCGCGCGTCGGCGTCGACTATGCCGGCGAGCACGCGCTCCGGCCCTGGCGCCTTTACGTCTCCGGGTCACGCGCCGTCTCCGGACCCCGGGGGGCGTGACCGTGCGCGGCCCCTCCGGCCGTCGAGGGTGTGACCCGTGCGCGGCCCCTCCGGCCGCCGAGGGTGTGACCCCGTGGAAGATCCCGGACGCGCGCCTCACTTCGACGCGACGTTCGGCGGCGCGGCGCCGCTCGGCACCGCCTCCCGCGGCGCCGAGGGCTCGCGGTCGGGCCGCAGCCCGAGCTGCACGAACTCGCGCCCGAACAGCAGGTCCACGGTCCAGTCCACGGCCACGCGCATCTTGCGCGCGAGGCCCGGCATCTTCATCAGGTACACCGTGCGCCAGAGGAACCACGCGGCGAACCCCGACAACTTGATGCCGAAGACCTTCGCGACCCCCGTCCGGCAGCCGAGCGCGGCCAGCGCGCCGCGGTTGTCGAACCGGAACGGCTCGAGCGGCGCGCCGGCGAGCGCGCGCGCGATGTTCCGCGCCAGGTGCTCGGCCTGCTGCACCGCGGTCTGCGCCGTCGCGGAGTGCGGGCTGCCCTCCTCGTCGGGAACGAAGGCGTTGTCCCCGATCGCCCAGACGTCCTCGAAGCCGGACACGCGCAGCGTCCGCTCGCAGCGGATCCAGCCGCGCGCGTCGCGGGGCAGCCCGGACGTCTCGAGCAGCGGCGGGGGCGCGATGCCGGCGCACCAGATCACGGTCGCCGAGGGCAGGACCTCGCCGGTCGAGAGCAGGACCTCGGCCGCGTGGATCTCCTTGACCGACGTGCGCAGCCGGACGTCGATGCCGCGGTCGCGCAGCTTCTCCCAGGCGTAGCGGCCCAGCTCGGGGTCGAGGGCGGAGAGCACGCGGTCCGTCACCTCGATCAGCGTGAGGCGGCAGTCGCGCGGGTCGATGTTGCGGTAACGCGCGGCCGCCTCGCGCAGGAACACGAAGTATTCGCCCGCGAGCTCGACGCCGGTGAAGTTCGCGCCGACGACGACGAAGTGCAGCAGCGCGCGCCGCCGCGCGGGGTCCTCCGTCGCGTCGGCCGCCTCGAGCAGCCGGATCGCGCGGTCGCGCAGCCCGACGGCGTCGTTCATGCTCTTCATCTCGTGGCCGAACGCGGCGAGCCCCGGGACGGGCGGCAGCTTCGTGACGCTGCCCAGCGCGACGACGAGGTGGTCGTAGCCGAGCACGCCGTCCGGCTCCGCGTGCGCGACGTCGTAGTGCACGACCCGCCGTGCGGTGTCGATCGCGGTGACCTCGGCCATCCTGAAGCGGCCGCGGCGCAGGAACGAGCGCGTGGACACTACCGCGTCGCGCGGGTGCAGGCTGCCGGTGCCCGCTTCGACGAGCAGCGGGTAGAACACGAAGTAGTTGTGGCGATCGATCAGGACGATGTCGGCGTCGGCCGGCGCCAGGTGTCTCTCGAGGGCTTGCGCGGCGTAGGCCCCGCCGAATCCGCCCCCCAGGATGACGATGCGCGGCCGGGCACGCAGGTCGGACATGCGCCACCTCCCTGTGGCCCTCATTGTCCCCTCTGCCGCGCGGGCGCGCGAAGAACGGAAACGGGCGGCCGCTGCCGGCCGCCCGAGAAGATGTGTGGGGGTGGGGCTGCGCCCCACCCGATGCCGGCTACTTGCCGAAGCGGTACGTGGTGAACTGCGCGTCCATCCGCCCGTCCTGGCCGCCGCTGAACTGGTTCATGCAGAAGTCGTCGGTGTAGTCCATGAAATTCGTGATCGGGTCGTTGCCCGGCGAGCTGCACGTGTTGCGCCCGGTCGGGCAGCCGTACGCCGGGCTCGACTCGGCGGGCGTGTCGCCGACGAGGTCGCCGTCGGTGCAGCCGCCCTGGAACGTGTGGTACAGGCCCATCCAGTGGCCGACTTCGTGCGTCGCGGTGTCGCCCTCGTTGTACGGGGACGCCGTGCCGCCCGGGACGGAGCTGTAAAGGATCACCACGCCGTCCATCAGCGGCCGGCTCGCGTACGACGACGGGAAGGTCGCCCAGCCGAGGAGGCCGCCGCCGGGGTTCGCCGTGTAGATGTTGAGGTCGTCGGCCGTGCCCTTGCGCAGCGCGCGCTTCGCGTCCCGCTCCGCCCGCGTGCCCTGGCCCATCGTGTACCAGCTCGCGTTCGTCGTGCGGTCCACCGAGACGAGCCGGAACGACCAGCCGGTCCCGGCGTAGGCCGCGTTCAGCACGTTCATCTGCGCGTCGATCTGGCTCTGCGGGATGTCGCCGTTCGAGATCCCGGTCCCGCGGCGGATCACGTGGAAGTAGACGTCGATGACGCCGCCGGTCGCGTCGAGGCCCTCGCGGCTCCACATGTAGTCCGCGACTTCCTTCTCGATGGCGTCGATCTGGTCGGGCGTGAGCTGCGCGGTCGCGCAGCGCGCGCCGGAGTTGATGAACGATTCCTGGTCGGCGAACGTGTGGCCGTTGACGGTGAACTCGGTCCCCGTGGAACCGCCTTCGGGGCGCGTCGTCGCCTCGGACGCGAGGACCGGGACGGCGGCGCACAGCGCGAGCATCGTGATCACGACAACCTTGCGGGACATCGGCTCTCCTCCGCGTCGGCCGGACACCCTTCCGGCCGTTCGGGGAGAAAATAAGGCCATCGGGGAATCAAGTTAAGAGATTTAATGAAGTTAATTCGCGGAAAGCCCCGGCCCCCGCACCTCCCGCGGCGGACGCATTAGTCCGTCAGGGGGGAAACCCCGGCCCTGCCCGCGTTCAGCGGCTGGACAACAGCTCGACGACGAAGGTCGTGCCCTCGGGCGCCGCGGAACGGAACCCGATCCGCCCGCCGAGATACCGTTCCGTCAGCAGCTTCGCGCTGTACGTGCCGATGCCGCGGCCGGCCGCGGCCTTGGTGCTGAACGAGCGCTGGAACATCTGCCGCTGCACGTCGTCCGCCATCACCCCGGGGTTGTGGACCTCGAACCGGGGCACCGCGCCCGGCACGAAGCGGACGGTCACGGTGTCCGCGACCGCCGATGCCTCCAGCGCGTTCTTGAGGAGGTTACCCAGGACGCGGGCGAGGAGGCGCGGGTCGGAGGTCACGACCGGCTCCCCGGGCCCGGGATCCACGACCACGCGCTTGCCCTCGGCGGTCGCGTGGTGGGCGTAGGTCGAGCGGACGCGGCCCAGGATCTCGGGCACGAACAGGTGCGCCACCCCGACCCGCAGGTCGCCGCGCTCGGCCGCCGCGAGGTCGCGCTGCGCCTCGATCTCCTCGATCAGCTGGTCGGCGACGCCGCGCGCCAGCCGGCCGACGTCCGCCGCCTCTCCGGCGTCCAGCTCGGGGAGCAGCGCCAGCAGGCCCTGCAGGCCGCCCGCGGTGTTCAGCACGTCGTGGAAGAACAGGCGCTCGAGCACCTGCCGCCGCTTCTCGTCGGTGACGTCGCGAAACGTGACGACCGCCAGGTCCCGCCCCTCCGCCCTCAGCGGCGTCGTCCTGACGCGGAGGTCCAGGGCCGCCGGTCCGTCCGGCGTCTCGTAGGTCAGGCTCCAGTCCCGGGTCGCGTCCTCGCGCGCGGCCCCGGTCCGGTACAGCGCCTGGCCCGCGCCGCAGTGCAGGCAGCCGTTCGCGAGGCCGCACTCCTGCGCCTCGGAGGCGCGGACGCACGCGAGCACCTCGCCCGGGCGGAGCCCGAGGATCGTGCCGGGCCGGGTCCCGGCCATGTCGGCCAGGCCCCGGTTGATCATCACGACCTGGCGGTTCTCGTCCACGACGGCGGCGGGGTCCGGGAACGCGTCGAGCAGGGTCTGCAGGAGCGGGACGCGCTGCAGGGCCTCGGTCGCGGCCCTGATCTGCGCCGCCGGGGTGCGGGCCCGCGGCGGGGCATAGGTCGGAAGCGCGTCGGACAGGGGCATCGGCCGGTCCTCGCCGGCGCGGGAGCGCGGCGGTTCGAGAGGCAATATAGGACCGTCCGCCGGGCGTGGCGTGCCCGGCCAGGGAGAAACGCGTGGGCGGCGACGAGCGTCCGGGGACCGGCGGGGTGATCGTCTTCGACGGCGTGTGCCGCCTCTGCTCGGGGTGGGTGCGCTTCGTCGCGGCGCGCGACCCCGCGGCCCGCTTCCGGTTCGTCGCGTTCCAGTCCGCGGCGGCGCGCCGGCCGCTCGCGCGGTGCGGCCCCGGCCTCGACCCCTCCGAGGGGAGGGACCCCACCGAGCGGATCGACCCCGGCGAGCGGATCGACCCCGCCGAGGGGATCGTCCTCGTCTCCGGCGCGGGGTGCCTCGTGCGCTCGGACGCCGCGCTCGCGATCGCGTCCGGCCTCGCCCCGCCCTGGCCCCTCGTCGCGCGCGGCGCCCGGCTCGTGCCCCGCGCGCTGCGCGAGGCGGTGTACCGTCTCGTCGCGCGCCGGCGCACCCGCTGGTTCGGCGCGCACGACCGCTGCTTCGTGCCCGATGCCGCGCTGCGCGCGCGCTTCCTCCCCGAGGACCCCGAGGACGACGATGCGTGATCCGATGGTCTCCGCGCTTCCGGTCCTGCTCGCGCTGCTCGCGGGCGTCGTGTCGCCCGCTGGGTCCGGCGCGCACGCGGCGGACGTCGTCCCGCTCGAGGACGTCCCCGGCGCGCGGACGATCCTCGTCCGCTACGACGCGCCGACGCGCGTCGCGGACCTCGAGGTGGCGGCGCCGGGCGCCGTGCTGCGCGTGGCCGCCTCGGGGGCCTGGTCCGAGCCCGTGCCGCCCGCGACGGCGGCACAGGACGGCCCGGCGGCGCCCACGCGCTTCGTCCTCGGCGACCGGCCGCCGCTCACGCTGCTCCGCGTCGACCTCCCGGTCGCGGCGTCGGCAGCGGCGCCGTCGGGCGTTCCGTCGGGCGTTCCGTCGGGCGTTCCGTCGGGCGTCCCGTCGGGCGTCCCGTCGGTCGTCCCACACGAGGCGCCGCGCGGCGTGATCGCCGAACTGCCGCCGCTCACCGAGGCCGTGACGAAGCTCCAGCGGATCGAGCGGCTGCCGCGCTTCTGGGCCTCGTACCCGGTCGCGGCGCCGCTCGCGGCGGAGGGCGACGTCGTCCGCCTGCCGCTGCCGCTCGAGCTGTTCGTCGTGCCCGGGATCGGGCCGGGCAACGTGCGCCCGATGCAGGGCGATCGCGTGCTCCCGTTCACGCTGCTCGCGGCCGAGACGCTGGTGCAGGTGCCGGCCGCCGCCATCCCGCGCGCCGGCGGGTTCGAGCTGCCCCTGCCCGCGCACGCCGCGCAGCTGGCGCAGCTCGAACTGGTCGCGCCGGACGGCGCGGCCGTGGACGCGCAGGTCGAGGTGGACTACCTCGCGGTCGCGCGGCCCGGCAAGCCCGCCGCGCCGCAGCCCGGGCCGCGGGTGGCCTGGCGCTGTCCCGCCGCGGGAGACGGCACGCCCTGCCGCCTGTTCCTCCCGCTCTCGGTTCCCGCGGGCGCGCCGGCCCTGGCCGTGCGGTTCGCGGGAGGCGCGGCCCCGCAGGGCGCGGCCCCGGCCGGCGTGGGGTCCCGGCTCTGGGCGCCGCGCTCGGCGCTGCTGTTCGCGTGGCCCGCGGGCGGCGAGGTCCGCCTCGTCTCCGGGTTCGACCCGGTCCGCGAGGACGCGCCGCAGGTGCGCGCCGTGCGCGAGCAGCTGTCGGCGCGACCGGCGCGCGCGGGGTCGGTCGATCCGACGGCCACGGCGGCGGAGTCGCAGCGGCTCGCCGCGCGCTCGCCATGGATCGTGGCGGCGTCCTTCGTCCTCGCGGGCGCGCTGCTGGGCCTCGTGGTCGCGCGCTCGGTGCTCCGGGCGCGCCGCCACCCCTGACGACCGACAAAACCGGACGAACCGTTCCGTATTACTAACGCGTTTGCCTTTGCCGCGTAGGGCGGTTATTCTCGCTGAGTCGCATCGATCCCCGAACCCATCACCCGCACCAGTTTCCCGGAGCGCCATACATGTCCCCTCCGGACGCGCCCGTCCCCGCCCGGCCCAAGAAGGGCCCCGTCGACATCCAGATCAAGGTCTCGTGGTGCAAGGGCTGCGGCCTCTGCGTCGACTACTGCAACCGCGGGGTGATCGAGATGAAGGACGCCCTGCCGAGCGTCGTCGCGGCGGAAAAGTGCTCGCGCTGCCTGCAGTGCGAGGCGATCTGCCCCGACTTCGCGATCGAGGTCGTCGACAAGGTCGAGAAGAAGGTGGACGTCGAATGAGCGAGACCACGCACAAGCCCCGGGTCCAGGTGATGTCGGGCAACGAGGCGGTCGCGCACGGCGCGATGGCCGCGGGGCTCCGCTTCTTCGCCGGCTACCCGATCACGCCCTCGTCCGAGGTCGCGGAAGAGCTGTCGAAGATGCTGCCGCGGGTCGGCGGCGCCTTCATCCAGATGGAAGACGAGATCGCCGCGATGGGCGCGGTGATCGGCGCGTCGCTGTCGGGCGCGAAGTCGCTGACCGCGACGTCCGGGCCCGGGTTCTCGCTCAAGCAGGAGAACATCGGCTTCGCCTGCATGGCCGAGGTGCCGGTCGTGATCGTCAACGTCATGCGCGGCGGCCCCTCCACCGGCCTCCCCACGATGCCCGCGCAGGGCGACGTGATGCAGGCGCGCTGGGGCACGCACGGCGACCACCCGATCGTCGTGCTGGCGCCGAACTCGGTCGCCGAGAGCTTCCACCTCACCGTGCGCGCGATGAACCTCGCCGAGAAGTTCCGCACGCCGGTGATCCTGCTGCTCGACGAGGTCATCGGGCACGTCAACGAGAAGGTGACCTTCCCCGAGAGCGTCGAGATCGTGAACCGCAAGGGTCCCGACGTCCCGCCGAAGGAGTACCGGCCCTACCGGCACACCGCGGACAAGGTCCCGCCGATGGCGACCTACGGCCGCGACGGCTACCGCTTCCACGTGACGGGCCTCGCCCACGACGAGACCGGCTTCCCGACCAACAACCCGAAGGAAATCGAGAAGCTCGCGCTGCGGCTGCACGCGAAGATCGACGTCCATCGCGACGAGATCGTCGACGTCGAGCGGGTCCAGTGCGACGACGCCGAGGTGGCCGTGTTCGCCTACGGCGCGACCTCGCGCTCGGCGAACCAGGCCGTCCGCGACGCGCGCGCGAAGGGGATCAAGGCCGGGATGCTGCGTCCGCGCACGCTCTGGCCGTTCCCGGACCGCGAGGTGCGCGAGCTCGCGTCGCGCGTGCGGGCGATCCTCGTGCCCGAGATGAACCTCGGGCAGATGGCGCACGAGGTCGAGTGGGCCGTCGCCGGCACGACGAAGGTACTGCCGATGTGCCGCGTGGACGGGAGCCCGATCAGCCCCGGCCAGATCCTCGAGACCATCGAACGACTGTAGGGGCGGACCTCGGCGCCGCCGATGGTCCGCCCGCCGACCGCGAACCACGCTTGGGAGCGCAGGGCACATGAGCCAATACGACAAGTTCCTCCGGCTCGACAAGTTCCCGCTGATCTTCTGTCCCGGCTGCGGCGACGGGATCGTCCTGAAGGCGATCCTCCGCGCGGTCGAGCGGATCGGCCTCGACAACAACGACGTCGTCATGGTCTCCGGGATCGGCTGCTCGTCCCGGACGTCGGGCTACGTGGACTTCAACACGCTGCACACGACGCACGGCCGCGCGCTGACCTTCGCGACGGGCGTGAAGATGGCGCGTCCCGAGCTGAACGTCATCGTCGTGACCGGCGACGGCGACGGCACCGCGATCGGCGGCAACCACTTCATCCACGCCGCCCGGCGCAACATCGACATCACCGTGCTGCTGTACAACAACTGGATCTACGGCATGACCGGCGGGCAGGTCTCGCCGGCGACGCCGACCGGCGACAAGGCCTCGACCGCGCCGTTCGGCTCGATCGAGCCCAACTTCGACATCGTCGAGCTGGCCAAGGGCGCGGGCGCGTCGTTCGTCGCGCGCGAGACCGTGGCGAAGCCGATGGTGCTGGACAAGATCATCGAGAAGGCGATCCGCAAGAAGGGCTTCTCGCTCGTCGAGATCATGACGCCGTGCCCCACGACGTACGGCCGCCGGAACAAGGCCGGCGACGGCGTCGAGATGACGGCGTGGCTGAAGGAGCACTCGGTCTCGCGGTCGAAGGCCGAGGAGATGACCGACGAGCAGCTCGACGACGCGATCGTGACCGGCGTCTTCGTGGACGAGGAGCGGCCGGAGTACACGACGCAGTACGCCGAGCTCGTGAAGAAAGTGCAGGCGCGCTGATGGCCTACCGTTACGAACTGCGGCTGTCGGGCGAGGGCGGGCAGGGCCTGGTCCTCGCGGGCAAGATCCTCGCCGAGGCGGCGGCGATCTACGACGAGAAGAACGCGACGCAGAGCCAGTCCTACGGGCCGGAGGCGCGCGGCGGGGCGAGCAAGTCCGAGGTCATCATCTCGGACGGCGAGATCGACTACCCCAAGGCCGAGAGCCTCGACCTGCTGCTCGCGCTGACGCAGGAGGCGTTCGACAAGTACAGCAAGGACCTGCGCCAGGGCGGCTGGCTGGTGATCGACGCCGAGGCGGTGACGCGTCTGCCGGACGTCTCCGCGTTCAAGCTGGTCGCGGTCCCGTTCGAGCGGCTCGCGCGCGAGGAGCTGGGCAAGGCGATCGTGGCCAACATCGTCGCGCTCGGCGTGATCGTGAAGCTGTCGCGCTGCGTCACCGAGTCCGCCGCGGAGCAGGCGATCCTCGCCCGCGTCCCGCGCGGCACCGAGGACCTGAACCGCAACGCGTTCCAGCTCGGCCTGTCCACCGCCGACCGCTTCCTCTGACCGCCGATCCGTCGTCGCACACAGATGTGTGCGCGTAGGTCGTTCCTTTACCTGGTCTGCCTCCGCCGCGAGCCTTTGGTACGCGGCAGACGTAGGGGCGGGCCTCGCGCGCCGCAGGCGCGCGATGGTCCGCCCGGTGCTCCGTGCGCCGGCGCCTCGCGCGCGACGAGGCCCTCGAGGGCCGCTCCAAACCTTCCGGCAACTGACCGCGCACCCCAGGGAGCCCTCTGACGCGCGCTCCACCGCTCCGCCGCTCGATCGAACCGAAAGGGCTGCGCCGCAGGTGCTCTTGGGGCGGCCCTCGCGCCGCCCTACCGTTGCTACCTTCGCGGCGCACGTGTTCGCGCGCGGATCAGCCGGGAGCGACCCCGCGGATCGGTGACGAGGCCGCTCCCGAGGGGGAGCCTAACCCTTCCGCACCGCGCCTAGAAGGACCCGCCGCGGATTTCCTGCGGCCGCGCCCGCCCGCGGGACAAGACGCGCCGCAACGCGCGAACCCACGGGGACCAGCCCCGTACGTCCGGCGGCAGCCCCAGCGCCGCCTCGGCCGTGGCCAGCGCGTCCTCGATCAGCGCGTCGTGCAGCGGCCGGAACAGGAGCGGCCAGGTCAGCCGCGCGGGTCCGCGCGCGTCCATCTCCAGCGTGTGCCGCAGGACCGAGCGCGGTTCGTCCACGCGGGGAACGTCGCCGGCCCCGGAGACGCCTCCCGCCTGGGAGAGGTCCAGCGCCTCGAGCCGGTGCGTCCCGTCGAAGCCGCGCGGCCGCGTGAAGCGGAACACGACGCGCCGGCCGGGCTCGTGGCTCTCGACGACGTACCCGATCGGGCCGTGCCCGCCCGCCGCACCGACCGCGAGCGGACGGTCGAGGGTCATCCGGGGCCAGGAGCGGTGGGGCCAGAGGCGGTCGGCGGGCGACGCGAGCGTGTCGATCAGGGCTCCGGCGCGCGCGCGCGGCACCGGCAGCTCGCGCTGGTGGACGTTGACGACGATCACGCGCGCGCGCCGCCGCCCGGCGTGCCGCCGTCGGGGCTGCCGCTGCCGGGGCTGCCGCTGCCGGGGCTGCCGCTGCCAAACGTGCCGCAGCCGGGCGTGCGGAAGACGTCGGCGGCGACCACGGGCGGTCCCTGCTCCGCGGCGGGCATCTGCTCGGGCCAGACGTAGAGGTAGAAGAAGACCGGCATCGCGATCACGTTGCCGAGGAACAGCACCACGGCCCAGAGCGCCTTCTTGTCCTGGCGCACGCGGTCGGTCTTGAACAGGTAGACGATGTAGAAGACGGTCAGCCCGAACGTCAGCGCGAGCGTCGCGAAGTGCAGCAGGAAGACCAGGGCGAAGCCCCCGGCGAGGGCCGCCGGGAGCGCGTTGCCGCGCGGCCCGAGGGCCGCCGTCCCCACGCTCGCGGCGAACATCAGGACGAAGAACCCGAAGAACACGAAGAAGTGGAGGATCGGCCAGAGGCTGAGCGCCCCGAGCACGATCTTCTGCGGCCGGCTGAGGGTCACGTCGGGCTCCGCGCGTGGGGAGGAGAAGCGTATCACCCCGGGCCGGGGGGGCGGCCATCCTGGCGGCGGCCGAAGAGCCGGCCGAGCGCCCGCTCGACGCGCTCGGCGAGCGTGGTCTCGCGCCGCTCGTCCACGCCGAGGACGTCGAGCCACTTCCTGCTGCCCGGGGCGAATCCGAGTCGATGCAGCCGCGCGGCGATCGCGGGCATGTGGCCGGCCCCGAACAGGACGGCGGCGTACGTGTCCGACGCCGCGTCCCTGTGCTCCTGGAAGAAGCCCTCGATCCGCTCCGCAATGCAGGCGTCGCGCGCGGTGCCCAAGAGGGCGCGGGCCTCGCGCATCCCCACGTCGCGGCGCCAGGCGTGCGGCTCCCTCTGCACCAGGAAGAGCCGCATGGATCGTCGCGCGCCCGGGAAAAGCAACACGGCCCACAGAACCCGGCGCAGGAACACGAGGACGAGCCGCTGTCCGGCGGGGAGCCGCCCGAAGAGCGGGCGGAACGCGTCACGGGGCATGTCGACGTTGACCCTCTCGGCGGCCGGCGGGAGCACGAGCGACGTCTCCTGCGCCGCGAGCCCGAGGTTCTCCGCGGCGAGGTCATACATGCGCCGCGGTGGGCGGGCATGCCACGAGACCCCCTCGAGCAGCAGGTAACGGAAGCGCGGCAGGTCGCGCGAGACCTCCGCGTAGAACTCCGGCCGGCCGATGTGGAACATCGGGTAGAGCGTGAACCTCAACCGTGACTCCGGGTGATTGAACGTGATCCGGCAGACCCGGAGCGTCCGGCCCGTGCGGCGCACGAACTCCATGTCAGGGCGCCTTCGGGCCGGCGGGGACATAGCGGTAGTGCCCGGTGATCGCGTACAGGAACAGCACGTCGGCTTCCACCGCGCCGAGGCCGATGTTGTGGATCACGAGCGGCGTGCCCCGGCCGGAGCGGCGATCCGAGACGAGGCCGATGTGGGGGACGCCCGACGGCAGGCGCCAGGTGACGATGTCGCCCGCCGCGTAGTCGTCCGCTGCGCGGGTCACCGGCAGGGTCCGGCCGTGGCGCGCGAAGAAGACCGCGAGGTTCGGCACGCGCCGGTGGTCGATGTTGCGGTCGGGACGGGACAGCCCCCAGAGCTTCGGGTAATCGGCGAAGCGGGCCGTCATGTCCTCGTGGACCAGCACCTGCAGGTCGATGCCGAGGCCGCGGTACGCGCGCACGAGCACGTCGGTGCAGACGCCGCGGTCCGGCGGGACGTCGCCGCCCGGATAGTCCAGTCGTCGGTACGCGGGGTCGTAGCGGACGGTGACGCCCACCTGCTTCCGCGCGGCGGCGACCAGCGCGGCGGCCCCCCCGTCCGCGTCCGCGCGCGCCGCGGGGACGGCCAGCCACGCCGCGCCCAGCAGCGTGGTGCCGGCGATCACGCCGAGGCGCGCGCGCACGCCGCTCGTCCGAATCGTGCGCCCGGCCTCAGTGGCCGTGGCGGTGCCCGTGCCCGTGCCCGCCGTGGCCGTGCCGGCGGCGCGCCGCGGGCGGCGGCCGGCGATGGGAGCGGCGGGTCGAGGCGGATCCCAGCGGCACCCACGCGAGGACGAGGGCCATGACCGCCAGGATGATCAGCGTGGGGACGAACACGGGCAGCGTGCCGCCGGCGCGCGCGCCGTCCCCGGCGCCGCGGGAGAGCCACACCGCCGTCCCGAGCAGCACGAGGGCCAGCGCGGTCAGCCCGAGGCGCTTGGCCCAGCGGACGGCGGGCGAGGACGGCCGGTCCCCGAGGACGGACGTGACGGTCGCGGGACGCAACTTGCGCAGGGTCACCACGGGACGGCCCTCCCTCGCAGGAGCTCAGTTCCTCACGGGCGCGGCGGTGCGGCCGCCGGCGCCGTTGCGGCACGGGCGGCCGGATCGGCGCAGTCGACCCGCGCCTCCGGCGCGCGCCGGGCGTTGTCGATGCGGCAGGCGAGACGGTCGCTGTACTCCTGGGCGGCCGCCTCGAACTCCTCGAAGCCGATCCGCTCGGGCTTGTGCTTCTTCTGCCCCACGGGCTCCGGGGTGGCCGCGGGCGCGGGAGCCGACGCGGCCGCGGGCGACGCGACGTCGCGGCGCATGACCGTGGCGCCCAGCACCTCGTTGGTCACGCTGTCGAGGAGCTCCGCCTGCACCGTCATGCGCTGGATCTCGGTCTCGCCCGTGATGTCCTTCAGCGCCCGTCCCACCGCGTGCGAGACGGCGCCGATCGGGGTGTACGTGAGCACGCCGCGCTTCTTCTTGTGCAGCTCGAGGTCGGTCAGGGCCATGCGGAGGTACAGGACCTTCTCGCCCTTCTGGTCCACGACGCGGAACCCCCGCGACACGAGGCGCTCGCTGACGGCCCCGCGCAGGAACTCCGCGATGACGGCGAGGTCGTGCGGCTTCGCGCTCCGGTACGGCGAGTCCGGGCTCAGCGCGACTTCCGGCTGGTCGACCATCACCGCGTCGTACGGTGCGAAGCGCCGGGCTTCGTCGCTCACGATGTAAACGTAGTCCTGCCCCCCGCCCGACGGCGCCGGCTTCAGCGTGCCGTAGTCGGCGAGGAACGTCTGGCCCGCCCACGGCTCCGCGCCCTGCCGGTCCCCGGTCGCGAGCGCCAGCGCCAGCCCCGCTCCCAGCCCCGCCGCGAGCAGGAGGACCACCGATCCGGCCAGCCGTCGTCCCATGCCGCCTCCTCTCGGGCTGCCGCCCCAGGTCGGGCCAACCACGCGGGCCCGCGGCGTCGCCGCGCCCACCATACGCCCGATCGCGGCGGACGAACTCGTCCATCGGGTTCGCCGCGCGTCACGTCGCCGCGGGTTCGTGCGCCGCGAACGCGAGGACGTGCCCGTCGGGATCGAGAGCGTACGCCGCGCGGTGCCCCCAGTCGCGCGCCCGCAGCGGGCTGAGCTCGCGGGCGCCGCACGCGAGGGCGCGCGCGTGGTACGCGCCCGGGTCGTCGACGACCAGGTAGAGCTCGGCGCGCGGCGTGCCGCGCGCCGCGGCGGGGTCCGGCAGGACGGCGCCGAGGAGGGCGCGGACGCCGCGCTCGGGCATGAGGCCGAGCACGGCGCCGCCGTCGAGGTCGAACTCCGTCATGCCGGGCACGTCGAGCCGGGGCGCCCGCGCGAGGACGGCGGCGTAGAACGCGGCGGCGGCGCCCTGGTCGGCGACGTACAGGATGAGATACGACGTGATCGTCACGTCCGAACGATAGCTCAGCGACGGCGTGCGCGGCGGTCGCGGCGCAGCTCGCGACGGTCCTGGTGCAGCTCGCGACCATCCTGGCGCAGGTCCCGGTGGTCCCGGCGGATCTCGTGGCGGTCCTGGCGGAGTTCGCGCCGGTCACGGCGGATCTCGCCAGGGCGCGTGTCCGGGTCCCGGACGTCGCGGCGCAGCTCGCGCCGATCCTGGCGCAGTTCCCGGTGATCCTGGCGCAGGTCCCGGTGATCCCGGCGGAGTTCGCGGTGGTCCCGGCGGAGTTCGCGGCGGTCCTGGCGGACCTCGCCGGGGTGGGCCAGGGCGGACGGGACGGACAGCAGCGCGAGGCCGAGCACGGTGATGGCGATCAGTGAGGTACGCATCTTCGGTCTCCCTTCACCGCACAGGACGGCCCCGGCGGGGGAGGGTTGACCCCGGAGCGAGCGAAGTGGCCGAGGCGAGAGACCTGGCCGAGGCGAGAGACCTGGCCGAGGCGAGCGAAATGGCCGAAGCGCGCGAACGGGATCAGCGCCCGCGGGGGCGGACGGCCGGGAGGCCCTTCGCGAGCGCGAACGCCGCGAGCCCGATGCCGACGACGAACACGAGCGCCTCCGCCGGGTGCAGCGCGCCGCGCGTCGCGACGCTCCGCTCGCGCACGCGGCCCTGCCAGACGCGGCTGCGGTCGCCGCCGTCGTAGCTCGTGGGCCCGTACAGGTTGTCGTCGCGCTCCGCGTCGCCGCGCGGGTCCGGCGCGCCGCCCGAGCCGGGGCCCAACCCGCCGCCCGATCCGCCGCCCGACCTGCGGCTTGAACCGCCCGGGAGCGGCGCGTCGGTCCGGCGTCGCGCGGGGTCCGCCTTCTGCTGCGTCATCCCCGAGCGGCGCAGCATGCGGTCGGCGAGCCGCGGCGCGAACGTCTCGGCGAACGCGAACACCGTCCCGCTGCCGCCCGCGTGGATCTCGCGGACCGGGCGCTGCGCGCACTCGAGGATCACCTCCGCGACGACCTCCGGCGCGTACACCGGCGGCACCGGGCGCGGCGCCGCGCCCGTGTACGAGCGCGCCTTGTCGAAGAACGGCGTGTCGATGCTCGCCGGCTTCACGAGCGACACGGACACCGGCGCGCCCTCCTCCTCGAGCTCCATGCGCAGCGTGTCGGTGAACCCCTTCACCGCGCGCTTGGCCGCGTTGTACGTGCCCTGCAGCGGGACCGCGCGGTCGGCGACGACGCTCGCGATGTTGATCAGCGCGCCCCCCTGGCGCCGCAGGTGCGGCACCGCGGCGAGGCTGCCGTGCACGACGCCCCAGTACACGATGTCGAACAGGCGCCGCATGTCCTCGAGCGGCACGTCCTCGGACTTGCCGTACACGCCGAGGCCGGCGTTGTTGACCCAGGTGTCGATGCGCCCGAAGGCCTCGATCGCGCGCTCCGCCACGTGCCGCACCTGCGCCTCGTCGGCCACGTCGCACACCGCGTACTCGGCCGTCCCGCCCGTCGCCCGGATCGCGTCCACGGCGGCCCGCAGGTCGTCCTCGTTGCGCGCGGCGAGCAGCACCCGCGCGCCCTGCTCCGCGGCCAGGCGCGCGGTGACGAGGCCGATGCCGCTCGACGCGCCGGTGATGACGAAGGCCTGTTCCGACAACGGTTTCAACTTCGGCCGCGGCGCACCCAGGACATACGCACGCGACCCGCTGCCGGCGTCCGGGCGGGGCACAGCCCCGCCCCCACGGTTCCTGCCGGGCCCGCCGCCCGAGCCCTGGTCGTTTCCGTCGTTCTGCATGGTTCGTTCATTGTGTGGAACCCGGCGCGGTCAAGCCGGTTGCCTTGCCGGTCAGTCAGCCCCGCGTTGTCAGGTCGCGAGGCGGTCCGCCCGCAGCTTCGCATCACCTCGTCCGCGCGTGGCGAGTGGCCCGCGAACGCCGCGTCGCCTGTATCCTCGATGGATGAACGTCCTCGTCCCGCGAGAGGTCGCCCCGGGGGAGACCCGGGTGGCCGCCGTCCCGGAAACCATCGCACGCATGATCAAGGCCGGGCTCACCGTGACCGTGGAGTCGGGCGCCGGCGCGGCCGCGCGCGTCACCGACGACGCGTACCGCGCGGCCGGGGCCCGTGTCGCCCCGCTTGGCGAGCTCGACGCGGCCTACGCCGCCGCCGACGCGGTCGTGAAGTACCACCCGCCGCGGCCCGACGAGGCCGCGCGGCTGCGCGCGGGCGCGCTGCTCGTGTCGTTCCTCTGGCCGCTCGAGCACGCCGACGCGGTGCGCGCGATCGCCGGCCGCGGCGCCTCCGCGTTCGCGCTCGACCTGCTGCCGCGCATCTCGCGCGCGCAGAAGATGGACGCGCTCAGCTCGCAGGCGAACATCGCGGGCTACAAGGCCGTGATCCTCGCGGCCGAGGCGCTGCCCCGGATCCTGCCGCTGATGATGACGCCCGCGGGCACGATCACGCCGGCCAAGGTGCTGGTCATGGGCGCCGGCGTCGCCGGCCTGCAGGCGATCGCGACGGCCAAGCGGCTCGGCGCCGTCGTCGAGGCGACCGACGTCCGCTACGCGGCCAAGGAGCAGGTCGAGAGCCTCGCCGCGCGCTTCGTCGGCCTGCCCCCCGAGAAGGACCTCGAGGACGCCGGCGGCTACGCGAAGGAGCCCTCGGCGGACTTCCTGCGGCGCCAGAAGGAGCTGATGGCCCGGCACGTCGCCGGCGCGGACGCCGTCATCACGACGGCGCTGATCCCGGGGCGGCCGGCGCCCCGGCTCGTCACCGCGGAGATGGTCGAGGCGATGGCGCCCGGCAGCGTGATCGTGGACCTCGCGGCCGAGCGGGGCGGCAACTGCGAGCTGACGCGGCCGGGCGAGGTCTACGAGACCCCCAACGGGGTGCGGATCCTCGGCCACCGCAACGTGGCCGCGCTGGTGCCCGGCGTGGCGAGCCTGATGTATGCGCGCAACGTCGAGAAGTGCCTGCTGCACCTGCTGAAGGACGGCGCCTTCGTGCTCGACGAGGCGGACGAGATCACGCGCGGCGCGCTGGTGCTCGCGCGTGGCCGCGTCCTGAACGAGAAGGTCGCGGCCGCGCTCGCCGCCGGCGGCGCGGGCGGCCCCGGAGCCGCGGGGGCGGAGGAGGCGGTGTCCGATGTCGGCTGAACTGATCTTCGGTCTCTACATCTTCGTGCTCGCCGGCTTCCTCGGGCACCACGTCATCCACAAGGTCCCGCCGCTGCTGCACACGCCGCTGATGTCCGGCACCAACGCGATCTCCGGCATCTCCCTCGTCGGCTCGCTCGTCGCGGCCGGCGCGGAGTACGGCCGGCTCTCGACGATCCTCGGCTTCATCGCCGTGATCTGCGCGACGATCAACACCGTCGGCGGCTTCATGATCACGGACCGGATGCTGCGGATGTTCAAGCCCAAGACGCCCGCGGCCGCGGCGGCGGGCGCGCGCGGGGGCTCGCCCGCGGGCTCTCCCGCGGGTTCGGCCGCGGGCTCCTCCGCGGGTTCGTCCGCGGGTTCGTCCGCGGGCTCCCCCGCGGGCTCCCCCGCGGGCCGGGCCGGGCGGGGCTGACCATGCGCGAGACCTTCATCTACCTCTCGTATCTCGTCGCGTCGGTCTGCTTCATCCTGTGCCTGCAGGGGCTCAGCTCCCCCAAGGGCGCGCGCCGCGGCATCCTGCTGGGCGAACTCGGCATGCTGCTGGCCGTCGTCGGCACGCTGCTCCACGCCGAGATCCTGACCTTCGCGTGGATCGTCCCGGGGCTCATCATCGGATCCCTGATCGGCGCCGGGATGGCGTGGTGGATCCCGATGACCAAGATGCCCGAGCGGATCGCGCTCTCGCACGCGTTCGGCGGGCTCGCGGCCGCGTTCGTCGGCGTCTCCGAGTACTACCGCCACGCCGGCCACGTGGACCGGGTCACGATGACGGCGCTGGGCGCCGAGGTGCTGCTCGGGTTCCTGACCTTCACCGGCAGCCTGATGGCGTTCGGCAAGCTGCAGGGCCTCGTGACCGGCGCGCCGGTGACATGGAAGGGGCAGAACGTCCTGAACATCGGCGCGTTCGCCGCCGGCGTCGTGCTGCTCGTCGCGCTCGTGGTCGATCCGGGCCTGTCGCCCGCGTTCTACGCGATGGGCGCGATCGGGCTGATCGTCGGGATCACGGGCGTCCTGCCGATCGGCGGCGCGGACATGCCGGTCGTCATCTCGCTGCTCAACTCGTACGCCGGCCTCGCGGCGGCGGCGACCGGCTTCGCGCTCGGCAACTACGTGCTGATCATCGCGGGCGCGCTCGACGGCACGTCGGGGTTCCTGCTCTCGATGAAGATGAGCAAGGCGATGAACCGCTCGTTCGCGAACGTGCTCTTCGGCGCGTTCGGCACCGACACGGACGCCGCCGGGGCCGCGGGCGCGGGCGGCGCGGGCGGCGCGGGCCGCGATGCCAGCTTCAACCAGGCCAGCGTCGAGGAGGCGGTCGAGATCCTCGAGGGCGCGCAGTCGGTGATCGTCGTGCCGGGGTACGGCATGGCCGTCTCGCAGGCGCAGCACGCGGTGCGCGACCTCGCGGGCGTGATCGAGGCCGCCGGCGGGAGCGTCAAGTACGCCATCCACCCGGTCGCCGGGCGCATGCCCGGGCACATGAACGTGCTGCTCGCGGAGGCGAACGTCCCCTACGACCAGTTGTTCGACTTCGACGACATCAACGACGAGTTCGCGCGCACGGACGTGGTGCTGGTCGTCGGCGCGAACGACGTCGTGAACCCCGCCGCGAAGAACGACCCGGGCAGCCCGATCTACGGCATGCCGGTCTTCGACGTCGAGCGGGCGCGCACGGTGATGGTGCTGAAGCGCAGCATGAACCCGGGGTTCTCGGGGATCGAGAACGCGCTGTTCTTCCAGTCCAACACGATCATGGTCCTCGGCGACGCGAAGAAGACGATCACCGCGATGGCGTCGGCGCTGAAGGCCGAGGCCGCCGCGTCGTAGGGGCGGCCCTTGGGCCGCCCTGCGGATCTTCTCGGATCCGTTTCGACGGATCTGACGCGCCTCGCCACGGAGGGCGGCCCGAGGCCCGCCCCTACAGATCGAGGGTGACCCAGGCGGGGAGGTGGTCCGAGGCGACGCGCGCGAGCGGCGAGCCGTGCACGCCGATCCCGTGGCGCATCCCGCGCGGCCGCACCCACACGCGGTCGAGCGCCAGCACCGGGCGGTGCGAGGGGAAGCTGGCGCGCGCGTAGCTGCGGCCGAAGCGGCGCCGCAGCCGGACCAGCCGGGGGCTCGCGAAGACCCACTCGTTGAAGTCGCCGATCAGCACCGTGCGCGGGCAGGGGCGCTCCTCGAGCACCCGGAAGATCTGCGTGAGCTGGCGCGAGCGCTCCGCGCGGTTCAGCCCCAGGTGCGTGACGAGGACGCGCAGCGGCTGCCCGGCCCAGTCCAGCACCACGTCGAGCAGCCCGCGCGGCTCGTGCGGCGCGACCGACAGGTCGGCGTGGCGCACCTCGTGGATCGGCAGCCGGGTCAGCAGCGCGTTGCCGAACGGCCCGGAGGGCAGCTCGAGCGTGGGCGCCGCGACGTACGCGTAGCCGGCCAGGCGCGAGATCCGGTCGATCTGCTCGGCCGGGTCGTCGGGGTGCGCGCGTGGGTCGCGGGGCTGGCCGAAGCCGAGGCCGACCTCCTGCAGGCCGACGACGTGCGCGTCGAGTTCGTCGATCACCGCCGCGATGCGGCTCGGCAGGCACCGGCCGTCGTAGCCGAGGCAGGCGTGGATGTTGTAGGTCGCGACGCGGATGCGCCGGTCCGCCGACGTCATGGGCTCCGCCTCGGGCGCGCGGCGCTCACCCGGCCGGGGCGCGCGTCCGAAAGACGCGCCGCGTCACCGCCGCCGCGGCGGCGATCAGCAGCACGAGCGCGGCCACCGCGGCGGCCCGCAGCGGCGTCGGGCTGCGGAACAGCGCGCCGACCTGGCCGCCGAAGAGCGACATCGCGACCGTTCCCGGGAGCAGGCCGAGCAGCGTCCCGAGCGCGTAGGGCCAGGGCGGCACGCGCGTCGCGCCGGCGACGAGGTTGACGACCGTGAAGGGCGCCACCGGCACCAGCCGCACGGCGGCGACCGCGAGGAACCCGTGCCGCCCGAGCCGCGCGGCGATCGCGGAGAGCCGCACCCCGGCCAGCCGGTTCACGAAGCGCCGGCCGAGCCCCGCGCCGGCCGCGTAGTACACGCCGGCCGACAGGAGCGAGCCGAAGAGCGCGTGGCCCAGCCCCGCAAAGGGCCCGAACGCGAGCCCCGTGCTGAAGATCAGCAGGTTCACCGGCACCGCCAGCGCGCCCGCGGCGACGTACACGGCGGCGACCGCGGCGAGGCTCACCGGCAGGCTCGCCTCGGCCAGCATCATCCCGGCGAGGTACTCGGGCAGCAGCAGCCGCCCGAGCGGGGTGAAGCGCCAGGCCGCCGCGAGCAGCAGCAGGATCCCCGCGCCGACGCCCACCAGCGCGAGCGGGCTCCGCCGCACCTCGGGGAGCACGTCCTCGGGCACGAGTTCGCCCGCGATGCGCTCGGGCTCGAGCGGGCCGAACGGGTCGAGCAGTTCCTCCCCGGGGACGACCGCGTCGAGCCAGCCGGGGACCGCCGGATCGAGCGGCTCGAGCGTGCGCGGGTACGGTTCCCGGTCCGCGCCCTCGGCCGCGGCGGCGTCCCCACCCGCCGGCGCCGGCCGGGCGAGGGCGTCGATCGCCGGCCCGAGGCGCCCGAGGCGCTGCTCCTCCGCGGCGAGGACCGCGGGCTCGACCGCGAGGTGCTCGGCGACGAGCCGGTGGCGGAAAGCGCGGATCACGTCCGCGACGCCGGGGTCGCCGGCCGCCTCGAGCGCGACGTCGCACTCCGGGTCGAGCACCATCGACCGGTTGTTGAAGTTCGACGAGCCGACCCGCAGCAGCTCGTCGTCCACGATCATCACCTTCGAGTGGACCTTGACGCCGACGTCCTCCGGCCCGGGCGCGCGCGGGAAGTAGATGCGGAACCGGCCGTGCACGTCCAGGCGGCGCAGCCGCTCGACGAGGCGGGCGCGCAGCACGCCCATCGTGGTCTCCTCGAGCCAGCTCATCGCGGTCCGGGAGGTGACGACGACCACCTCGGGCCCGTGCGGCTCGCGCAGCCGCTCCGCGAGCGCCTGCCCGAGCATCGTCGAGGTGAAGAACTGGTTCTCGATGAAGATCGTCCTCCGCGCGGCGGCGATCATGTCCAGGTACAGGCGCTCGATCTCGCGGACGGCCTCGCCGCCGTCCGGGTCCGGCTGCGTGCGCGCGATGGCGACCGTGACGCCGGTCGCCTCGGCCCGCACCGACGCGGGCCAGGGCGCGGGCCCCGCGGGGGAGGGGGGCGCGAGGGACTTCGCCCGGCGCCCGGTCGCGCAGTGCCAGCGGTCGCGCGCGATCTCGCCGAGCGACCGCGCGGCCTCGCCGTCGACGACGGCCATGACCTCGTGGATCGGCGGGTACGCCTTGCCGCCGGGGTCGATCCGGCGCCCGTCGTCCTGCAGGTGGTCGGACGTGTCCCAGCGGTGGCCGGTCAGGTCCTGCCCGCCGACGAAGGCGACCGCGTCGTCCACGACGACGATCTTCTGGTGGCAGGACGCGCCGCCGCCGAACGTGGAGTCCAGGTGGAAGTGGACCCGCCGCGGCATCTTCCGGCGGCCGAACGCCGATTCGGGATCCGGCTCCCGCTCGGCCGCCATGAAGCGCGGGAAGGCCCAGTCGAGGATGTAGATGTCGAGGCCGCGCCGCTGCCGCGCGAGCGCCGCGAAGAACGGCCCCAGCTCGGCGGGGAGGCCGCCGCCGCCGTCGAGCCGGAGAGGGACCCGCGAGTCGACGTCCCAGCCGATCACGAAGATCGAGCGGAGCGCGGCGGAGCAGGCCTCGTGGACCGCGCGGAAGTAGCTCTCGCCGTCCACGAGGACGGCGAGGCGGTCGGTCCGGACGCGGCGCCAGCAGTTGCGGCCGGGGGCCGCGAGCGGCCGCGGGGCGGGCGCCGGCGCGCGCGCGAGCGGGGAGGAGGACATCGCGCGGCGGCCCTCAGGGCGCGCCGAGCCGGTGACGCAGCACCACGAGGGCGCGGCCCGCGACCACGATCTCCTCGCCGTGGCGCAGGACGGCGTCCTCCTCGTCGTCCTCGTCGTCCAGGTCCACGACGTTCTCCGCCGTGTCGACCGCGAGCGTCCAGCGCTCGCCCCACGCGCGCTCCGGCAGCCGGAACGTCACCGCCTCGTGGTCGGCGTTGAACATCAGGTAGAAGCTGCTGTCGTCCGTCTCCGGTTCGCCGCGCAGGTCCGTCGAGTTCAGCGCCTGGCCGTTGAGGAAGACGGCAAGCGACCTGCGGACGCCGCCCCAGTCGTCGCTCGTCATCTCGATCCCGTCCGGGCGGAACCAGCCGATGTCCGCGCGCCCGGCGATCGGCTTCCCCAGGAACCAGCCGCGGCGGCGGAAGACGTGGTGCTCGCGGCGCAGCGCGATCAGCGCGGTGGTGAATCGCAGCAGGCCGGCGTCCTCGTGGCGCCAGTCGAACCACGAGACCTCGTTGTCCTGGCAGAACGCGTTGTTGTTCCCGCGCTGCGACCGCCCGATCTCGTCGCCCCCGAGCAGCATCGGGATGCCCTGGGACAGCATCAGCGTCGCGAGGAAGTTCCGCTGCTGGCGCGCGCGCAGGGCCAGCACCCCCGGGTCGTCGGTCGGCCCCTCGACGCCGCCGTTCCAGGACCGGTTGTGGCTCTCGCCGTCGCGGCTGTCCTCGCCGTTCTCGAGGTTGTGCTTCTCGTTGTAGCTGACGAGGTCGCGCAGCGTGAAGCCGTCGTGCGCGGTGATGAAGTTGATGCTCGCGTAGGGCCGGCGGCCGGTGTTCTCGTAGAGGTCCGAGCTGCCCGTGAAACGCCCCGCGAACTCGCCCAGCACCTGGTTCTCGCCGCGCCAGTAGTCGCGCACGGTGTCGCGGTACTTGCCGTTCCACTCGGACCAGCCCGGCGGGAAGTTGCCCACCTGGTACCCGCCCTCGCCCACGTCCCAGGGCTCGGCGATCAGCTTCACGCGCGAGACCACCGGGTCCTGCTGGATCAGGTCGAAGAAGGCGGACAGGCGGTCCACGTCGTGCAGCTCGCGGGCCAGCGCGGCCGCGAGGTCGAACCGGAAGCCGTCCACGTGCATCTCGGTGACCCAGTAGCGCAGCGAGTCCATGATCAGCTGCAGCACGTTCGGGTGTCGCATGTTGAGGCTGTTGCCGGTGCCGGTGTAGTCCATGTAGTACCGCGGCTGCCCCGCGACGAGCCGGTAGTACGCCGCGTTGTCGAAGCCCTTCATCGACAGGATCGGGCCGAGGTGGTTCCCCTCGGCGGTGTGGTTGTACACGACGTCGAGGATCACCTCGATCCCGGCCTCGTGCAGCGCCCGCACCATCGACTTGAACTCCTGCACGAGCTGGCGCAGGCGGCCGGTCGACGCGTACTCCGCGTGCGGGGCGAAGAAGCCGATCGAGTTGTAGCCCCAGTAGTTCCTGAGCCCCTTCTCGACGAGGTGCGAGTCGTGCACGAACTGGTGCACCGGGAGCAGTTCGACGGCGGTCACCCCGAGCTTCTTCAGGTATTCGATCGCGACCGGGTGCGCGAGGCCCGCGTAGGTGCCGCGCAACTCCTCCGGGATCTCCGGGTGGCGCCGCGTGAAGCCCTTCACGTGCACCTCGTAGATCACGGTCTCGTTCCAGGGGATCTTCGGCGGCCGGTCGTTGCCCCAGTCGAACCAGGGGCTCGCCACCACGCAGCGCGGCATGTAGGGGGCGCTGTCGGCGTCGTTCACCGGCCCGTCCGGGTCGCCGAAGCGGTACGGGAAGAGCGCCTCGTTCCAGGTGATCTCGCCCTCGATCGCGCGGGCGTAGGGGTCGATCAGCAGCTTGCTGTGGTGGCAGCGCGCGCCGCGTGACGGGTCGTACGGCCCGTGGACGCGGTACCCGTAGCGCTGCCCCGGGCCGACGTTCGGGAGGTAGCCGTGAAAGACGTAGGCCGTCCGCTCCGGCAGGGAGAAGCAGCGCTCCTCGCCGTCCTCGAAGAAGAGGCACAGGTCGATCGCGTCCGCGACCTCGGAGAAGACGGCGAAGTTGGTGCCGGCGCCGTCGTAGAACGCCCCGAGCGGATACGGGGACCCCGGCCAGATCTTCATGCGGGAACCTTCGCGCCAGAAGAGGCGAGAGGCGCTCCGGAGGGCGGCCGGACGGCGACCGGGACAAGTCTACAGTCGCCCGCCCGGCTTCGCCCTATCCGGCCTGCGACAGGAGCACGACCAGCGCCTCGTCCGGACGCAACAGGAACGGCCCCGGGATCGCCTCGGGCCCACCCGCGTGGGTCGACAGGAGCACCGGGCCGCGCCGCGGCCCGGGATCGAAGCGCCGCGCCTCCGGCGCGACGTTGGCCACGACCAGCAGCGCGCGTCCCGCGTGCCGCCGCTCGTAGGCCACCACGTCGCCCTGCCGCGGCAGCAGGAGCAGCGAGCCGGCGCCGAGCGCCGGCTCGGCGCGGCGCAGCGCGAGCAGCCGGCGATGCAGTGCCAGCGGGGAGCCGGGGTCCGCGCGCTGCGCGGCGACGTTGACGCGTTCCACGTCGCCGCCGACCGGCAGCCACGGCGTCCCGGTCGTGAAGCCGGCGTTCGGCCCGGCGTCCCAGCGCATCGGGCTCCGCTCCGGGTCGCGCCCCAGCCCGAGGCCGGGGACGTTCCTTTCCCACGGGTCCCGCACGTCCTCCGGCGCGACCGGGACGTCCTCCATCCCGATCTCGTCGCCGTAGTAGATCGTCGGCGTGCCGCGCAGGGTCAGCAGCAGCAGGGCCGCGACGCGCGCCTGCGCCGGGCCGAGGCGCGTCGCGACGCGCGACTTGTCGTGGTTGCCGAGCACCCAGTTGGGCCAGCCCGCCTGCGGCAGCGCGGCCTCGTACTCGCCGATCGCGCGCGCGATCTCCTCCGCGGTCCACGCGATCCTCAGCAGGACGAAGTTGGTCGGCAGGTGGATCTCGGGCGCCGCGTGCCTGCCGTAGTACGTGACCAGCCGCTCGAACGGGAGGTACAGCTCGCCGATCAGCACGCGCCCGGGGTAGCCGTCGACGAGGGCGCGGAGCCGCGCGAGCGCCGCGTGGGTCTCGGGGAGGTCCGCGACGTGCAGCGGGATCAGCCGCTTGTACGGACCCTGCTCGGGGCGCCAGGACGGGTTGGGCGGGTTGTCGCGGAACTGGTCGTCCTTGAACAGGTGCGAGATCGCGTCGAGACGGAACCCGTCCACCCCGCGGTCGAGCCAGAAGCGGACGGCGCCGAAGACGGCCTCCTCGACCGCGGGGTGCCGCCAGTTCAGGTCCGGCTGCTCGCGCAGGTACGAGTGCAGGTAGTACTGACCCGTGCGCGCGTCGAGCGTCCACGCCGGGCCGCCGAACTCCGACAGCCAGTTGTTCGGCGGCCCGCCGCCCGGCGCCGGATCGCGCCAGATGTACCACGCGCGCTTGTCGTCGCCGCGCGCGCGGCGCGACGCCTCGAACCAGGGATGCCGGTCCGAGGTGTGGTTGGCGACGAGGTCCAGGATCACCCGCAGGCCGCGCGCGTGGGCGTCCTGCAGCAGGCGGTCGAAGTCCTCGAGCGTGCCGAAGAGCGGGTCGATGCCGGTGTAGTCGGCCACGTCGTAGCCGAAGTCGGCCATCGGCGAGGGATAGACGGGGGAGAGCCAGAGCGCGTCCACCCCGAGGTCCGCGAGGTGGTCGAGGCGGCCCCGGATCCCCTCGAGGTCGCCCACCCCGTCGCCGTTCGCGTCCATGAAGGACCGCGGGTAGACGTGGTAGATCGAGCCGGTCCGCCACCAGTCGAACGACATGCCCCGATGTTACCCGGCGCCGGCGTCAGGGGCGCGTCAGCGGCGGCGGCGCGTCCGCGAGCGGCCCGTCGCCGCGTCGAACTCCGCGGGGTCGGGCGCGGTCCGGCAGCAGGACGGGTCCGGCTCGCAGACGTAGATCTCGTGCCCGGGGCGGGCGACGACGCGCTGCCCGCACGAGCGCAGCATCGCCTCGACGCCCGCGTGGTTCGGCACCCACCAGTTCGTCGGGTCGCCCGCGAGGCGCCGCTCGACGAAGGCCATCCGCGGCGCCCCGGGCGCGTCGAGCCGCGCGCGCTCGTCCAGGCCGAAGTCGGCCGGGACCTCGGCCTCGTCCTGCCCCGGCAGCGTGAGCGACTGGAACACGAACAGCCGGCGCGCGAGGCGCGAGACGATGTCGAGGCCGAGCAGCGGGTAGCGCAGGTGGTAGAAGACCCCCATGAACAGGACCAGGTCGAAGCGGTCCTCCGCCTCCGCGAGGTCGTAGACCGCGCCTGCCCGGAACTCGACGCGGTCGGCGAGCCCCAGCAGGTCGGCGGCGAAGCGCGCCTGCGCGAGGTAGTGCTCGTCGTGGTCGAGGCCGACGACGCGGGCGCCGCGGCGCGCCAGCTCGAAGGTGTAGAAGCCCGCGTTGCAGCCGATGTCCAGCGCGAACCAGCCGTCGAGCCGCCCGGGAAGGCAGGCCGCGAGCCGCGCCCACTTGTACGCCGGGAAGTCGCCGAGCGGGTGCGCCGGCGCCGTCTGCACGCCGCCCGGCAGGTGCAGGTTGTGGAACCAGGGGCCGAGCGCGTCGACCTCGCGCCGCAGGGGACCCGGGTCGTGGGCCGCGGGGCCCGCGCTCACACGGCCTCCGCGGCGCGCATGCCGCCGCCGGCGACGGCGGCGACGTACGCCTCGAACTGCGCGGCACGGCGCGCCGCCGAGTGCTCGGCGAGCACCCGGTGCCGGGCGCGGTCCGCGATGCGCAGGCGCTCCGGCTCGGGGAAATCGCGCAGGATCTCCAGCACCTCCGCGCCCTCGTCGGCGAGCAGGATCTCGCGCCCCGGCTCGAAGAGCGCGTCGAGCCCGGCCCAGCGGTCCGAGATCAGGGGCGTGCCGCAGGCCGCGGCCTCGAACAGGCGGACGCTCGGCGACCACCCGGCCGCGCGCATGTCCGCCCGCGTCAGGTTCAGCGTGTAGCGCTGCGCGGCGTAGTAGCCCGGGTGCTCGGGGGGCGCCACGTGGTCGATGCGGGTCACGTTGGCCGGCCACGCGATCGTGTCGGGGTACTGCGGCCCGGCGACCGAGAAGCGCCCCTCGCTCCAGCGGCGGGCGGGTTCGAGCAGCAGGTCCTCCAGCGCCGGCTGGCGGTCGGCGGCGTACGTCCCCAGATAGCCGAGGTCCCAGCGCGCCGGCTGCGCGCGCGGGCGGTAGCGGTCCGGGTCCACCGAGCAGTAGAGCGGCCGCGCGCAGGGGCTGCCGAACTCCTGCTCGAGGCGGCGGAGCGTGGGCCCGCCGGTGAACGAGAGGTAGAGCGCGTAGCCCGGCACGAGGTCGCGCGAGAGGTAGCCCGCGTCGCCGCGCGCCAGCGCGGCGAGCGTGACCGGGGTGTCGATGTCGTAGAACGCCGTCACGCCGCGCGCGACGGCCTGCACGAAGGCGCCGACCTCGATGCCGTCCGGCACGTACGAGCCCACGACCACGACGTCGGCGGCCCCGATCGCGCGCGCGAAGCGCGCGCGCAGCTCGTCGAGGTCGCGGTACAGCTCGGTGCGCCCGTACGGCGGCCGCGGGAGGTCGCGGTTCTGGGCGTACCAGGGGACGTCCCGCTCCAGGAACAGCACCTCGTGCCCGCGCGCGCAGAGTTCGCGCACCAGCCCGCGATAGGTGGTGGCGTGCCCGTTGCCCCACGACGACGTGATCGACAGCCCGAGGATCACGATCCGCATCGCTCAGTTCCCGATGCCGGCGGCGCGCGCCTCGCGCCCGGCGAGCAGCTCTTCCACCTGCGCGGCACGGTGCGCGTAGGTGTGGTGGGCCAGCACGCGCCGGCGCGCCGCCTCGCCGACGCGGCGCGCGCGGCCCGCGGTGAGCGCGGTCACGTGGGACGCCACGTCGTCGCCCGAGGCCGCGACCAGGACCTCGCGGCCCGGCTCGAGGAAGCATTCCAGGCCGGCCCAGGCGTCGGTGACGAGGCACGCGCCCGCGCCCGCCGCCTCGAAGACGCGCGTGGCGGGGGACCAGCCGTAGCGCGCCATGCTCTCGCGCGAGATGTTCAGCACCGCGCGCGGGCTGACGTTCAGCGCGTTGTGGTCGGCGGTGAAGACGTGCCCCAGCTTGCGCACGTTCGGCGGGACCGGCTTGTCGTCCCAGCCCGCGCCGCCGAGCAGGAACTCGCGCCGGGGCACGGCCGCGGCCGCCCGCAGGAAGAACTCGTCCACCCGCGCCTCGCGGTCGGGCAGGCGGTTGCCGAGGAACACGAGGTCGCAGGCGAAGCGCGGGTCCGGCGCGACCGGGTGGTGCGTGTCGGGATCGAGCGCGTTGTAGACCGGCACGCAGGCCCGCGCGCCGAGGGCGCGGTAGCCGGCGATCACGGGGGGTCCGCCGCCGTAGGTGCACACGGCGTCGAAGCGGGGGACGAGCGCGCGGAACGGGTCGAACGGGTCCGCCGCCACCCGGTCGAGGGTCGCCGGCGCGTCCACGTCCCAGAAGAGGACGGTCCGCTGCGGCCCCGCGAGCGCGGCGACGGCCGACTCCAGTTCGGCGTCGTACACGCCGAGCCCGCTGGCCTTGACGAGCACGTCCGCGCCGCGCGCGTCCTCCAGCGCCTTGACCCAGCCGTCCGGCGTGGCGGGCCAGACGACGACCCGCGCCCAGTCCGGGTCCGCCATGTCGCGGTTCTTCTGCCGCTCGTAGGCGTCCGGCTCGTAGAACGTGATGCGGTGGCCGCGCGCGGCCAGCGCGCGGAGCAGCCCGCGGTAGTAGGTCGCGGCGCCGTTCCAGTACGCCGAGACGAGGCTGGAGCCGAAGAAGGCGATCGAGAGCGAGGACGTCACGCGGCGCTCCTGGGGCTCGCGGTCCGTTCCGCGGCCTCCGGGGTGTCGGTCCGGAACGAGTCGAGGACGGCGAGCAGTTCGTCGACGCGGTGCGCGCAGGTGTGCCGGGTGCGGATCCGCTCGAGGCCCTGCGCCGCGACCTCCACCGCGGTGGAGCGATCCGCGACCAGCAGGCGCAGCATCCGGCGCATCGCCTCGCCGTCGGCCGCGGTCAGGTAGTCCACGCCCGGGCGGAACAGCCCCTCGGCGTCGGACCACGGCGCGCAGACCAGCGGCAGCCCGCAGGCGAGCGCCTCGAAGACGCGGATCGTCGGGATGCCGGGCAGCGCGCGCGCGTACGGCCGCCGCGGGACGTGGACCGTGACGCGGTGCCGCGCGAAGATCCGCGGCACCTCGAAGTTCGGCACGAAGCCGCCGTACGTCACGCCGGCCCGGCGGAGGGCCTCGAGGCCGGGCCCGGGATAGCGCACCCCGTGCACGCGGGTCGCCAGGCGCAGGCGGCGCGCCGGCTCGAGCAGGAACTCGTCCAGCTCGGCGGTCCGCTCGTCGTCGCCCCAGTTGCCGACGAAGACGAGGTCGCCGCCCGGCACGGACGGGTCCGCGGGCAGCGGCCGGAACACCCGCGTGTCCGCCGCCTCGTGCCACGTGAACGCGCGCGCGGCCCAGCCCCGTTCCAGGTAGACCTGCCGCAGCGCCTCGCCGAACGCGAGCACGCCGTCGTAGTGCCGGAGGTCGTAGGCGGCCATCGCGCGCGGGTCGGAGAGCGCGCGGTGGTGCGTGTCGTGGAAGAAGACCCGGTACGAGCGGGTCGCCGCCCGGTGCGCGCCGATCCGCGCCACCAGCTCGGGCGCGTTCCACTCGTGGACCAGGCAGAGGCCGACCCCGTCGAGGGCCTCGTCGAGGTCGAGCGTGGCGAGGTCGTAGGTCCGGCTGCGCAGCGCGGGGTAGACCTCGTGGAAGCGCGCGACCGGCGCGTCGCCGTGGTCGGCCAGCAGGTTCGAGCGCGACCAGCCGTCCCGCGGCTCGAACACGCGGACCTCGTGGCCGCGGGCCGCGAGCTCGCTGCAGACGCCGCGCAGGAAGTGCGCGTTGCCGTGGTTCCAGCACGACACGAGCGAGTGGCAGAACAGCGCGACCGGCGCGGGCATCAGGCGCTCTCGCGCCGCAGGACCGCGCCCGCGGGCGCCGGCCGGACGGGGCGGGACAGGGACGGGAGCGCCGCCACGCGGGTCAGCGCGGCGTCCGCGTATGCGTCGAGGTACGCCGCGGCGGTCTGCTCCGGCAGGTAGGTCCGGGCGCGGCGGCGGGCCGCGCCGGCCAGCCGCTCGCGCCGGGACTCGTCGCCGCACAGCTCGACCAGCGCCGCGCGGAGCGCCTCGTCGTCGCGCGGCGGGACGAACGTCGCCGCCCCGTCCCAGGTCTCGCGCAGGCTGGGGATGTCGCCGAGCACGAGCGCGCACGAGGACAGCGCCGCCTCGAGCGGCGCCAGTCCGAAGGGCTCGTACAGGGCGGGCGCCGCGAACACCCCGGCCTTCGCGAACCAGCGCGCGAGATCGCGCGGCTCGAGCCGCCCGAGCGCCCGGGCGTGCCGGAGCGTCGCGGCGGCGCCGTCGCCGGCCGGCGGGCGCGTGTCGCCGGCGACCGCGACGGGCCAGGGGAGGCGCGGGGCGACCCGGTCGAGCGCGGCGACGTTCTTCGCCCGGTCCCAGGCGCGCCCCGCGGCGAGGATCAGCGGCTCCTTCCGCACGGTGTAGTACGCGCGCGGCTCGCGCCCGTTCGGCACCGCGCGCGTGCGGCGCAGCGGGCCGTAGACGGCGTCGAGCTCCGCGAGCATCGCCCGCGAGGGCGCCGTCACGACGTGCGCGGCGCGCAGCGAGCGGGTGACCCGCTCGCGGTAGCGCCCCCACTCCGGCGGCGGCTCCTCGCCGTGGACCGCGCGCCACCAGGAGACGACGCAGGAGTGGCCGGTCAGCACCACCGGCAGGTCCCAGTCGAGGTCCCCGTGGACGAGGTGGTTCAGGTGCACGGCGTCCGGCTGCAGGCGGTCCCGCAGCTCGAGCAGCCAGTCCGCGGCCAGCTGCAGGTCGCGCCAGGGGTCCGGCATCCACTCCAGCCGGAACGCGGACGCGAACAGGCGCAGGCCGGGCACGGCGAGGGCCGCCTCGCGCTGCGTCGCGGACGGCGGGCCGCCGAGCAGCGCGAGCCCCACCTCCACGCCGCGCGCCGAGAGGGCGCGGGCGAGCTCGACGGAGAACGTGAACACGCCGCCGACGGGGTCGGCGGTCATCAGGATGCGGCGCGGGGTCCTGGTCATCCTTGGCTCTCGAGCTGGCGCAGCGGGAGGGGGCGATCGTCCTGGACGTCGCTGAAGTGGTCGTTGAGCACGAGGTACCGGTCGTGCGCGCGCTCCCACGCGTCGTCGTCCGGGATGCCCCAGAGGCGCGCGTAGTCCGGCGAGCCGGGGTAGGGGAAGAGCGGCACCGGCTTGTTGGCCCACACCCCGTGGGCCGCGAGCCGCGCGCGGAAGGTCTCGATCCCGGCGGGGTCGTCGTGGTGCACGTCCATCAGCGTGGCCTGCACGAACGGGACGTGGCGGCGCGCCGTGATCAGCAGCTCGATCAGCTCGTCGGTCGTGCGGCGGCAGTTCTTGTCGATGACCTGCCGCCCCTCCTCCGTGATGCTCTCGATGCCCGCCTCGATCGAGACGCAGCCCGCCTCGCCCAGCAGCGCGAGCGTGCGCGGGTTCCAGAGGTCGATCCGCAGCTGGACGCCGAACTGGACGGGCCGCTCCGCGAGCGCGCGGAGCAGCGGCTCGTTCGGCTGGAAGATCTCGTCGATGAAGTAGACGTAGGGGACGCCGGCCGCGAGCAGCCCGTCCAGCTCGTCCAGCACCGTCGCGAGCGGGCGCCGGCGGTAGCGGTCGCGGTAGTTGTCCTTCGCGCAGAACGAGCAGTGGTACGGGCAGCCGCGCGACGCCTCCATCTCGGCGCCGGGGCCCCGCGCGGGGGCGTCGAAGCGGTGGTGATGATGCCGGTGCCGCCGCAGGAACCCCGGCTGCCAGCGCAGCGCCGGGAGCCGCGTCATATCGCTCGAGGCGAGCGGGCCCTGCATCCGGACGCGCCCGTCCCGGAGGTAGGCGACGGACTCGAGTCCGTCCGGCACGCCGCCGGCCCGCGCGAGCGCGACGATCACGTCCTCGCACTCGCCGAGGATCGCCACGTCGGCGCCCAGCTTGCGCAGCGCGGCCCCCGGCGTCGTGGACGGGTGCGGGCCGCAGACGACCAGCGTGCCCCCGGCCTCGCGCAGCGCCGCCGCCGCGAGCCGCGGGACGCGCAGCTCCGGGGGCGGGCAGCGCCAGAACAGGTAGCTCGGCGCGGTCGTCAGCACCGTCATCGCCGGGCCGAACGCGCGCACCGCGGCCGTCACCTCGTCCAGCGCGAGGCCGCCCATCTGCGCGTCGATCAGCAGCGGTTCGTGCCCCGCGGCCTCGAGCAGCGCGCAGGCGTAGCCGAACTCCAGCGGCAGGTGCGGCTCGCGGCAGCCGAAGTAGATGCTGCCGTCGAAGCTCCACGGCGGATTGACGAGGGCGACCTTCACGACGCGGTCCGCCGCGCGTCGTGCAGTTCGTTGATCCAGGCGTGGAGCGCCGCGAGCCCGTCGCCCACGCCGGTCCGCGGTGTCCAGCCGGTGGCGCTCGTGAAGGCGGACGTGTCGCTGACGTACCAGCGCTGGTCGCCCGGCCGCCAGTCGGCGAACTCCAGCCGCGGGCGGCGCCCGGCGAGGTCCTCGATGCGCTCGACGAGCTCGACGAGGCTGATCGTGTTCGGCGGGCCGCCGCCGATGTTGAAGGCGCGCCCGGCGATCCGCGGCGCGCCCTCGGCGGCCGCGACGAGCGCCTCCACGAGGTCGTCCACGAACAGCAGGTCCCGGACCTGCAGGCCGTCGCCATAGATCGTCACGGGCAGGTCCTCGAGCGCGCGGCGCAGGAAGTGCGCCACCCATCCCTGGTCCTCCGTGCCGAGCTGGCGCGGGCCGTAGATGCAGCTCATCCGGAACACCACCGCGGGCAGCCCGTAGGTCCGGGCGTAGTCGATCACGTACTGGTCCGCGCAGCCCTTCGAGCAGCCGTACGGGCTGTGGAAGTCCAGCGGGCGCGACGCCCCGATGCCGCGCGCGCCGAGCCCGGGGTCCTGCGGGACGTAGCGCGTCGCCGCGCGGCGCAGCGGAACGTCGTCGAGCGCCCCGAAGACCTTGTTGGTCGAGGTGTAGACCAGCGCGGGCGGGAGGGCGAGGCCGCGCAGCTCCTCGAGCAGGTTCAGCGTGCCGCGCGCGTTGACCTCGAAGTCCTCGAGCGGCTCGATCACGCTCGTGGTCACCGCCACCTGCGCGGCGAGGTGGAACACCGCCGCGGCGCCGTCCAGGGCCGAGCGCCACGCCGCGACGTCCCGCACGTCGCCGCGCACGACGCGCACCCGGCGGGCGTGCCGGCCCTCGAGCCAGCGCGCGTTCAGCTCCACCCCGTCGCGCGCGAACGAGTCCACCACGACGACCTCGCGCCCGGCCCGCGCGAGGCGGTCCGCGAGGTTCGAGCCGATGAACCCCGCGCCGCCGGTCACCACCACGTGACCGTCGCGCATCAGGCCTCCTCGCGGCCGGCGGCGTCGGCCACCGCGGGCCCCGGTCCGACCGTCAGGCCGCGGCGGCGCAGTTCGCGCGCGGCGTCCGCCGTCCGGTCCTCGGCCGTCTGCCGCGCCAGCCAGTCCGCCAGCTCGACGAGCCCCGACGAGAGCGGCACCTGCGGCGTGTACCCGAGCACCGCCCGCGCGCGGGTGGTGTCGGCGAAGCAGTGCCGGATGTCGCCGACGCGGAACGTCTGCGAGACCTCGGGCGCGATCTCCGGGCGGTCGAGCGCGGTCGCGAGCAGGCGGCCGATCTCCTCGATCGTGTACGCGTCGCCGCTGCCGATGTTGAGCACCTCGCCCGCGCCGTCCTCGGTGTCGAGCGCCAGCGCCACCGCGCGCGCGACGTCCCGCACGTGGACGAAGTCCCGCCGCTGGCGGCCGTCCTCGAAGACGAGCGGGGCGCGGCGGTTCAGCAGGCGCGCGGCGAAGATCGCGAGCACGCCCGTGTAGGGGTTCGAGAGCGCCTGGTAGGGCCCGTACACGTTGAAGAAGCGCAGCGCGACGGTCGGGATGCCGTAGGCGCGGCCGAGCATCAGGCACAGCCGCTCCTGGTCGTACTTGGTCAGCGCGTAGACCGACGAGAGCGCCGGGCGCTTCCACTCGGGGGTCGCGACGGGGGTGAGCACCGCGCCGTCCGCGTCGCGGATCTCCCAGTCGCCGCGCCGCAGCTGCTCCGCCGAGCGCGCGGCGTCCTCGACGATCCGGCCGTCCGTCGCGCGGTACAGCCCCTCGCCGTAGATGCTCATGCTCGACGCGACCACCAGCCGCGCGACCGGCCGGCGGCCGAGCGCCTCGAGCAGGACCGCCGTCCCGCCGGTGTTCACCGCGGCGTACTCGGCGATCTCGTACATGCTCTGGCCGACGCCGACGCGCGCCGCGAAGTGCACGACCGCGTCCACGCCGTCGAGGGCGCGGGCGATGGCCTCGCCGTCGCGCACGTCGCCGCGCACGAGCTCGACGTCGGCCGCGAGATAGGCCGGGCGCTCCGCGCCGGGGCCGTGGACCTGCGGCTCCAGCGTGTCCAGCGCCCGCACGCGGTCGCCGCGGCCCAGCAGTTCGTTCGCCACGTGGCTGCCGATGAATCCGGCCCCGCCCGTGATCAGCACCGTTCTCGGCATGGACCTCTCCAGTGTCGGGGGACCCCCGGCGGGGGCCCGGCCCGCGGCGGCTCAGCCGCCCGCGGGCCGCCGCAGCGGCACGACGGTGCCGCCGAAGTCGGGGAACGCGATCGACCGGCGGGCGCCGGCGCGCGCGGCGGTCGCGCGAACGGACTCGAGCGTACGCCGCAGCCCGTCGCGCACCGGGATCACGGGGCGCCAGCCGAGCAGCGTGAACGCGAGCGAGATGTCGGGCCGGCGCTGCCGCGGGTCGTCCTTGGGCAGCGCGCGGTGCACGATCGGCGCGTCGCTGGCGGCGAGCTCGCGGATCATCCGGGCGAGCTCGAGAACGGTGTACTCCTCGGGGTTGCCGAGGTTCACGGGCCGCGTGTAGTTGCTGCCGAGCAGGCGCAGGATCCCCTCGACGAGGTCGTCCACGTACTGGAAGCTGCGCGTCTGTTCCCCCGTGCCGTAGACGGTCAGCGGCCGGCCGGCGAGCGCCTGCTGGATGAAGTTGATCACCACGCGGCCGTCGTCCTTCTTCATCCGCGGCCCGTAGGTGTTGAAGATCCGCGCGATGCGCACCGGCACGCCGTGCTGCTCGTGGTAGCACGTGACGAGCGCCTCCGCGTAGCGCTTGGCCTCGTCGTAAACGCTGCGCGGCCCGACGGGGTTCACGTGGCCCCAGTAGTCCTCGGGTTGCGGGTGGACCGCGGGGTCGCCGTAGACCTCGCTCGTGGAGGCCAGGAACAGACCCGCGCCGTGCCGCTGCGCCAGCTCGAGCAGGTGCCGCGTCCCCTCGGCGTTGCAGCGCAGGGTCTCGATCGGGTACTTGAGGTACTTCGGCGGCGAGGCGGGGCTCGCGAGGTGCAGGATCCAGTCGAGCGGGCCCGGCACGTCGAACGGCACGGACACGTCCTGCCGCACGAACGTGAAGCGGGCCGACTTGGAGAGGTGCGCCAGGTTGCGCGGATCTCCCGTCAGCAGGTTGTCGACGCCGATGACGGTGTGTCCGAGGGCGAGCAGGCGGTCGGTGAGATGACTGCCGATGAAGCCGGCGGAGCCAGCGACGAGGAAGCGCAGCGGGCGCCCCGCGTCCAGCTTGAGCCCGGGCATTCACGGCCTCCTGTGCGCGTTGGGATGCGATCCACCGGGGGACCGGGCGGACCGCGTGTCATCGCCACGGGCGTTCGAAACCGCGTGCGCGGTGCGCTCCACGCGTCGGCCTCGTACACGTCGCCTGTCGCGCGGACCCGGGAGGGCGCGCCAGCGGCGTCATGCATGGCCAGACCGTCGGGCGGGACTGGCGTTACCTGCACGCGGCGGGAAGAACGCCCCCGTCCGCGTCGCCGGCGGCCGCGCCGAGCGCGACGGATGCCGGCAGTGCCCTGCGACGGGCGGGATTGTACGTTGCCGCGCGGCGGTCGGGCAATTCGACCGAACGCACTTACGAGTTCATGGCGCGATCTCGATGCGCACGACCTGCACGCCCTCGGCCACGCGCACCTCGACGACGTGCGGTTCCTTGCTGCGCTTGATCGCGGTGATCTGCCCGTTCCGCTCGAGCACGACGTCGCGGACGGCCGAAAGGTCGTCGGTGCTCGCGGCCACGCGCAGGCCCTCGCGCAGGTCGTGCTCGCTGATGTGGCTGCGCCGCAGCGCGACCTCGTCCGGCTGGCCGTCGCGCACGAGCCGGCGCGGCCGGCCCTTGATCAGCACGCCGAGCGGGTGCCAGCGGTAGGACGCGAACGCGAGCCCCTTGTGCACGACGACCAGCAGCAGGCCCGCCGCGAGCGAGCCCGCGACCGGGGCGCCCCCGTTGATCGCGCGGCTCAGCAGCGAGCCGAGCAGGAACCCCAGCACCGCGTCGAACGCGGTCGCGCTGCCGAGGAAGCGGCTCTCGCTGACGCGCACGATCAGCAGGCCCGCGCCGTAGACGACCGCCGCGCGGAGCAGCAGCTCGAACAGCCCCAGCTCGGAGGCGGACTTGCCGTACGTGAGCGACTCGAGGACGAACCCGCCGGCCAGCGCCGCGGCGAGACCCAGTTCCATGCTCGTGCTCCACGCCGGGTGCACGACGGCACGGCGGCGGTGCGGGACGCGGGCGACCCGATGATGGCGCGACGCGACGGCCCGCGCGAGCGTCGTACAATCGGACGAGCCGCGCGACCGCGTCCGGGGTCGCGCGCCCCGCGCCGGGGCGTCGTCGTGATCGTCTACAGGGCGTCCAGGGTCGCGCTCTCTCCGGCCGCGATCGTGCGCGCGGCCGCGGCCGCGTCGGCCTCCTCGGCCGCATCGGCTTCCTCGCCGTCCGCGGCGGACGACGCGCTGGACCGGCTGGTCGAGCTGGGCCGCGCCGAGGCCGCCGCGATCGACGCGCTCGACCCGGAGCGCGACACGTGGTCCCCGCGGCACGCGCGTGGCGCACGGCGGAGGGCGGCGCGGCCGGCGACGGGCGCGCGCTGCGCGCGGCGCTCGCGGCCCTCGAGGCGGGCGGCCTGCCGGAGGTGGCGCGCGCCGGCGTGCCCGAGGGCTTCGCCTGGTACGGGGTCCACCCGTGCGGCTACGCCGCGGCCGCACGCGCCTTCGGGTCGTCCCACGGGGGCGGGGTGGCGACGGTCGTCGGCGTCCGCGGCATCGGGACCGCCCTCTCGGCGGTGCTCGCGGCCGAGTTCGAGAGCCTCGGCTGGGACGTCGCGTCCGTCACCGTGCGCCCGCGCGGTCCCCCGTTCGAGCGGGCGCTGCGGACCGGCGCCGCGCTCGACGCGTTCGTGCGCGCGCGCGCCGCGCCGGCGGGGCGTCCCGCGTACGTGCTGGTCGCGGACGAGGGCCCGGGGCTGTCCGGCAGCTCGTTCGCCGCGGCCGCGGAGTGGGCGGCGCGGCTCGGCGTCGAACACGGGCGGATCGTGCTCTTCCCGAGCTGGGACGCCGACCCGCGGGCGTTCCGCTCCGCGCGCGGGCGCGCGTGCTGGGAGCGGCACCCGCGCGTCGTCGCGGACGCCGGCGACCCCGGGGAGCGCGTCGCGGCCCGCTGCGGCGCGCGCCTGCTCGCCGACTGGTCGGGCGGCGCGTGGCGGGCCGCGCTCGGCGGCGGCGGCGCGCCGCTCGCCCAGCCGCAGCACGAGCGCCGCAAGTACCTGCTCGACGCGGGGGGGCGCCAGGCCGTCGCGCGCTTCGCCGGTTACGGCGCGTTCGGGCGCGCGACGGAGCGCCGCGCGCGCGTCCTCGCCGCGG
>JADHED010000132.1_pt1 | contig 103688 bp, 111 predicted proteins | sample 8952041 | NCBI WGS metagenome assembly JADHED01 (sample SAMN16124423, study PRJNA663239) | bioreactor sludge metagenome | isolation source: sludge (control) | place: India:Bengaluru | collected 2018-09-08
CCAATACTCCGTTAATTTACGCAGCCATCAGTGCCAAATGTTCTGACGACGGACAATAGTCATAAATCGTGGCTGCCGTAACATCGTCCGTGCCAATCCGATCGAACGAAATTGATGGGCCTTCGCCTTCCTCGCAATAGTCTTTGCGGTAGGTGACGCCTTGGATGGCCGCGTAAATGGCGCTGTCATTTATCTTTGGTTCAGCCACTTGCGGTGCTTCGACCACTGTTGGTGGCTGATCAGTTTGCACTGGTGCTATAGCAATCGGAGGCTGTTCCTGTGAGGTTACATCACTATCCGACCCCAACTTCATTCCGAAATACACAGCCCCAGCAATCGCAATCGCAGCGACTACAAAGCCAATGCCGATCAATATATGTCGATTATCGCGCTGGATCATTGGCTCACCCTTCTTTTCGCTTTGAAGCATTGCTTTGCTCGATGGCTTCAGCAACGCGGTGAACACCTGACGCGATTTCCTTGTGGCGATCATGCAGCGAAATCAGGATAGCGATTGCCCCTAGATTGATAATCATGAAGACCACAGCGATTAGCACGCCGCCAATGGCATAGGGTGTCGCCAGTCCCTGCATTGGTCCTTTGGGGTCGATGGCTGCAAAGACGAACAGCGCAATGCCTGTCAGCATGAGGAAACATGCGCCAAGAATGAGATATTTGAACAACGATACGATGAATGCCACGACGCCCGCTCCTAGCCTTTGTAGTTTTCAAGAAAGATTGTCCGACCGATGGTCTCATCGAGAATGCAGCTGGAATAGATGATGCTGGAGAGCGAGCCTCCGCCTTCTTCTGCAGAGGCTCGGGCACATTTAGCATCGCGCTGCTTTATCCAGGCTCGCTGCAATCCGCGTAACTTGTCTTTCCGGGGCTTTGGCAAGGGACGCATGACCATGACATAGGCTTGGTTGAGCCGGGCATCTTGGCGGTCAATCTCTGTGCCCAGACAATCCATCATATCGGCAGTGACGCCGCCCGATGCATCCATGCACTGGGCATAGTCGCGACTATATCGCTTTTCGATCTGTGTTTGCGTCTGTGCTGACGCTGAGGTCGTAATAAAAGCGGTGATCAACAAAGTTCTGGAAAGTTTCATTTTCTTCTTCCTTTTAGATTTTCATGCGTGATCAAGCATAGAACATCAACTAGAAAATGGGCTGTAAATGCCGTGGCCTGATAAGCGCTGTTTTGGGATTGTGCCGCAGTGGCAAGCAATCCGAGAACCCCCGAAGAAGACCGTTGCCTGAAGGCATTGGGCAAAGCGATCCGCGATGCCCGCAAGTCTTGTAATATTTCACAGGAGGCGCTTGCCCATATTTCGGGGATAGATCGTAGCCATACTGGCAAGATCGAACGTGGCGAACGCAACGTCACAGCGCTTAATCTGCTGCGCATCGCTGATGCTCTAAAGATTTTACCGTCGGAGCTATTTGGCAAAGCCGGATTATAAACTGACGGGCAGGCAGTTCTTCCGCACATTGCGTCCATGCTCACCACTCCGTCACGAGCATGATTGTGAGAACGCGGGTAGTTACATTGGGATCAGCAGGATCGTCTGAACCAAATTTCCGGTCCTTGTCGTAATAGTCGATCTTCCAGAGCAAATCGGCATCGAACAATGTCAGATCGCCAAAGTCTCGTTCGCCATGGGGGTCATTGTCCGCGTCAAAACTATCATAGGCGGCAAGCGCCGCTGTGAGGGCTGCTCGATCAAAGTTTTTCAGTGAAGATACGCCGCGCGTGACCACGATTGTGCCACCTTCACCTGTTTTGCGAAGAGTATCGTTTAGTTGGGCTATGGCTTCGGCCCTTGGCAGCGTTGCGCACTGCGTCTCTTTGTCCATGTTCATGATGATATTCTCCAAACAAACAGCACGGCCACCGAACGTGCCGGTGACCGCCTGTTGCTGCCGATCGGGATTATTTGAGCTTCGCTGCTGCGCGGACCTGCTCAACAATCTTGTCGAGTTCAGCCTTTGCAGAGATGGCGAGTTCGACCGCCTTGCCGATGGGAGCCAAGGCTTTGTCGAGATCATTCTCTTCCCAGCCCTTTGCGAGCAGATCACCGCTCACTTTGACGGGCAAGAACAATTGATCTTTGGCCTCGTTACGGACAAATCCAAGTTTGAGCAGAGCATCGAGAGCCTTGTCATTGGCAAAAACCTTCTGGGCCAATGGCAACAGTCCATTGCGGAACACCAACTCCAAGCCCATCTTTGTGGAGCCAACCCCGATCGCCGCTGCAATCCAGCTATATTCGTCTTCGGCATCACAGAACTCGACGATTTCAAGCCAGGCGTCGCCTTTTCCCACGCCCTTTGTCATCTTCCAATCGGGCGGCACGATGAGGGCGCTCCAGCCTGAATCGGCTACTTTCCATTCTTTGGGTGTGAGTTTGGCGACAAGCGCACGAACCTCGCGCATCATGCGCTCGCTCAACAGGTCGCTGGCCAAATGCCAGTCGCTTTCAACATTTGCGATGTTGCGGATGATCCGGGCCGCAATCGCCGGGTCATGCGATTGCGCCACCAAATTTTTCTCATGCTGATCCATTTCATTCTCCATTGCGTATGTGGATGGCCCCCGAAGGGCCTCCGCCAACCGACAAGCTGGCGTTGCAATGGAATGCCCGCATCAAGCTGGGCTAATGCGCCCAATGGCTGATGCATGCTATCTCGCTGTCGGGATCAATCTCCTGACAGGCCCTTTTGTGAACCTCATTCGAAAGTGCGAATTTGTCCGGAAAATTTTGGTCTATAAGCCGACTAAATGGGTAAATCCCGAACACATCGCTGCACGATTTTTAGCGGATTTGGCTAAAAATGTCAAAAATGGCCAAGGCCTGCGGCGGACAATAGGATGTATAAATCAGTATCTTATGGGCAATTCAGCGCCTTTTCAACGTGATTCGCTGGCCTTTGCCGAGGCTGCTTGCAAATGGCATAAACAGGACATTAGAGCCATTGCCTCCCGAGCCCGTCAATTCCCCATTTCCGCAATATTGCACCCACTCTTCCATAAATTCACTACGCTTTTCAAGGGCATGACCTCTTCTGTAAGCCCGCTCGGTGGCTGAGGCGATCGTATGCGCCAACGCCATTTCGACCTCTTCGCGGCCGAATAAAGTCTTGTCGCCGGCCCAATCTCGAAAGGATGATCGAAAACCGTGGACCGTAATGTCTGTCCGGCAGATCCGATTGAGCAGCTGGCTCATCGCCATGTTCGACAATGGACCGCCCCGTGGAGACTTGAACACAAAGTCGGTCGGCTTGTCGGACTTCTTCTTCAGTTCGGTCACAATCGTTACTGCGTCAGCACTCAACGGCACGATATGTTCTTTGCCTGCTTTCATTCGCGATGCAGGAACTTTCCAGAGCATTGCGCTGATATCCAGCTCAGCCCATGTTAGCCCGCGAACCTCACCTGACCGGGCAGCCGTCAAGATTGTGAACTCCAATGCTCTTGCCGCAATGGCAGGCCGTTTGCGTAGTTCTTCCATGAAGGCAGCCATCTCATCAAAAGGCAGCGCTGCATGATGCTTAACTTCAATCTTCGACCGCTTTGGCAACAGCAGTTCGAGATGGCCACGAGCTCTTGCTGGATTGTCGCCAGAGCGCAGGCCTTTGGCTTTCGCTGCATCGAGGATACGCTCAATTCTTCCTCGCACCCGTGAAGCGGTTTCTGGTTTTGCCAACCAAATGGGCTTCAGGACTGCCAGCACATGCTCGGTTGATATCTTAGCAAGCGGTAGATCAAACAAAGGCTTGGCGTAGGTCTGGAGAGTATTGCGCCATTGTTGGCGGTGCTTGGGGTTTTTGAACCCTTCCTCGATGTCGGTGACATACTGCATGGCAAAAGAGCCGAATCTGTTTTCAGGGCTCCGTTCGGCCTCGGCTTCCTGCTTTTCAAAACGCGGATCTTTGCCGTCGAAAATCAGCGCACGGAAATGCTCAGCCTGCTTACGAGCCTCGGCCAGAGAGACCTTCTGAGCAATTCCAATCCCTATTTCGAATCTTTTACCTTCAAATGTCCCGATAAAGATCCAACTACGACCACCTGGCCTTACGCGCAGGTATAAACCTCCGCCATCCGAGTAAATACCTGGCTTACTGATCGCAGCCACCTGTTTGATATTGAGCTTGTTACGCGCGCGCGAGGACATGTGACTCGCAATATAGGTCTTATTCAATTACTGGTAGCCATAATTTAGGCAGCGATTTGACGCGTGCTCCCACAGTCCATTGCGAACTCAAAATCTACGAAAAAATGTTGAAAAACCTAGCTTTCAGCCGTTCGCCCGCGTTCGCGGCGTATTGTGAAAAATCAGGAAATGGCGGAGACGGAGGGATTCGAACCCTCGATACGGTTTTGCCGTATACTCACTTTCCAGGCGAGCGCCTTCGACCACTCGGCCACGTCTCCGCATCCTGGATGGCGCGCCCTATCGTGAGAATGTTGCTTTCGCAAGCGCCGATGCTTTGCAATAAGGTGCGGATGATCAAAAAGCCCTTGTTGCTCGCCTGCGCTGCCGCTTTTGCCGCGCTCCCCTTGTCCGCCCAGGATACGAAACCCGAATATCCTTCGCCGCCGGAAATCGTTGCCAAGGCGCAGGCGGAAGAGTGGGTTGCCATTGCACCGTCTGATCTATTGGTGATGGACTTGGCGCCCGACGCCAAGGGCAAAGCCCGTCGCGTGGTTATCCAGTTGATGCCCGCGCCTTTCAGCCAGGGCTGGGTGGGCAATATCCGCAAGCTGGCGGCGGCGAAGTGGTGGGACGGCACCAGCGTCAACCGCGTACAGGACAATTATGTCGTGCAATGGGGAGATGCGACCGAGAAGAAGGCTTTGCCTGAGGGATTGGCGGTGGTGCCGGAGCGCGAGTATGTCACTCCTTTTAGAGTAGGGGTGATGGAGCAAGTATGGGGAGTGGGTGGAAAGCGCGAGGCGCTGATGGAACTGCTTCCGAGGCCGCCAATGGGCGACAACATCCCGCATTTTGAAGATCCATACGCGCGCAGCTTTAGCTTTGTTGGCGGGTTTCCGGTCGCTATGACTTCAGCGAGCGAATATGCACGGCAAGGTGCGTCCCAAACCACACCAAAATTGATGCTCATGCCGAAAGATCTCTGGCCAACCCACTGCTACGCCATGGTCGGCGTCGGTCGTAACCTGTCGCCCGACACCGGAACCGGAGCCGAACTCTACACCGTTATCGGCCACGCACCGCGGCATCTGGATCGCAATATCGCGCTGGTTGGGCGGGTGATTGAGGGGATTGAGCATCTTTCCAGCCTGCCGCGCGGAACAGGGCCGCTGGGCTTTTACGAAAAGGAGGAGGAGCGGGTTCCGATCACCTCGGTGCGCCTCGGCAATGAAATCTCTGACCTGCCCGCTTTCGAATATCTTTCAACCGAAAGCGCCAGCTTCGCGGCCTATGCCGATGCCCGCGCCAACCGGCGTGATCCATTCTTCATCATTCCTGCGGGTGGGGCAGACATCTGCAATATCCCGGTCCCCATCCGGCGGAAGACGCAGTGAGCGAGAGCGTCGAGACCAGCGCTACCCTATGGATCTGGAGCAGCCCCGAAGCCCCGGCGAGCTGGCATTTCCTGACCATTGATGGCGAAGCGGCCGAAGCGATCCGCGCCACTGCGCTGATGCGGCGGCTGGAAGGCGGGCAACGACGCGGCTGGGGCTCGATCCGCGTAAAAGCTACAATCGGCGATACCAGATGGCAAACCTCGGTCTTTCCATCCAAGGAGAGTGGTGGCTATCTACTGCCGGTCAAGGCCGCCGTGCGCAAGGCAGAAGGCTTGATTGCTGGCGACGAGGTCTTGGTGCAACTGGCCTATTAAAGGCATCAGCCCTTTTTAGGATCCCGGTCGGTCACCACGACAAACAGCATCACGGCCATGAATGCGCCCATCATGCCGGCAAAAATGGCGACAGGCAAAATCGAAAGGTCAGACATGGAAACTCCCTTTTAGAACGCCCATTGCATGCGATCGAAAGAGAACGGTTTCCTTGACTTCAGTCAAAAAATGTAAAAAGTCTTTACTATATCTTTGGTTTTAGCACTTTATTGTGGGTGGAACAGCAGGTCGCAGATCGTATTGCAGTTTCTGGTATTGCCGTGGAGGGGCGATTATGGGTGGTGATGACGACAAGCGACAGGGCGACCGCAGGCAGCGCACAGAGCGGCGATCCGGTGAAGATCGCCGCCGATTGAACGATCCTGCCTATAGCGGCCCGGAAAGGCGTTCCGGCAAGGACCGGCGATCGGATGGTGACCGCCGATCCAATATCGACCGGCGCTCGGAGCCGCGCGGCTGAGCCAGCGAAGGCTTTTCAGTAGAGCCATGCTTCGCTTAATGGGTGCATGGTATTAACTTGCTCGCTCGATCTGCCGTCCGAAGCCGTTGCGACCATATTCAGGGCCGACGCCGGACCTGACCCTTGGGCGGGAGGGGATATCCAGCCCGCACAGTTCGCTCCTGTCATTGTCCGTGCAGGCAGCACCGGGCGCAAAGTGATCCGGCCAATGCACTGGGGCTATCCGGCACCCGGCCAGTCCGCGGAAATGACACCGCCCGGCGCGATGCGCTGGGTCAGCCATGTGCGCAATCTGGAAAGTCCGTTCTGGATTGGCAATCTGCGGCATGCGGGGTTGCGTTGTCTGATCCCGTTGACCTCCTTTGTCGTTTCACTTGGACCCAAGGGCCGGCATTTACGATGCCATATAAGCGGTCGGACGGCATTTGCCGCCGCCGGCATCTGGCGCGACCTTACCGATATGCCGGTTTTCGCAATGTTGACGACCGAACCAAGCCATGCGTTGCTGCCCGTCGAAGGCGGTAAAGCCCCTTCCAGCATGCCGGCGCTTTTGGATGAAGCCGCGCAGGAACAATGGTTACGAGCCGATTGGAAGGAGGCCAGTGCCCTCATCAAGCCTTATGGCAGGGCGGACCTGATCGTCGAAAGCCTGGGCTGACCCCGCAATCGTGCATCCATTTGCCGTCCCCTCTCGCTTTTCGTCGCTGGCTGCGCGATAGGCGCGGCATGTGTGTAGTCGCCATCGCCCTTGATTGCCATCCGCGCTGGAAGCTGGTGCTGGCTGGCAACCGCGACGAATTCCACGCGCGCGAAGCAGACCCGCTGGGCCGTTGGGCAGAGGCACCGCATGTCCTTGCCGGGCGGGATTTGCAGGCGGGCGGCGGCTGGCTGGGCGTGAGCGAGGAGGGGCGGCTCGCGGTCGTCACCAACATCCGCAATCCAGACGGACCCGATCCCGCCAAGGCGTCGCGCGGGGCGCTGGTTGGCGATTGGTTGATAGCGGGGAAAGCGCCCGAAATGGCCGCGCTGCCCGGTTTCAACCCGTTCAACCTGCTGCTCACCGGGCGGGACGGCGCAACATTGCTATCGAACCTGCCAGAGCCGCAACGCGTGCCACTCTCGGCCGGAATCCACGGGCTTTCCAACGGCCATCCGGGCGAGCCCTGGCCGCGCAAAACCTCCATGGAGGCCGCGCTTTCCGGCTGGATCGACCGCGACGCAACGTCCGAAGAACTGTTCACGCTGCTACGAGACGAAAGCCTGCTCGACGATGGCGGCGTGCCGATTTTCATCAAGGCCCCGGTCTATGGCACACGGTGCAGCACCGTCGTGCTGGTCGACCATCAAGGGCAGGGCAGCATCACCGAACGCCGCTTTCAGCCCGATGGCAGCGACGCGGGAGAGGTACGCATCGATTTTCGGTGGTAGCGCGCGCGTCTCACTTCTTCCGCAGGGCCTCCGCCAGAGCCAGCGCCGTGTTGAGGTTGCCGATCACCACGCTCGCCTCCGCCCGGCGGATTGAAGGTTTGTCCTTGCCGCGCTCATAGGCCTCGACCGACAGATAGTCGCCCGGTTTCAAACCATTGATAATGCTGACAAAGGGTGCGCCTTCGAACATCAGCGATTTGAGGAACTGGATGAAGACCATCTGGCCCTTGTCCCAGCGCATCTCCATCGATGCGCCTGCTGCATTGTACAGCCGAACGGGCTTATCGGCATCCATTGCGTCGGTGCCGGTGCGGAAAAGCGCGGGGTACACCTCCAGCGCCGCAACCTGGCCTTCATTGGCGGCCAAACCGATCATCCGCATATTGGCATCGGCATCAATGCCGACCTCGCACCGCGCGGAGTTGGTGCCGATGGCCGGCCAACTGCAATGAAAGTCCCCTGCGCCAATGCTCGACAGCACACGGCGCGGCATGCGGCTGGGATCGAGCGCAATGCTGACGCTGCTTTCATTATAGACGATGCGCCCCTTCACCCCTTGCAGCGTGAATTCTTCGGAGCGCATCACGGCAATCTTGCTGCCGCTGGCGTCGAGTGTCTCGACACAGCCCAGCGTGCCGCCGAGCAGCGGGCCGTCGACTGCGGGCTTGACCGTCTCGCGCTCGATTCCCGGTTTGGCCTTGGCGATTGCGGCCAGATCGGCGGGCAGCGGCGCGATGGCAGCGCATACGAGCGGCGGCGGTGCGGCTGGCGGGGTGGCGGCGGACAGCGTGGTGGGCAGCAACAGGCCCGAGGCGATGGCAAGCACAGCGCCTGCCCGACGAGAAATTGGCATAAAAACAGTATCCCCACAGGACGCGCGACCCGTTACGCCTGCTCGGCTAAGCTGTGCCACAGCGGCAGGGCCGGGGCAATAATCGCCCGCACGCTTTTTTATATTGTTTGAACCGCAGGGCGGCCCGTCCATCGATTTATACTCGATCGGCGGCTCATCCTCTTCCTCATCTTCATCTTCGTCAAAACCCGCGGATTCTTCACAAAGTAGAAGCGAAGCCCTTACCCTTGACCGGGCCTCGATGTCGCTTGTGGGCAGGGCATCGTCGAAGAACAAATCCCATAGCTCTTCGGCGCTGGCCCCTTCGTCGATCAACTGCAGAAACCAGTCAAAACGCGTCGCCACCGCCATCACTTCGGATAGGGTGGTCGCCGGATTGACGCGGTCGAGCAGCGCGAGCGAGAGTTTCGTATTCTGCCGCGTGTAGGTGGTGATGCCATCCTCCCGCACCCAGCGCGCTTCCTCACCCTTGATCGCGGCGGTCATCAGCCGGTCGGATATCACCCGCCGCGCGATAATCAGCGCCGCCTCCCACCCCAGATTGAAAGCATAGCCGCGCGATGTGCGGCGCAGCGAATAGCCGCCCGATACGCTCATCCCCACACTGCGCGCTGCATCCTCGACCAGGCCATTGTCGGCGAGATGCGACAAAAATGCCGCCTGCCGCCCGGCGCTCCAGCCATCGGCGCGGGATTCGTAGCGCAGATAGGCGGCGGCGGGGAGCTTGGCGTCGGTATCGTGGTGGAGGGGGGAGGGGTGGTTCATGGCATGCGTCCTTTTCCGAAAAGGCACAGGGCATAGGCCAGGGGAGGGCGTGTAGGACAGCGTCAAATATCCCTCTCCCATTGGGAGAGGGTTGCGCAGGCTTGCCGCCTTTGGCGGTTAGACGTAGCTGGATGAGGGGGCGCAGCTACCCCTGCTGCTGCACCTCCAACACCGCCGCCATCGGCAGCGGGCCGTAGATGTGAGGGAAGAGGGCACCCCCGCGCGAAACCTCCCACTTCACGCACTCGCCCAGCGCGGCGAGATCGACCTCGGCAATCACCAGCCCGCTTTGCCCCGCGAAATGCTTTGTCAAAGTGCCCTGCAGCTGGTCGGCGGCGGAAAGGTGGATATAGCCATCGGCCAGATCCACCGGCGCGCCTTGGAACACCCCGTCGGTCTGAAACTGCGCCCATTGGGCGGCGGTCAGGATTTTATAGGCGGTGGCGGGGTGCGCAGTGCCGGTCATGGCTTGGGCGTTTTGGCCTTCGCCTTATGCGCGGCGATATCGGCATCGATCTGCGCAATCCGCATCCGTTCGGGTGAATCCTTGGGCAGCCCCTTTAACCGCGCGGTTGCCCACAGGCTGCGGCGTTCGGATTCGAGTGCTTTGAGATAGAGATCAGCCATGGGCTGCGCCTAGCCGGTTATGGTGGTGAGGGATAGGGGGAATGGCGCAATTGACCTCTGAAGCAGGTCGCCTTAAACAATTGCCAATAACAACAACATGGTCGCCGTTTTAACTCGCATTAAAGGAGCGGGGCGACCGATGTCTGATATCCATGATTTCGACAAATCCCGTCGCACGCATTGGCGCAGCGACGATGAGTTGGAACGCATCCATTCCCGCCTGCCGTGGAACCAGCCGGCGCCGGTCCAATGGGGTTTGGCTGCGATAGTTCTCGCCGGGGCAGCTGCGGCGACCCAATTGGGAATCTGGGAATATGAGCGCTATGAAGCGCGCCAACAGGCCTTTGCAGCACTGCCCGCCGACATCAGTTTTGCTGGCTGCAACGAAGTCCGTGCGCGAGGTCTTGCCCCCTTACGGCGAGGTGAGCCAGGTTATGGCGAACATATGGATGGCGACGGCGATGGCGTGGCGTGTGAACCACATCCTGACGCGCCCGAAAATTTCGATCTTGACGATGGTTTTTGAAGCGTAGGTGAAATAGCACCGAGGCCTATGTGCAACCACTACGCCAATCATCCGGAAATCCAGAAAGAGCTTTCGACCTGGCGCGAATTTATCGGGTGGAGCCTGAAGGCGCCGCTGTCCCCCGAGCTGGCGGGGCTGGACGAGGATGTCTGGCCAAAGCGCGAGGCGGCGGTGGTGCGGGATAGCGTGGCGGATGGCGGCGCGGTGGCGGATATCATGCGCTGGGGCGTGCCGCTCAGCCTGCCGGGCAAGCGCGCGGGGTCTGTGGTGACCAAGCATGTCACCAATGTCCGCAATCTCGATAGCCCCTTTTGGCGCGGGATGCTGGCCAAGCCCGAACAACGCTGCCTCGTCCCCTTCACCCGCTTTGCCGAGCCAAAGGCAGGCGCGGGGCGCGAGGAACATTGGTTCAGCATCCCCGGCCAGCCATTGGCCGCCTTTGCGGGGGTGTGGAGATGGGCGGAGGCACGCGCACAGGCGGGCCTCGATTTGGGCGGAGAAACCCCCGCGCCGCAAAAACTCTTCGCCTTCCTCACCTGCGAACCCAACCCGCTGGTCGCCCCGCTGCACCCAAAGGCGATGCCGGTGATCCTGCATCCAGAGGATTATGCGACGTGGCTGACCGCCGATTGGGAGGAAGCCCGAAAGCTGGTGCAGCCTTTCCCGAGCCAGTTGATGGCTGTGGGGTGAGGGGGGAAACGCAAACCCAATCTCTCCTCCTTTAGGGGAGAGATACAAGCCTTAGCGCCAAAGGCGCTTAGGCGCAGTTGAGAGGGGGAAGTAGCGCGCAACTCCCACCCTCCAGCCCCTCTCCGCTGCGACTAACGAACAAGTTCGTAAGTCTCACACCTCTCCCCTAAAGGAGAGAGGGGGGGGGTGGCGCCTGCCTGCGGCAAGCAAGACACGAGCCGAAGGCGACGCAGAGCGTCAACGCACAAAGGTGTAGGATTGGGAACGACGGCTTTGGATGGCGCAACATCTTCGTGCCTTTGCGCCTTGCCCGCTATCGACGGGCGCTAATTAGTATAGTGTCCCCAGACTTCCCGATGTCAGGAATCCATTTATATTCCTAAGTCTTTTACGAACTGTGTTGCCTTATCCAATAGATATTTTTTAAGATGCGCTTCAGTAAGCGTATTTTGACTTCCGTATAACTCTCCATCTATGCCTTTTCCTGTTGATCTCCATGTCGGTTCAAGGCAAATATATTCGTTATTAGATAATTTAATCAAAACATCGGGTTTCAAATTACTATTTGGTAAACTCTGTTTTTCGGACGTAACTGTAACATTTTTTGAATCATCATCTAAGCACGATTGAATAAGTAATCCAAGCGCCTTATTAAGTGGTTTGTCGTTAGATGCTGCAGTTTTCTGTACCCTTCTGTACTCATCAGCGGTGTCATCATTGTTCTTACCGCTACTTCGGAACGGTTGCGTCTCAATGCCGAGTTCATTCAAAATGGACTTGTATAATCTGCTCGCCTTCATCGCGCTTTTGGCACTTTCAAGGTTAGTTGATTGTTGTTTCAACTCCATCTTTAGCTCTTTTGTACCAAAAGCGCGAATAGCTGCTAGGCAGACATTGGGAGGTAATGGAAAAAGTCTAACATCAATTGTACGTAGTAAATGACCTAGGCTACCGCGCCGCTTACGCCATTCTTCAACATAAATGCTTTCGTTTGTAGATTGATCAATGAATTCTCCAATGAGATCAATGTCAATTTTATTTTTTGTTCCTTGCGTCAATGCTGATGCAGTCGCATTTACTGCTTTTAAATCATCACCGGGCAAAACAACCCAAAGTTTAGCGAGTGTTTTTTCCTTCAGAACAGACCAGATTTCGTCGCGATTTTTATCAGCTAGCTCATCCAAATTTGCGTAATAATCAGAAATAGTTTGGCAGCCTGGTAGACTTTGGTCGGCATCTATTTTTGTAATTCCAAATGCCTCTAATCCGTCACCACTTAGTGTTCGGCTAGTGTTGTCAGCCAAATCATAGTAACGGTCTGAAGGAATTCCTTTGAAATGAAACTGCCCTCTACTAACTGAATCCACCATACTATCACGACCAACTTGCCACGCAGTCTGCGATACTTGACGAGCGCTTTCAAAGTTAGTAATTGGCCATATTATTAGAACTTTTCCATACTTTTCTCGAAATGTCTCTAGCAAACTTGAAAACATTTCCTCTACAAAATTTAGATCTTCTTTTGACGGATTGTCTCTGCGTTCAATTAATATTATTCTGTCCCGACTATCAGATGCAATATATTCTTCTCTCACAAATTCCGGGAGATTGGTAATTTTGCTATCGCTGGGAAAAGATTTAACGTTGATTTTTTGAAAGAACCGGGAAAGAGTTTTTAGGAAAGTAGTTTTCCCCGAGCCTGACAAGCCATAAAATACCTCAATAAGTCCGCCGCCGCCAGTTCTCACTCGTCGTAACAGCCTGTCGACTTGGTTGGCCGCATCATCAACGCGTTCAACAACGAGTGACGGATCAATTTGGATGTCATTTGCTTTTTCGAGCAAAAACTCCCATCGCTTTGGTAATAGCAACTTCGGTAGGTTGTTGCTCTTTTCGCCAGAACTCACTCCGCCGCAACCCCCGCCTGCGCAAACATGTCGGCTTCGTCGCTCGCAGCCTCGGCCACGCCATCATTGGCGGGCTTTTTCTTGCGCTTGTCAAAGCTGTCCCAAACCTCACCCCAATTGCCGCGGGTTGACGCCTTGCTGTATTCGGTCGCGCGGGTTTCGAAGAAGTTGGCATGCTCCACGCCGTTGAGCAGCGGCGCGAGCCAGGGGAGCGGGTGGTCTTCGACCATGTAGATTTGCGGCAGGCCCAGCTGGCCAAGGCGCCAGTCGGCGATGTAGCGGATGTAGCGCTTGATTTCCTTCGCGGTCATCCCCGGTACCGGGCCCATTTCGAACGCCAGATCGATGAAGCTGTCTTCCAGCCGCACGACTTTCTGGCAGCAATCGATAATGTCTTCCTTCACCGCCTTGGTCAGGCAGTCGCGTTCCTTGGTGAAGGCGTGGAACAGCTTGGTGATGCCTTCGCAGTGCAGGCTTTCGTCGCGCACCGACCAGCTGACGATCTGCCCCATGCCCTTCATCTTGTTAAAGCGCGGGAAGTTCATCAGCATCGCAAAGCTGGCGAACAGCTGCACGCCTTCGGTGAAGCCGCCGAACATGGCGAGGGTGCGGGCGATATCTTCATCATTATCGACGCCGAACTGGTGGATATAATCGACCTTCGCGGCCATTTCCTCATATTCGAGGAAGGCGCTATATTCGCTTTCGGGCATGCCGATGGTGTCGAGCAAATGGCTGTACGCGGCGATGTGCACCGTCTCCATATTGGAGAAGGCGGTGAGCATCATCTTCACCTCGGTCGGCTTGAACACGCGGCCATATTTTTCGTGGTAGCAATCCTGCACCTCGATATCGGCCTGGGTGAAGAAGCGGAAAATCTGCGTCAGCAGGTTGCGCTCATGCTCGCTGATCTTCTGCGCCCAATCGCGGCAATCCTCCCCCAAGGGCACTTCCTCGGGCAGCCAGTGGATCTGCTGCTGCCGTTTCCAGAAATCATAGGCCCAGGGATATTCAAAGGGCTTGTAGCTGTTGCGGGCTTCTAACAGTGGCATTTTCGGCTTCCTCGGTTCAATCTTGTGTCGCCCCGGCGAAGGCCGGGGCCGCAGGAGGTTTACGCTGCCCTGCCAGCGGCCCCGGCCTGCGCCGGGGCGACGTGTTTCAACTCACTGGCACGCCAGACATTCCTCATAGTCGGTCTGCTCGCCTGCGCTCAGTTCGATCTTGGGCGCGTCGGCGGTGTTGTCCGCCTCTACCCCGCCCGCGAAACCGGCGCGCTGGATCGACTTCGACCGCAGATAGTAAAGCGACTTGATGCCCAGTTCCCAAGCGCGGAAGTGGAGCATCAGCAGATCCCACTTTTCCACGTCTGCGGGGATGAACAGGTTCAGCGACTGCGCCTGATCGATATAGGGCGCGCGGTCACCGGCGAGTTCGAGCAGCCAGCGCTGGTCGATCTCGAAGCTGGTCTTGAACGTATCCTTTTCCTCGGGGCTGAGGAAATCCAGATGCTGCACCGAACCGCCCTTTTCGAGGATGCTGTTCCAGACATTGGTGCTGTCCTTGGCTTTCTCTTGCAGCAGCTTTTCAAGATAGGGGTTCTTGACGATGAAGCTGCCCGACAGCGTCTTGTGCGTATAGATGTTCGCCGGGATCGGCTCGATGCACGCGCTGGTGCCGCCGCAGATGATTGAAATCGACGCGGTCGGCGCGATTGCCATCTTGCAGCTGAAGCGTTCCATCACGCCGCGTTCCTCGGCATCGGGGCAGGCGCCGCGTTCGGTGGCGAGCACCATCGACGCCTGGTCGGCCTGTGCGCGGATATGCTTGAAAATCTTCATGTTCCACGACTTCGCCATCGCGCTTTCAAAGCCGAGGCCGCGCGATTGCAGGAAGCTGTGGAAGCCCATGACACCGAGGCCGACCGAGCGTTCGCGGCCGGCGCTGTAGCGCGCGCGGGCCATTTCGTCAGGTGCGCGGTCGATGAAATCCTGCAGCACATTGTCGAGCATGCGCATCACATCTTCGACGAACATCTTGTCGCCGTTCCACTCATCCCATGTTTCAAGGTTGAGCGACGAGAGGCAGCAGACCGCCGTGCGATCGCCACCCAGATGGTCGCGGCCGGTGGGCAGGGTGATTTCGGCACACAGGTTCGACGTCGATACCTTCAGCCCGAGCTCGCGGTGATGCTTGGGCATCGCGTTGTTCACCGTGTCGCTGAAGATGATGTAGGGCTCACCGGTGGCGAGGCGGGTCTCGACCAGCTTCTGGAACAGGCTGCGCGCGTCGACGGTGCCCCGGATGCTGCCATCCTTGGGCGATTTGAGGTTGAATTCCGCGCCATCGCGCACCGCTTCCATGAACTCGTCCGACAGCAGCACGCCGTGGTGCAGATTCAGTGCCTTGCGGTTGAAATCGCCCGAGGGCTTGCGGATTTCGAGGAATTCCTCAATCTCCGGATGGTTGATGTCGAGATAGCAGGCCGCGGATCCGCGACGCAGACTGCCTTGCGAGATGGCAAGGGTGAGCGAGTCCATCACGCGAACGAAGGGAATGATGCCGCTTGTCTTGCCGTTGAGGCCCACCGGCTCACCAATGCCGCGCACGCTGCCCCAATAGGTGCCGATGCCGCCGCCGCGGCTGGCCAGCCAGACATTCTCATTCCAGGTATTGACGATGCCTTCCAGGCTGTCGTCGACGCTGTTGAGATAGCAGCTGATGGGCAGGCCGCGTCCGGTGCCGCCATTCGACAGCACGGGGGTGGCGGGCATGAACCACAGCTTCGAGATATAGTCATAGAGCCGCTGGGCATGCGCCTGATCGTCTGCATAGGCAGAGGCGACGCGAGCGAACAGATCCTGATAGCTTTCGCCGGGCAGCAGATAACGGTCGCGCAGCGTTTCCTTGCCGAACTCGGTCAGCAGATCATCACGGGCGCTGTCCGTCACAACATCAAAGCGCCGCACGTCGACAGTCTTGCTGTCGCCAGCCTTGGCTTTCGCCGCACTGTTTTGAGCAGCGGCAACTTCCTGTTCAGGCTTAGCCTTCTTGACCTGCGGGGTTTCGGTCTCTGTCTTTTCCGCTTCGAGCATGTCCGCCATATTGCCTTCTCCGGCCTCCCGGCCAGTATCCCTGAAATCCATGTGACTCTTTGCTCCCCAATTTGGTGCCGACCCTCACCCCGTTTGAATGTCGGCCCCGACTGTTAAAACCCAAGAAGCTTGTTCTCTTCTTGTTCGACTCGGGAAGCAAACACCTCCCTTAGCATTTTGTGCGACCCAAGGGGCATAAATTCGCGCATCATCCGTCATTTTTTCAGGACAAAAATGCCCCGCCGCAGAATTGCTCCTGCAGGATGAAACACAAATTGTAGGTATGCCCCCTGTGGCCAACCGCTATCTATAGTGCCTCAACCATTTTCAGACGCAAGAGGGTAAATGGTTAATTAAGGACTCGATTCGTCGCTTGCCTGATTCCATTCGTCGCACCCTCTTTGGGGTGCAGTGCAGCGACGCGCGGACTTCCTAGGACTTGTCTATCGTGCAAGTATTTTTGCGACGAGCCGCATAAAATTTTTATCCACGATAAAAAATCGGTGGGGATAAACCGGCGGCGCACTTGACCAACGCAACGCCGTGGATTCGCATCGCGCACGATCTGGAATGGGATCGTCGCATCGCTCGACAAGGCAAAGCGAATCCATCCCAACGCCAAGAAAGATTCGCACGTCCAGACATTGCCTAAAGCTGCTGCACGCTGCTAACGCGCCCCCATGTCTGGAAACGAACCGCAAAAACATCCGCTCGTCACCGAGCTTGAAGATCTGCTTTCTGTGCAACGCATGGGCGATGGCTGGTATTTGGGGATGCGCAAGCCAGGCGGCGTTGGGCGTGTCTTTGGCGGGCAGGTGATCGCGCAGGCGCTGGCCGCTGCGCAGGATACGGTGGGGTCCGAACGGATTGCCCATTCGCTGCACGCCTATTTCATGCGCGCTGGGGACGAAGATTATGAAATCACCTTCCGCGTCGAACGCGATTTTGACGGGGGCAGTTTTTCCACGCGCCGGGTGATCGCGCTGCAAAAGGACAGGCCGATCCTGAACCTTGCGGCGTCGTTCCAGAAGCTGGAAGACGGCCTGCACCATCAGGAGCCGATGCCCGATGTGCCGCCGCCGGAAGAGTTGAAGGACGAGGCGCAGCTGCGCGCGATGTTCGCCGATCAAGTGCCCGAAAAATTCCGCGACAATTTTGTCCGCGAGCGGGCCTTTGAAAGCCGCCCCGTCGATGCCCGAGATTGGCTGGGCGGCGACAAGCGCCAGCCTGCACGGCAGGATATCTGGTTCCGGTTGCGCGACCGGACGGTTGACGATCCTGCGGTCCACCGCGCGATGCTCGCCTATCAAAGCGACAGCTGGCTGCTCGGCACTTGCACGCTGGCGCATGGCGTTACCTGGATGACCCCGGGGATGATGAGCGCCAGTCTGGACCATGCAGTCTGGCTGCATGGCGATTTCCGTGTCGATGATTGGCTGCTCTACAGCTGTGACAGCCCTTGGACCGGGCGGGGACGTGGCTTCAACCGAGGGTCGATATATACCCGCGACGGACGGCTGGTTGCCACCTGCGCACAGGAAGGGTTAATCCGGATGCGCACGGCGAAAGCCGACTGATCCGACATAATAAATTTCTACGTACCGGTCTGTTCGGCCTGTTGACGACGAGCCAAGTCTGACTCAAAAGTCGGAACAAAGGAGTTCCGATCATGAAGTTGCGCTTGCTTGCTCTCGCTACCCTCGCTTTTGCAACACCATTTGCCATCTCGCCGGCCAAAGCGAGCGCAGATTCGACCTGTTACCCAGACTGGAAGGTCCGGCAGACCGACAATAATGGTTGCAGCGGCACGGCTTTGCTCAGCCCGGGCAACGACACGCGCGTCAATCTGCTGATGCTGTTGCGCGATCGGCATGGCTCGGTCGGTGTTTCGAACGTCCCGGATTATGATAGCTATTATAATGATCGCCGCCGCAGCGAGGCGGAGCCGTTCAACTTCCCCTATTTTGCCGGAATATTGGGGCCGGGGCGCAAAGAGCGGGATGACAGCGGCGATTTTCCCTGGGGCACACGTTGCATGTCGAACCAGTCGGGTTCGGCCTCCTTTATCGCAGCGGTCGGTGCGGCAAAGGGGCTGAGCGGCGCCGAACGGGCAACGCTGGCCGCCGCGCGCAGCGCGATGAACCCGCAATGTTCGAGCGATGAGACCGCACGTGCGGTAGCCGAGGTAGCGGTGCAAAATGTCACCTCCAAAGCCGGCAAGGCCTTCGCCGATTATCTGATCGGGGCCGCTGCCTTTTATGACGGCGATTTTGCCGGTGCGCGCGCCGCATTTTCCGGCATTGGCAAGACCGGCGACAACTGGCTCGATGCGGCTACGACTTATATGATTGGCCGCGTAGCGCTCAATCAGGCGACCGAGAGCGCCTTTGGTGAATATGGCGATCTCAACAAGGAAGGCGGCAACAATGCGCTGCTCGCCGCTGCCGAAAATGGCCTGCGCGCCTATCTGAAGGGCTGGCCTAATGGCGAATATGCAGCATCGGCGCGCGGCCTGCTTCGTCGCGTTTACTGGCTGGGGCAGGACCGGCAGAAATTGCTGAACGAATATATTGCCCAATTTGCCGAAAAGGATGCAGGCGAGCGCAATATTTCGCTCGCCGATCTGGTGCAGGAACTGGACATAAAGCTGTTCGGTGAACTCGGGCCCGATGACACCAGCGATCCTGAACTGCTCGCGGTAATCGCGCTGCGTGAAATGCGCTATTATGATGAGGACGATCGGCAAAATGCCCAGAATGGCCCGATTAGCCGTGCTTCGATCGAGGCTCTGCGCGGGCTTTTTGCCGGCAAGGAAGACCTGTTCACCTATCTGCTCGCGGCCCACGCTTATTATGTCGAGAAGAATCCGGCGGCCGTATTGAAACTGATCCCGGCCAACACCGCGGGAACCGGCTATCTCGGCTATAGTCGGCAATTGCTGCGTGCGGTGGCGATGGATGAAACCGGTGATGCAGGGGCTAGGGCGGCGCTGATCACGGCGCTCAATGCGGGCAAGCTGCCCTTCCAGAAGGGTACGGCGGAACTCGGCCTTGCGATGCATCTGGAACGCGCCAAGGCAATTGACCTTGTCTATGCAACGGGCTCTCCGATCCTCGATACGGAAATTCGCGAAATCCTGCTGCGCTATTCGGCTGGCCCTGCGCTGTTGCGCACACGCGCTGCCGACAAGGCGGCTCCGGCGAGCGAACGCAACGTCGCGCTGTACGTGTTGCTCTACAAGCAACTGACGCGCGGTGACTATGCAGGCTTTGTGAAGGATAGCGCGCTGGTTCCGGCCAACGCCAAGCGCATCGCCACCGACGACTATGAAACACCCCGTTTCTCGGAAGTTGCGGTGTTCAATTGGGCGGGATCTCGCGATTTTGCCTGTCCGGCATTGCGCACAACCGCATCGACGTTGGCGGCCAATCCAAAAGACCCGCGCGGGCTGATGTGCCTCGGCGAATTCATCCGCCTGCACGGCATGGACCCTTATTTCTATGGCGTAACCGAATATTTGGATGCGCCACGCGCCAAGGATGAACTTGGCGGAAATCCAACGCCTTTCGGCGGCAAGCGCTTCTCGCGGCTCGATGCCTATAAGGCGATCATTGCCAATCCGGCAGCCGGAGCTGACAACCGGGCTTATGCATTGCACCGCGCAATCCGTTGCTATGCGCCAAGCGGGTTGAATGGCTGCGATGATAGCGAGCAAACGCCCGCACAACGCAAGGCGTGGTTCCAGCAACTCAAGCGCGAATTCCCGACCTCGCCTTGGGCCAAGAAACTGACCGTTTATTGGTGATTGTCTGATGCGCCTGTTGGCGCTTCTCGCGCTGCTGTTTCTGCCTGGTTGTGACCGGGCGGAGCAGGGGCGTGTTGATGCGCAGGCTTATGACGCTTTCTGGCTCTGGGCCGGGGTTGAGCCACAACCGGTACTCGACAAGGCGAAGGCGATTTATATCCTTGCCGCTGAAATCAAAGGCGGGCCGCAAGGTCAGTATGTTGATCTGCGTCCGGCGATTCCCCAAGTAAAGCATGCGCAGGTCTGGATTGTCTATCGCGTCGAAACGCTGGCGTGGGACACGAAGGTGCTGCCGCGTATCCGGCGCGACATCGAAGGCTGGAAGGCCAAAGGTAACCGGATTGCAGGCATCCAGATCGATTTCGACGCCGCGACACGGGGGTTGCCGGGCTATGCCGCATTCTTGAAACAACTGCGTTCCGATTTGCCAAAGGGAACCGGCCTTTCGGTCACTGGCTTGCTCGACTGGAGCAGTGGCGGGGATAGCCCGGCGCTCAATGCGCTGGCCGGGATGGTTGATGAGGTGGTGCTGCAAACCTATCAGGGGCGGCACACCATCCCCGGCTATCAGGCCTATCTGCGCCAGTTGGATCGGGTGGAACTGCCGTTCAAGGTCGGCCTAGTGCAACATGGCGAATGGCACGCCCCGCCCGGCCTGTCGCGCAATCCGAAATTCAGGGGCTATGTGGTTTTCCTGTTGAATCCCGAGAGGTCTTGAACATCCCGCACGTCTGCGTAAAGGCGATGGCGTTCTCCCAGCAAACAGGGCCTGTTCCATGACCGTTACGATCCGCGAAAACGACATCATCGAAAGCGTCGCCGACGCGCTGCAGTACATCTCCTACTTCCACCCGATGGATTATATCCGCGCGCTGGGTGAGGCCTATGAGAAGGAGCAGGGCCCGGCCGCCAAGGATGCGATCGCGCAGATCCTGACCAACAGCCGCATGTGCGCCGAAGGGCATCGGCCGATCTGCCAGGATACCGGCATCGTCACCGTGATCGTCAAATGGGGCCAGCAATGCGTGCTCGACAGCCACCGGTCGTTGCAGGAAGTGATCGATGAAGGCGTGCGCCGCGCCTATCTGCACCCCGAAAACAAGCTGCGCGCCTCGATCTTGGCCGACCCTGCCTTCACCCGCGTTAACACGCGCGACAATACCCCGTCGGTCGTCCACCTCGAAATGGTGCCCGGTGACAAGGTGAGCTTCGACGTCGCGGCCAAGGGCGGCGGCAGCGAAAACAAGACCAAGTTCAAGATGATGAACCCGTCGGACAGCATCGTCGATTGGGTGCTCGAAATGGTCCCGCAAATGGGTGCTGGCTGGTGCCCACCGGGGATGCTTGGCATCGGCATCGGCGGCACCGCGGAAAAGGCGATGGTGCTCGCCAAGGAGAGCCTGATGGGCGCGATTGACATGGCGCAATTGAAGGCACGCGGGCCGCAGAATGATATCGAGCGGCTGCGCATCGAAATCTTCGACAAGGTCAACGCGCTCGGCATCGGCGCGCAGGGGTTGGGCGGCTTGGCGACCATCCTTGATGTGAAGATCATGGACTATCCGACCCATGCCGCGTCAAAGCCGGTCGCGATGATCCCCAATTGCGCCGCCACCCGCCACGCGCATTTCACGCTGAAGGGAGAAGGTCCGGTCTTCCTTGAAGCGCCCAATCTGGACGATTGGCCCAAGGTCGAATGGGCACCCGATAGTGCGGCGATCCGTGTCAATCTCGACACGCTGACCGCAGCGGATGTTGCCGGCTGGAAGGCAGGCGACCGTCTGCTGCTCAACGGCAAGATGCTCACCGGCCGCGACGCCGCGCACAAGCGTATCGCCGACATGCTGGCGAAGGGCGAAGAACTGCCCGTCAGCTTCAAGGGGCGGATGATCTATTATGTCGGCCCTGTCGATCCGGTGGGTGAGGAAATTGTCGGCCCTGCCGGCCCCACCACCGCGACACGCATGGACAAGTTCATGGACATGATGCTCGAACAGGGCCTGCTCGGCTGCGTGGGCAAGGCGGAACGTGGGCCTGCTGCCACGCAGGCGATTGCCAAGCACAAGTCGGCCTATCTGATGGCGGTCGGTGGGGCAGCCTATCTCGTCGCACGCGCGATCAAGGGCAGCAAGGTCGTCGGCTTTGAAGACCTTGGCATGGAGGCGATTTACGAGTTCGAGGTGCAGGACTTCCCTGTCACCGTGGCAGTCGATTCCACCGGAGAAAACGTCCACACCAGCGCGCCGCTCGTCTGGAAGAAAAAGATTGCCGAGGAAGGGTTGCTCGAAAACGCCTGACGTTTTCGCGCTCAGCTACCTGCCTGCTCCGCCGCCAGTCGCGCATAATAGAGCTGCACATCAAACTCCTCGTCGCCTTCATAGCGCGGGGCGTAGCGGGCGAAGGCGGCTTCGAGTTCGTCGATGCGTTCGCGCAGGCGCACGACGTTATAGGCGTGCGCGACCAGATAATATTCCCCGGCCTGCATCTGTTGGAAAATCATCTCGGCAAAGCGGTCCGCCTCCATGCCCATATTGCGCGACAGTGCGGTTGCCACCCAGCCGGGAATGATGACGCCTGCTTCGATATTGGCGAGTTCGGGCTTGTTGGCGATTTCGCGGCGCAACACGTCCATCAGCCCGAACAGCGCATGCTTGCCCGATACATAGGCCCCGCCGCCCGTCGGTAGCGCGTTGAACAGCGCATTTTCGGAAGCCGTGGCGTAGATGGCAGCAGGCAGGCCATCGGCGCGGTAGCGTTTGCCGAATGTCTGGATGCCGTGCCAGACGCCCCAGAAATTCACGTCATATAGCGAGCGTGCCTCTGCAAGGTCGGTGTCAAAAATCCCACCACGCGGGCCGCCGATCCCGGCATTGTTGACGATGATGTCGCCGCGGCCATTTTCTGCCCAGGTGAAATCGGCGAGTGCCTCGACTGCGGCAGCGTCGGCCACATCGCCTGCGAAATATTTGGCATCGATGCCCAATGCCCTGAGCGCCTCGGTCGCTTCGTCCAGCATTTCCTCGCGTGGTTCAAACAGGATGATCCGCGCGCCAGCCTTGCCCATCTGCTTGGCAAGCGCAAAGCCTATGCCCGAGGCACCTCCGGTGATTACGGCTGTCTTGCCTGCAAATTCCATCGCTGCTCTCCCTCTGCGCTGGCTTGTCTTGGCCAGACTATGGCGTAAGACGATGTCATGAACCCTTTCATTCTCCAAGCAATCATCTTGGCGCGCCTCGTCACCACCATAGCCCGCGACGCATGAGCGAACAGGGCAAATTTCGCCAATTCCTATCGCGCCTCGGCCCCGGTTTGGTGACCGGGGCGGCAGATGACGATCCCTCGGGTATCGGCACGCACAGCCAGGTCGGCGCGCAATTCGGCTATGGCCTCAGCTGGACCTTTCTGTTCAGCTTTCCGCTGATGGTTGCGATTCAGGAGGTCGCAGCGGAAATCGGGCGGGTGACGGGCGCCGGCATCGCGCGTAATTTGCGGCGGCATTATCCGCGCTGGTTGCTCGTTTCGATGGTGTCGTTGCTGCTCGTTGCCAACATAATCAATCTGGGGGCCGACCTGGCGGCGATGGGGGCGGCGGTCGGGCTTTTGATCGGGGGCCCTTTGGGGCTCTACACCCTGCTGTTTGGCGTGATCTGTGTCGCGACCGAAGTCTGGATGTCCTATGAGCGCTATTCGGCGATCCTCAAATGGACGACGCTTTCACTCTTTGCCTATGTCGCGGTGGTAATGGTTGCGCAGGTGCCTTGGGGTGAGGCGCTGACTTCGCTGGTGGTGCCGCGCATCGAATGGACGGGGGCCTATGCGACTGCTATTGTCGCCATATTGGGAACCACGATCAGCCCCTATCTCTTCTTCTGGCAAGCCGGGCAGGAAATTGAGGAGCAGAAACGCCACCATGTAAAGCCGCTGTGCCTGACACCGAAAGAGGCAGGCCCCGAACTGAAACGCATCCGCATCGATACGCTGACCGGTATGGCCTTCAGCTCCATCGTCTCGCTCGCCATCGTATTCGCCACTGCCGCGACGCTGCACGCAAACGGAGTGCGCGATATTGAAACCTCGGCACAGGCGGCGGAGGCACTGCGGCCGATCGCCGGCGATTTCGCCTTCGCGCTGTTTGCCTTGGGGATTATCGGCACCGGCATGCTTGCGGTGCCGGTGCTCGCCGGGTCGGCGGCTTATGCCGTCACCGAAATGTTCGGTTTCGCGGGAAGCCTTGATGCCAAGCCGCGCAAGGCCAAGCTGTTTTACGGCACCATCGCGATTACCACGATGCTTGGTGTCAGCCTGCAATATATCGGCGTTGATCCGGCCAAGGCGCTCTATTGGGCGGCGGTGGTGAACGGTGTACTCGCCGCGCCGCTGATGGCGGTGATGATGTTGATCGCTCGCAACCGCAAGGCGATGCACAGCCTGCGCCTCGGTACGCGGGCCACGATCACCGGCTGGATTGCGACGGGCGTGATGGCGGTCGCGACCATCGTCTTTTTCGCCACCCTATGATCTGGCTCCCCGCGACCCTCCTCGCTGCCCTGTTCCAGGCGTGGCGCACCGCGGTGCAGCAGCGAGTGCGGGCGGAGCTTTCGGTGAACGCGGCGGGCCTGGTGCGCTATCTCTATGGCTTGCCGGTGGGAATGGCCTTGTTGGGGCTGTATCTGTGGTGGACGGGAAGCGACCTTCCAGATCTCCATTTGCCCTTCATCGCCTTTTGCGCCGCTGCCGGTTTTGCCCAGATCATCGGTACCAACCTGCTGCTGATGGCCTTTGGCTATCGTAACTATGTCGCGGGCACGGCCTTTGCCAAGACCGAGGCAATGCAGGGGGCCTTGTTGGCGTTCCTGATGCTGGGTGAGACTTTGAGCTGGCTGACTATCAGCGGGATAGCCGTTGGCGTTGCGGGCGTCATGATCGTCGCTGCGGGTGGTCAAACGCTTAAGCTGCATGACATTGTCCAACCCGCCGCCTTGTGCGGTCTCGGTGCCGGATTGGGCTTCACCATGACCTCGATCTTCGTCAAATCAGCTTCGCTCGAACTGGCGACTTCAGACAAGCTACTCGCGGCGTTGGTGGCGCTGGTAGCGGTGCAGGCGTGGCAGACGCTGATGCAGGGTAGCTATGTCGCCCTTCGCGAGCGTGAGCAGCTGCCGCGCGTTTTTGCGACCTGGCGTACATCTGGGCAGGTGGGGGTATTGGCGGCGCTCGGCTCGGCCTGCTGGTTCACCGGCTTTGCGACGGCACCGGTCGCACTGGTGCGCGCGGTAGGGCAGGTCGAAGTGATCCTGACGCTTGGTTTTAGCCGATTCTACTTGCGCGAGGCGCGCAAGCCTGGGGAGGCGCTGGGTCTGTTGCTTGTCGGCGCTGGCGTCGTTCTGGCGCTGGTCGGCGGGCTTTAGCTGGCAACGAAGTCCAGCAGGGCCTGCTCATAGCGGTCGACACCGGCGCGCCGTGCAATTTCATGATCCAGCCAGCCTTTTTCAGGCAAGCTAATCGCCTCGGCTTCCTCGGCTTCGGAATCGAGATCACGCATTGCTTCGGCAGGGCGGAAAATCTCGGCAAATCCCGCGCTCAGGTCCAGATCGCCCATGCGTTTGAAGAAGCGCCCGATGCTCGGCGAACTGCTGCGCATGAAGCTTTCGAGTTGGGTTGCGCGCTCACGGGTCAGCGGGGTGTAGGCAGAGAAGCCCTGCAGGTGATTGGCAACGCCCTGTACGAACAGCTTTTCCCATTCGGGGGCATTGTTGCTTTCAAGGCAGGCATCCTTGATGCGGAACAGCATGTCGGCCTCTTCACGGCTGACAATGGCGGGGCCGTGACTGCCCGAGGCAAAGATCAGACGGCGCAGCAGATTCGCCTCGGCGGCGGTCACTGTGTTACGCAGCACGTCGCCTTCACGGGTCGGGCCTTCGCCGGAGATGACGATGCGTTCGATCTGGTCAAGCGCGTAGAATTTCAGGACATTGGGCAGGTCGACTGCCTTTTCCGCCAGTTTGACCAGCAGTTCCAGTTCGCCGGCACTTTCAACGCGTCCGTCCTTGTCGATTTCTTCGATAACCCACAGTGCGTCTTTTTCGCTGACATAGCCTTTCGGCTCGCTGCCATCGATCACGAAATCGCACACGGCTTCGGTAAAGAAAGCGATCCATTCCGGATCTTTGGACCCGGCATGGGCATTCAGCTCGAACAGGGCCTGCGCATCGCGTTGCGACAGCATGCCGTCGGCCCACGCCCAATGGCGCAACGCCTGTGTATCCAAGGCAGTGATGTTGCCGCCTGCACGCACAGCAGCCGAAAATTGTTCGAACTGGAAAGTCATCGCTCTTCCTCTCGCCTCCCGCGAACGGGCAATAGGCCGAAAGTCATAGCGCAAAGCGGTTAACCGGGTGTTACCCCGGCAACCGGATCAGTTTTGCGGTGGCGGTGCCCCCGCACCTGCCGCTCCAGCAGCCTTTTGCATCTGTTCCTGCTGTTGCTGCATTGCGGCTTCAAACTGTTCGCGCGGCAAGAAATCCTGCAGCTCAACGTCGAAAATCAACACACTTCCACCGGGAATGGCGACTTCGCCGGTTTTCTGGTCGGGAACGTCATTGGGGCCATAGCCAATCTCGCTCGGGATCCAGATTTTATACTTGCCGCCCTTTTGCATCAGCTTGAGAGCTTCGGTGAAACCGGGGATGCCACCCGAAACGGGGAAGGGACCGGAAGCAGGTTCCTGAAAAACCTTGCCGTCGCGCAGCGTGCCGGTGATCGAAATCATGGCGACATCATTGTCGGTCGGCGGTTTGCCTTCGCCGCTCTGGATCGTCTTTATCTGCAGGCCGGACTTGGTGACGGTTACGCCTTCTTCATCGGCGTTGTCGGCCAGATATTGAACATCGGTTGCATATTTGCTGCGGATGTCACCCGTGCCCCACCAGGCCAGCCCTGCGCCAGCCAGCGCAACAACGGCAATTCCTGCCCAGAATTTGGGGATGGAACCCTTTTTGATCGGCTGGATGGGTACGGTGGTGACGGACATGGTTGTTTCCTTATTTCATTCGGGAGCGGGCTGGCGCTGCTCTAGTCAGTTCAGCGCCCTCTTAGCGGCTTTACAGACAAAAAAAAGAGCGCCCGGAGGGGCGCCCTGTTTTTTGCCGTTTGGCGACAGCAATTATTTGTTGCCGTCGCGCTCTGCAGCTTTGCGTTCCATTTTGCGGGCACGACGGATAGCAGCGGCCTTTTCGCGGGCGCGCTTTTCCGACGGCTTTTCGTAATGACGACGCATCTTCATTTCGCGATAGACGCCTTCGCGCTGCAATTTCTTCTTCAGGGCACGCAGCGCCTGGTCCACATTATTTTCGCGAACGATAATCTGCATAAAAAATCCACACTCCGAACTCTTTGCGCAATCGAATCGGTTAGCGGGCCGAAAACCCGCAGAAAGACTGCAAAAACGAAAATCGCCGCGCATCGAAGGCGGCGAACCGAGCGGGCCTTTATACCCGAAGGTCTGCGATGACAAGAGGAAATGCCGTTTTCCTGCGGGTTGCGCACGGTTTAACCAGCCACTGGTCCGCTGTCTAATGCGGCTGGACCTGTTTGCAAAGCTGGTTTAGCGAGCGCATTCGATGACCAAACTTACCGTCAATGACCGGCCGGTCGAATATCGGATGGACCCGCAGACGCCGTTGCTATGGGCGCTGCGCGATGCCTCGAACCTGACCGGAACCAAATTCGGCTGCGGGCAGGGCGATTGTGGGGCCTGCATTGTCGATATCGATGGAGAGGCATTGCGATCCTGCCTCGTGACGCTGGCAGAGGCCGAGGGCCGGTTCGTGACCACAATCGAGAAACTGTCGGTTGATCGCAGCCATCCGGTGCAGCAGGCGTTTGTTGCGGCCGGCGCGGTGCAATGCGGTTTCTGTACACCAGGTATGATCATGGCGGCTTCGATCCTGCTCAAGAAAAATGCCAGCCCGACTGACGCGGATATTGACGCGGCGATCACCAATATTTGCCGTTGCGGCGTCTATCCCCGGGTGCGCGACGCCATACAGCGCGCAGCGCGGGTTATGCGCGGCGAGGCCAGGCTCTCGGTTGCCCCGCCGCCGGGCATCACGCCGGAAGACGCAGCCGCAGCGGTCCCTGCGTTGCGGGTGAAGAAAGACTAACTCGCTTCAATAAAGGGCTTTTCCTTTCGCCGGCCCTCGCATAGGCAGTGAGCACCAAATAATGGGTCGCGTCGAAAACTGTCCTTGGGAGGAAAGAATGACGCTTGCCCGTAAGTTCCGCTCTGTTTTGATCGCCTCGCTGCTGTGCAGCACGCCATTGGCGGCGCAAGTTCCGAAGGAGCAATTGCTGTCGCCACCAGACAATGCAGAGAGTTTCGCTATCGTTTCTTCGGGAGGTGAACATGGAATCGCGTCGATCTGGACCCAGCCCGACGGCCAGATTGCTTCGCGCATCAGTTTCCTGTTGCGCGGTATGGTCACAGAAGCCGATGAAGTCATCAAGCTTGGCTCCAATGGCTTGCCCGAAAAAATCGTCCTGCGCGGGGTAAATCCGTCGGGCGATGTTGCCGAGACGTTCGAAATTGCCGATGGCAAGGCCGTCTGGAAATCGCCGATCGATAGCGGTTCAGCCCAATATGACGGCACTGCACTTTATTTGCCGCTGGGCGGGACAATGTCCGACCTCAAATATTTCGCCGAGGCGCTGCACAAGGCGCCCGGGCGCAAATTGAAATTGCTGCCCTCGGGCGAGTTGCGGCTGTCGAAGCTGGTCGATATTCCGGTGGGCAGCGGCCCGACTGCGAAGACCATTTCGTCGTGGCGGATAGACGGCGTGTCACTGGATCCGGCATTGGTGCTGCTGGATGAACAGGGCAAGTTTTTCGGAACGGTGCAGTGGCTGGGCCTGCTACCCAAGGCCTATGCCGGTGATATGCAGAAAATCACCAAGGCGCAGGATGATGCCTTGGCAGCGGAAAACCCGGCCATGGTCGAACGCTTCGGCAAGGTTTCTCCGATTCCGGTCGCCTTCACCGATGTCCGCCTGTTCGACAGTCTTTCCGGCAAATTCGTCGATGGCCAGACCGTGCTGGTCGATAAGGGCCGGATCAAGGCGGTCGGCGACGCAACAAAAATCGGCGTTCCGCGCATGGCGAAGACCATCGACGGCAGGGGCAAAACGCTGCTCCCCGGTCTTTGGGATGCGCATATGCATGTCGGCAGTGACCGTCAGGGGCTGATGCTGCTGTCGATGGGCGAAACCTCCGCCCGCAATCCGGGCGGCGATGTTGCTTCGACGGTTGAACGGGCAGGGCGGATCAAGCGCGGGGAATTGCTCTTTCCAGCCATTTATTCGTCGATGCTGATCGATGGTTCCGGCCCGCTTGCTGCGCAAATGGCGGTAACGGCAGATACACCGGAACAGGCAATCGCCGCCGTGCGGCAGGCAAAGGAAAAGGGCTTTGTCGGGGTGAAATTCTACACCTCGATGCAGAAGGAGCCGTTGCTGGCGGGGGTCGCTGAAGCAAAAAAGCTGGGGCTGCATGTCCATGGCCATATCCCGGCCAAACTGCGCCCTTCGCAGGCGATCGATGCGGGCTATGATGAGGTGACCCACATCAACATGGTGATGATGGAGGCGATGCCCGATTCGGTTGTCGATGTCAGCAACGGCATCGCCCGCTTCAACGGCCCCGGCCAATATGCCAAGGATGTCGATCTCGACGCCGAACCGATGAAATCGCTGATCGCCAAGATGGTTGCAAAAAAGACCGTGGTCGATCCGACTTTGGTGACCTTTGAAGGAATGTATGTTCCGGAAAATGGGGAGTTGCAGGAGGCTTATGCCGCATTCCAGGGCACCCTTCCTGCGACCACCGAACGCTATTTCCGGGTCGGTGGTTTTCAGCCGCCCGAAGGGGTGACGCGGGCAGACTGGCGCGCGAGCTTTGCCAAAATGGAAGCCTTGGTCAGCAAGCTGTATAGAGCGGGTGTGCCGATCGTTGCCGGAACCGATGGTGGCGGACTGGAACTGGCCCGCGAACTGGAACTCTATGTCCGTGCCGGCCTGACGCCGGGGGAAGCGCTGCAGACCGCAACCATCGTGCCTGCGCGGATGGTGGGGGCCGACACAGCCACGGGGTCAATTACCGTGGGCAAGGAGGCCGATCTGGTTCTGGTCGAAGGTGATCCATCGAAGGATATTTCGGCTGTGCGGCGGACCAAATGGGTGATGAGCGACGGCGCCCTGATGAATGCCGATGAGTTGCGCGAGGCGGCCGGTTTTTCAGGGCCACCCCGCTAAGCGCTCACGCAATCGCGAGCACCATAGTCAGCAGTCCCAAACCGGTGGAAAGATGAACGCGAAGGCGCATCCAGCCTGCGGGCAAGGGGATGTGCCTTCCGAGCGCGGAATCGACCATCGGTGACAGCAGCAGGCAGACTGCCAAAATGTTGAGTGAAGGTTCGGGCCATTCGAGCCCCCAAATCCAGGGCAGGTAGGATGCGAGTGCGATCAGGCTGGGCGCGACAGCAACCGGATACAGCCAGCCTGGCGGGTTGGCGGTGTTGAGCGCCAACCCCCACCAGACACCGCCGAGGAAGCTGAAGATAAAGGCTGCATAGCCATAACCACCCGCGAGTGCGATCCATTCGAGGGTCGGATCGTAAAGGATCATGGCGACAGCGATGACTTGCGGCAGCAGGCCGGCATAGCCGAGCCATTTGGCCGAAGCGGGAAGGGGCGGGGCGGTTTCTGTCATGCTGCCCGCAATAGCTTTCCGCTGCTAGGTACCCAACACGACCTTATGCCTGTAGTGCCGCTGCTTTGGCGAAGCGCTAGGCGCGGGCCATGGCCAAGACGCTCGTCCTGATTTTGGGTGACCAACTTTCCCCGGGCATTTCCGCACTGCGCGATGCGGATCTGGTCGAAACGGTGATTCTAATCACCGAGGTTGCGGACGAAGCTGGCTATGTGCGCCACCACAAAAAGAAGATCGCCTTTCTGTTTTCAGCGATGCGCCATTTCGCGGAGGAATTGCGCAGCGCAGGTTGGACGGTCGATTATGTCCGGCTGGATGATACCGCGAACAGCGGCTCATTGTCAGGCGAAGTTCTGCGCGCAGCCGACCGGCATGGCGTATCCCAATTCCGTGTGACCGAACCGGGTGAATGGCGCGTGCTCCACGATCTGCAAGCGCTGGATACCGCGCTCGACCTCGAAATCCTGCCTGATGACCGCTTCATCGCCAGCCATGCCGAATTTGAAAACTGGGCCGAGGGCCGCAAGGCGCTGCGCATGGAATATTTCTATCGTGAGATGCGGCGCAAGACCGGGCTGCTGATGGATGGCGACAAGCCTGCTGGCGGGCAGTGGAATTTCGACCATGACAATCGCAAAGCCGCGGCGCGCGACCTCCTGATGCCGCAGCCTTTGCGCTTTGCGCCAGATGAAATAACCCGCGAGGTGCTTGATATGGTCCGGGCGCGCTTTGCCACCCATTTCGGCACGCTCGAACCTCTCTGGTTTGCCGCCACCCGCGCCGATGCCGAGGCGGCCTTTGCCCATTTCCTCAAGACCGCTTTGCCGCGTTTTGGCGATTATCAGGATGCGATGCTGGCGGGGGAGAAATTCCTCTATCACGCTGTGGTGTCGCTCTATCTCAATTGCGGCCTGCTCGACCCGCTTGAAATGTGCCGCGCGGTCGAGGCCGAATATCGCGCGGGCCGCGCCCCGCTGAACGCTGCCGAGGGTTTCATCCGCCAGATTATCGGCTGGCGCGAATATGTGCGCGGCATCTATTGGCGCGAAGGGCCGGATTATGTCCGCCGCAACGCACTGCAAGCCACACGGCCGCTCCCTGACTTTTACTGGAGCGCAGATACCGAAATGGCCTGCGTGAAGGCGTGCGTCGAACAGACGCGGGACGAGGCCTATGCGCACCATATCCAGCGGCTGATGGTCACCGGCAATTTCGCGTTGCTCGCCGGTATCGATCCGCACGAACTGCACGAGTGGTATCTGGCGGTCTACGCCGATGCCTATGAATGGGTGGAGGCCCCGAATACGGTCGGGATGAGCCAGTTTGCCGATGGCGGCCTGCTCGCCTCCAAGCCCTATGTGGCGAGCGGAGCCTATATCGACCGGATGTCCGATTATTGCCGCGGTTGCGCCTATGATGTGAAGGCGAAGGCAGGGCCAAAGGCCTGCCCGTTCAACTATCTTTACTGGGATTTTATCGCGCGCCACCATGGCCGGCTGAAGCGCAATCCACGCATGGCGCAGATGGTGCGAACGTACGACCGTTTCAGCGACGCCCGCAAAGCCGAGATCGAAACGGATTCGTCCCGCTTCCTATTGTCTATCGAAACCCGTAATCAGGAGCCTCTATGAGTGCAGCACAAAAGATTACGGTCTGGTTTGACAGCGGCTGCCCTCTTTGCCGGAAAGAGATTGGGCTGATGCGCCGACTGGATCGCGCGCACCGGATCAACTTTGTCGATGCGACCGATCAGGCCACAAGCTGTCCACTGGACCGCGCAGACATGCTTGCCCGCTTCCATGCGATGGAGAATGGTAAGCTTTTGTCCGGAGCTGCGGCTTTCGCCGCCATGTGGCGCGTCATACCTGTGCTGCGACCGCTGGGGCTGATGGCGCGGGTGCCGGGTGTGCTGCGGCTGCTTGAATGGGGGTATCTGCATTTCCTGCGTGTACGCCCGCGCCTGCAAAGGTGGTTGGCATGAGCGATCCGCGCTATCGCAAAGTGCCGTCGGCGCGGCTGTCACGTCTGGCCTCTTTTGGTCAATTGGCCGGCGGCATTGCAGGCGGCGTACTGGCCGAAGGGGCCCGTAAACTTGCAAGCGGCGAGCGCCCGCGCCTGTCAGACCTTTTGCTGACCCCGGCCAATGCGGTACGCGTAACCGAACAGCTTTCTCGGCTGCGCGGGGCAGCCATGAAGCTGGGGCAGATGATCTCGATGGATGCGGGTGATGTGCTGCCAGCCGAACTGACCGCGATCCTCGCGCGTTTACGCGATGCCGCCCATTTCATGCCGCCCGCCCAGCTCAACAAGGTGCTGATTGCCGAATGGGGTGCAGACTGGCGGCGCAAGTTCGCGCATTTCGAGGCGAGGCCGATCGCGGCAGCCTCGATAGGGCAGGTCCACCGAGCCACGCTTCCCGACGGCACATTGCTCGCGATCAAGGTACAGTATCCGGGTGTGGCCGACAGCATCGTTGCCGATGTCGATAATGTGGCGAGTCTGCTGCGCATGTCGAACCTGCTGCCCTCGACGCTTGATATCGCGCCGCTGTTGATCGAAGCTAAACGGCAATTGCACGAGGAAGCCGATTATATCCGCGAGGCGCAGCAGATGCAGCGCTATCGGCAATTGCTCGACGGGGAATCCGATTTCATCGTTCCGGCGCCATATCCGGAACTCTCCGGAAAACGGGTGCTGGCGATGGATTTCATTGCCGGCCAGTCAATCGAAACGCTCGATGCTGCTCCGCAAGACGTGCGCGACCGTATAATGGCCGCCTTGCTCGATCTGGTGCTGCGCGAATTGTTCGAATTCGGTTTCATGCAGACCGATCCCAATTTCGCCAATTATCGCTGGCAGCCTGATGGCGGGCGGATTGTCCTGCTCGATTTCGGAGCGGCGCGGGCGGTACCGGAAAAGACGGTCGCATCCTATCGGCGGTTGATGCTTGCAGGATTGGCACAGGATCATGAAGCCTTGCGCGATGCTCTGATCGAAATCGGCTTTGTTTCCCTCGACACGTTGCAACGATACCGGCCCGCGCTCGACGGGATGATCGACATATTGATGACTCATCTGGGCAGGCCGGGGCTGTTCGACTTTGCCGACCGTAGCTTTGTCGATCACGTGCGCCGCCATGCCGAAACGATCATCGCCGACAAGGCGGCATGGCATGTCCCGCCCGCCGACACGCTGTTTGTGCAAAGGAAGGTCAGCGGTACGGCCTTGCTGGCAATCCGGATGCAGGCCCGATTGCCGTTGCTTGAAATGGTTGCCCGCAGGGTGGGCGCGGGCGACTAGCGGGGTGCGTGCGTCTTTCCTGACCGGCACCGGTCGGAACAGTAACGCACATTTTCCCAATCACGCGCCCATTTCTTGCGCCATGTGAAGGGCAGGCCGCAGGCCGCGCAGGTCTTGGTCGGCAGGTCGGATTTCTTGCGCATTTTGGGCATGGGTCAGAGTGCCTGCCTTGGACACGAAACCGTAGCCCTGAGCCTGTCGAAGGGCGCATACAAGTTTACGCCGCCGCGTCTGACGGAGAAGCGTGCTTCGACAGGCTCAGCACTGCGGTGAAAGTTCAAGTGCATTTTCACCCTCTACAAATCCAGGACCATTTGCTCTGCCTTGACGCCTGCACGCTTCCTATCGGCGGAGCGTTTGCGGCTGCCATGTTTGTGGACGACGGCCTTGGCCTCGGCGCGAGCCTCGGGTTTGCGGCGCAGCGCATAGATTGCGTCCTTGGCAGACTTGGCCGCAGCCGCATGGTCTACAATGCGATCTGGATAGTCGGGGCAGAGCCGCACCCTATCGTCCGCCGCAAGCTTCCATGGTTCGTGCAGCCAGGTATCGGGCACATTGGCGAGTTCGGGAACCCAACGGCGGATGAAGACACCTGCCGGGTCTTGGTCATAGCCCTGCTTCACCGGGGAATAGATGCGGATGGTGTTGATGCCCGTCTCGCCCGCCTGCATCTGGCATTGCGGCCAATGGATGCCGGGTTCGTAATCGATGAACTTGCGGGCGAGCGCCGTGCCGCTCTCCTGCCAAGGCAGCCATAGGTCATAGCTCGCAAAGCTCATCAGCATCGCGCGCATGCGGAAGTTGATCCAGCCGGTGGCGTTCAGATAGCGCATTACGGCGTCGATGAAGGGATAGCCGGTGCGGCCGTCGGTCCATGCTGCGAGCTTCACGGAATCGGCGGGGCGGGGGCGCAATCCTTCGTAAATCCTCGCCATCGGGCGATATTCGACTTCGTGTTCGCTCTCCAGCTTCTGGATGAAATGGCAATGCCAGTGCAGCCGCGCGATGAAGCTGCGCAGCGATTGCCGCCACGCCTTTTCCGAGGGCGGCAGTTCGCGGTATCGCGCCTGCGCCGCCTGATAGGCCTCGCGAACCGAAAGCGAGCCATAGGCCAGATGCCAGGAAAGGCGGGAGCAGGCTCTTTCCCCACTGAGCGGGGATGACATTTCGCTTGTATAATGCTCGCCGCGTTCGTGTAGGAAGCTGTGCAGCGTGGCCAGGGCTTGCGCACGGCCAGCCAGGGGAACCACTTGCAAGCCGTCTTCTTTCAGGCCCAGTTCTGCTGCGTCCGGCAGATTATCGGTCACGCTCCGCTCCCACATCAACAATGGAGGAACCGGTTGGGCAGGCATCGCCATCATCCGCTCCCACGCCTGCGCCCAGCGATCACGGTTGACTCTGCGCCCGCGCCAAACGCCGAACTGGCGGCTTTCCTCGAATGCAATGCCCTCTGCCTTGCACCAGCGGCGCACAGCCTTGTCGCGATCAAAGGTCCATTCATTGCCGGTTTCCTCATGCGCACGCAGCACGAAGGGGCCGTGTTCGGCCTTGATTGCAGACAGCACTCTCACCGCGTCTCCCACCCGGATGCAAAGCTGCCCGCCTTTTTCAGCTATGGCATTATCCAGATCGGCGATGCAGGCCCGCCAGAAATTCCATTGCCGTGCGGAAACATCGGGCTGTCGCCAATAGTCCGGTTCGATGATGACGATTGGCAAGATGCGGTCACGGATCGCCGCCGCACACAAGGCCGCATGATCCTCCAGCCGCAAATCGCGTTTGAACCAGACGACTTGCAGCATCTTAAAAGGGAATCCTCTCGCCATCCCAGGCAAACAGCTGGCCACTGTCTTCGGGCTTCAGTCGGGCGAGTACATCGAGCATCCGGGCCGCCGCATAGTCGGGCGTGAACAGTTTCTGTTCGGGCACGCCGCGCTGGAACGGCTGCGACAGTTCAGTGTCGACGGTGCCCGGGTGCAGCGCGACGATGATCGCCTTAGGATGGGTGCGCGCCATTTCGATAGCGAAGTTGCGCACGATCATATTGAGCGCCGCTTTGGATGCCCGATAAGCATGCCAACCGCCCAGCCGGTTATCTGAGATTGAACCGACACGGGCAGAAAGGACCGCAAAGACGCTGCGCCGATCTTTAGGCAGGCGGGGTAGCAGATGCTTTCCGATCAGCGCGGGGCCGATTGCATTGGCTGCAAAGGCCGCCGTATAAGCTTCCGGCGTTTGCATTTTCAGGCTCTTTTCTGGCTGGATGTCGGCCGAATGCAACATCCCGGTGGCAACAATCGCCAGATCCGGAGAACCGACGCTGCCGGCCGCTTCAGCGATGCTCGCTTCATCGTTCAGGTCGAAAGCGAAAGGCCGAATTTTCGGGCCGCCATCGATATTCGAACGCGCGCCTGCATGAACAAAGGCTGTTTCCGGTTGGGCTTGCAACTGGCGAACAAAAGCGGCGCCGATACCTCCACGTGCACCGAAAATGCAGGTATTCAGACCTGAGGCGGACGGTGAGTGCATCGGATGCAGATGTCGTACCGCGTTGTGCACGGCAATTCGGGAGAAACGCTGTGGATGCCATAAAGGTACCCAGTGCTTATTAGCATTGGATCTACTGCATCTTGCGCGCTAAGTCAGTTCGGTTCCAATGAAAGTGAGTTATTTCAATGCGAAAAGCCGCTCGTTTTACTGCTGCGTTTGCGATTATCGGTGTGCTTGCAGGCCCGATTGCGGCTGCCAGAATCTCCCTCCTGCCCAATGCAGTCCAAGGTATCTGGATGAAGGACGACAGCGAAGGGCACGGGCAGTGCAAGGCCTATATGGCAGCGATGCAGGCGGATAGTGAGGATGCGCATGCCCAGCTTGTCGGCGCGGAAGTGATTAGTGCCAATATGCTGCACAGCTATGCCGAATATGGTGAGGGCAATTTTTACCAGCCAAAGCGTATCGAGAAGCTTGGCAAGCAGACATGGCGAATAACGGCTGCGGTCGGGATAGACGGATCACCCGAAGGGCAGGACAGCGGCACGGCCAAATTCAAGCTGTCTCTAGTGCGAGGCAAATTGAAATGGGATATGGAATCGTTCGACGGTAAACCGGTCGATAGTTGGGATGCGCATCTCTATTTCCGGTGCAGCGCAGTGCCGACCGGAATGTACGCCAGCTGAGCCTGCCGTTCAGGCCTCCAGTTCGATGTCCCAATAAAGCCAGTCGCGCCAGCTATCGTGCAGATAATTGGGTGGAAAGCCGCGGCCGCGATCCTGCAATTGCCAGCTGGTCGGGCGGATCGCCGCCATGCGCAGCTGCATATGTGCCTGCGCAGGTGTGCGACCGCCTTTCTTCAGGTTGCACGGCAGGCAGGCGGTGGTAACATTTTCCCAGCTTGTCCGCCCGCCCAATCGGCGCGGGACGATATGGTCAAAGGTCAGGTTGTCGGTGCAGCCGCAATATTGGCACTCGAACTTGTCACGCAGGAACAGGTTGAAGCGGGTGAAGGCGGGGTATTCGCTGGGCTTCACATATTGGCGTAGCGCGATGACCGAGGGGATCTGCATGTCGCGGCTTGGGCTATGTACATGGCGTTCATAGCTGGCGACGATATCGACCTTTTCCAGAAACACCGCCTTGATCGCGGTTTGCCAGGGCCAGAGGCTCAACGGATAATAGCTTAGCGGCGTGTAATCTGCGTTCAAAACGAGTGCAGGACAATTATCGGGATGTCGTGCCCGCTCTACAGCTTGGAATGATCCGGCGTGGTACATGCCTCGAACCCTCTCCCCATGCTTTTAACACTGTTTCTTCCCTCTCCCAAGGAAGTTACAGCATTTTGACATAAGGCAGATTATGGCGGCATAAATTGACGTCAAGGGGGCAATGGACACCATATATGGTAATTCTGTGGGTAAAATAGCAGGCATCCCATTTGCGCCGCAACAGGTTGTGGCCACCCGCTTTGCACCCAGCCCCAATGGCCGACTGCATGTCGGCCATGCCTTTTCCGCAATGTGCGCGCATGATTTTGCCCGCGCCTTTGGAGGGAAATTCCTTCTGCGCATCGAAGATATCGACGGCACCCGCAGCAGGCAGGAATATATAGATGGCATCATCGAGGATATGGAATGGCTGGGGCTAAAGCATGACGGGGAGATGGTTTTCCAGTCGCAGCGCATTGCCGGTTACAAAGCCGCCCTCAACCGTTTGAACGATATGGGTCTGGTCTATCGCTGCTGGTGCACGCGCAGCGAAATTGCCGAGGCATTGAAGCACAAGCCCGTGCGCCACGGGCCTGACGGGCCGGTCTATCCGGGTAGCTGCAAGGGGCGGACCGAAAGGGCGGGCGATTTTTGCTGGCGGCTGGATATGCAAGCTGCGACCAAAAGTGTCGGCCCACTAAGCTGGACCGATCTGGCAGCCGGAGAGCAATTGGCTGATCCCATGTTGTTTGGAGACATCGTGCTTTGGCGCAAGGATGCACCCGCCAGCTATCATCTGGCGGCAACGATTGACGATGCGGCGGATGGTATCAGCCATGTCGTGCGCGGAATGGATCTGTTTGCCTACACTGCTATCCACCGGTTGCTGCAAGTGCTGCTGGGCTTGCCGGAACCTTCCTATTGGCATCACCCGCTGCTGCTCGACGCGGACGGTAACAAATTGGCCAAGTCTAGATTGTCCCGGCCGTTGTCTGAATTACGGGCCAAGGGGATATCCGGTATCGAACTTGTCGAACAATTGCGGCAAGGGAAGCTTCCGCTTGGAATTGGCGTTTCGACAGCCTAGAGGGCGGACAAGCGATGCAGCTATAGGGCTGTGTCACGCATTTAAGGAAATATCCATGGGCGTTTTGCTGATTATAGCCTTGCTTGCCGTGATGGGCATGGTGGTGTTCGCGGTTGTACGCGGGCTGCATGCCTTTGCCACTATGGATCATAATGATGTCGACGAAAACGGCGTCCCGCGTGGGCTGGCCCGGCAGAATCAGATGATGTTTGCCCGAGTCAAATGGCAGGCTATCGCGGTTGCCCTGGTTGCCATCATTGTGATTGGTGGCGCCTTCGCCAATTGATGCGGCCCATATGGTCAAGCTGAACAAGATTTACACCCGCACCGGGGATGACGGCTCGACCGGTCTGGTCGATGGCTCGCGTCGGTCAAAGGCCGATGCGCGGATGCATGCCATTGGTGAGGTTGACGAAGCGAATAGCGCACTCGGTATCGCCATTGGAGCCCTGGAGCGAGACAGTGGCGACACCGAACTGGTCGCCGGATTGCGACGAATCCAGAACGATCTGTTCGATCTGGGGGCCGACATTGCGACGCCAGGCGAAGATTTCACGCCCGGCGAGATGAGCTTGCGGATTGTACAATCGCAGATCGATTGGCTGGAAGCGGCTATCGACACTGCCAACGAGCAGTTGGAGCCGCTGACCAGCTTCATCCTGCCAGGCGGCAGCGCGGCGGCGGCAGCGATGCATCTGGCCCGTGCCGTCACACGTCGCGCCGAGCGCGCGCTTGTTGCGGCCGCATCGGGCGAGTCCATCAATCCGCTGGCGACGACCTATCTGAACCGTCTGTCAGATTATCTGTTCGTGCTCTGCCGCCTAATCAACCGGGACCGTGGCGGCGATATTTTGTGGGTGCCCGGCGCGTCACGCTGAACTTTATCGGGCCCCAGCCAAAGGCCGTGTGCGGCTACATGGGCCCAGCGACTCCATGACAAATCGATAGTCTGCCTGCGCCGATGCGATATCTTTCGCTTCGCTGCTTTCGACCAGCCGTGCATCCAGTGTGCGCGGCAGGCCGCAGGCGAGGCGATACCATAATAAAGTGTCTTTCGCAGGTGCGATCGCGGATTCATCGATTACATCGCCGGTTGAAACTGCCCAGCGTTTGCTCTGGCCAGGCCGGCTCAAAATCGAAACCGAAATTGGCTGGCCGCTCGCCGTACGCAGGAATATCTGCGTTTCACCTTCACCGAGAACCGTGCCCTGGCTGTGAAATGCGCCTGATACCCCGGTTACCGCCTCTGGCGCGTCAATTTGCACCGCCTCCCTTGTTATCGCGCGCAGCGTGACATCATTCGCCGGGCTCCATTCGACCAAGGCGTCGGGCTTCGACAGCTTTATGGTACCCGGCGAACCACTGACTTTACTTCCCAACAGGAAATAGCGGCGCTTCTGCAGTTTCGGTATCTTGCCTTTGTTGTTCTTTGGCACATCGAGCAGGAAGCGCGCTTTTGCAGCGAAACCATCGGTTCCGCGGATCAGCGAAGTGACATCTGCATCGACCAATACCCGCTGGATATTGGCTGGAACGCCGACGGCCTGTGTATCGGGTAGCGACGTAACCTTGCGTATCTGCGCGTCAAGAATCAGCGGTGAGATCGTTACCAGATCGGCTATGTCCGCATAGGCAGCACCCTGTGCAGGCACAGCAAATGTCGATTGCACCAGTGTTTGGGCATGGACTACCGGTGTCCCCAGCAACAGACCAAGGCCGACCGCCAATTTTATGGTAAATCCTGTCTTCACCTTGGAAATCCTGTGCAAATTGAGGGGGTGTAGGGAATATTTGCATTCCTATTCATGCTAATCGATTGGGGCAAGGCCGATGAATTGCGGATTAATCGCAGAATCCGGATTGCCTGCGCTTTTGGGCGTCGCTAAGACGATGGCGGAATCAGCCGATTAAAAAGATTTCAATAGCGCTGACCAGTTGGGTGGCTTCTAGTTTTGTGACGCTTGCCGAGCGGTCCGCGCGTTTTGGGGAAAGTAGGAGAGTAGTTTCCGCATGGCATATGCTGATCAAGATGGAATGAGTTCGAGCCGCCTGGTCTCGATCATCATCGTCGCGCTCCTTCACGCTTTCCTTGGCTATGCGTTGGTTACCGGTCTTGCTTATGAGGCGGTACAACAGGTCAAGGCAAAGCTGAACGTCGTCGACGTGAAGGAAGAAGAACCACCTGAAGAGGAACCGCCGCCAGAGCCGGAAAAGCAGATCGAGCCGCCCGTCGTCTCGCCGCCGCCGCTCGTGACAACGGTTACACCTCCGCCAACCGTTCGGACTGTGGATACACCTCCACCGGCCGCGCCGATCGTGCCGACCGCAGCCCCGCCTGCGCCTGCCGCTCCGCCGCCGCCGCCGCCGCCGGTCGCCAAGCGCCCCAACCCGATTCCGAAAGGCAATCCGGGCAACTGGGCTAATACCAACGACTATCCGTCGCGCGCCCTCCAGCAGGAGCGTGAAGGCACCACCGGCTTCCGCGTATCGGTTGGCCCCGATGGTCGTGTCCAGTCTTGCACCGTAACCTCTTCAAGCGGCCATGCCGACCTTGACGACGCGACGTGCAAGAATATCCAGCGTCGTGGTCGTTTTGAACCGGCTCTGGACAGCAATGGTAACCCCACGACGGGTTCGTGGTCGAGCCGCGTGCGCTGGCAGATACCGAAGTAATTTCTGGCCCGGCGAAGGGGAGCACTAACGCCGGGCATTTTCATGACCTTAGATTTTTGAATTTGAGAGGAAGTACCAATGTCGATTGCAATTCTCACTGCAGCTGCTGCAAATGAAGCCGCTGCCGCACAAAAATTCGGCCTCATCCCCGCACTGAATGAAGGCGGCCCGATCAGCTGGGCTATCTTCAGCGTGATGGTGATCATGTCCGTTTTCTCGTTCTACATCATGTTCACCAAGCTGATCGAGCAGCAGAAGGTTTTGAACCAGGCGAAGCAGGTTAAAGCCGGTTTCTGGCGTGCAAACAGCCTTGAAGAAGGCGCTGCAAAGCTTGACAAGAATAGCGCGTTCCGCCAGCTCGTCGACGACGGCATCTCGGCGCAGAAGCAGCATGGCCTGCTGACCGATCCCGTTGAAGCCCATGACTGGCTGCATGGCGCGATGTCGCGTTCGGAAGAAGCGATCAACAACAAGCTGTCGGGTGGCCTTGCCTTCCTCGCGACCGTGGGCGCTACCGCTCCGTTCGTGGGTTTGCTCGGTACCGTTATCGGCATCTACTCGGCGCTCATCAAGATTGGTATCGCGGGTCAGGCCGACATCGGCAAGATCGCCGGTCCGGTTGGTGAAGCGCTGATCATGACAGCCATCGGTCTGTTCGTCGCGGTTCCTGCGGTGCTTGCCTATAACTGGCTGCAGGCTCGCAACAAGTCGATCGCTCGTAGCCTGGCTTCGTTCTCGAACGATGTTCTCGGTTACATCACTTCGGGCGGCAAGGTTAAGCCCGCAGTTTCGGCTGCTCCGGCTGCCAAGCCTGCTGCTGCTCCCGCCGCTGCTGTCAAGAAGTAAGAATGGGTTCGGGCCGCCCTATGCGGCGGCCCTACATCCTGTTCGAATGCGCAAGCCTGGAATATGGCCTTTGCGCAAGCAGTCAGAGAGGAATAGCAAATGGCAATAAGTAGTGGAGGCGGCGGCGAAGACACGCCAATGTCAGACATCAACACGACGCCGCTTGTGGACGTCATGCTGGTGCTTCTGATCGTCTTCCTGATCGCCATTCCTGTGGCCATCCAGACGGTCAAAATGGAACTGCCGGTGGTTCAGTTTGAACCGACCAAGGCAAAGCGTGAGAATGTCTTGCTTTCGGTTACGACAACGGACGCCAACGGCAATGAGCCTGGTTCCGATGCCTATCAGGGTGCATATACAGGTGGTGAATGCCGTATTTACTGGAACGTCACTCCGGTGGATTCGACCGAATTGGTCGAACGTGCGGCGAAGCATCTGAAGCGTGAATTTGACGCATTGGGTGGTGAAGAAGCTGCGAAAGCAGGCGCGATCACCCCCGATATGCTGCCCGAGGCGCATATTCGCGGTGACGTGAATACGCCTTACCGCTGCATTGGTGGTGCGATCTATTCGATGCAGATGGCAGGCTTTGCCCGTGTCGGCTTCATTTCGTCGCCTTTCCCGCCACTCGATTCGGCCAAGTAAGCCGGATCCGATAAGGAGCAAAAATCATGGCAATGAGTGGTGGCAAGGATGATGGCCAGCCGATGATGGAAATGAACACGACGCCGTTGATCGACGTCATGCTCGTTCTCCTCATCATGCTGATGATCACCATCCCGCCCGTATCGCACGCTGTTAATATCGACCTGCCGGTGCAGGATCCGAACCAGCCACCGCCGGAAGAATTGATCGACCCGGTGGTCAACAAGATCGTGATCATGCCGAATAACGAAATCCAGTGGAACGGCACGCCGTCTTCGCTGGACCAGATCGAGCAGTATCTCGTCCAGACCAAATCGATGAGCCCGGAACCTGAACTTCAGTTCCAGCCCGCGCCGACCGCAATGTATGACATTGTCGACCAGACGCTGGCTGTGGTGAAGCGGAGCGGCATCACCAAATTCGGTTTCGTCGGAAACGAACAATATCGCGTTTTTGGAAAGTCTGCCGTTCCCGGCAACTGATCAAATATCGCAATCGACATAGAAAGGGCGGCCATCGTGCCGCCCTTTTTTGTTCGAAGATTTCCGTGCATTTGAATGGGTGTTTGCGGCAAGACGCCGCCATAAGTGGTGGCGCGCGGCTGCCTCGAAAGTGGACGCAAACGAAGACGGGAAAGATTGCCTGGACGCAACCATTGTGATAATCCAATGCCATGAAGGCTTCCTGCCAATGTGGACAACTGCACGTGACCGTGCCCGGGCCAACATTAGCGGTGGTAGCCTGTCATTGCATTGCTTGCCAAAAGCGAACAGGTTCCCCCTTTGGTGAAGCTGCTTATTACCCACATGATCAGGTCAAAATTGAAGGTGCGTCAAAGCAGTTTACGCGCCCAACCGATCTGGGCGGAACCTTCGACCAGTTTTTCTGCGAGACATGTGGCACTACCGTTTTCATGCGAGGCACTAAGAATCCGGACGTTACCGGTATCCCTATAGGCTTGTTTGACGACGCGCATTCGATGCAGCCAATCCGTTCGGTTTGGGAAGACAGGCGTCACCTATGGGTCGATATTACGACGGCAACGCAGCATTTCCCACGGGCCCGCGTGGATTAATCGAATACGTTTCCACCTACCTGGCTAACGCAGCCAGATGAACCTACTCGAAAGCAATGGGATCACGCATCAAATTGCAAGCTTGCCAGCCTTGCATAGAGGCCGCCAGCTTTGCTGAGGCTGTCATGCGTGCCCTCCTCGACGATGCGGCCTTCGTCCATCACAATGATCCGGTCCGCCTTGCGCACGGTCGCCAGGCGGTGGGCGATGACGATGGTGGTGCGGCCTTCCATCAGATGCTCAAGCGCATCCTGCACCAGCCGCTCGCTTTCGGCGTCGAGGGCGCTGGTGGCCTCGTCGAGCAGCAGGATCGGCGCGTCGCGGAGCAGCGCGCGGGCTATGGCTATCCGTTGACGCTGCCCACCCGAAAGCCGCGCGCCCCCCTCACCCAGATAGGTATCGAGGCCCTGCGGCAGCTCGCGCAGGAAATTGCCTGCATTGGCTTGCTCCGCCGCAGCCCAGATCGCGGCATCATCGGCGAGCCAGTTGCCATAGCGCAGATTGTCGCGCGCCGACGCCGCGAACAGCACGGTATCCTGTGGAACGAGCGCCATGCGCTGGCGGAACTCGGCGGGGTCGGCGCTCGTCAGCGCGACGCCGTCTATGCGCACTGTGCCCGCTTCTGGATCATAAAATCGCTGCGCCAGTTGGAACAAGGTCGATTTGCCTGCGCCCGATGGCCCGACCACCGCGACAGTTTCGCCGGGGAGGATCTTGAGGCTGAAATCGCTGAGCGCGGCAACTTCGGGCCGGGTCGGGTAACGGAATTTGACATTCTGGAACTCGATCTGCCCGCGCGGTGCGGGCATGGTCACGGGGTTTGCTGGCGCAGCGATTTCCGGCACTTCGTTCAAGAGCTCAGCCAAACGGGCGGACGCACCCGATGCGCGGACCAGATCACCATAAACCTCGGTTAAGGCACCGAAGGAACCGGCAACCAATCCTCCGTAAAGCACGACCGCGAAAAGCGTGCCCGCAGAAATGATACCCTGCGTGACCTGATCGGTACCCTCCCAGACTAACAATGTAATACCACCGAATATCAGCGTCATGACCAAAGCGGTCAAAAAGGCACGCAAACGGATTCGACGCTTTGCCGCCGCAAACGTACTTTCGACGGCATCGCGAAATCTTTGCTGTTCGCGCTGTTCCTGCCCGAATGCTTGCACAATCTTGATTGCACCAAGAGCCTCGGAGGCGACGGTTCCAACCCCCGCAACCTTATCCTGACTGCTGCGGGACGCCTTTTCCAGCCGCCTTCCAAGAAACACGATCGGCAGCACGACGATGGGGATACCAGCAAGCAGCCAAATCGTCAGGCTGGGAGCCAGGCTGAACAGCAAGATCACGCCGCCAATCCCGATGAACAGGTTTCGCAAGGCGACCGAAACCGTCGTGCCGACAATTTGCTCTATGATGGCGGTATCGGCTGTCATGCGGCTTGCAATTTCAGCAGGCCGATTTTCTTCGAAAAAGCGCGGTGCCAAACGGAGGAGGTTGTTTTGGACAGCCGCACGGATGTCGCCAACGACCCGCTCGCCAAGCCAGCTTACGAAATAGAACCGGAATGCCGTAGAGATTCCGATTATCGCGACAATGCCGAACAGCAGAAAGAAATATGGTGCCGGGTCTCCGCCATTTTTGACAAAGCCTTTGTCGATAATCAGCCGCAAACCAAAAGGAATGGCGAGTGTGGATGAAGCAGCGAAAATCAACGCCAACAGTGCGAACAAAATCTGTCGCGGATAGGCGATTGTAAAACTGGCGATCATCCGCAAGCTGCTGAAATTCACTTTTGGCTTTGGTGCTGGCGCCGGATTCTCGCCGTCCGAACCCTCAGCTGCTTTGACAGAAACATCACTCATTGAGTTCGCCTAGCAGCCGCAGCTATGCGCCACAATCGCCGAGAATTCCCCAGTACGCTTTTCCTATGGTGCAATGCACAATAAATCCCTATGTTGACTGCTGAAACAGGGACCGGCCAAACCGGTAAATTGGACATTCGGGAACGCGAACATGCTTTACACCGGTTATGATATCCAGCGCGGCTTTTTGGCGAGTGCAGGCTGGCTTGCTCAGAAACAGGCCGATTTCCTCAACAATTTCACCAATTCACCGTTCAACTATGGCAATCTGACTTCGGTCACCGCCTCGGCGCTGGACGTGTTTGCACATTCGGTGATGCCGCGCGGCAAACCCCCTTTCGGGATCAACGTCGTTGAAATCGATGGCAAGCATCTGCCGGTTGACGAACATAATGTCGCGCGCAAACCGTTCGGCCAGTTGAAGCATTTCACCTATGAGGGCAGCGAGACCAAGCCGAAGCTGTTGATCTGCGCGCCGATGTCGGGCCACTTTGCCACATTGCTGCGCGGCACGGTTGAACGGATGCTGCCGACGCATGATGTGTATATCACCGACTGGAAGGATGCACGAGATGTGCCGCTGACAGGCGGTGGTTTCGACCTTGAGAGCTATATCGACTATCTGATCGAATGGCTCGAATTTATCGGCCCCGATGCCGGTGGTCGTGGTGCGCACATGCTAGCTGTCTGCCAGCCCTCAGTACCTGCCTACGCCGCTGCGGCTATCATGAGTGCGAACAAGCACCCGCTGCGCCCTCGTACCCTGACCATGATGGGCGGCCCGATCGATACGCGCGAAGCGCCGACTGCGGTCAACGACCACGCGACCCGCCGCCCGCATGACTGGTTCGTCCACAATGTGATCGCCACCGTTCCACCTTATTACAAGGGCGCTGGCCGCCGCGTCTATCCGGGCTGGTTGCAGCTCACCGGCTTCATGTCGATGAACCTCGGCAATCACATGATCAGCCACTGGTCGATGTTCTCGCACCTTGTCGAAGGCGATGGCGAAAGCGCGGACCGGCACAAGGAATTTTACGACGAATATCGCGCAGTCTGCGACATGACTGCCGAATTCTATCTGCAGACCGTCGACACCGTGTTCCAACGTCACCTGCTGCCCAAGGGTGAGTTCAACTATCGCGGCAAGCTGGTCGATCCGGGCGCGATTGACGATATTGCACTGCTCGCCATCGAAGGCGAGCGTGACGATATCAGCGGCATCGGCCAGACCAAGGCGGCTTTGACGATCGCAACCGGACTGCCCGAGGCGATGAAGCAATATCACATGGCCCCCGAAGTCGGCCATTATGGTATCTTCAACGGTAGCAAATGGCGCGAGAAGATTGCGCCGATTGTTGAGGAATGGATCCTCGCGCACAACGGCTAGACATAATCAACCTCATTCCCACACCGTAGTGCTGAGCTTGTCGAAGCGCGTCGCAAGGTTTACGCTTGGCTGAGAGGCGCCCTTCGACAGGCTTAGGGCTACGGTTGAACGGCGTAGGGGCATGTCATTTGAGTCTTCGCATTAGTGCCGCAGTTGAACGCTGGCCGGTCGCAGGGCAGTTTATCATATCGCGCGGGACCAAGACCTATGTTGATGTACTGGTCGCCGCGGCCAGTGATGGCACGCATGTCGGCCTGGGTGAGGCCACCGCGATCTACTATCATGGCGAAAGTGCTGAAAGCTGCCTGACGCAGATTGAAGATCTGATCGATACGCTTGTGCCGATGGATGTACGTGAGGCACGAGATGCGGTGCAGACTTTGCTGCCCCCTGGCGCCGCCCGCAATGCACTTGATTGTGCGCTTTGGGATTTGGAGGCCAAAGCCGCAGGCAAGCCCTTGTGGCAACTGGCTGGTCTTGCGACTGCACCCAAGCCGCTGCAAACCGCCTTCACCATCTCGCTTGGCGATCCCGCGGCGATGGAAAACGATGCTGCAAAGGCGGCTGCGCGGGGCTTCGGTCTGCTGAAACTGAAACTGACCGGCGAAGGCGACCGCGAACGGGTTGATGCTGTCCGCAAAGGCGCGCCTGATGTACGCCTGATTGTGGACGCCAATGAAAGCTGGGCTGCGCTCGATATTGAGGCGGAGGCAAGCGCTCTGGCAGCGCTGGGTGTCGAGATGATCGAGCAGCCAGTTCCGGTCGGCCAGGATGCGCTTCTGGACGGGATTAAGTCCCCGGTGCCCTTGCTTGCTGATGAAAGCTGCCAGTCGAGTGCCGATCTGGAACTATGCGCCCGCTATTATGATGGCATCAATATCAAACTCGACAAGGCTGGCGGGCTGACCGAGGCCTTGAAGATGGCGCGCGAGGCCGAGGAACACGGGCTTAAATTAATGGTGGGTTGTATGCTGTCGACCAGCCTTGCAATTCATCCTGCGTTTCTGGTGGCGCAGGGGGCTGCATGGGTCGATCTTGACGGCCCGATCTTGCTTGTGAAAGACCGTGAGGACGGGTTTCGTTTTGAAGGTGGCATGATTTCCCGATAGGTCGGGATTGCAAACCGCCAGCTTTACAAAACGCGCCGGTTGGTGGATTGGATTGCGATGCTAAACTTCCAGCAAGTCGTCGCCGCATTGCAACAAGGCGTTCCTGGTGCACCTGTCCAACTCGAACGGCTCGCGCGTTCAGGCGATGCTGACGCATTATATATGCTGGGCGAATTTCGGCTGACCGGACTGCATGGACCTGTCGACACCAAGGCTGCCTATCGCATGATCGCACGCGCAGCAAAGGATGGCCACATCGATGCAAGGCGGACTTTTGCTTATCTTACTGCTGCCGGAACCGGATGTGCAGCCGATTTGGAAAAAGCCCGCCAACTTTTGCAATCTGCGGCGCGCACCGATCGCTTTGCCGAGATGCAACTGCAACTGGATGCGGTTTTCGCGCAGGAAGAATTGGGAACCGAACGCGAAGTGCTGCGTGATGATCCACTCGTCTATGTGGTCCGAAATTTCCTGAGCCCGAACCAGTGCAAATATGTTCGTATGGTGGCCCAACCCTGGCTGGCCCCGGCGATGATTGTGCACCCAATAACGGGCGAGGGAATTCTCGATCCGATCCGCCGTTCGGAAACGATGAATTTCGGGCCGGTGTTTGAGGATCTGATTATCCAGCGTATCAATCGACGGATTGCAGAGGCAACCGATACGCCACTGGTCAATGGTGAACCGCTTTCAGTGCTGCATTACAATCCGGGGCAGGAATATCGCGCGCACCTTGATGCCTTCGATCAGGCAGATCCGGGTAAGCAGCGGGCGGTTACTGCGCTGATCTGGCTGAATGACGGGTTCGAAGGCGGCGCAACCCGTTTTCCCGAACTGGAACTCGATTTCGTGGGCAACACCGGGGATCTGTTTGTCTTCAGGAATGTCGATGCAGACGGGAAATGCGATCGACGCACGATGCATTCGGGTATGCCGGTGACAGGTGGTGAAAAGTGGCTGGCGAGCCGTTGGATCCGCGACGGCGCCTATTTCGGGTGAAGTTGAGCTGACGGTCGCCGTGCTTTTTGCTCGTCCTCATAAGCACGATGCAGCAACGAAGCGATTGAAAAACAGGCCGGGGCATCGCGGTTTGAAAGCACAATCACGGTTTCACCCGTGTTCGGATATGTGCGTACGTCTGAACAGGCACCGTCAGAGCTGCCGCCATGTCCCCAGCGGAAGTTGCGCTTTGGTATATTTTCGCCATACTCAGTCGCGAAAAATCCCAACCCCATGAATCCATGCTGGGTAGTGATGGCTTGCACAAAGAGCGGCTTTGGAACCAAGCGCCCTTGGCGCAGTGCCTCCACGAAACGGAATAAGTCACCTGCGGTCGAGAATGCGCCTCCAGCGGCAAAACCTTTGGTGGGCTGGGTGATGCAGTTGGGCACGGCCTTGCCATCGACGGACGTATAGCCAATCGCCGTGTCGGTTCGATAATCGGCACAATTGGCGAAGTCCGTCCGGCTCATCCCTGCAGGCGTGAAAATATGATCGCGAACATATCCATCATAGTCTTGCCCGGAGAGCAGCTCGATCATCCTGCCGAGGATAACATGGCCGAAATTGCCATAGACTTGTTGGGTGCCGGGTTCGAAAGCCGGGGCTCTCTCCCAATGCAGAGCAAGCATGTCCGCGTGAGACCGGATATTTGCCCTGACAGATTGCTTGTCGGCGCCAAATAGATCAACATCGCCCGCGCCCGCCATATGCGTTAGCAGGTGGCGAACTGTAACTTTTTGGGCGAACTCTTTATTGGGATAGTCTTTGATGACATCGCCCACCCTGGTGTCGAGGGATAGCTTTTGCGCAGCGATAAGTTGCAAGACTGCAGTGGCGGTGAACATCTTGCCCGCGGATGCAATATTGAATCGCATGTCGGTGGTGATGGGATCCTCACCCTGCTGATCGCGCTTGCCATAGGGGCGCAGGAATAGCTGCTTGCCACCATGGGCGACTAGCACGACTCCTGCAAAACTCTCACTATCCTCCAGGGCCCTTGAATATCCGTCAAGCTGGGCCAGTGCGATCTTGTCCGGGGCGGGTTCCGGAGGGCGGGCGAGTGCAGTATCGGACGCCAAAACATATAAGGCAAAAATGGCCGATAACATTGTCGATCCAGAAATCGATTTGCGCAACTATAAGTCTCTCAAGGGATTTTGGGCAAAATTAAAGGCCCGGCTTTGGTTAGTAAAGCCGGACCCGTACTTTTGACAAATTGTCTCTTCGGATTACACCGCGTCGAGATACTCGATCTCGGGCGCACCTGCGAGACAAGGCCCGAGCTTGGGGCCGGCGGCGCGAAAATAGTCGGTCTTGCCATGCGCATCGAGTGCAGCCTGATCGGCATAGGCTTCTAGGACGCGGTAGACCTGGCCGTTGGCGCGCGAGCGGGTGAGCGTGTAGAACAGATTGCCGGGTTCGTTGGCGCGAACCTGGGCGGCGAGTTCGGTGAAGATTGCTTCAAATTCGGCGTTCTTGCCTTTTGCGACGGTCAGGGTCGCGACTACTCCAATTCCTGCCATTTGCATTCCTCTCTCTCTTGTTTTGGAAATTCGGATTCACTTCCGGCGATCAAGCGCCGGATCAAGTTCCTGCCCGGGGTCGAGCTGCACACCGAAGCTGTTCAACATCATCGACACCTGGGTGTATTGGCCAACGGTCATCACCAGATCCATCTTCTGCTTGTCGCTAAAGAAGGACAAAGCGGCCCAGCTGGCATCGCTGACGTGGAAATCGCGGGTGAGATCATCGGTTGCGCGCAGCATGGCGCGATCGGCTTCGTTCCACGATGGATCGTCGGGCCCAGCCTTGATCGCTTCGATTTCGGCTTCGGTCAGCCCGGCATCAAGCCCGATGCGAGTGTGCTGGGTGAATTCATAGCCTGATTTGCAATTATAACCGACGCGCAGGATCACCAGCTCGCGGTCACGCTCAGACAGGCTGTTGCGCCGCGATAATATGTAACCGCCCCATGCGAGGAAGGCGGTGAGCGCCTTGGGCGCGTGCACCATCGTGCGGAAAATATTGAGGATATGCCCGCCGGAACGGGTCACATCTTTCGCGGCCTCCACCATGGGGGCCAGCGCCTCGCGCTGCTCGTCATCGATCTTTTCGAGATCGACGGGGGCGATGCGAGGCGCCGACAGCCGCATCAGAAGACCTCGAACAGGCCGGCAGCACCCTGGCCGCCGCCGATGCACATGGTGACCACGGCATATTTGGCACCGCGGCGCTTGCCTTCGATCAGCGCGTGGCCGGTGCAGCGGGCGCCGGTCATGCCGAAGGGGTGGCCGATCGAGATTGAGCCGCCATTGACATTGAGCAGTTCATCAGGAATGCCCAACTTGTCACGGCAGTAAAGCACCTGCACGGCAAAGGCTTCGTTCAGTTCCCACAGGCCGATATCGTCCATCTTCAGGTTGAAGCGTTCGAGCAGTTTCGGGATCGCGAAAACCGGGCCAATACCCATTTCGTCAGGCTCGGTGCCCGCAACCGCCATTCCGACATAGCGGCCCAGCGGGGTAAGACCGCGCTTTTCGGCAATTTTGGCTTCCATCAGCACGCAGGTCGACGAACCGTCCGAGAGCTGGCTGGCATTGCCCGCTGTGATGGTGTGGCCTTCGCCCATCACCGGCTTCAGGCTGGCAAGCCCTTCGAGCGTGGTGTCGGGACGGTTGCAGTCATCCTTGTTGGCGGTGACTTCCTGATAGGTGACTTCCTTGGTCTCCTTGTTCACCACAGCCATGGTCGCGGCGCAGGCGATGATTTCATCGTCAAACTTGCCAGCGGCCTGCGCGGCGGCGGTGCGTTGTTGCGACTGGAGCGAATATTCGTCCTGATATTCGCGGCTGATATTGTAGCGCTTGGCGACGACTTCGGCGGTACCGATCATCGGCATGTAGATATGCGGGTGCATTTCAAGCAGCTCGCGGTCGGGCTCGACAAACATCTTGCCGCTGCCAACGACTTTGGAGATGCTTTCGAGGCCACCGGCGACACAGATGTCCATATTGTCGACGATGATCTGCTTGGCAGCGGTCGCAATGGTCATAAGGCCGGACGAGCACTGACGGTCGATGGTCATGGCAGGGACAGTTACCGGCAGGCCGGCGCGCAGCGCGGCGAGGCGCGCGACGTTGCCGCCGGTCGAACCCTGCTGGGCGGCGGTGCCCATCACGACGTCGTCGATTTCGCCGCCTTCGAGGCCGGCACGTTCGACAGCGGCCTTGATCGAGAAGGCGCCGAGCGTCGCGCCGGTGGTGTTGTTGAATGCGCCGCGCGCTGCCTTGGTCAGCGGGGTGCGGGCGGTGGAAACGATTACTGCGTCACGCATGGGAGAATTCCTTTCGACGTTCACGTCGCCCCTGCGCAGGCAGGGGCCGGTGTCGGTTTACGCCATATTCGCCGGAGAAACCTCCTGCGGCCCCTGCCTGCGCAGGGGCGACGGCAAAACAATTAAACGAAAAACTGGGTGATCCACTCGGCGATGCAGGCGGGCTTTTCCTGGCCTTCGATCTCGAGCGTATATTCGATGGTCTGCTGCCATTGCCCTGGGCGCTTCTCTTCCAGCTCAAGCAGCTTGAAATGCGCGCGCACGCGCTTGCCGACGCGGACGGGCGAGAGGAAGCGGGTTTTGTTGCCGCCATAGTTGACGCCCATCTTGACGCCTTCGATCTTGGGGCAGGTTGATTTCGCCATCAATACCGGGAGCAGCGAGAGCGAGAGGAAGCCATGCGCGATGGTGCCGCCGAACGGGGTCATCTTGGCCATCTCTTCATTGACGTGGATGAACTGATGGTCGCCGGTCGCGTCGGCGAATTTGTTGACCATATCCTGATCGACCAGCATCCAGTCCGAACTGCCGATGACTTCGCCGACCCGACCTGCGAGTTCGGCAGGTGTTACTCCGCTCATATCCTGCTCCTTTTTGTGCAATGGTTTTCGAATTGCGCGCGGTTTTGCGCCTTTCTGGAGCGGTTGACAAGAGCCGCGCCATTTGGCCGCGCTGACCCTACGTCATATCACCGCATAGCCATTCAGGCGGTGCGAATCAGGCCTTTTTGTTCGGCGCAGGGGCCGTGTGCAACCGCTCCGCATAAGGCATCACCAGCGTCCCGTCGGGTCCTGCCGTGAAGGTCGTTTGGGTGGGATAAGCGAAGTGGATACCCTCGTCGACAAAACGCTGGACAATGTTCAGGCCAACGGCATGGCGGACATGGAAAACCTCGTCCAGATCCTCGCTCTGGACATCGAAAACCAACTGGAAATCGAGCGAGCTTGGCGCGAATGTGTGGAAGCCGCCGCGGATAAATTCGGCCCCTTGAGCCTCGACAATTTCTCGTAAAAGTACCGGAACGCGCTGTGCGTCTTCGACGGGTGTCTGATATACAAGGCTGATCAGGAAATTGACGCGGCGATAGACCGACTTGGTGTTGTTGGTGATTTCCTTTTCGAGAAGTTTGGCATTGGAGATGATTTTCTCCTCACCGGTCAGCGCGCGCAGGCGGGTACTCTTCATCCCGATCCGTTCCACCCGGGCGGTCGTGGTATCATAGGTGATGGTGTCACCGCGCTTGAACGGTCGGTCGAAGATGATCGACATCGCCGCGAATAGATCCGAGAAGATACCCTGCGCGGCAAGGCCGATGGCGATGCCGCCAACGCCAAGACCTGCAACAAGGCCGGTGACATTGACCCCCAGATTGTCGAGGATGACGATCGCTGCAATGGCGAAGACTGCAAAACTGACCAGCAAACGAATGAGCACCATCGCGCTTTGCAGCGTTTCATGCTCGCTACCGCTTTCATTGGCGCGGCGTTCGATCAGGCCGATGACGATCTCACGCAGCCAGATCGCCACCTGCAAGACAACAGCAATAGTGAACAGCACATCAATGGTGCGCGCCAGTTGTTCGGGCGCATTGGCATAGCCGTTGACCAGTTCGACCGCGACCATTATGCGGAAGAACTTGCCTGTTCGTGCCAAAGTCCGGGCGATGATCGAAGTCATCGCTGAGCGGTCTTCGCTGTCGCGCGCTATCTTGGCAGCGCGCCTTTTGAGCCAGCTGAGCACCACATAGACTAACGTCGCTGCTATTACCGCCACCGAAAGCTCGGCGATATTCCCACGCACCCAATCGGTGACGATTTCGGCATATTGTGTCATGCGTGCATTTATGGCGGCAATCGGATCATCGGGGATTTTGGGAAGCGGTGTAGTCATAGAGGCAACCCTAGCCACCCACCTTGTCAACGACAAGGCCCAGTCAGGTCGTCGCGCTTATCTCTTTTGCCTTCAAGCGCTGCTTTCTGATCGGCGTCCACGCCGCTTCGTTGCGCCTCCGCGCCAGATAGGTGTCGAGCCCCAACTGCATCGCCACCAGCATATAGACAAAGGGCTGAAAGGCGATGCCGACGAATAAGGATCCTACTAGATAGATGATTTGCGCATTTTGCAGCGCAGTGGCGAGCGGTGCGACCCATTGTTCGTCGGGCCGGTCACGCTTCTTGTACATGCGGGCGATCATTTCCATCCGCCACACCCCGCCGACATGGATCAGCAGCCATATGATCAGACCAGGGAAACCCTGTTCGCCCAGCATTTCGAAGTAACTGCTATGATAGGCGCGGCCCTGGTCGACGATTTCCTTGCGGTCGACCGCACCGGTATCAAACCCATTTTCGTCGACGACAGGCAGGTCATAGCGGATCTTGTTGATGCGATAGGCATCAAAGCCGCCGCCAAAGGGATGCTCTTGCACGAACTCCCAGGTCCATTTCCACACGGCGATCCGCGTGGATGCAGATTCGTCGGTCTTATAGTCCTTGATCGTTTCCATCCGGTCCGAGAAAGCGGACGGGATGAAGGGTATCGCAGCAAGTCCAACAAGTGCCGCGCCTGAAAGATACAGAACCCGCCGCTTGGTCTGTCGGATGAACAGCAGCGCGAGCACAGCGATGCAGACCAGCCCGGTGCGTGCCTGTGTGCCGACGGGGATCAGCAGCGCGGCGACGGTGAGTGCTGCGGCATAGGTCTTCACCTTCCAGTCGGGTTTGAAGATCGTGCCATGCTGCGCCAGCCAGACGATCAGCGGGATGATTGCGATCGCCACACAACTGATGATGCTGCCTTCATACAAGCCCGAATTGTCGTTGATCAGCAGGACGAGCGAGCCATAGCCGCCGCCGCCAAGCGCCGTCTTGATGCCGCCGGTGACGATCAGTGCCGAAGCACAAAGCACCAGCGTTAATGCCAAGGCTTCGATGCGCAGCTTGGTCTTGAGCAACAGGGGAAGAAAAGCTGCAAAAACCAGCGCCTTCCACACCCAGCTCCATTTTTCCTGCGCAGCCAAGGGTTCAACCGCAACCGTGGTTGAATAACCGCAATAGGCGAGCAGCACGAGCAACAGCGCCCAGCGCGGCGAAACCCGCACGTCGCGTTTGTCATCGCTGACCAGGAAGCCGAGGAACGCCAAAGCGAACAGGATCAGCGAGAGCGGAATCGAATTGAGCAGGAAATAGCTCAACCGCTGCGGCGCGATAATATCGATATAGGCGTAGACCAATGTGAACAGAAATGGCCGCTTGAACGCCATCAGCATCAGCAGCCCGAGATAGCCGACGAAGAACAGGTCACGCATCTTGTTGCGGACCTTTCGTTGCGTTTGGCCTGCGGTGGTTCACCCCGAAACCCTGCGGTTGCGCATCGGGCTCCGGTGGGGGTTCGCTGTCCAGATCGTCACGCTTGGTCAGCAACCAGAAGGCAAGCAAGAGCAGGCTATGGCTTAGCAATATCGATAGATTGTCGATCATGCGGCGTTGCGTCCCTGCCTGCCCCTTCGCTGTCAGGACATAGCGTGAAAATGAAAATTCGCGAAACGCATTAGCCGCTTTGGGTTGACGCGGCGTTAAATATATTGCGGCTAGGGAGCGACCATGCCTCGCATATTGCACGTCCTCGATCACAGCCTGCCGCTCCACAGCGGCTACACCTTCCGCACGCGCGCAATCCTGAAATCGCAGATTGGCGCGGGATGGGAAGTGCGCGGGTTGACCGGGGTGCGGCAGTATCAGCATGGGCAGATGCCCGATGCGCTGCAGCAGGAAGCCGAAGGGTTGCACTTCTTCCGCACGCCGCACCATGTTTCGGGGCCCTCTGGCTTGCAGGAGTGGCGCGAAATCCGTGCGCTTGAGCAGCGTATCATTGAAGTTCATCGCGAGTGGCCGTTCGACATCGTGCATGCCCATTCGCCTGCATTGAACGGACTGGCCGCGGCGCGCGCTGCGACAAAACTGGGTCTACCCTTTGTCTATGAAATCCGCGCATTCTGGGAGGATGCGGCGGTAGGGAATGGTAGCGGGACCGAAGGCTCGCTCAAATATCGCCTGACCCGCGCGCTCGAAAACCATGTTGTTGCCCGCGCCGACAAGGTGGCGGTGATCTGCGAAGGGTTGCGCTCAGATCTGGTTGCGCGCGGTTTCGATGCAGGCAAGATCTTCGTCTCGCCCAATGGGGTCGATATGGACATGTTCGGAAATCCACCGCCGCGCGACGAGGCGCTGGCGGCGGAGCTTGGGCTGACCGGCAAGGATGTGATTGGCTATATCGGCAGCTTCTATGACTATGAGGGCATTGACGATCTGATTGCTGCAATGGCGCATCTGAACGGTGCTGCAAAGGACGCGCATCTGCTGCTGGTGGGCGGCGGGCCGATGGAAAAGGCGTTGCGCGCGCAGGCAAAGGCTTTGCCAGCCGCCGATCGAATCCATTTCGTCGGTCGCGTCCCGCATGAAGAGGTGGAGCGCTATTACAGCCTGGTCGATGTCCTCGCCTATCCGCGCAAGCGGATGCGGCTGACCGATCTGGTGACCCCTCTGAAACCATTGGAAGCGATGGCGCAGGGTCGGCTGGTTGCTGCCTCTGATGTGGGTGGGCATCGCGAATTGATCGTGGGCGGGGTAACTGGAGCCTTGTTTCCCGCCGATGATCCGGAAGGTGCGGCAAAAGCCATCGACGCACTGTTCGCTGACAAGGCGATGTGGCCCGATCGCAAGGCCCAAGCGCGCGCCTTTGTCGAGCAAGAACGCAACTGGCAGAAGAACATAATGCGTTACGATCCTGTTTACCATTTCCTGTTAGGCCGTGCTAAACAGGGGTAAAGTTGCGGCTTGACCGCAGCGCAAAGCCCGACGGAAACAGGGTAGTTATGCAGTCGAAGCTGAATCTCGATCATCAGACAAAATCTGTCGCCATGGCGACAGGCGGTGCGGCCATTGCAGCCATTGCCGCGATGTTCGTGCCGACCGGTATCTGGGAAACATTGACCGGATCGACGGGGGTATCGGAGATGATTCCTGCAACCGCCGCCCCGCTTGGCGATACCGCGCGAGCCCTGATCTCATACGCTTTTGGCGCGTTGACGCTGATCATTCTGACGGTGTTGTTCCTCCGCAAAGGTGCTGCGTCCGAGTGGACGGCGATTGCGGATTCGGAAGATGCGAGTGATTTTGACAGTCCGGAAATCGTTGAAACTACAACTGAAACCGAAGTCGAGCCCCTGCTGGACGCTGAAGATTCGATTGATGAACCGGAAGAAGCGGTTCGCGGATCGCTGATCTCGCGCTTGCGTAGCCGCATTGCCACCTTTGCCGAGGCGCGCCGTAGTGCTGGAGACATTACCGACCTCGAAGACCTGCCCAAGCTGCGTTCCGGCGATGCTCATCCCGATGCGCCGCCACGTCGTCCTTTTTCGGCCAACCGCGACCTGGTGGAGGCTGATGCCATCGAAGTGACAACCGAAACAGCCATTGTAGAGCAGGTGGGGGCTGAATGGGTCGAGCCTGTGGCAGCCGAGACGGAACAGGTTATTGAAATTGCCGAAGTCGAGGCCGTAATCGAAGAACCCACTACCGCCGTAGCGGCGACCGCTGTTGAACCCGCCACTACTGAAACACCGGTGGCGGAGCCTGTTTCTGGTATTGCATCGCTTGACGATATGGTGAGCCGGTTTGAATCGGCCCTGGCTGAACGCGACGCGCAACTGGCGCATATCGAGAGCATTGCGAGCGAATTGCACATCTCGAACGTGCAGCCGATCCGCCCGGATATCGAGGCGTCCTCCGCCTATGAACCCGTCCCCATCGAACAGGCGCCGCTGCGCGCTGTCGAGCCGGTGGCAATGGAGACCGTGGATGTGCCGCAACGTCCCGAGTCCGAGGAACTGGATGCTGCCCTGCGCTCGGCGCTCGAAACCCTCCACCGGATGAACGCGCGCACGCGTTAAGTCTTACTCGTCGAGCAGCAAGGCCTCAACAGTCAGTAACAGCGTGTCGTCTGACTCAGACATATCGCTGACGATTATGTCGGCGACCAGCTGACGGCGAAGGCTGAATTCCGTTTCTGGCAGCGCTTGCGCAAAATGCGCGGCTCGTTCGTGGCGCTGCTCGCTTTCCAAACCTAGCAAGACGGTCACACGCTCCCCCGAAAATGTCGCGCTATGCCAGCCGGTCGCCTTGCGACTGCGCAGGCAGGCGCCGGGTAACAGGGCCAACAGCGCGCTTGAAAGCGGGCAGGGATTGGGCGCGGCGTTCATGCCGCTTCCTGCACGCCAAGCAGTTCGAGGTGCCGTTCATAGGCGGCCATGAAATCTTCGGCCTTGATCGCCATCGCCGGGCGCAGGCAACGACCGTTGCGCATGTCGAGCACCAGCCGGGGGTCGCGGGCGACCCTGCGTCCGAAAGTGGTCGGTGCCATATTGTGTTGCCGCAGGAATCGCTCGATTTTTCGATTGATGTGCATGTCCATTCCTTTCCATCAGGCACCACCCTTTCCGGTTGCTCGCATCGACGAATCGATGAGAACATGATAGGAACATTGCTGATAGGAAAAATCCTACTTGTCTAGGAAAAATCCTATTGCTAAAGGCAAAAGATGGTAAACAGCGATCCGCGTGCCGAACTCGAGCGGCTGGTGCAGGCGCATGGCGACGATTTTGCGTCGCTGTCGCGGCTGGTCGGTCGCAATCCCGCTTATATCCAGCAATATATAAAGCGCGGCTCACCCAAGCATTTGCCGGAGCGGGAGCGCAATATCCTCGCGCGCTATTATGGCGTTGCGCCGCAGCTATTGGGCGCGCCTGAGGAGGAAAGCGGAGGAAAGCGCGCAGGGTTAAAGCTGGTCCCCAAGCTGGCGGTTGGCGCATCGGCTGGGGCAGGGGCGCTGGCCGAGGGAGAAGCGCTTGCGGGCAAGGTCGGCTTTGACGAGGCCTGGTTGCGTAAGCTGGGCGTTGAACCACGCAATGTTTCGCTGATTCGCGTCGAGGGCGATTCGATGCAGCCGGTTCTGAATGATGGCGACGACATCATGGTCGATAAAGGCGCGGCGCTGAAGCCGCTGCGCGACGGCATCCACGTTATCCGCATCGATGGCACGTTGATGGTCAAGCGGCTGGCGCGGGCGCCGGGCGGGCGGCTGTCGGTGCTGTCCGATAATCCGGCCTATCCATCGTGGCCAGACCGTGACCCGGCAGAGGTTCAGGTGGTGGGACGCGTGGTTTGGGTAGGGCGGCGGCTTTGAAGGGCTTGCGCAGGCGCGAAAGCACCGCCACATAGTTTCTATGTCGAACGTCACATCCAGCCTTAACGCACAGCCGCCTTTGAAGGCGGTCATCATCCCTGTCACGCCTTTGCAGCAGAACTGCACTTTGTTCTGGTGCACAGAGACCAACAAGGGCGCGCTGGTCGATCCTGGCGGTGATCTGCACAAGCTTAAGGATGCTGTGGCGAAGACCGGGGTGGAGCTGGAAAAGCTGCTCGTCACCCATGGCCATCTCGACCATTGCGGGCAAACGGGGATGCTGGCGCAGGAACTCGGCCTGAAAATCGAAGGACCGCATGAGGAAGACCGTTTCTGGATTGCGCAGCTCGATGATGATGGCAAGCGCTGGGGGATGGACGCGAAAACCTTTGAGCCCGACCGCTGGTTGAAGGATGGCGATACCGTGACCGTCGGCAATTTGACGCTCGACGTCATCCACTGCCCGGGGCACACGCCGGGGCATGTGGTGTTCTACCACGGGCCGAGCCGCCTCGCGATTGTTGGCGATGTGCTGTTTCAGGGCAGCATCGGCCGCACAGATTTCCCGCGCGGCAATCACCAGGATTTGATCGACTCGATCACCCAAAAGCTATGGCCGCTGGGCGATGATGTGACCTTCATTCCCGGTCACGGCCCTACCAGCAATTTTGGCCATGAGCGCAAGATCAACGCTTATGTTTCGGATTATGCGTTGAGCTAAAGTGTGTTTCCCCTCCCGAAAACGGCAGGGGATAATGGCATCCTTAACCCAGCTTCGAATAGACACTCCACAGCGCATAGCCAGCGAGACCCAGCAGCGTCAGAAATGTGATCAGCGTGCCGACCATGCGGCCTTTGCCGAACGTGCCGCCATCCATGCCAAGGCCGTGCGCGAGGCGGCCGAAGATGTAGATGATGCCGACATACCAGAGCCAGTTCGCGCTGCCCTGCGTCGCTTCGAGCGCGGCGATCAGGATCAGCACGAAGGGCGCACTTTCGACGAAATTGGCGTGGGCGCGCATGCGGCGGATCAGGAATTCGTCGCCGCCGTCGCCGATCGATACGCCGCCCTTGGTGCGCGCCTGTCCGCAGCGGATCATCAACCAGATATTGACCAGCGCGGCACCCGCAGCAATTGTCAGCGTGATAGGTAATGTAAGCATTTAATATCCTCCCGTTGTTCGAATGCGGTGCTAACAGCCAAGTCGCACCTTGCAAAGCGCGGAAAAATCGCTAATAGCCGCCCCTCATCCGCAGCACCGGGGTGTTTGAGTGCCGATTCTGGCTTTGCTTGCCAGCGCCGACATTCTTCCTTAAAGCTGCAGAAACACTAGATTTTTTTGAAATGGAACAGGTGCCGAGATGGCTGTCCCCAAGAGAAAAACTTCGCCGTCCAAGCGCGGCATGCGTCGTAGCCATGATTCGCTGAAGGTTGAAGCCTTTCAGGAATGCTCGAACTGCGGCGAACTGAAGCGTCCGCACCATGTGTGCAATGCTTGCGGCCACTATAATGGTCGCGAAATCCTCGCTGTCGCCTAATTTCCGGACAATCGCTCTTCTCCACGGAGGGATGATATCGTGACCACTTCACCGCGTATCGCTATTGACGCGATGGGCGGTGATGAAGGTGTTCGCGTGATGATCGCGGGCGCCGCATTGGCGCGCCATCGGCACGAAAGCTTCAAATTTCTGCTGGTTGGGGACGAGGTGCAGATCAAGGCTGCGCTCGAAAATCACCCGAACCTGCGCGCTGCTTCCGAAATTCTCCACACCACCGAAGTCGTCACCGGCGATGACAAGCCAAGCCAGGCGCTGCGCAAGTCGCGTGGCAGCTCGATGGGGCTGGCGATCAATGCGGTGAAGTCGGGTGATGCTGCCGCTGCAGTCAGTGCAGGCAATACCGGCGCGCTGATGGCGATGGCCAAGGTCGCGCTGCGCACCATGCCGGGGATTGACCGGCCCGCGCTTGCCGCCTTGCTGCCTACGCTCACCGACACCGATGTGGTGATGCTCGATCTGGGTGCCAACACCGAATGCGACGCACGCAACCTCGTGCAATTCGCGGTGATGGGTGCCGCTTATTCGCGTATCCTCTATAATTGGGAAAAGCCACGCGTCCGCCTGCTCAATATCGGCACCGAAGAAATGAAGGGAACCGACAGCCTGCGCTTTGCCGCCCAGCATCTGCGCGACAGCCCCGAATTGCACATGGCGTTTCAGGGCTTTATCGAGGCGGACAAGATCAACCGCGGCGATTGCGACGTCGTCGTCTGCGACGGCTTTTCGGGCAATATCGCGCTGAAATCGATCGAGGGGGCCGCGCGTTTCGTGACCGACCTGTTGCGCCGCGCCTTTACCAGCTCGATCCGCTCCAAATTCGGCTTTCTGGTTTCGCGACCTGCGACCGAATTGCTCAAACACCATCTCGATCCCAACAATCATAATGGTGCGGTTTTCCTTGGGCTCAATGGCGTGATCGTCAAAAGCCATGGCAGCGCCAGCATCGAAGGTGTTGCCAACGCGGTGAAGGTCGCAGCCCGGCTGGTCGAGGACGACATTACCACGCGCATTGCGCAGGATCTGGAACAGATTTCGGCCAAGGAAGTTATCGAGGAATGAGCGGATCCGCGCTTCGCGCCGTCATCAAAGGGACGGGATCCGCACTGCCAAAGCGCCGTGTTTCCAATGCCGAACTGGCTGCCAAAGTCGATACTTCAGACGAGTGGATCACCGAACGAACCGGCATAAAATTCCGCCACATCGCCGGACCTGACGAAACCACGGCCACTTTGGGTGCAGAAGCCGCACGCAACGCGCTCAATGCGGCGGGCATGACCGAGGCCGATATTGATCTCATCATCGTTGCCACTTGTACCCCCGACCAGACCTTCCCGGCAGCAGCCACCAAGGTGCAGCACATATTGGGGCATCATGGCGGCGTTGCCTTTGACGTCGCGGCGGTTTGCTCCGGTTTTCTCTATGGCTTTTCGGTTGCCGAAAGCATGATCCGCGCTGGTTCTGCCAAAAATGCACTGGTGATCGGTGCGGAGACGATGACGCGGCTGCTTGACTGGGAAGATCGGGGTACCTGCGTATTGTTTGGTGACGGTGCAGGCGCGGTCGTACTTTCAGGTAAAGTGGGCGAGCGCGGCGTTCTTGCTACGCAGCTTCATGCCGACGGACGGCACAATGAATTGCTCTATGTCGATGGCGGTCCGTCAACCACGGGCACTGTCGGCAAACTGCGGATGCAAGGCCGCGAGGTGTTCCGCCATGCTGTGACCAATCTCGCCAGCGTCATGCACGAAGTGCTCGAACAAGCCGAGCTGGCGCCTGCGGACATTGACTGGGTGGTGCCACATCAGGCCAATGCGCGCATCATCGATGCGACCGTGAAAAAGCTCGGATTACCTACTGAACGCGTGATTCTGACCGTGTCTGAACATGCCAATACTTCTGCCGCGTCGGTGCCGCTCGCGCTTGACGTTGCCGTTCGCGACGGTCGCATTAAGGCTGGCGATGTTGTCGTTTTGGAGGCGATGGGCGGCGGATTTACATGGGGTGCTTCGGTCGTTCGTATGTGACCTATTTTCGGACGCGTAAAAATTCGTCCAGCATTTTACATCCTTCTGAAATTGCTATATGTTCCAAAGGAATCACGGGGGTCGCGTGAATTACGGAGGAGAAACCATGGCAGATGCTGGTACTTTGACGCGCGCGGATATTGCGGAAGCAATTAATCGCCAAGTGGGTCTATCAAGGGCAGATGCCTCGGCGATGATCGAATCGTTGCTCGATCACGTCCTCGATGCACTGGTCGCGGGCGAGAATGTGAAAATCTCCGGCTTTGGAACTTTCGTGCTGCGCGATAAGGCACAGCGCATCGGACGCAATCCGAAAACGGGTGTCGAAGTGCCGATCACGCCACGCCGCGTGCTGACTTTCCGTGCGAGCCAGGGCCTGCGCCACAAGGTCAAATAATCCGCGATGGACAAGGCACCCGAAGCGTTTTTGACCATTGGTGAAATGGCCGACCGGCTTGGCGTGAAGACGCACATATTACGTTATTGGGAAGAACAGTTCCCGATGCTCAAGCCGCTGAAACGTGCGGGCGGGCGGCGGTTGTACCGGCCATCCGATGTCGCCCTGCTCGACCAGATACAGGATTTGCTGACCAATCAAGGCTATACCATTCGTGGTGCGCGCAGCTTTCTGGCAAAAGGCGGGAAGGCACAGCCTGCTTCGCCACCGCCACCTGCGGTCGAGCCGACGCAGGTTGCTCAACCGGCCCCGATTCGGGACCTGTTTGCAGCACCGGTGCCATCGAAACTGGTTCCGGAATTGCGCGCCATACGCGATCGGCTGGCACAAGCTTTGGCTGCCGCCTGACCTATTCGATTGTATAATCAGGCAGCGAATGGAAAGCGCTGCGCAGCGCGTCCGACCATTTGTCTGATACCGAACGATAATAAGGGTCGTCCTCGGCGATACGGCGTTTTTGCAGCGGTTCAAAACGGTCGCGTGGCAGCAGCAGCATGTCGAGAGGCAGGGCAACCGAAAGGTTCGCTGCCATCGTCGAATCAAACGATACCATCAGCAGCTTGACCGCGCTCTCAAAGCTCATGTCCGACTGGAAACCGCGGACCAGGATCGGGCGGCCATATTTGGTTTCGCCAATCTGGAAAAAGGGCGTGTCTTCGGATGCTTCTATGAAATTGCCTTCGGGGTAGATCATGAACAGGCGCGGCTCCATGCCCTTGATCTGTCCGCCGACGATCAGTGTAGCATTGAAGGTCGTTTCGGCATTGAGACCGGTCTGTTCGCGAGTGCGGATGGTTTCGCGAAGCAAATCGCCGATGATCTGCGCGACCTGGAACATCGAAGCGGCAGCGAGAATGGAAGGGTTGCGTTCTTCGGGGGCTTTGGTGCGTTCGGCGAGCATGCTGATAACCGACTGGGTGGTGGCCAAATTGCCCGCCGTCATTATCGTGATGTGACGTTCGCCCGGCTTTTCAAAGCTGTGCATCTTGCGGAAGGTAGAGATATTGTCGACGCCCGAATTGGTGCGCGTGTCCGACATGAACACCAGCCCCGAATCCAGCTTCATCCCAACGCAATAGGTCACTCTAGTCTTGCCCCTGTATCCCTGTTGCCCACGCGTTACTGTTCAACGGCGAGGCTGACAACCATGCTCTGTTCACCGCCGCCATAGGATATGCCGGAAATCGGTGCGGCTTCTGCATAATCGGCACCGGTGGCGACGCGGACATAGCGCAAATCGGGGCTAATCCCGTTCGAGATATCAAAGCCGACCCAGCCCAGCCCTTCGACATGGGCTTCCGCCCAGGCATGACTTGCTTCCTGCTCGACGCGGTCGGTCAGCATCAGATAGCCGCTGATATAGCGGGCGGGGATGCCCAGACTGCGCGCCGCCGCGATAAAGACATGCGCATGGTCCTGGCAGACGCCATGTCCGGCAGCGAGCGCGGCGTCTGCTGTAGTTGCCGAATCGGTGTGGCCGATATCATAGCGCACCGCTGCCAGAACCTTGGTTGAAAGCGCATGCAAAGTCGCCAAAAGGTCATCGCCTTCGGCCACCGCCGACCGGGCAAGCGCCTGTATCTCGCGCGTCGACTCGGTCAACGGGGTAGGTCGCAAGAAATACCACAGCGGCACATGCCCGCCATGCCGTCCCATGATCCCGGCTGTGTCGTTGGTTTCAACCTCGCCATCGCAGCGGACGATGATTTCATCTGCACCTTCGTTGATACTCACCAGCAGAATGTGGTTATTGTGATAGTCGATATAGTCGGCTTCGACCTTGCCGCCTTCGATCCCGGTTTTCCAATGCAGGATTTTTTGCGCAGCATTTTCCTTGGGGATCAGCCGCAACCGCTGCAGCCCATAGGGTACTGGGTGTTCGAAACGGTAATGGGTCAGATGATGGATTTTCAACAGCATCGCATCACCCATAGAACCTGTAATCGCGCTCGATCTGGCCAGCCAGCTGCGCATTGCAGGTCATGAAGTCGGTCAAAAATTCGTGCAGCCCGCTTTCGAATATTGCTTCGATCGGGCGTGTTTGCAGCCCATTGTGGATTTCGTCGGCCAGATCGTGCGACGGCATGCGGAGGCCATAATCTTTCGCCAGATAGCAAAGATTACCGTGCAGTTTCTGGTAACAGAAGGCGAGAGAGCGCGGGAAGCGTTCGTCGAGGATCAGGAACTCCGCCACGCCGACGGGCCGCGTGTCGCCTGCATTGAGCCAGCGGAAGGCGTGCTCTGCAGAAACCGATCGCAGTATGGTTTCCCACTGCACATTGTCGAGCGAAGAGCCGACAAAAGAGAGCGAGGGCAGCAGGACATAATATTTGACGTCGAGGATACGCGCTGTGCTGTCTGCGCGCTCCAGGAAGGTACCGAGGCGTGCGAAATTATAGACGTCGATCCGCAGCATCGATCCATGCAGCGCGCCGCGCACCTGTGCCGATTGCTGGCGGATCATCGATATTATTCCGGGAAGATCGGTTTCGCGTACTGGGCGAGCCAGCGCCTCCTTCATCCGCATCCAGAAGGTGTTGGTCGCTTCCCACACTTCGCGGGTCAGCGCCGTGCGCGTCATCCGTGCATTGTGCCGCGCAGTTTCGAGCATCGCGAGCACCGAGGTCGGGTTTGCCTTGTCGCGCAGTAAGTAATTGACGACATGCGCTGCCGCATAATCATCATATCGGCTTTCATAGCCCGATTGCAGTCCGGCAGTGGTGACGACCGACCGCCACTCTTCATCCGAACCGGTGTTTCGTGTTAGCGCCATACGGTGTCCGGCCTCGAGCAGACGCGCCATATTCTCGCACCGCTCCAGATAACGGAACATCCAGAATATGCCGCCTGCGGTACGCCCGAGCATCTAGTCCTCCAGCACCCAGCTGTCCTTGGTGCCGCCGCCCTGACTCGAATTGACCACCAGCGAGCCTTTTTTGAGCGCGACGCGGGTCAGCCCGCCGGGTGTGATCTCGATACCTTTGGGGGAAACGAGGACGAAAGGCCGAAGGTCGACATGGCGCGGCGCAAGGCCAGCCTTGGTCAGCACCGGCACGGTCGACAGTGCAAGCGTCGGCTGCGCGATATAGTTTCCAGGACGTGCCTTCAGCTTTTTGGCAAAGGCTTCCAGTTCCCCTTTGCTGGCGGCTGGCCCCACCAGCATACCATAGCCGCCCGAGCCGTGAACTTCCTTGACCACCAATTCCTTGAGATGGGCGAGCACATATTTGAGCGCATCGGGCTCAGCGCAGCGCCAGGTCGGTACATTGGCAAGCAACGGCTTCTCGCCGGTATAGAATTCGACAATCTCCGGCATATAGCTGTAGATGGCCTTGTCGTCGGCGATACCGGTGCCCGGCGCATTGGCGATGGTAATCTTGCCTGCGCGGTACAGGTCCATGATGCCGGGAACGCCCAGTTGCGATTCCGGGCGGAAGGTCATGGGATCGAGAAAATCATCGTCAACACGGCGATAGAGGACGTCGATCGGCTTGTAGCCCTGCGTGGTGCGCATGGCGACGCGGCCGTCGACGATCCTCAGGTCATGCCCCTCGACCAGTTCTGCCCCCATCTGGTCGGCCAGGAAGGCATGCTCGAAATAGGCGCTGTTGTAGATCCCAGGAGTCAGCACCGCGACTACCGGGCGGCCATCGCAGCCTTTGGGGATGCAGTCCTCCAGCGAACGGCGCAGGTTTTTGGGATAGCTGCCCACCTCGCGCACCCGGATCGCGCTGAACAGTTCGGGGAACATGTTCATCATCGTCTCGCGATTTTCGAGCATGTAGGACACACCCGACGGCGTGCGCGCATTATCCTCCAACACGTAAAATTCATCTTCGCCGGTGCGGACAAGGTCGATACCGACAATGTGGGTGTACACACGGCCCGGCGGGGTGAAGCCGATCATCGCGGGCAAGAAAGCGCTGTTCTTGGCAATCAATGCCTCGGGAACGCGGCCGGCGCGGATGATTTCCTGCCGGTGGTAGATATCGTGCAGGAATGCGTTGATGGCGCGGACCCGCTGTTCGATGCCGCGCGACAATTTGCTCCATTGTTTGGCACCTACGATCCGCGGCACAATGTCAAAGGGTATCAACCGCTCTTCAGCTTCATTCGCCCCATAGACGTTGAAGGTGATGCCGGTGCGGCGGAAGACGGCATCGGCCTCTTCCGCTTTCTTGCGCAGCGCCGCCAGTTGCTGCCCTTCAAACCATGCGGCGTAATCCGAATAGGCGCCGCGGGCACTGCCATCGGGGCGCAACATTTCGTCAAAAGCCGGTGCAGACTGCTCCATGAATCAAGAGGCTGTCAAAAATTTAGGCAGTGCACAAGTGCTTTTCGCAACTGCACAATAAATGTGCAGGCATGATTTTACATGGTCATATCGCGGGCAAGCAGCATGTCGCTGAATTCGACATTATCGACCATGAAAATCGTGTCGCCGATCTTCGAAAATCCGTGCTTTTGGTAAAAGCCGATTGCGCGTTCATTGTTTTCATACACGGCGAGCAACAACCGGCGTGCCTGTCTTTTGTGCGCGATATCGATCGCATGTTGCAGAAGTGCCGCGCCGTTTCCACCACCCTGCCAAGGGCCAAGTAGATAGATTCGCTTCAGTTCCCAGTCGTCCTCGCGCTGAAAATCGGGATGTTCGGGCGGACACAGCAGGGCATAGCCAACCGGCGCGCCCAAAGGGGTTTCGCCGATGATGATGTCGATATCGGGGTTGGCCAGCTTGGCGGCGTAATATTCGGGGCTGTGCAGTTCCTTGAGGAAACGGATCAGCGCCGGGCCCGGATGATCGAAAGCAAAGGTTGCCAAAAAGGTCGCTTGCCCGAGCAGCGACAACGCTTCCTCATCTCCCGGCTGTGCGCTGCGCCAGATGATTGGCGTCATTCCTCGTCAGGCCCAAGGCTGACATCGAGGTCGCGCGGGCGCACAAAGCGCTTCAGATGCGCAACAGGCTTTCCAATGTCGGCCCAATGGTCGATCGGGATTTCGAGCTGTGCAAGAGCGGCTGTCGGATATTTGATCTCGACCTCATCGCGCAAAGGCGAGCTGCCATCGTCGGGTACGAGATCGAATACCAAATCTTCAACTGCGGGGCAGTGGCCCACGACCATCACCGTCTCATGCGCGTCGTCGACCTCACGCAGCACATCAAGCACGGAAGCGCTCGACGCCAGGTAGATTCGCCGTTCCCACGTTGGTTCCATCTTTCGGCCGTAACCCGTCCAGACGCCGTCGAGCGTTTCGATCACGCGCACGGCGGGGCTGGCGATGACATGTTCGAAGGTCACGCCGTTGGAAGCCATCCACTGGCCGATGGTACGCGCGGCCTTTTCACCGCGTTTGTTCAACGGCCGGTCAAAATCGCGCGCGACCGGATCGTCCCATCCCGACTTGGCATGGCGCAGCAGGTAAAGCGTCTTCGTCAAAAGGGGATATCCTCGTCCTCAATCTCTTGCGCGCTCCCCTGCCCGAAATTTGTTGCAGGTGAAAGACCGGATTTGATCCGCCGCACCGCCTCATCGAGCGTGACGCGGTGGATGGGGGTTCCTTGCGGAAATGCGGTCAGCAGCCGGGAAGGCGTGGCGGAGGAGAGCAGCACGAAATGGCCCTTGTCATCGGCCTTGCGGATCAGACGACCAAAGGCTTGTGCCAATCGGGCGCGGATGATGCGGTCATCATATTCGGTACCTCCGCCCATCAGCCGCCGGGCCTTGTGCAGGATGTCGGGGCGCGGCCATGGCACCTGCTCCATGATGACAAGCCGCAGCGAATGGCCCGGCACGTCCATCCCGTCGCGCAGCGCGTCGGTGCCGAGCAAACTTGAATGGGGATCGTCACGGAATATGTCGACCAGCGTGCCGGTATCCATCGGGTCGACATGCTGGGCGTAGAGCGGCAGTCCGTCGCGCGCTAGCCGGTCGGCGATACGGGCATGGACGCTGCGCAGCCGCTTGATTGCGGTGAACAGCCCCAGCGTACCGCCCTGAGACGCCGAAATCAGCGCCGAATAAGCCCCGGCGAGTGCCGGCATATCGCCACGCGTAATGTCGGTCACCACCAGCACTTCGGCCTGTCTGGCATAGTCGAACGGACTAGGGGCCGCAAAATGTTCGACCTTATGTTCGAGATGCGCGGCCCCGGTGCGTGCCTCTGCGGTGTCCCAATCTCCGCCGCTCCGCAATGTGGCCGAAGTGGTGAGAATGCCATGCGCGGGCTTCAGGACGACGCTCGACACCGGTCGTGTCGGATCAAGCCAGTGGCGGTGGATACCGATATCATATTCGCGGCCTTCCCCCCGATCGACCGCCAGCCAGTCGACAAAGTCCGGGTCAGCAGGACCGCCGCCGCGCCCGAGCAAGGCGATCCAGCCGCGCAGCGTGTCGACACGCCACCCAAGGCTCGCCATCGCGCCTTCGATCCGTGCCCGCGCTGCTCCGTCGAGCCAGTCGGGTGCATCCTCGACGATCGCCTCCAGCCGCTGCCCCAGCACCATCAGAGGTTTGACCAGTGCTTCGAGCGCCTTCATCAAATCGGCAATCGCTTCGATGAGGTGCGCATCCAGATTGGCATATTCGGTTTCGAGGCCATAGCCGCTTTCGGCCTGCCCTTCGTCGCGCGCATAGACCGTGGCGCGCACAGCGGCGAGCAGCCGTTCGGCAGGCCCTGATGGCACGCCTTCGTTGACGCGGCCAAGCCAGCCGTCACCGGGCAGCGCCTCTGCCGCCTCGCGCGCTGCTTCAATGGCAAGTCCGCCTTCTTCGTCATAGCTGGCAACATCGGCGAGCCGTGCCGATAGCCCGCGTCGACGGCCGCGCGCCTTGCCTTCGGGGCCGATTATCCAGCGGCGGATTTCGATCATTTCCGCGCCGGTCAAGGCAGCGGCAAATGTCGAATCCGCCGCGTCGAACAAGTGATGGCCTTCATCGAAGATAATACGTGTAGGGCGCCCCGCTTCTTCGCGCCCGCGCGCAGCGTTGACCATCATCAACGCATGGTTGGCAATTACGATGTCGGCCTGTGCCGAAGCGCGGCTGGCGCGTTCGATGAAGCATTTGCGATAGTGCGGGCAACCTGCATAGATGCACTCGCCGCGCCGGTCGGTCAGCGCGGTCGAACCGTTGCGACGGAACAGGGTCGGAAGCCATCCGGGCAGATCGCCTCCGATCATGTCGCCATCGGCGGTATAAGCTGCCCAGCGCGCCACCAGATGCGCAAGGATGGCGGCCCGCCCGGCAAAGCCGCCTTGCAGCGCGTCTTCAAGGTTCAACAGGCACAGATAATTCTCACGCCCTTTGCGGACGACGACCTTTTCTTTGAACTGCTGCGCGTCGGGATAAACCCTCCGTGCCTCGCTAACCAGCTGCCGCTGCAAGGCCTTGGTATAGGTTGATATCCAGACCGCGCCGTCAGCCTCTTGTGCCCATAGCGAGGCGGGGGCGAGATAGCCCAGTGTCTTGCCGATGCCCGTGCCGGCCTCTGCCAGCAGCATATTGGGCTGGCCCTTGCGCGCCCGCGGATCGAAAATATGCGCCGCGCTGGCGGCAAAGGCGCGCTGGCCTTCGCGGATCTCGGCACCGCTGCCGGTCAGGCGGGCGAGTTGGGTTTCGACGGCGGATCGGTCCAGCACCACCGACCGCGGCGGCGTGCGGGGCGGCGCTTCCTCCCATTCGGGCAGCTTGGAAAACAGCCAGCGCTCTTTTTGTTCGGGCTTGGGCAATAGGTCCGCAACCACCCGCGCCCATGGCCAGCGAAGCCGTGTCAAAGCCTGCGCCGCATCCCAGGCCCCTTCGCGTTCCGGCCATGCGGGGTCGGTGAGGGTGGCGAGAAGCTTTTGGGTGGCGGTCAGGAGGAGTGGAGCGATGGCTTCGTCTCTAATCCCCTCCCCTTCAGGGGAGGGGTTGGGGTGGGGTCTATCAGCGTAGAGCAAGGGTTGCGAGACCCCACCCCCGGCCCCTCCCCTGTAGGGGAGGGGAGGAATATCCAGCGCTTCCGCCAACCCCTTCGCCGTAGGCACCACAAAGCGCGCTGGATGCACAAAGGCGAACAGTTCGAGCAGATCGAGCCCTGACAATTCGGCATAGCCCAGCCGCTGCGCCACCAGCGGCGCGTTGAGCAGGATCATCGGCGTTTCTGCCGCCCGCGCCACCGCCTCTGCCTTACCTACCCGCCGCGTTTCGCCATTTGACGAAGCAATCCAGATACCGGCATGGCTTGCATGCAGCGCAGGAAAGGCTAGGGGAGGGGCCATAAATGCCATTCATGGCAAGTTTGGAACGAAAAGGAAACGTTGAAATGAGCGTCGACCCCGCCCTTCGCACGGCAGCCTTGGCGAGCAAGGCATGGCCCTATGAAGAGGCTCGGCGCGTGCTCAAACGCTTTCCGCAGGGCAAGCCGGGCGGCGCGCCTGTGCTGTTCGAAACCGGCTATGGCCCGTCGGGCCTGCCGCATATCGGCACCTTCAACGAAGTGCTGCGGACAACGATGGTGCGCCGCGCGCTGGAGGAAATGTCCGACATGCCGACGCGGCTGGTGGCTTTTTCCGACGATATGGACGGGCTGCGCAAGGTGCCGGACAATGTACCCAACCAAGCGATGCTCACCGAACATCTGGGTAAGCCGCTGACGCGCATCCCCGACCCGTTCGAGAAATATGAGAGTTTTGCGCATCACAACAATGCGATGCTGCGTGAATTCCTTGACCGTTTCGGCTTCGAATATGAATTTGTCTCTTCGACTACGATGTATGAAGGCGGCCAGTTTGACGAGGCGCTGAAGGGCGTGCTGCGCAACTATCAGGGCATCATGGACATTATGTTGCCGACGCTGCGCGCCGAACGCGCCGCGACCTATTCGCCGGTGCTGCCCGTCAGCCCAAAATCGGGTGTGGTGCTGCAGGTTCCGGTAACGGTGGTTGATGCCGAGGCAGGGTTGGTGTCGTTCGAGGATGAGGGTGAGACGATCACCCAGTCGATCCTCGGCGGACAGGCAAAGCTGCAGTGGAAGGTCGATTGGGCGATGCGCTGGGTCGCGCTGGGCGTCGACTATGAAATGTACGGCAAAGACCTGACCGACAGTGGCATCCAGTCGGGCAAGATCGCGCAGGTGCTCGGCGGGCGCAAGCCGGACGGGCTGATCTACGAGATGTTCCTCGACGAAAAGGGCGAGAAGATTTCGAAATCGAAGGGCAATGGTCTGAGCCTTGAGGACTGGTTGTCTTACGGCACCGAGGAAAGCCTTGCCTTCTATGCCTATCGCGAACCCAAGAGCGCGAAGCAGCTGCACCTTGGTGTGATCCCTCGTGCGGTCGACGAATATTTCCAGTTCCGCGGGACTTATGCGGGCCAAGAAATCGAGAAGAAGCTCGGCAATCCGGTGCACCATATCCACAATGGCAAAGTTCCCGCCGACGTCCCGCCAGTGACCTTCGGACTGTTGCTCAACCTTGCCGGTGTCATGGGGCCGCACGCGACTGCGCCGCAAGTGTGGGGCTATCTTGCCAATTATGTGCCCGATGCCACCGCAGCAACGCATCCCGAACTGGCGAACCTCATCAACCTCGCGCTGGCCTATAACCGCGATCATGTCGCGCCGACGCTGCAACGGCGCAAGGCGGAAGGTATCGAGGTCGAGGCGCTGAAGCGGCTTGACGCTGATCTCGCGCCGCTGCCTGCCGATGCGCCTGCCGAGGATATCCAGAATATCGTCTATGAAATCGGCAAAACTGGCGGCTTCGAAAATCTGCGTGACTGGTTCAAGGCGCTGTATGAAACGCTTCTGGGCTCGAGCGCTGGCCCGCGCATGGGCAGCTTCATCGCGCTTTATGGCATCGCCAATACCCGCAAGCTGATCGCAGAGGCACTGGGATGAGCGTTATCGCCGCCCGCATCTATCGCGACGGGCGGCTGCTGACCGACGTCGATCTGGCCAAGCCGATCCCGACGCTGGAGAAGAAAGAGGATTTCATCTGGATCGGGCTGCACGAACCCGAAGCGGCAACGATCAAGACGATCCAGCAGCATTTTGGGCTGCACGAATTGGCGGTCGAGGATGCGCTCGATCCGCGGCATCTGCCCAAGATGGAAAGCTATGGCGAAACGCTGTTTGTTGTGGCACGCACGGTGCATCTGGAAGGTCCGGATGACAGGATCGCCTACGGCAACACCGCTATCTTTCTGGGGCGGCAGTTCATCATCACGGTACGGCACGGTTCGATGCGCGGCCATGCGCCGATCCGCCAGCAACTGGAGGCGACGCCCTGGCTGTTGAAGCATGGGCCGGACTATGTGCTGCACGCGATCCTCGATTTCATCGTCGACGGCTATTTCGACGTCATCGACATTCTGGAGGAGCAGGTTCTGGCGATGGAGGATCAGGCGCTCGAATCTTTCCTCAACCGCGCGCAGACAGCGCGGCTGTTTACGTTGCGCCGCGACCTGTTCCGTTTGCAGCGGATATTGGGGCCGATGGAGGATCTCGCCAACCGCTTCGTCAACATCGACATGCCGCAGCTCGACAATGACATCGATCCCTATTTCCGCGATCTTGCCGATCATGTCCGTCGAGTGAACTACCGCGTGGCGGGCTTGCGCGATACGCTTACCAGCGTGATCGAAACCAGCGGCTTGCTGGAGCAGCAAAGACAGGGCGTCATTACCCGCCAGCTGGCCGCATGGGCAGCGATCCTCGCCGTGCCGACCGCGATCGCGGGGATTTACGGGATGAATTTCGATTTCATGCCAGAGCTGCACTGGAAATATGGCTATGCCGCCGTACTGGGCGTGATGTTCGTGATTTGCGGGACGCTCTATTACCGCTTCAAGCGGTCGGGATGGCTGTAACCCGGCGTAATACCGACCAATAATTGGGTTCGATCGTCATCTTCGCATGATAGCCGCCCTTGCCGAGCAGCGCGTGCGCGCGCGGCAGGTTGTAACAGGGTACGCCCATGAACAGATGATGCTCGCTGTGATAGTTCACCCAATAGGGCGCAACCGTCGAGCGTTCGATGAGTCCGGCATAGGTCGTGCGCGCATGGGTGAAGGGATCATCGCTGCCGGTGGTGGTGCAGGCATGCTCCGCGATGTTGCGGATGCGTAGGAAAAGCTGAAATGTCGTCGCCAGCGCCGCGATCCAGAGCAGAAAGGGCAGCCAGCCCCAGAAGGTCAGCGAAACCGCAAGCAGGATGAGCTGCACGAAGAGGAAGCGGCCCACGGTGCGCGCGGTGGTCTTTGCGCCTTCGATATTCGCGACCGGCGCATCGATGCCGCTGCGGCTTTGCAGGTTGAAGGCGCGTCCGGCGCTGGTGTCGCGCTTGCCATCCGCTTCACTCGCCTCGTTCGTCAGCATTGCCTGGAGCCCGCGAAGCGCGGCTGCGAACTGGTGGCTGCGCTGTTTAAAGAAAGTCTGCCCGGTCAGGTCACGCATCACCTTCCGCCACAGGCTGGCGCGCGTGGTGGGGAAGGGTTTGGAAAGCGACAGGTCGGGGTCTTCCGGCTGCTGCGTGAATTTATGGTGCGTCAGGTGATAGGCGCGATAGGCATGCAGGTCGCTGCCCGTTGTCGCGCCGCTTGGCCATTGGCCGAGCCAATTGTTCACCTGCCGGTTCGGGTGCAACAGACCGTGCGCGCCATCGTGCATCAATATCGAAAGCCCCAATTGCCGACCGCCCAATATGGCCAGCGCGATTGGCGTCGCTACCAAGCCAGCCATCCAGCTTTGCTCCCATGCCCAAGCGGTAACAAATGCGGCCAATGCAACTACAGACCAAGCATGGACAATCTGGAAAATGCCCTGCCAAGGGGAAACGCGCGTTATCGCGCTCCAGTCTTCAGGGGCAAAGATAGTTCTGGGATTGGCGGCTTTGACGGCGGGCATGGGCGCAACATACACCCAACTCCACCGGCTGCCAAATCCGCTACGTCGCGGCGCTTACCCAGCCAACGCGCGGGTCGTCCATGTCCACCGCCTCACCCAGCTCCCAGACATTTTTGTATCCATAGCCGTAGAGGTTGATGAAGGTCTGGATGTTGAGTGCCAGCGGCAAAGCCTTGGTCACTACCGGACGGCGGTTGTTGGTGAAATTGTTGTTGCAGTAAATCAGGATCTCGCGGTCGGGGTTTGTGCCAATGATCTCCGCCAGACTTTCGGCGGTGAAGTCTGGGAGCGGGAGGTTGATTGCGCCTGCAATATGCCCCTCTTTGAAGGCTTGCGCGGACCGTGCATCGAGAACCAGAACATCAGGTCGGGCAGCCCGCGCCTTGAATTGGGCGAGCGAGACCAGACGCTCCGATCGCACGGGTTGCACTTCGGAAGTTAGCGCGCGGAATCCGGCATAGTCGATGAGAGGATTGCTGCCATCCTGTGCGCAAAGTGGCGTAGCGAGAGCGAAAAGTGGGAGTAGTAAAACACGCATGGGCAGCTTCCTCCAATCGGGGAAAGCTGCCCATATGGCGTTTAACGGGTGCTGAACGCGTTACTTCTGCGACGCAATCCAGCCGTCGATTTTCTTCTCAAGCACCGCCAGCGGCAGGGCACCGGTGTTGAGCACCTGGTTGTGGAATTCACGCACGTCGAATTTCGCACCCAGTTCCTTTTGCGCTTTGGCCTTCAGTTTCTGGATGGTCATGGCGCCAATCTTGTATGCCAGCGCCTGGCTGGGGATGGCGATGTAACGCTCGACCTCTGCGGTGGCATCGGTGCGGCCCATATCGCTGTTGGCGAGCATATATTCGATCGCCTGATCACGGGTCCAACCCTTGCTGTGCAGGCCGGTATCGACAACGAGGCGCATCGCGCGCAGCATCTCGTCTGACAGTGTACCGAAGCGCTGATAGGGGTCTTTGAACAGACCCATGTCATATCCCAGCGTCTCGGCATAAAGCGCCCAGCCTTCGACATAAGCGGTATTACCGCCAAAGCGCATGAATGCCGGCAGCTTGGCATTTTCCTGTGCGAGGCTGATCTGGAAATGGTGCCCGGGTGCGCCTTCATGCAGATAAAGCGTCGTCATGCCCGAGGTGGTGCGGCTGGGCAGGTCATAGGCGTTGAAATAGAAGGTGCCAGGGCGGCTTCCGTCGGGAGTACCTTGCTGATAGCTGCCGCCCGCCTCATATTTTTCACGAAACTCTTCATAAGGCTTGATCTCGAGCGGCGCCTTGGGGAGATATTTGAACTGGGTCGAAATGACAGCATCGACCTGTTTGCCGATGTCATAATAGCCCTGCGTTAGCGCCTCACGGCTTTCCTTCTTGAACTTCGGATCGGTGCGCAGATGCTCGAAGAAGTCCTGCAGGCTTCCCTTGAAGCCGACCTCATTCTTGATTTCCTCCATCCCCTTCTTGATCCGTTCAACCTCTGCGATACCCAGCATATGGATATCGGCAGCCTTGAGGGGCAGTGTCGTAGTCTGCTCGACCATGAACTGGTAAAGCTTGTCGCCGCCCTTCATGTGCATCAGGCCAACGCCTTCGCGTGCCAGCGGCAGATATTCATCGCGCAAGAAATCGCGCAGACGCTGGTTGGCGGGATACAGGCCTTTTTCGACTATATCGCGATATTCGGCGGTCAACCGTGCCTTGTCCGCCTCGCTGAAATCAGCCGGGAATTTCTTGACCGGGCCGTAATAGGGTGAATCTTCGGTCTTCTGCGCCAGTTGGGTGTTCAACTGATCAATGACGTTGGTAATTGTCAGCTTCGTTTCGAAAACGCCTGATTTCATGCCCTGACGGAAACGCTCGATCGAGGCGTCCATTAACGGGATGAACTGCCTGTGGCGTTTCAGGTTGTTTTCGTAGTCGGCGACCGTCTTGAATGGTGCCGCACCCTGTCCGCTGGCGAAGGTGGGGTAAAATGTGTGGAAGCCAGAAAAGTGATTGACCGGACGAACTACAGTCAGGTCCATGATTTCCTTGGACAATCCTTTCAACGTATCAAGCTGGTTCTGCTTGAAAACGTCAAAAGCGATCTGGCCGGTTTCATCGAGCTTTGACCGGTCGATTGTATTGAGCTTGGCAAGATTTGCTTCGGCGGCCTTGCGTTCACCTTCAAAATAGGCGTCGCTGATATAATCGCCAAACTGGTCGGCATATCGCATGTCGCCGCGGAAAAGGGCAAAGAGCGGATTGCGCTTCAGATTGGCTTCATCGTCTTCTGCGAACAGCGAAAACAGCTTCTGGTTTTCAGTCTGCTCGACGGCGGGTGCCGCTGCAGGCGCTGCTTCGTTAGCCGATGCAAGCGAAGGTGCGAGTGCAAGCGACGATACCGCGAGCAGTTGGACAAGGCGTTTATTCATCGAAAAATCTCCAGCATATTATGATAGCTGCGAAGCGGCATCGGCATCGCTAAGCAATCCGGTTTCGACAGATGGACGATATCAGACCGCGAACGCGCACCGGAATTTCAAGCCTTCAATGTGTTCAATTCCAGCCAGTTGTTCTGCCGATACCATTTGGTGATGATATGTTTGACACCCTTTTTCACCGGGGTGCCGGTGTGAAGCGATTTGTAATTCAACGTGCCATCAGGTTTCATGTTATTCCACATAAGCATCGTGCCTGCCTGTGGACGGACGCCGATGCCGATATGTGGAAATTCGGTCGCACCGCCTTCTTCAACATCGTTCAGGAAGATCATCGCAGTCCAGCTCCGCTGTCCGCCGCGCGGGCCTTCATGATCCCAATAGCTCTGGCCGGGATGGAAGAAGTCGTGATGCGCCTTGAATTCCTGCCCGACCTGATAGCGCTGGCCTTGCATCGTTTCCGCCCAATTATTGTCGATGCCCAACGTATCGCTCATCCTGGCCTCGACACGGGTAATGTCGGGATCCCAACGGTTAAGATGGCAACTATAGCTCGTCCGGAATCCGGCTTGTTCTGTGCCTTTATACAAGGTTGAGGGCACGGCATCGGCGTCGATTTTGGAGATCAGCATCTGGCAGTCGCGCTTGCCCAGAAAGCCTTGATACACATAGACCTGCAGGTCTGGCACGTCGATGCGCTGGACCAGCGGGTTGTTCTCCAGCTTGCGGGTCACAAATGCACCGATTTTGGCGAGCTTGGCCGGATCGTTATTGGGATCGAACTTGGTCGGGGCTTCAAGGTCAGCGGACACGCGTTGGCTCCATGCGGGGATGAGTCGCCTGCCTCATAACACGCAAAGCAATTGGATTTCGAGGGGTTGTAAAGCTGGCGCGGCGCAAATGAAAAGAGCCCGGGGCGGAAGGCACCCCGGGCTCTTCAACTTCTGGAGGGATCAGGATTACCAGAAGAAGTCGTGAATTACGTCAACGACATAGCCGTTGCGGACATCGATCAGCAGCACGTCGTCATAATAGCGCACCCAGCGGTAAGGGCCGTGCGCGGGTGGCAGGCGATAATACCAGGGGTCGGCTATCCAATAGCGGTTCGAATAAAAGGGCGAGCCCAGATAAATGCCGATGCTGAACCGGCGGTACCGGTCGTAGCGATTGGGCGCATAATAGCGGCCGGGGCGATAATAGCTGCGATAGCGTTCGCGGTGACCGCGCCAATCATAGCGGCGGTCATTGCGCCAGCCACGATCCCAGCGATCATTGTCGCGTCGGTCATACCGGTCGCTATTGCTCCAGCGGCGGTCATCATCGCGGCGGCCTTCCCAGCGTCGATTATCGTCGCGGCGATCGTCCCGACGGCTGTCGTCATCACGGCGCCGGTCCCAGCCGCCATTGTTGCGGTTGTTATCGTCCCGATCGCTCCAGCGGCGATTATCATCACCGCCCCGATTCCAGTTGCGGCCATCATTGTCACGGCGGGTGCTGTCTTCTCCACGGCGACGTTCCTCACCCCGGTTCCATTGCTGACCCTGCTGTTGGTTTTGCGACTGGTTCCAGTTTTCACGCCGTTCTTCGCGCCGCGCGCCGCGCTGGCCATCCTGCGCGGAACGCTGACCGCGACCTGCGCTGTCGTCTCGGTTAATACGTCCTTGGCCGCGCACCCATTCGCCTTTGCGATTGTCACCGCGGTCGAAATTGGCGGTGCTGACCGATGCCGATCGTCCGGCGTTCGTTTGCGCGGGCTGGGCTGCGTAGGCCGCTGGCGCAAGGGCGATTGTCGAAACAATGCCGAATAAAAGAATCTTTTTCATCGTTGGTCCCCGATGCGGGATTGGCACTGTGCCGCTCCGTTGAAGCCCTTATCCCCGATTCTGGCTGTCGCGAGGCTGAATGAGGCTGTAATGTTCAGGAAAGGTGCGATTTAGCTGAACGGCTGAATTTCAACCAATTGCATCAAATGCAATGTCGAGGATCGGGAAAGCTTCCCAGCCGATGAAATCAAAATGCCACCATTCGTTCGAGATTCCGCGAAACCCCTCCGCCTCCATCCAGCGTTCGAGTCGCGCGCGATTCGCGATTGCTTCGGGTGAGGCCGCCATGAAATCGCGGTGCGCACGTTGGCTGAACTCGTCATAGCCGCTGGGCATTTCGACCAGCGCGCCGCTATCGAGCCGATGCAGCGACAGATCGACCGCGCAGCCGCGATTATGCTTCGATCCCTTTTTCGGGTTGGCGACATAGTTGCGCTGCGGCCCGGGCGGAGTCGCATCCCACAAGGCCTTGGTGATGCGCCAAGGCCGATAGGCGTCAAAGATGGTCAGGCCATAGCCTTCGGCGGCTGCCGCCTTGTGTGCACTTGCCAGCGCCTTTGCCGCAGGTTGGACCAGAAAAGCGCGCGGTTGGTCATAGAGAATGCGACCGGTGAAATTGTTGGTCGTCGCATAGCGGATGTCAAGACGAATGCCGGGGTCGAGCTGGGTCAACTCAACCAGCTCTCCCGCTACCGCTTTGGCTGGTGTGTTCGACGGTCGAGCTGGAGGGGCAATTTTCTCGCTGCGGTCGCAGGCGAGCAGTGGCGCTATCATTGCGCCAGCGACAAAATGTCGCCGGTTCAGCTTTCCTGCCGCGCCAACCACTCTTCGAGCCACTTGATCGTATAGTCGCCATTGATGACGTCCGGATCGCGCAGCAGCGCCTGATGCAGCGGAATGTTGGTCTTGATGTCGGTGATCACCATTTCCTCAAGCGCGCGGCGCATGCGCATCATGCAGCTTTCGCGGGTGCGACCGTAAACGATCAGCTTGGCGATCATGCTGTCATAATAAGGCGGGACGCTATAGCCCGAATACATACCGCTATCGACGCGCACATGCATGCCGCCAGCCGCGTGGTAATGGCCAATCTTGCCGGGGGAGGGCACAAAAGTGCGCGCATCTTCGGCATTGATCCGGCATTCCATCGAATGGCCGCGGAATTCGAGCATATCTTGCGTCACCGAAAGCCCGCGACCTTCGGCCACGCGGATTTGTTCGCGGACAAGGTCAAAGCCGGTGATCATTTCGGTCACCGGATGTTCGACCTGGATGCGCGTATTCATTTCGATGAAATAGAATTCGCCATTTTCCCAGAGGAACTCGATTGTGCCGGCACCGCGATAACCCATACCTGCCATCGCCTTGGCGACGATATCGCCCATGCGGGCGCGTTCTTCTGCGGAGATAACCGGCGACGGCGCTTCCTCAAGCACCTTCTGGTGGCGGCGCTGCAGCGAGCAGTCGCGTTCACCCAGATGGATGGCGTTACCCTCTCCATCCCCAAAAACCTGAAACTCGATGTGGCGCGGGTTGCCGAGATATTTTTCGATATAGACGGTCGCATCGCCAAAGGCGGCCTTTGCCTCGCTGCCTGCCTGCTGGATCAGCGTTTCCAATTCATCGGGGCTGTTGCAGACCTTCATGCCGCGCCCGCCGCCGCCGGATGCGGCCTTGATGATGACAGGATAGCCGACTTCTTCGGCAATCCTCTTGGCTTCGGTGATTTCCGAAACCGCGCCGTCGGAGCCGGGAACGAGCGGGAGGCCAAGATCGCCCGCCGTCTTCTTCGCTATCACCTTGTCACCCATCGTCCGGATATGTTCGGGCTTGGGGCCGATAAAGGCGATGCCGTGGCTTTCGACGATTTCGGCAAATTGGGCGTTTTCCGAAAGGAAGCCATAGCCGGGGTGGATGGCGTCGGCATGGCTGATTTCAGCTGCCGAGATAATCGCCGGAATGTTGAGATAGCTGTCCTTGGCCGCGGGCGGGCCGATGCAGATGGCTTCGTCGGCCAAGCGGACATGCATGGCATCGGCGTCTGCGGTCGAGTGAACCGCGACCGTCTTGATGCCCATTTCATGCGCAGCACGGTGGATACGCAACGCGATTTCGCCGCGATTGGCGATCAGGATTTTTTCAATGCCCATGTTAGGGTCTTTCCGGGCTAGATTGAGGCACATGACGGAGCCGATTTTGGCTCAGGGTTAGGCGCGAGGAAGGAGCAATGGCATTCCATCGTGACTGACGAGCAACGCTGCCCTGAGCCAAAATGGGCCCGCCCCGGAGGGGTCGTTTGTAGGAAGCCATTGGCGTCGTCGCCGCGCTCGCACGGGCTACCGGCCCGCACTTCGCGCCGCTCCTATCCACTGGCTTCCTACAAACGATCATGTTGTCTCAATCTAGCCCGGAAAGACCCTCAGCTTACTCGATAACCATCAAAGGCTGGTCGAACTCGACCGGCTGGCCGCTCTCGACGAGGATCGATTTGACGGTGCCGCCATTGGGCGCAGTGATCGGGTTCATCACCTTCATCGCTTCGACGATGAGCAGGGTGTCGCCAGCCGAAATCTTGTCGCCAACGCTGACAAAGGCCGGTGCGCCCGGTTCGGGTGTCAGATAGGCGGTGCCGACCATCGGCGATTTGACTGCATTGGCGGGTACAGCAGGAGCTGCTGCTTCGGCTGGAGCCGCGGGTGCGGCGGCAGCGACTGCCGGGGCCGCAACTGCAACGGGGGCCGAGGCAACCGCGTTGATCGTGCGCGCCACCTTGATCTTGCGGTCGCCATCTTCAACCTCGATTTCGCTGAGGCCCGTATCGTTGAGCAACTCGGCCAGTTCGCGCACCAATTTGGTATCGACCTGCATCCCGCCGGTTTTGCCGTTCATGTAAATTCTCCGTTTGACCCTGTTGGGGCCGCTTTAATCAGAGACGCGCCGCCGCGTCCAGCGCCAGTTCATAGCTTTTTGCGCCATGCCCTGCAAAACAACTGTGTGCAGCCATGCCAACATAGCTGATATGGCGGAATGGTTCGCGCTTCATGGGGTCAGAAAGATGCACCTCGATCACCGGCACCTTGATCGATTTAATCGCGTCGTGGAGCGCGATTGAGGTGTGGGTATAGGCGCCTGCATTGAGCAGCACAGCTTTCGCACCCTCGGCCTGCGCCTCGTGCAGCCAGTCGACCAGATGGCCTTCATGGTTGGATTGGCGAAAATCGATCTCCAGCCCCAACTCATGCGCCTGATCGTCAAGTCGACCTGCGATATCGTCGAGCGTATCGGTGCCGTAAATCTCCGGCTCTCTTGTGCCGAGCAGGTTGAGATTGGGGCCATTGAGGACGTAGATGAGATTAGTGTCAGCCAAGGCGTTTTCCCGTCGATAGTCTTGCCTAAAGATGCTGTCGGCCCCTATATGTGGATGACAGGAAAATGCGAGACAAAATGACCGATACTGCCACCCTTTCAATGATCGCTATCACCATCAACGGTGAACCGCGCCGTGTATCGGCGGGGTTGTCGGTTGCAGGGCTGGTGGCTGAACTTGGGCTCAATCCCAAAAAGGTCGCGGTCGAACGCAATCTGGAGATTGTCCCGCGCTCGATGCATGGCGATGTGATGATCGCCGACGGTGACCAGTTGGAGATTGTCCACTTTGTCGGCGGCGGCTAAGGGCCTGCCCATGAGCACCAACGATAGCTGGACCGTTGCCGGTCGCACCTTTACCTCGCGCCTGATTGTCGGAACCGGCAAATATAAGGATTTCGAACAGAATGCTGCGGCGCTGGTCGCTTCGGGTGCCGAAATCATCACCGTTGCGGTGCGCCGGGTCAATGTTGCCAACCCGGATGCGCCGATGCTGACCGACTATATCGATCCAAAGAAATACACCTATCTGCCCAACACCGCCGGTTGCTTTACGGCCGATGAAGCAATCCGTACTTTGCGGTTGGCGCGCGAGGCTGGCGGCTGGGATCTGGTGAAGCTTGAAGTGCTGGGTGAAGCGAGGACGCTTTACCCCGACATGCGCGAGACGCTGCGCGCTACCGAGATATTGGCCAAGGAAGGCTTTCTGCCGATGGTCTATTGTGTCGATGATCCGATAGCGGCGAAGCAATTGGAGGATGCAGGTGCGGTTGCGGTGATGCCGTTGGGCGCACCGATAGGGTCGGGGCTGGGTATCCAGAACCGCGTCACGATTCGCCTGATTGTCGAGGGAGCGAAAGTTCCTGTGCTGGTGGATGCAGGTGTCGGCACGGCCTCGGACGCGGCGGTCGGTATGGAACTGGGTTGCGATGGCATATTGATGAATACTGCCATTGCCGAGGCCAAGGATCCGATCCGCATGGCGCGTGCGATGAAACTGGCCGTCGAGGCGGGGCGTGAGGCCTATCTGGCTGGTCGGATGGGTCGTCGCATGTATGCGGACCCGTCGAGTCCATTAGCCGGGCTCATTTGAAGCAGATATAAATTACAGATGTAGTCGCTAGTCGAAGGCCAATTGCGCAAATGTGCAGTTGGTCGGGCGATGCTGCGCGTTCGTCGTGTCATTTGTCGACTTGTAAATCCGTCCATCACGTCTGTCGAAGCGTTGATGAAACGCTTTTCCGGATGCCCCATATCGATTGGGCAGACCGATGAAATGTTGCTCCCCAGCGCTTTAACCCGTCGGTCTGCACTCTCTCCCGAAGGGCCCAGATCAGAGAGGCCCATTTTAGAATAGGAGCCTTGATATGGCGAAAACCCGATTTGTTTCACTTGTTGCCGCCGCTGCACTTGCCAGCATGGCCGCAACCCCCACCATTGCCGCCGAACGTCAGATTCGCGTCGAGCATGGCGACCTTGATCTTTCGACTTCAGCAGGTCAGGCCAAGTTCAAATCGCGCATCACCCGCGCGGTGCGCAACGTCTGCGCCTTCCCATCGGTCAAAACTGCCTATGAACGCCTCGATCGTGATCGTTGCGAGGCGCGCGCAAAGACCAGTGCAATGCGTCAGGCAGGTGAAAAAATTGCCCGTAACGGCGTGCAGGTGAAGGTCGCGCTCGACTGAACAGCATGTCGACCTCGTCGGCGTAGAGGAGGTTATTTTCCAGCCAGCTTCTTCACGTCGGCGAGGTATTTTCTGCCAATCCGCATCGATTCTCCATCCTGGAAAATCGCGTGCCATACGCCACCGCCTTCGTGGCGCAATCCGGAAATCAGATCGCGGCGAACGATGTGGCTGCGATGGATTCGCTGGAATTTTGCGGGATCAAGGCGCTGCTCCAGCGTCGATATGGTTTGGTGGAGCAAATAGCTGCGCCCGCCCGTGTGCAACCGCATATAATCGCGCTCCGCCTCAATCCGCTCAATGTCCAATGCCGCAACGCGGATCAGTTCTGATCGATGCGATACCCAGAACTCGCTTGCATATTCGCTTGCAGACTCTTGCTGAGACGCGCCATCCTCAACGCCGCTGCCGTTCTCCGTGCCGTCCAATTGCTGTTGCGCACGGGCAATCGCGCGGCCCAACCGGTCAGCTGAAACCGGTTTGAGCATATAATCGACGACATCAAGGTCGAAGGCCTCGACGGCAAAATTGTCATAAGCCGTAACAAAGATGATTGCCGGCTTCTTCTCCATTAACGCGATTGCGCGAGCAACGCTGATACCATCCATTTTGGGCATGCCGATATCGAGCAGCATAAGATCTGGCGTCAATGTTTGCGCGAGACGGAGCGCTGCTGCCCCATCACCGGCCGTCCCCACCAGGTTGATGGCCGGTTCGGAAGCACATAATATTTGCAGGCGCTCAACCGCCAATGGCTCGTCATCGACGATGATCGTGCGCAGCCCTGTCATGCGGGATCCTCTGGCGAGATGGGAATGGTGATACTGGCGCGGAAGCCGCCATCAGGTCGGCGTCCATTGGTCAATTTTGCGCTGTCGCCATAACGGGCTTCCAGCCGGTCGCGAACATTGGCCAGGCCTATGCCATTGCCATGATCCTTAGCCGGCGAATCCTCACCATCATCGTCGACTGCGATCGTCATCCAGCCATCGCTGGCCTCTGCCGAGATGCTGACGGTGACCGGCCTTGTGCTGCGCGATACGCCATATTTGATGGCATTCTCAACCAGAGGCTGCAGAATGAGCGCCGGTACCTTTTCGTTGAGCAGCGATGGCACAATTTCGATCCGGGTGCGCAGGCGCTCCGGAAAGCGCACAGCCTCGATGCCGAGATATTGTTTTTGCAACTCAACCTCTTCCGCCAGTGTCACCTCTTCAAGCGGATCGCTTGAAAGGCTGGTGCGGTAGAAAGTGGACAGATTCTGGATCATCTCTTCGGCTCGGTCTTTGTCGCCTTTGATCACAAGGCTGGAAAGCGAGTTGAGTGTGTTGAACAGGAAATGCGGATTGACCTGATAACGCAGCGATCGCAACTCGGCATCCTGTGCCGCCTGGGCATAACGCGATGCCGTCCGTTCCGCCTCGCGCACTTCGCGGGCATAGCCCAAGGCTAAGTAGAGTGATGCCCAGGCAATCAGGAAGAAATAACGGCTGATCGCGATTTCCGCCACCTCCTGCCATGCGGTCAATCCCAGCTCGGCCTGGATATCCATGAACTTCCGGCCCAGTTCCTGGTCTGAAAAGACGCTGACCGGATCATAGACATTGAATACATAATAATTGGCCCATGCGATTGCGAAAGCGCACGGCGCAGCAGCGATAAAGGCTGTGGCCACGCGCACGCCCAACGGGCGTCGTTCGAAATGTCGCAGGATGAGATAAAGCAACCAGGTAAGCGCCATGCCCACAACTGTCACAGCAACGCGCCGTGTTGCCATTTCACCCTGTTCGGGGAATTCAAGGACAGCAGCGCGCAGTGACACGATGAGGGCATGGAACACCCAAAAGCCGACGATGGTCAAAAATGCCATCTGATGGCCCATCAGCGGGCGCTTGTTTGGAACGGAAACGGTCATACCCCCACATATGTCTTTTATGGCCTGTTGCCTCCCCCATAGCGCGCCGCTTGTCGAATTTACATCCGGATTGATCGAAGCAGCACAGAAGGCGGGATGAGCAAAAGCGTTAACGCCCCGGTAACCATATTTATGCGATGAATCAGACGGGCAAAATGAAATGGGGGCCTGACGATGACCAATGCTAACGCTTCGGCACCGGGATTGCTGACTTTCGCCGAGATCAAGGAGTTTGCGAGTTTCAGCGCGGCAAGCCAGCGCTATATTCGCCGTTCGCTTGATGTGGCCTTTGACCGTAAGGATGCGATCGAGCTTTGGTCGCGCGATGTCGTCGAGGCCGCTAGCATTCAGGCCCAATATCGTTTTTATGATCGGCTGCCGGATATTCGGGCGATGATTCCGGACAGCAGTTCGATCGAGGATGCAGAGCCTTTTATGGCGGCGCTGACGACCGTATCGGCGTTTGACCTTGGTCAGGGACGCATCGACGGATTTGCAGCCTTTCGCTTTTTGTATGAACGGCTGGTCGGCGCAGAGGCGCGTCCATGGTTTCCGGCGGCGTTCTGCGCTGCGGCTTCGATGCCGCACCTCCAGCCTGAGCGGCGCAAATTGTTGCTGCAGTCTATCAGCGAAGCCGTTGCTACTGCTCCGGGCTGGTCAAAGCGGGCACCGCGCTTTTTTCCCGAATGGGTTGAAAAGGTTGACGCAACAGTTGCCCGTTAGGCGCTATTTCCGGCGATAGCGGAAATACCAGACTTCGTGACCGTATACATTGCGGGCCTTGGCTTCATAGCGCGTTTCGGGCCAGCCGCCGGGGCGCACCTGAAAATCTTTGGGACCATTGCATAGCCATTCGAACTGGTGGCGGTGCGTTTGCATCACCATCAGCGCATGACGCAGGTAAATCGCGTGATCGGTGCCGAACCGGAATTCGCCACCGGGCTTTAACTTGGCCGCGATCATGTTGACCGGGCCATCATTCATCATCCGTCGCTTTGCATGCCGCGCTTTCGGCCAGGGGTCCGGATGCAGCAGGTACACAAAGCTGAGGCTGCCATCCGGGATGCGCGCCAGAACCTCAAGTGCATCGCCCATGTGGATGCGGACGTTCGCCAGCGGACCCATGCCATTGTAATTGTCGACATGGGTAAGCGCCTGCGCGACACCATTTTCAAAGGGTTCGCAGCCGATAAAGCCATGATCGGGCAGCATGTCGGCGCGGTAGGCCATATGCTCCCCACCACCAAAACCGATTTCAAAATGCAGCGGCCGATCAATGCCAAAAAGGCGTTCTGCCGTGACCGGGCCATCTTCCGGTACCGCAATTTGGGGAAGCAGATTGTCGATCAGGTCCTGCTGGGCGGAGCGCAGTTTCTTGCCCTTCGACCGGCCATAAAGGCGGTTGAGCGTTGTCGGATCTCCGGCTTTGTGCGCAGTCATGGCGGCGGCGATTAGCGGAAAATGCTGTCGGCGCAAGCGAGTCTGTCGTGCGCCGCCGGTCTTTACCGGATTTACACTAACTTACGTGCAGAATGATTATTACTTGGGGGGTATTCGGACCAGCGTGATTACCGACAAGATCTTCTTTTGGGTACTTCCCGTCATGTACGGCGTCTTTACTACCGTGTTCATGACGCTCGCGCGTTCGGAGGGCGGATCTTCTTCTGCAAAGAAGGGCGCCGCAGCCTTCGGCATTGGCATGCTGGCCATCGTGCTCGATACGCAACGCAGCCTTTTCCCAAGTTGGTTCTTCACGATTGCTGTTCCGCTTCATTGGCTCGTCATCTGGTATACAGCCGATGCCTTCCTGACGCGTCATGGCGATAAAATACCGGTAAAGCCTGCGGCAACGCTGTTCGCAATTGGCCTTGCGATCAATCTCTACGCCACCTTCATCGTCGATAGCGTGGCAGTAAGGGTACCGAATGCATCGATCGTCGCCATCGCCATTCTGACTTTGGCGTTACCCGGTTTCTTCAAGCACCGTGCCAAACGCCTGGATAAGGTAACTGCATTTGTCGTGGCCATGTGCTGGCTTTGCTATCTGGTACGATTTGGTTTCTACTTCACGCTCGACCAGTCTGGTGAATATGCGCGGACCAGCCAATGGTCCCAATATATGATGATTTTCTATTTCACCTCAGCAATTTTCGCGCTGAGTTTGGCATTTCTGCTGGTGATGGCGATCACGACCGACATGGTGGCGCGGCATTTTGCAGCGGCGACAATCGATCCACTGACCGGGGTTGCCAATCGTCGAGGTTTTGAACGGATGCTGGACGGCGCCGGGGGTGCCATGCCGTTTCAATCTGCTTTGATGGTCGACCTTGACCATTTTAAGCAGGTCAATGACACCTATGGGCACGGCATTGGCGACGGTGTTCTTGTCGCAGTTTCGCAGACGCTGATTACATGCTGCAAGGGGCTCGGAGAAGTTGTGCGCTTTGGCGGGGAAGAATTTGTGATCCTTCTGCGCACGGGCGAGCGGGCGGCCGTATTGCAGCTTGCCGAACTTTTGCGGTCTGCCGTGGCAGCCACCCGGCTGGATGCGCCTTATGACGCATTATCCTGCACCGCGAGCGTCGGTGTCGCGCTGGTCGAGCCGGGCGAGGATATCGACAATTCTATCCGGCGGGCGGACCGTGCCCTCTATCGTGCGAAAGAAACCGGCCGCAACAGGGTGGTTTTCGCCGATGTCGACGAAAACACACTCAGAACCGTTGCGGCTGTTTCAGCTTAAGCGAGCGCTGCCTTCAGGTCTTCAACCAAGTCGGTGCGTTCCCACGGGAAGAAATCGCCCTCCGCCTTGCGCCCGAAATGGCCATAGGCAGCAGTGTTGCGATAGATCGGCTTGTTGAGACCCAGATGGGTGCGGATCGAGCGCGGGGTGAGGCCACCCAGCTTTTCGATACCCATGATCGCTTCTTCGATCTTGTCGTCGCCTACGGTTCCAGTTTCATGCGTGTCGACATAGAGCGACAGCGGCTTGGAAACGCCAATGGCATAAGCCAGCTGGATCGTACAGCGCGTGGCCAGGCCCGCGGCAACAATGTTCTTCGCAAGATAGCGGCTGATATAGGCGGCTGAACGGTCGACCTTGGTCGGGTCTTTGCCCGAAAAGGCGCCGCCGCCATGCGGAGCAGCACCGCCATAAGTGTCGACGATGATCTTGCGGCCGGTCAGGCCGGCATCGCCATCAGGGCCACCGATTTCAAAGCTGCCGGTCGGGTTGATGTGATATTCGGTTTCGCGCAGCAATACGGGCGGGATCACGTCAGCGACGACCTTCTTCACATAAGCGTGCAGTTCGGTTTCCTTCGCGCCTTCGTCATAACCTGGCGCATGCTGGGTGGAGACGACGACGGCGGTTGCCGCGACCGGCAGGCTGCCTTCATAGCGCAAGGTCACCTGGCTCTTGGCATCAGGCTCCAGAAACGGGGCTGCGCCCGAATGGCGGTCAGCGGCCATGCGCTCGAGGATCTTGTGGCTGTAATAGAGCGTAGCGGGCATGAGGTCCGGCGTTTCGTCGGTCGCATAACCGAACATGATGCCTTGATCGCCGGCACCTTCATCCTTGTTGCTGCTGGCATCGACGCCCTGCGCGATATGCGCTGACTGGCCGTGCAGATTATTTTCAAAGCGGAAGCTTTCCCAATGAAAGCCTTCCTGCTCATATCCGATTTCCTTGACCGTGCGGCGGACGGTGGCTTCAATCTCTTCCTTGGCGCCCGGCGCCCACGCGCCATTTTCATAGACGCCCTTGCAACGGATTTCACCTGCGAGCACCACGAGCTGCGTCGTAGTCAACGTTTCGCAAGCGATGCGGGCTTCGGGGTCTTTTGACAAGAACAGGTCGACGATGGCGTCGCTGATCTGGTCGGCAACCTTGTCAGGATGGCCTTCGGATACGGATTCAGAGGTAAAAAGATAATTGGTGCGCATGGTTTTTCCAGTCGGTTGGCTGTGTCTGCGTATAAAGAAATCTTTATGTGCTGCTCGGCCCCTTAGCGGGAAGCGCGGCGTCGGGCAAGCGGCAACAGTGCGCATGCGATAAGCAGTGCGGCGAAGGCGAGCGGCAGGATATTGCCGTAGAGCGCGAACAGCGTTGGGGCTTTTTCCAAGGGAAGCGTCGCGTCGATGCGACCTGCCTTGCCATGTGGTAGGCTTTTGACCACGCGTCCGTCGGCATCGATCACCGCGCTGATCCCGGTCGGGGTGGCACGGACAATGGGCAGCCCTTCCTCAATCGCGCGCAGACGGGCCTGCGCCAGATGCTGCGGCGGGCCCCAACTGCCGAACCAGGCGTCATTCGACGGGTTGAAGATGAAATCGGGGCGGTTGGCGCGGTCGGTGACCTGCCCCGAAAAGATGATTTCATAACAGATTTGCATGCCGACTTTTACGCGCTGTCCGTTGAACGGCAGGTCGAGCGTACGCGGACCGGGGCCGGGCCAAAAATCGATCGTCCCGGGCACCAGCCGCGTTGCGCCGAGCGGCTCGAGCAGCCAGCGCAGCGCCAGATATTCGCCATAGGGGACGAGATGCGCCTTGTCGTAAGTTGCGAGGATTTTGCCCGAGCTGTCCATCGCGGTAACGCCATTGCGCGCGCCCACGAGTTGCTCGTCCTTGTCAAATTCCAAACGGTCCACACCAGTGATCAAGACGTCACCGGGATTCATCAGCCGCATCAGCGTAAGCCGCGCGCCTTGAGCGCTCTCCCCTGGCTGGAACTGGTAATAACGGAAGGGATAGCCTTCCTCCAACCGCCAGGGGATCGCGGCCTCGGGCCAAAGGATCAGGCGGGGGCGTTCATTTTTCGGCTGGCTGTGCTGGGCAAGGCGCGAGAAATTGACCGCGTCATAGCCGGGGGCATATTTGTCGATTTGGCTGATATTGGGCTGGACGACGGTGAGTTCGACGTGCCGTTTGTTGAACGCTTTGTTGCGAATGACGGTTTCAATGCTGTCTGTGTTGATTACAATCAAGGCAGTCACAGCCAACGCGGTCACGGGTAGGGCTAGGACAAGGGCAGGGCGCCACGTGCGGCTTACCAGCAGCAGCAAGATACCTGCTGATGCAATGACTAAACCTGACAGCCCATAGCTGCCGATATAGATGGCAGGCGCTGCCGCATCGCCGACCGCCATGACGCCTAATGGGTTCCACGCAAAGCCGGTAAAGACCCAACTGCGGAGCCATTCGGCGATGATCCAGCATCCCGCGAAAGCAAGGATGAATGGAATCGTTGCCCCGGCGGAGGCAGGGGCCGTTGTCGGTTTGTCCCGCGCTGTTTGGGTGTCGCCTATAGCGGCCCCTGCCTGCGCAGGGGCGACGAGTTTGCCAATCCGCCATGCCCCCCAGCACGCCAATGCCGGATACACCGCCAGATAGAGCGCGAGCAAAAACACCGCTACCCAGCCCAGCCAGGCGGGCATCGCGGCCTGATAGGTGAAGGCGGTCGCGATCCAGTTATTGCCGATGCAAAAATGCCCGACGCCGAATATCCAGCCGAGCAGAAAGGCGCGTTTGCCGCTCTCTGCCTTGGCAATCAGCTGCATCAGCAATGCGAGGCTCAGCAAAGTCAGAGGCCACAGATTGAGCGGTGCAAAACCGGTGGCGGAAATTCCGCCCGCAATCAACAGGGTCAAACCGTGATGTTTATCGAATATTGCCAGCAACTTCGCCATTGGATGCCGACATGGCGGGCAAATTTTGCAATTGCAATCGTTCAAACTTGTTGTTTGCCGTTCAGACGCGCGCTGCTAGCAAATGCCGATGAACATGATCCCGATTTTTGCGCTGATGCTGGCGCCCAATCCGCCCATCCCGATTAGTGACCTGCAGATGCGCGATATTGGCTGTGTCGCTGTAATCGGCATTGTCGCGCATGAGCAGAGATCTGGCGCTGAAGCGATGGCCAGCTATGCCGACGTCCGCGAAGGCGGAAAGCGCTGGGCGGGAATCGTCGGTGAACGGGTGATGGAGGAAAGCGGCCAGCCGCGCGAAGTGGTTGCCTTTGCTATCAAGCAGGCGGTTGAGGCCGAACAGGCAAAGGTCATCGAGATGAACGATGACGCGAAATCGAAAGACTATGTCCGCAAACGCTTTGCCGAATGCCATTCTGTCATGGAAGGCCAGCTTGCTACGGCCAATGCTTCAACCTCTGCCGCCACTGTCGACAACAGCGCGTCGATGCTGGCGGCCGAACCTGATTGGCAGACAGACGAACCCGACAAGATTGCGCTTTACCGCACCCAATTGGGCGAAGATTTGGGCAACCCGCATCGCATCCGCTATTGCAAGACGCTGGTCGACATTTCGTATAAGGAAATTTCAGGGCGTGAAGGCGCCGACAGCCGCGACACCAGGGCGTTCGGCCGACTGGCACAGGCTTTTGCGTTCAAGGCAAAGGGGTTTCCCATTCCTGAAAAACCGAAGCCAATCTCTGCCGAAGAGCTTCAGGCCGAGTTGGAGAGCGAACCGAGTAAAGAGGAAAAAATGGCCCGCTGCCTGCGCCTTGGGGAATCGCTCGCACTTGCGATGCCGCCAGAATGAACCTGCGCCCCTTCCATCTTGCCTTTCCCGTGCATGATCTCGCGGCGGCGCGGGCGTTTTACGGCGAATTGCTAGGCTGCCGCGAAGGGCGCTCGTCGGACCACTGGATCGATTTCGATCTTTATGGACACCAGATCGTCGCGCATCTCGACGCAGGCATGACGCCGCGCCCGATCCACAATGCGGTGGATGGCCACGACGTGCCGGTGCCGCATTTCGGGATCGTGCTGACCATGCCGCAATGGGAAGATCTGGCCTCGCGCCTGAAGGCAGCGGGCGTGAAGTTCGGTATCGAACCCTATGTCCGTTTCAAAGGACAGGTTGGCGAGCAGGCGACGATGTTTTTCACCGACCCCAGCGGCAATGCGCTGGAGTTCAAGGCCTTTGCCGATGACGGGCAGTTGTTCGCGACCTGATTGATGATCAGTCTTTGAGTTCAACTTGCAAGCACGCGATAAAACTGCTCGCAGATTCCTGCCTGATCCAGACTTCTACAACATAGTAATATGAGAAATATCCGCCTGAATCGAGCGACAAATATTCTCCAACTCTTGGCATGAATGGCAGAGTGGCAGACATGAGCTTTTCATCCTCAGATAGATAAATTTCTACATCCACCATCTTGCGATCCTTCGACAAATCGTTCGGTCAAGGGCATTAGGTCCGCTGGAAAACCTGCTCCATCGTCGTCACGCCGGAGCATTTGTCGCCCGCCTTCTGACCACCGCCTGCAAGCATCGTGACGGCTACAAAGCCTCCCACGACGATGACGATGAACCCGGCGCTGACCCATGCCAGATATTTGTCGATAAAGGCCTTGATCGGCGCACCGAATTTCCAGAACAATATGCCGACCAGCATGAACTGGAAGGCGCGGCTGAGCACGCTCGACCAGATGAAATCGAACAAGGGCATCTGGATGAAACCGGCGGTTAGCGTCAGCAGCTTGAACGGGATCGGTGTTGCGCCCTTGATCAGGATGATCTCCGCCCCGTATTCCAGCAAATAACATCTCGCCGTATCAAAACTTTCAAGTAACCCAAGTGCGTTTAGCAACGCGACGCCTATAGTCTCATAGGCAAAATAGCCGATGGCATAGCCGAACAGCCCGCCCAGCACCGACGCCAATGTGCAGATCGCGCCATAGCGGATCGCCCGGTCTGGCCGCGCGAGGCACATCAGGCCCAGCAATGGGTGCGGCGGGATCGGGAAGAAGCTCGATTCAATGAAGGAGAAAAGGAACAGCCAGCGCTCCGCATGGGCGTGCGCGGCTTTATCCATCATCCATTCGTACAGGCGTTGCAGCATATTGGCGGCTCTAGGGGGTTTCTCTATCCGGGCAAGACTTATTCGGTCGCGGCCTTGCCCGCGCGCATCACGCGGCCATAGGCCCAACCGATCCCGATCAAGGCGATGCCCAGCCCCATGAAAGAGAGGATGCGCAACACCCCTTCGAGCGCGGCGGCGTCAATCAGGAAGACCTTGAGCGTGACTACGGTCAGCAGCGCCAACCCGGCAAGGCGGAGGATGGCGAGGCCGGTTTTGATCCCTATGGCAAGCCAGGCAATCGATAGTGCGAGCAACGCCGCCGAGTAGAGATAATTCTCCCCGACATCGATGGTCGCCCCCGAGATCAGATTGCCTTGTACCAGCTGACGAACGGTGACGAGCGCGGTGAGCGCCATCGCCAGCAGGCTCCCGATTTCGGCTAGTTTCGGTAGTTGTGGATGTGCTTTTGCGATAATCGGACTACGTGCCAATTGCCACAACCAGAAGGCGGAAAGGCCAATATGGATCGTGCCGAGATTAGCGATGGGTGCCGGACCAAGCGCTTGCGCCTCGTATAGCGGATTGAAGACGCCCAGGTCGAACCAGCACAGCCGGAACAGCGCCAGCGCGATTGCGGCCAGACCTGCCTTGGCCCAGATACTGGCGCCATCGGTAGCGCGGCGCATCGCCAGCCATCCGGCGAGGAAGAGCAACTGCGTCATCACCACCCGCTCGGCTAGGCCAAGGGTTATGAACTGCGACGGGCTGTCGATATGCGCGACCTGCTTGGCGATCAGCCAGAGGATCGCGAGCAGGCCGGTGCCGCCCGCAAACCACGCTGCGCGTCTCGCCCAGCGACCGAGGTCGAATTGGGGTAGTGCGGCAATCGCCAAGACCAGCAGCGATGGCAGCAGCGTCAGCTTGGCGGCCTCGGTGATGTCGGGGAGGCCCGATACAGTCAGGATCTCGCCGCCCAATGCCCCTCCCAACGCGTCGAGGAAGCGCCATGACTCGGCGACCAAGGCGAAGATGCCAAAGCCCAGCGGAATCGCCGCGAGCTTTTGCATCGCGCTGCCATTGGTGCGGACGGCCCATGCGGCGAGTGCAGCAGCGATGGCGAAGGTCGCACTAGCAATATAATCATTTGGCAGGAGGTGCGTGAGCGCCAACCAGCCCATCACCGCTGCAAGAGCTGCGCTGGCGATCTGGACGATCTGGTCGATCCGGTTCTCCGCCCGCCTCCACTGCCATGCAATAAAGGCGGCCGGCAGGATCAGCAGCGCGGAAACTGCAGCCCATATGCCATCCGGAAAGTCGGATTTGGCGACCCCAAAGGCCGCGGCAAACGGCACCGCCTGCGCCATCAGCGCGAGCATCGCCCAATAGGCCCGGCTCGGCCGGTCGCTGCGCGCGCGCAGGTGCGCCGGAATGGCGAAGAGCAGGCCGGTACACAATGAGGCGACAATCATCATCGTCCGCGAAGTCTGGCTATCCCATCCCGCCGCCAGTGGCATCAGGCAGAGCAGCAGTGCACCGAACAGGCTGGGCATGTGCCGCTCGTCACGCCAAGCCAATGCGATGGTGGCAGAGGAGAGCGCACCGTAAAACGCCCAGCCCATCCAGCCAAATTGCAGGCGTGGCAAAAGCATAGCGAGTTGCACCAGCGCCAGCGCCATCGGGGCATAGCGGGCCAAGGCTTCGAGGCGCGGATCAGCATCGGCAAAGCGTTCGCCAACCAGCACGGCCGCACCGCCCGCCGCGAGCACGAACAGCCCGACCAGCGGCAAGGCGCTCTCCGCGGCGAAGATCAGGCCGATGGTCCACAACGCGCCACCGCCACTGGCAAGCAGGAGCAGCCACAGCCAGCGCCGCCACAAGGCGAGGCCGAACAGGCCTGCGAGGAAAACGCCGAGATAGAGCAGCAACACCGGCACATTGTCCGGCCCCAGTCCGGCGACCCAAGGTGCTGCAAAGCCGCCGATGAGCCCCATCAGCGCGGTTGGCGGACCGTGGCGGAGCGCGAGTGCGAAAGCGAGAATTGTGGTCGCGATGAGCAATGCGAAGGCGATGGGCACGCCGATCAGGCCATAGACCTCTGCGGCCATGTAGAGCGTACCGTAAAGGATCGCGATGCCTGCCCCGGCCAGTGATTGGGCGATGCGCGGATCGGCGGTGAAGGATTCGCCGATTTTGGGCAGCCGCCCGCCCCAGTGGCTTCCTGCGATCAGCAGCAATGCGAACAATGTCGCCAACACCGATCGCGTACCGGGACCGAGCAGTCCGGCGTCGATCGTGTAGCGCACGAGGAAGAAGCCTGCGAAAACGAGCGAGATCCCGCCGACCCAGATCGGCAATTTGCCGCCGACCAGTTCCTCGAAGCTCCAGCTTTTCTTTGAAGGGGGTTCCGTTTCGGGTTCGGGGTGGGGAGACGGGGCTTCGATGGTGGCGCGCGGTTTTGCATCCGGCACTTCGCCTTTAACGGTCGCTGGTCTGCGGCTGGCATAGGTCATCGCCGGCGGTGGAGCAGATGGCGCGTCCACTTCCTCTGTAACGTTCCGCTGGGCTGCAACCGGCGCCACCGATCCGGTATTCATCCGGTCGATCAATATCCCGATGCGCTCTTCGAGCAATTTGATGCGCCCGTTGAGGTTGAGCAGCCAGACTGCGAGGACCAGCGCAATCAGCAGTAACAGGCCTTCCATCGCATCCCCCATGGCGGTTCAGGATCAAAGGCTTACCTGCTTCGTCACGATTGGCAAGCGCGCTCGACGTACTGGTTGCAAAGCGCAACTGATATGGCAAACAACGCGGCAGGAAATTCCAGCGAAGGATGATGGTTATGATTCTCTATGGCGCGCCGCTCTCCCCCTATGTCCGCAAGGTTTTGGCCTTTGCCGCTGAAAAGGGGATGGAAATCGAACTGGTGCCCGTCGGTATGGGTGATCCCAATCCGGACTTTGCAGCCTGCAGCCCGTTCCGCAAAATGCCGGGCTTTCGCGATGGCGATTTCACGATTTCGGATTCATCGGCGATTGTCACCTATCTGGAGGCCAAGCAGCCAGAGCCTGCGATGATCCCGGCGAATGCTGCCGACCGTGCGCGGACGGTATGGTTCGATGAATTTGCCGATACGATCGTGACGGCAGCTGGCGGGAAGATTTTCTTCAACCGTGTCGTTTCCCCCAGATTCATGGGCAAGCCGGGAGATGAGGAGGCTGCCAAACAGGGTGAAGCCGAGATGATACCGATCTACGATTATCTGGAAGGCATCATTCCCGCGTCCGGCTTTCTGGTAGGTGACCGGCTGACGCTCGCCGATATCGCGGTTGCCAGCCCCTTTGTGAACGTCGCGCATTGCGGGATTGTGCCTGACCCTGCCGCATATCCGAAGCTGACCGCTTATCTCGCCGCAATCCACGCGCGCCCGGGCTTCGCGACCTGGATCCCGCGCGAACGCAAGATGCTCGGATTGGGCTGAGTCAGTCTGGTACAGTTTATGTGATGCCGCTGGTTTTTTCGACGGTGTGAGTTCGACCAGCTTTGCAGATGAAAGGCGCGAGCAGTTGATCCTTCGAGAAATCGCGGTAAGTCTTAGCTTTACAGATTTTCGTGCAAGGACGGTAAGTTGAACGGCCAAAGTTTCGATAACTATTTTGCCAAGCATCGGCGTGATGCCGTTCTGCTTCACCGGCCTTATCCTCCGCATAGCGGACCGAAGACCAATTCCAAATTTGGCGGGTTACCTCGCCTTCCGGACCATTATGAGTGGCCTCGCGACGGCCATGGTAATGCGCTTCACTTTCTCGCCCAGATCGATTGTGCGGACATTCCTTTTGGCACTCCATTGCCTGAACGTGGTGTACTGTTCTTCTTTGCGCGCGAGGATGAGGAGCAAATCTGGAACGACCCCGATTGGCTGGCTGATGCGGTGAGGGTTATTTACGCGCTCGATGCCTTTGCGTTGACACCGCCCCGAGCGCATCCCGATGATCTCGGCACACCGGGAGGGAATCATTATCCTCTGCCTGCGTGGCGCGGGCTGGTGCTTGAAGGCGAAGACGCGCCCAAACTTCATGTCGAATGGCCGATCCAATTATTACGGATCGAGACTTGGCCAGACGAGTTGTTCGAAGAGGTGACCGAAGTAAGGATCAACTGGGTACAACGCCTAAAGGAAAAGCTTTTCAGCGCACCACCTGTTCAAGATTGGCAAGCGCAAAACGACCGACACACTGCTTATTCGGAAGTATTGCAGGCAAAACGGTTCGAAGCCTTTGAACGATCTACGGGGAAATGCCTTGAGCTGGAGCGGCCGATAAATGGCGATCGCCTGCAGGCACAGGCGCTATTCGAATATGCCGAAACCGGAGGAACAGCCTTTCCTTTTTTCTGGATCAACATCCGCCATGCAGCGTCGCTTTTGCTTTGGACCTTTGAAAGCGGGGGGTACCGCAACAATCTACGCGAAGATCAGCTACCTCTTGCGCGCGAATGGCTGACGCGGTCCAAGGCGCAGGCGGACGATGCGGTTCCGAACGACGCTGATCGCGCTGCTTTTCGGGAATGGCTGATGCAATGGCACAAGGAGCGCCCCGACATCGCACCCGATCCGCTGCGTTATGACAAAGCAGTGAACTTTGCCGTGCAGACCAATATTAGGAGCTGGTCAGGCGACCCGGAATGGGCTGCGAAAATCCCTGCATGGATCTATGAAGCCATGCGGCAAAGCTTTGACGAATGGAACTATGGCGATTTAGCATATTCGCAAATGCTGGGACACGCACCTTCGGCGCAGGAGCCGCTGCACCCCGACGATCCAACACTGTGCTTGATCAACCTATGCACCGACGACGCATTGGGAACGATGTATGGCGATGTTGGAAATGCAGCTTTTTTCATTTCGCCTGCGGACCTCGCAAAACGTGACTTTCGGAATGTCGAGGGCGAGGTCATGGGGCATTAAAAATAACCATATAGGTAAAAATATCTTGACATCGTAACGCCATTGCGGCACATATTGCGATATTGGGAAAATGTGATTCGGGCCGGGGCGGTCCTCCTTCGGGAAATACCGCCACTGGCCCTTTTCTATGCGTGAAAGGATTTGGTGATGGTGTTTGGAAAGAAAGCTGCGGGCAAAGGCTTTGGCCCTGCCGCGCAAAAGGCGTTTCTGGCGCACCTTGCGCAAACCGCAAACGTTTCCGCATCGGCCAAGACCGCCGGTGTGACGACCCGGCCCGTTTATGATCTACGCAAGAAATCCGAACAATTTTGCGCGCAATGGCTGGCGGCGCTGAGCGAGGGCTATGCAAGGCTGGAGGCGAACCTGCTGTCCGAAGCCTTGTCGGCCCCTGCGAGCAATATGAAGGACAGCACCTTCAAGCAGAAGCAGATGAAGACGCGGATCGGCATGGCGCTGCTCGCCGCGCATAAGGCAACGGTGCGCGGCACTTCCAAGCCCGCACCCTCGCGCTCGCGCGATCCGAAAGAGGTGCAGGCACGGCTTGAGGCACGTTTCGCCGTGATGCGCAAAAGGATGGGCGATGACAGCGGCGCCGCAGAGTGAAGCGGAGCGGGTCGCGCAGCTGAAGGGCGCGGATTACGCCAAATGGCTGAAGGACCAGAAGCCGGAGGAGATGTGGCAACTCGAATATGCATGGGATTTCTGGCAGCGCACCGACCAGCGCCCGCCCAATGGCGACTGGCGCACATGGTTCGTGATGGCCGGGCGCGGCTTCGGCAAGACGCGCATGGCCGCCGAATTTGTCCGCGCTGCGGCGGAGGCCGACGGGTCTCTTCGCATCGCGCTGGTCGCGGCGACCTTGCACGAGGCGCGATCAATCATGATCGAGGGTGAAAGCGGTTTGCTTTCTATCGCACCCGACGAGAAGCGCCCGACATGGGAGCCATCGCTCAAACGCTTGGTCTGGCCGACGGGTGCGATCGCCAATGTTTTTGCCGCGTCAGAGCCGGAAGCGTTGCGCGGCCCTGAGCATCATCTCGCCTGGGCCGATGAGGTCGCCAAATGGGAAAAGGGCGTCGATGCCTGGGACAATCTTATGATGACGATGCGGCTGGGTGAAGATCCGCGCATCGTCGCCACCACCACCCCGCGCGCAGTGCCGCTGGTGCGGCGGCTGCTGAAGGAGGCGGGCGTCGCCATCACCCGCGGAGCGATGGAGGCAAACCGGGCCAACCTGCCGACCAGCTATCGGCAGGCGATGGCCGAAACCTATGGCAGGGCGCGGCTGGGGCGGCAGGAATTGCTCGGCGAGTTTCTGGAAGATGCCGAGGATGCGCTGTGGACGCGCGATTTGATCGAGCGGTGTCGGATATCCCCCTCCCGCTTGCGGAGAGCCGAAGGCGTGGCGGAACCACAGCGGTTAGGGGAGGGCCAGTCTGATGAGTCAGGCCCACCCCCAACCCCTCCCGTAAACGGGAGGGGGGAATTTACCCGCATCGTCATCGGCGTCGATCCACCGGCCAGCGCGGGCGGCGATGCCTGCGGGATTATTGCGGTGGGCAAGAGCGCGGACGGCAAGGCCTATGTCCTCGCCGACCATAGCGTGAAGGGCCGCAGCCCCGAAGGTTGGGCCCGCGCGGTCTCCGTTGCCGCCATCGCCTGGGGCGCGGATCGGGTGGTGGCAGAGGCGAACAATGGCGGCGACATGGTGGTCAGCACGCTGCAAGCCGCCGATGTTTCGATGCCGGTCAAAAAGGTTTCAGCCTCGCGCGGCAAGGTGGCGCGCGCGGAGCCGGTCGCCGCGCTCTACGAAGCGGGCAAGGCCTTCCATATCGGGGTCTTCCCCGAACTCGAGGACGAACTATGCGGCCTGATTTCAGGCGGCGGTTATGAAGGGCCGGGAAGATCCCCCGACCGCGCTGACGCGCTTGTGTGGGCGATGTCTGAATTGATGCTCGGCAAACGGGCGAATGAACCGCGGGTGCGGGCGCTTTGAAATTTGTGGAAAATATAGTCACCGCTATTGACGATCGGTCGAAATCATATTCATCTAATCGGCGATGCGGAAAATACTTCGAAAAAGACGTGTGGGCTATTATTCTGCCCGTAGAAGGAAATTCTATCGATTTCTTCGTTCGAAGCAAAACAGGTCGCGCAAAAGAGGCTCGAAACTCTGTTATTCAAGTTTGCGAACCAGAGGCGGTAGCTTGGGATTTACTCGGATTAAGGCGCCTTCAGTCTGGAGCTTGTATGAAACTCCCGCTCGGCGAGAGTTGTTGCGCTTTCTTGAACAGTATCGCCAGGTTATGTTGAATGGTAATGGCGGTGCGATAGTCGACTTTTCGCTGACCAAAACCATTAGACCCTCTGGAGGGTTGATCGTCCATGCGGAACTCGACCGGGTTAGTCGGCTGGTAACAGATCGGAGGAGATTCAAATGCAAACCTGCACTAGCAAATAGCGTTGCCGATCAAGTTCTGAAACAAGTCGGGATGTACGACAAACTTGACCATGTGTCGGCGGTTTCTGCTCGCGATCAGTCCGTCGTGCATTGGCGCCATGCGACCGGCGTAAAGGTCGAAGGTGAACAAGCATGGTCCGTTGTCGAAAATTTTGAAGGCGAAATGTCCGATGCATTGAAGACATCGCTCTTCAAAGGAATAACTGAAGCGCTCACCAATGCAGTTCAGCATGCCCATATAGCCAAACGTCGAGATGGTACCAATTTGGCTGGTGAGAAACGGTGGTGGCTATTTTCGCAACAGCGAGATGGTTTTTTGACAGTTGTGTTTTGCGATCTTGGAATTGGAATTCCCGAATCGTTGCCCATTCAGCATTCAGGTATTGGTAGCTTGCTGAAAACATTTTCGAAAAGTTCAAGCGATGTGCTCGCAATCAAGATTGCAACGAAGCTCGGCGAAACGAGTACGGATGAGCCCAACCGAGGCAAAGGTCTGCCTGAAATTCTTGACGCAGCACGCAAATCGGAGCAAGGGAGCTGCGTAATCTACAGCAACAAAGGTCAATTTGGCTATGGCGCTGGTGGCAACTTAATTGAAAATCAATTTTCAAACTCCATATTTGGAACACTGATAGAATGGCGAGTGCCACTTTCGGAGCAAGGTTTCGATGACGCACAAAATTAACGTATCACAGGACTACACCCGGTTTCCGGCTGGTCGATATGTGAGCGATGGCAGATTTTCGGGCGAACGCTTCCGGAACGACTTTCTGATTCCAGCACTGAACAAAGCCGACAAGGTTGAGGTGGTATTTGACGGGACGCTCGGCCCGGGTTCTTCCTTTCTTGAGGAGGCTTTTGGTGGTCTGCTGAGAGCAGGGTTTGATCCGCAAGATTTGGCCGCGCGTCTGGTCGTATCTTCTTCTGACGAGAGCCTTGTAGCTGAAGTACGCCAATACCTCGGCATTTCGCTCCACTGATCGTGACGAAGCCGGTTGGAAAAGCGGCTGCTGCGTCGCAACAACAAGGCATCATCGAGGTCAAGTTAGAGCAACCTCCGAAAACGCCAATAGAGTACGTCACGCCATATTTGCCGGTGATCATAACCATATTGGGTTGGTGGATTGTATCTCGCCAGAACGATAGGCGTGAGCGCCGGAAAGAGGTTCGAGAGCTAGGCTCAGGACTCATTGCGGCAGCCAGAAGATGACGGTGGCGGCGATGCAG